>ENA-ORPK01002354-ORPK01002354.1-human-gut-metagenome-genome-assembly--contig:-NODE-2354-length-13169-cov-3.334147_pt1 | contig 13169 bp, 12 predicted proteins | sample MGYA00242139_ERZ509068 | MGnify/ENA primary metagenome ERZ509068 (study PRJEB26280, sample SAMEA2338687) | human gut metagenome | biome: human gut; feature: human-associated habitat; material: faeces... | reverse complement strand
TGGCAGAGTACATCTACACAGAAAGAAATGGTATCCATATCATCGACTTACAGAAGTCAGTAGGAAAGGTTGACGAAGCTTATAAGGCAGTTTCTGATATCGTTGCTGATGGTGGTACAATCCTTTTCGTAGGTACTAAGAAGCAGGCTCAGGATGCTATCGCTAACGAAGCTGCAAGATGTGGTATGTATTTCGTTAACGAAAGATGGTTAGGTGGTATGCTCACTAACTTCAAGACAATCCAGTCAAGAATTGCAAGACTTAAAGAAATAGAAACAATGCAGGAAGATGGTACATTTGATGTTCTTCCAAAGAAGGAAGTTATCAACTTAAAGAAGGAATTAGAAAAGCTTCAGAAGAACCTTGGTGGTATCAAGGAAATGAAGAGAATTCCAGATGCTATCTTTATTGTAGATCCTAAGAAGGAAAGAATCTGTGTACAGGAAGCACACGCACTTGGAATCACATTAATCGGTATCGCTGATACTAACTGTGATCCAGATGAATTAGATTATGTTATCCCTGGTAACGATGATGCTATCAGAGCTGTTAACTTAATCGTATCAAAGATGGCTGACGCTGTTATTGAAGCTAATCAGGGTGAAGAAGTTGTAGCCGCTGATGTAGAAGAAACAGCTGAGGAAGCTTAATATTTAAGGTTTGACTTAAGTTTATGTATGCTTCAGCCTGTTGTTTCAGGTTGAAGCATTTTTTAAAATTATTCTAAAATATTATAATTGGAGGATATTAAAATGGCAGCAATTACAGCAGCAATGGTTAAAGAGCTTAGAGAGTCTACTGGCGCAGGCATGATGGAATGTAAGAAGGCTCTTACAGAGACAGATGGAGATATGGAAGCAGCTGTTGATGTTCTTAGAAAGAGCGGAGCAGCTAAGGTAGAAAAGAAGGCCGGAAGAATCGCAGCAGAAGGTATCACAAGAGTTGCATCTGAGGGTAATACAGCAGTAGTAGTAGAAGTTAACTCAGAGACAGATTTCGTTGCAAAGAATGCAGTATTCCAGGAATTCGTTCAGGATGTAGCTGATAAGGCTCTTAAGTCATCAGTTGATAAGGCCGGAGACGGAGAAGATGTATGTGGTATTCTTGATATGAAGGCAGAGCTTGAAGAAAAGACTATCGTAATCGGAGAAAAGCTTTCTTTAAGAAGATTTGAAAAGCTTACAGGCGATTGTGTAGCTTCATATGTTCATGGTGGCGGAAGAATCGGTGTTCTTGTTGCTGCTAAGGGTGCTTCAGGTGATGCAGTTAAGGAAGCCCTTACAAACATCGCTATGCAGATAGCAGCTATGAATCCACAGTATATCAGCAGAAATGATATGTCAGCAGAAGAACTTGCTAAGTTAAGAGAAATCATTGAAGAGAGCGCATTAAACGATCCAGCATCTCTTCCAAAGCCTATCTTAAACAAGTTAATTGATAAGGCTATCAATGATAAGGTATGGAGTGATGAAGATATCGCAACATATGAAGAGCATAAGAGCAATATGCAGTATTTATTCAACTTCCTTTCAAAGGAAGCAGCTTCTCAGTTAGCTGAACTTGCATTAGCAGATAGAGCTAATATTGCAGCTGATAAGATCTTCAAGGGCTTAGTAGAAGGCCGTGTATCTAAACAGCTTAAGGAAATCTGCCTTATGGATCAGACATACGTTAAGGCTGAGGATGGTAAGCAGTCAGTTGCTAAGTATATCGCAGAAGTTGGCAAAGCAGCTGGTTCATCTTTCACAATCAAGAAATTTGTTCGTTTTGAGACCGGTGAAGGAATCGAAAAGAAACAGGAAGACTTTGCAGCTGAAGTTGCAGCTCAGATGAACGCATAATCTTACAGTTCGCATAAGAATTTGAACCGTATTATTATCATGTAAATCAACGAAAAACCTTGAATTTCCTATGAAAATGGGATGATTCAAGGTTTTTTTGCGTGTTGGGGAATAAATTTCGGATAATCAAAGTTTTTGAGGGTTTGCCGAACTAATTGAGGGTCAGTCGTGAGGGGCTGTGGTGCTTTTTGAATATTCGAGTGTGTGAAACTTTTTCTGTAAATAGCTAATAACAGCAAGGTCTTCTATGGTAAAATATAAATCATAGGAGGCCTTTTATTATGGCAAGAAGAGAAAAGAAACCTGTACACAAAGTAGTAATGACAGAAGGAAAGCGAAACATCATTCAGCAACTTCTTCAGGAGTATGATATTGAAACCGCTGAAGATATCCAGGATGCGCTTAAGGATCTGCTTGGCGGCACCATCAAAGAGATGATGGAAGCAGAAATGGATGATCATCTTGGTTACCAAAAATCTGAACGATCTGATAGCGATGATTACCGCAATGGATATAAATCAAAGCGTGTAAACAGCAGTTATGGAAGCATGGATATCGATGTTCCGCAGGATCGTAAATCAACATTTGAGCCACAGATTGTAAAGAAACGTCAGAAGGATATTTCTGATATCGATCAGAAGATTATTTCCATGTATGCAAAAGGAATGACAACCCGTCAAATATCCGAAACCATCGAAGATATCTACGGTTTTGAAACATCAGAAGGCTTTATTTCAGACGTTACAGATAAAATTCTGCCTCAGATCGAAGACTAGCAAAATCGACCGCTGGATGAGGTATATCCGATCCTCTATATAGATGCCATCCATTATTCCGTACGCGATAATGGAGTGATCAGAAAGCTGGCTGCCTACGTCATTCTTGGCATCAACACAGAAGGAAAAAAAGAGGTTCTTTCAATCACTGTCGGTGATAATGAAAGTTCAAAGTACTGGCTGTCTGTTCTGAATGAGCTGAAGAATCGTGGTGTAAAGGATATCCTGATTATCTGCGCTGACGGTCTTAGTGGCATTAAAGAGGCAATTGCCGCTGCATTTCCAAAAACAGAGTATCAGAGATGTATTGTACATCAGGTAAGAAACACGCTAAAATATGTTCCGGATAAGGACAGAAAAGCGTTCGCTTCCGACCTAAAAACGATTTACCATGCTTCCGATGAAGAGAAGGCTAGACTGGCTCTGGATCGAGTTACTGAAAAATGGACCGCAAAATACCCAAATTCCATGAAACGCTGGTATGATAACTGGGATGCAATAACACCGATTTTTAAGTTCTCACCGGATGTCAGAAAGGTTATTTACACGACAAATGCTATCGAAAGTCTGAATTCTACCTACCGTAAGCTCAACCGTCAGAGAAGCGTATTTCCAAGTGATACAGCGCTCCTGAAAGCCCTGTATCTGGCAACTTTCGAAGCCACTAAAAAATGGACTATGAGCATTCGGAACTGGGGACAGGTCTACGGCGAACTCAGCATTATGTATGAGGGACGACTCCCAGAATAACAGAATCTGTATGCATGATGAGAAGGACGTTTTTGACGTCTGCTCTTGACATGCCCGAAATCATGTCGTATATATAAAGCAAGAGCTGGAAGCTCCAATTTAGCGCTTCCAGCTCAATCATTATCATAGAAGATTATTATTTACAGACTTTTCTTCATAGTCTCAAAACTCCAGTGGATTATCAAATTCACTGGAGTTCTGCTTTACTTTACTTTACTTTATTCAATTATTTTTCTTTCCTAACTCCCTTAAATGGTTTATTGTCTGTAGTTTTCACATCCATAAATTTTCCTGTTTGTGAATCCCGCTTAACCCATTTGTCAGTTTTAGGATTATAAACTTGGGACCTGTCTTTCACAGCGCCAACTCTTGCATTATCACCGTATGGTTTATTCACTGCCATATACTTTACTCCTTTACTGATTCTCTTCACGTCTTTTTACATCATCAATAATCATCTTCATAACCGTCTGATTGTCCACACGCAAAGAACCATTCGCCTGCAACTCCAAAATCAATCTACCATTTAGCTGATTAACTAATCCCCCCGCTGCAACCCAGACTTCTTCCGTCTTGGATTTTTGTTCAAAATACTCTTTTACCAAATAAAGGTTTCTAAATTCTGTGGGATTATTTTGTTCGTATACTGCACCAAGCAACACCTCAATATTTTCAAGGCGTTCATCTTTAAATTTAATAACCATTTCTCTATGTTTATTGAGTGTTACTGTTTGTGCTTTTCCACATAAAGTTGTCATTATTCCTATATCCGATGTAGAGACTTTATATCGACGTCTCATCCTGCCATGAACTCCGTCTTCTCCTTCATCACCATATACGATACGACCACCCGCTGCTGTTTCAACTGTTGTTGCACCAGTTCCCTTTCTCTGACCAGTATTTTTCTTTTCATTATCAGAGTTCTTATCTTTTTCTTTTTTAGGCTGAACAGGATTCATATAGTCGTTAGAAATACGTCTCACTGCATCATTTACCTGCTTTTCAGTAAATACTCCATCCATACGTACACTTGACATACGTTCTTGATAATTTCCAATCTTGTAATCACAATTTGGATGATGTTGTTTGTCATCTACAGCCTTCAAAAAACAGGTCTTTCCACCATTTTTAGAACTATGAACTAAGCACAACCTAGCATTACATTTTTTACCAGGGCATAGGAATTCTCCTTGTGTTTCGTGGTTTTCAAGTTCTTCAGTTGACATATTCGTGACATCCATATCTTGCACAAAGCCATCTTTTACATATTTAATTATCTTATACTTCATTAAATTACCTATAGCTACATCACTACAAAGGCGCTATTGCATAACATAGCAAACAATCATTGTTATGGAGGAATGACCAACCTCCTGGACGAATGTCAGTTCTGGATTGTATATTAGATTCAGTAATGTTATAATTTCACTGTATATCACTGTAGTCATTAGCACTACAAAAACGCCTGAGTTGAAGCTGCAACTTCAACTCTTTTGTTTTGCCTTCCTTTCCAGATAGCTCTCCCTCCTTTCACTGACACATCTTTTTACTAACCTTTTCTTTAATATATAGATAAAAATTAGTTTTTCGTTTTAATGAGTTTGTACTTGCTCTGATAAAATCCCATGATTCTATGTATGATTTCCCTGAAAATAATTGCTCATCATCAAAAAATTCTGCAAATTCTTGGGGTTTATTTATGAACGTATCTTCAAACTTCTGCGCTAATTTATCTTTCTCATGCTTCGATAAATTAGCTTGGTTATGTAGAACATGATCCATATTGCACGAGAAAAAATAAACGCTATACGGAATACATGTCCAAACTTTTGATATGCTAAGCATTCTATTAACCACTTCTTGCTTCTGATGATTTCTCTTTTTGATTCCTGACACATCCTTACATCTTATTGTGTCAAGTTCATATATCAATCCACCATTTTCTGATTCACTTACATTTTCATCCGGAACAAAAGCACCATCCATATCTATCAAATGAACAACCTCTAAATAGTCACTTTGTTTAAATACTCTTCCACTGTGCTTTTTTACAATGTCTCCAACTTTAGCTGCTATATTTGTCGGATTCGTCCCAATCCTTGTCGTGATATCTCCGTCAGTAATTTCGAAATGAATTTCATCATCGTTTAATAGTTGACTAAGACACAATGCCAAACTGGTTTTATCATTAATTCCTTCTACAATAAACAAAATTATCTTCTTTCTATTCGGCATTTTCATCACCAGCCAATCTAAACGCTCTAGCAATCATATATGGATTTGTTGCCTCATAAATACATTCATTCTGTCCTCCAAGTAAAATATCATGAAAATATACATCTCTGAAATTATTATTTGCTTTTACATTCTTAAATCTAATATAACGATTATTTTCATTGGTGGTTGTAAACATGATATCTTTGTTATTCAGCACTTCCAATGCCCTTAAATTGTGTGATGTAAAAATCAATTGTCCTTTTCCTGATTCTTCAACAACTCTTAAAATCTCACCTAACAGGTATTCGAAAATTCCAGAATCAAATTCATCAACTACCAATGTCATAGAACTATCATTAAATACTAAAATCAAACAATATAAAATTGACACTAATTTCTTCACTCCATCTGACTCATAACGCAATGGAATTTCTATATTCGCTCTTTTAGCTATAATCTCAGCTTTAACTATTTCTTCACCTCTCTTATTTAAACTAGTACTCAACTCTTTCAAATTTATTGTTAATCCTGGAATAATCTCTTTTAATACTAAACTAATAGCATCCATTTTTGCTTGAATATCTCTAAAGAACTTTCTAGGGATTGGAGATACTCCATTTAAATTCAAACACCCTTTTAATAATGATATTCTATCTTTTTCTTTTGAAACAATTGAAAAAGGTAATGCAATATTTGCATTAATCATTCCAGTATCTTCACTACTAAACACATGAAGATTATATATTGCATATTCCGTTAATACTTTAAAAATAAACTTATACTCATCTTTCCATTTCGAATCCCGAATAATCTTCCTAATCTCTTTAGAAAACAAAAAAGAACGTTCTTCTTTTGCTGCTAGTAGTCTCAATACCCTCAGTTCATCTATTAATTCTTGCTTTCCCTCGGTCAATAAATTGTATCTATTTTTTGGCAAAATTTCATTACTGTCAGCATTATAATACAAAATAGGGGTCAGCTTTGTCCATTTATCATTTGTCAATCTTGCCATTGATATTTTTTCTGATACAAGATAAGCCCCATTACGCTTTTCATATTCCTCTTCATCAATATCATTATTTTCTTCGATATGTTCATCATCATCAACCACTTTTCTTACCAAATCAAATTCATAGATAACTTTGTACAAATCATCTTCGCTACTTGTCACAGAAAATTCAACGGTAGCTCCAGCTGTTGATTCACCAATCTTAATATAATTACCTAAATCTTGTACTAGACTTTTCCCCATCAAAAGGTCTTTAAGTACATCAATTGCATATACCAAAGTTGTCTTTCCAGAGCCATTCTGTCCATACAGTCCTAATATATCGGATGCTGCACTATTCTTAGTCGCAAATTTAACACATCCATATCCTACATTTTTCAAATTTCTCAATTCTACTTTTTGAAGCCTAACAATTTCCCGTTTCATGCGTATATACTCCTTCAATTGTATTCTTCTTACATTTATCATAATATACTATTCAGCCCCGCTTGTCAATCATATTTTATTTTCGGCACAAAATGTTCCGTTTTTTATTTATAGTATACTCTTGTTTTTTATTTTATACCAATTTGAGATATTAACTATTTTCATAATGATATTGTTTTTATTCTTATGTAGGACTTTTTCCTCTTCTTGGCACCGTTTTGGCACCACTGGCTCTATTTTTCGATATTCTATCCACCTATTAAGAGATGCAAAAAGGGCTTCCCGATTTCTCGGAAAACCCTTTAAACTCTAGCTTTTTTGTAGACACTATCAAAGATTACTCAATGATAGTAGCAACACGTCCAGAACCTACTGTACGTCCACCTTCACGAATAGCGAATGTAAGACCCTGCTCCATAGCGATTGGATGGATCAGTTCGATTGTCATTTCTACGTTATCACCAGGCATACACATTTCTGTACCTTCTGGTAATTCACAAACACCTGTGATATCAGTTGTTCTGAAGTAGAACTGAGGTCTGTAGTTGTTGAAGAAAGGAGTATGACGTCCACCTTCATCTTTTGTTAAAACGTAAACCTGAGCTGTGAACTTTCTGTGGCATGTTACACTACCTGGTTTAGCAAGAACCTGTCCTCTTTCGATATCTGTTCTCTGGATACCACGAAGAAGTGCACCGATGTTATCACCAGCCTGAGCTTCGTCTAACAGCTTACGGAACATTTCGATACCTGTTACAACAGTCTTCTGTGTTTCTTCCTTAACACCAACGATTTCAACTTCGTCAGACATATGAAGAACACCACGCTCTACTCTACCGGTAGCAACTGTACCACGACCTGTGATAGAGAATACGTCTTCAACTGGCATCAAGAATGGTTTATCTAAATCACGTTCTGGAGTTGGGAAGTATGTATCGATAGCATCCATCAATTCCCAGATTTTATCAACCCATTTGTCTTCGCCACGACCGATTGAAGGATTAGCTTGAGCTGCTTCTAAAGCTTTCAATGCAGAACCGTGGATGAATGGAATGTTGTCACCGTCAAATTCATAAGAAGTTAACAATTCTCTAACTTCCATTTCAACTAGTTCTAACAATTCAGGGTCATCAACCATATCACATTTGTTCAAGAATACAACTAGGTTAGGAACACCAACCTGACGAGCAAGCAAAATGTGTTCACGAGTCTGAGGCATAGGACCATCAGTAGCAGCAACTACCAAGATAGCTCCATCCATTTGAGCTGCACCTGTAATCATGTTTTTAACATAGTCAGCGTGGCCCGGGCAGTCAACGTGCGCATAGTGTCTGCTAGCTGTTTCGTATTCTACGTGAGCAGTAGAGATAGTAATACCTCTTGCTTTTTCTTCTGGAGCAGCATCGATTTCATCGAATTTTTTCAATGCAGCTTGTCCTTGAGCAGCCAATACAGCAGTAATAGCTGCAGTTAATGTTGTTTTACCGTGGTCAACGTGGCCAATTGTACCGATGTTAACGTGCGGTTTGGTACGTTCGTACTTTTCTCTTGCCATGAGATTAATCTCCTTTTTTCTAGTTTATACTACAATACTAATTTGGTATTTTAAGCCATATACATATATAATATTTGCTCAAATTTTTTTGTCAACAAGTCTTGAAAATTTTTATAAATAGCGACAATTTCCGTAAACAAAATAGATTAAGCTACACAATTATTAATAAAAAGAACCCCAAACGGGGTTCTTTTCAACATCAATTATTTTTTCTCAATGTATCAAATCGAAACTATTCTTCTGTCTCATCTGTTTCCGGAGCTTCTTCTTGAAGATCTTCTTCATCTAAAGCTTGTTGATTCATTTCTTCTTCAATTTCTTGTTGAAGTTCATCAACTTCTTCTACAGCTTCATCAGCAATTTCTTCTGGAGTTTCTTCATAATTGGAAATATTTTGTTCTTCTGCTCTTTCCATTTGAGAAACGCTCTTGATATCTATCTTCCAACCAGTCAATTTGTGAGCGAGTCTAACGTTTTGCCCCTCTCTACCGATTGCAAGGCTCAATTGATCATCCGGAACTACAACCATAGCTTCGTGAGCGAATTCGTCGTCTGCCAAAATATCTACAGAAACTACTCTTGCTGGAGATAAAGCATTAACAATGTATTCTACAGGATCTTCTGAATATCTAACGATATCAATTTTTTCATTTTTCAATTCAGAAACAATTGTTTGAATTCTGCTTCCACGAGGTCCTATACATGCCCCTACGCAATCAACTTCCGGATCATTAGACCATACAGCGATTTTAGTTCTATAGCCAGCTTCTCTTGAGATTGATTTAATTTCAACAATTCCATCTTCAATTTCTGGAACTTCAAGTTCAAACAATTCTCTAACAATTTCAGCATGCGCATGAGAAACGATTACTTGAGGCAATCTAGTAGTTTCTTTTACGTTAAGAACAAAAACTCTGATTCTATTACCGGGTTTGTAATATTCACCAGGGATTTGTTCCTTTTGAGGCATAATCGCATCTGTTTTACCAATATTTACAATAACATTACGGTTTTCAACTCTTTGAATAATACCAGTTGTCAAAGTTCCTTTTTTATCCAAGAATTCTTGCAAAACCATGTTTCTTTCAGCTTCCCTAATACGTTGAGTAATCACTTGTTTAGCGGATTGGGCAGCAATACGTCCAAATTGTTCTGGAGTAACTTCAATTTTAATTTCGTCGCCAATTTCAACATCTTCAGCAATGTCTTTTGCATCAGCCAAAGTAATCTGAGTATCAGGGTCTTCAACTTCATCAACAACTAATTTTGTGCTAAATACGCCGATTTCACCAGATTGTTCATCTAAAATAGCTTCAATATTGTCAGCTTCCTTAATATGCATATGTTTTTTGTAAGCTGCGACCATAGCATCGCACAAAGAAGCTATAAGAACTTCTTTAGAAATTCCTCTTTCTCTTTCAAGCTCTTCACAAGCTTCAAATAATGCTGTTCCAATTTTAATCATGTTTCTATGTCCTTTCGTTAATTGTAAGTATTATAATTTGTCATAAAGTCGATAAGACGTTAAGACGTTAAGTTCGCTACGTACCAGATGTATTGATATATTTTTTCAAACCTTGCAATAAAGCTGTTACTTTATTAACAAGACTTATTAAATTTTTATCATAGACTGCAAAGCCTAAATCTTGTGCAATTATAAGTTGTGTATCCAATTCTGCTGCTGAACCCAAAGCTATGTCAATAAATTTATTGGTATCTTTATCCGAATATCTAGCACAACCTTCCGCAATATTAGAAGGTATTGAAATCACACTTCTATTAATTTGAGAAGTTAACCCAAAAAGTTCAGATTTTGGAAATTCTGAAGTTAACTTGTAAACTTCTTTTACAAGCCTTCTAGCTTCTTTCCAAACTTCTAATTCTTTGTAATACATAAATTCCCTTTTATAGTTATATTTTGATATGAACTTATCGTCTTAACGCCTTATCGTCTTAACGGCCCTAATCTATATACAGCTTCGCAGATTGAATATTATCTCTCGGGATTTGCAATTCTTTTCCATCATCAAACCGGAAGAATTTCAACCCATCTGTTTCATTGAAATCACAAATTTCACCTTTAAAAATCTTTTCTTCTTCTCCTTCAAGAGGTGTTTTCAACTTCAAACTAATTCTTCTACCATTGAAATATGTAAACTCTTTATCAGACTTGAATTTCCTTTCTAACCCTGGAGATGACACTTCCAAATAGTATTTTACAGGGATAAGTTCATCTAAAAAGTCTGACAGGCTTCTTGTTACTTTTTCGCAATCGTCAAGAGTAACCTCTTTATCCTTAGAGTACAAGTAAATTCGTAAAAACCATCTGTGATTTTCTTTTACAAACTCGATTTCAATAGGAATATACCCAAAACGCATAGCAGTGTTTTCGATTAGTGGAGTAATTTTTTCCAACACATCATGCCTGTTAATTTCCTGTTTCATAACTTACCCTTTCTGTTTTTCCGAGTATTTATGTAAAAAACGAACGAGAAATCTCGTTCGTTTTTTCTGTGGCAATACTGCCTATGTGCTAATTATAAATTAGATAAATTTAAAAGTAAAGTATTATGTTAAGATTTTTGATTTCCTAACTCTGTTTTCTTTCTGTTGTATTCATCTTTGCTTACTTCGTTACCATCAACTACATAAATTTCTTTTCCAGCAACAGTCCCTGATTTAAATTGAGTATTTCCAATCATTTCTGACCTTAATCCTCTTATTACTTTTTGTTTTTGTAATTCTGCTTTTCGGGCTTTTAACTTATCTGCTTCTGCTTTTAATTTATCTGCTTGCTCTTTATTTTTAATTTCTTTTGAAGACAAACCATTTTCATCTTTTACATTGATACCATTTAGTAAGTTTGAAGCCTTTCCTGTTAAATTAGAAATCTTGCCATCAATTTTTACCAATTCATCGTCTTCTTGTTTTTGCAATTTCTCTAATCTTTTTTCTTGTTTTGGAATTTCAGAATCCAATTCTTTTTTATCTGCATTTAATTGTTCAACTTCTTTTTGTTTTGCTTCAATATCTTTTAAGTTTTTGTCAAAATCTTCTTCTGCTTGCTTTTTAGTTTGTTCAGCTTCTTTCAATTCTTCCTTAGCTGTTTCTAAACCTTTTTTAGCTGTTTCTAAATCTTTTTTAGCTGTTTCTAGAGCACTATCAGCCTCTTTTTTAGCTAATTCAGCAGCTTGCAAGTCTTTATTAGCTTTAGCCAGTTCTGTCTCTAATTTTGTAATTCTTGTCTGCATTGCTGACTTTTCTGGTTCAGACAATGTTCTTAATTGAGCCCTACAATCGCTAAGGTTTGCAGTTATATTTTTAACTTTGTCTTGCGCTTGCGTTACATTAAGTTGCGCTTGTTGGACTCCAGTCTCTTTAGCTTTTACTGTATTTTCTTTTTGTGAACAATCATTACTTTTGTTGTTAACATCAGTTTGTTTTTTAGTTAGATTTTCTTCAGCTGACGTTACACCTGATTTCAAACCATCTGTTTTCTCTTTTAGTGTAGACAATTCTTTTTCTGCATTAGGAATTTTGACGTCCATTGCTTTTTGATCTGCTTTGGCTTTTTGCAAAGCAGTTTCTAAGTAATCTTTAAATAATAATTTGGTAAAAAATTGGTGAGTTGAAAAGGTGAAGCTTTTTGCAAAGCAGCATCCAAAGTTGAAGAGCTTTTTGCATTCTTCATTTCACCCAACGATTTTGTTGAATTTGAATTTGAAGATGTTGATGTTGTATTAGTTGTATTTGAAGCCTGATTATTTACTTCAGTGTTTTGAATTTGGTTAGTACTTTGTTGTGTATTACTGCTTTGATTTGCTGTACTTGAAGCAGAATTTGAATTATTTGTTTCTGCCGTATTCGTTGTAGATTGTTGTCCTGAAGTATTTCCTTGAATTGCAATATTTTTTACAACAAATGTACCTTTTAATATATTTCCTTGATCTGGTACTAATTTAAAGTTTTGTATTCTAAAGTTTAAATCTTGATCATTTTCAATTGCATAAATAAAGTTTGTAATTCCTATATAAGTTCCTTGAACTGTAAAATTAATATCATTTACATTATTTTCCCCTGTACTACTTGAAGTAATTTCAAATTTTAAATTAACTCCTTCAGAAGTAGCATGGTTTCCTATTTTTGTCCATAAAAACTCTATTGAATAACTTTCTTCTTGCATTGCTCTTAATATTTGCTCGTCACTGCTTAAATTTGTATAATTTAAATATTCCTCTTTTGCTGTCTTCATGTTATTACTTGCAGATTTTAAATCGCTAATTTTTTTTGGATATTGTACATCTATTAATGAATTTATCTCTTCAATTTTAGTATCAATGCTTTTACTTGATTCTGAAAGCTGTTTTACACTCCAAATTTGAAATTTTCCGATTTCTAATCCTTTAAATGACATAGTATAGCCTAGAGCAACTAATAACAGTATTATGACGATTATTAATACTTTTCTCATGGCAAATCTCCCTCTATAACAACCATAACTGTATCATTTTGTTTAACACCTGATGTTGAAATAACAGTACTTGGGCTAAGAATTCCATCTGTTATTATCTTGCCTTTTAAATATCCTAGCAATT
>ENA-ORPK01002342-ORPK01002342.1-human-gut-metagenome-genome-assembly--contig:-NODE-2342-length-13198-cov-2.874534_pt1 | contig 13198 bp, 6 predicted proteins | sample MGYA00242139_ERZ509068 | MGnify/ENA primary metagenome ERZ509068 (study PRJEB26280, sample SAMEA2338687) | human gut metagenome | biome: human gut; feature: human-associated habitat; material: faeces... | reverse complement strand
CGCCCCGTCTGTAAAAACGGCGGTTGATAACAGCTTCATAAAGACGCAGAGAAGCACGGAATACATACGCACTTCAAGACTTACATATTCCGACAGCGTTAAGGAGGTTTTTAAGGTTTCGGAAAATCTTGAAGAAAAGGTACTTGAAGCGGATAAGCTGTGGCGAAAAAGGGTCAAAGCCCGTGCTATCGGCATTAAACAGCGTGGACTTGAAAATCAGAAATACACAACAGCCGAAACGGACAGCGAGGGTTCGGAAGCCATTGAAATGGTCAAGACCGTTCAGAGTGCAGGCAGTACGGTTGCACAGACGGGCGGTATGCTCCGAACAGCCGTGAAAAGCACCTCAAACGGTATCGGCAGTATAAAGACTATGGTTAAAAACGGTGTGAAGCTGGGTTCAAGGAAAGACATTGCCAAAATAGCAACCTCGGTCAGAGGAATCGTTGCAAATGTGGCAAAGGATACGGGACAGCAACTTTTGAAAACCAAGATTGACAAATCAAAGATTACCGATACAGGAACGGCAACCATAAAGCAGGGACTTACGGAAATTCGTTATGTTGACAATGCCCGCAAAGCCGTTCTCAATACTGCCCGTACAACCGTTAAGGGTGGCTATGCTATAAAAAATATACCGAAGGATACCCGTGTTCAGGTCAGAAATATAAAGAAGAACGCAAAGCGAACAGCACAAGCCGCAAAGAAAACAGCGGCGGGTATCAAGAAGATTTTTACATCAAAAACAGGCTTGATAATTCTTGGTGCCGTTGCGGCAATCCTGTTGTTTGTGGTTCTTATTACGGGAATTGTGTCGGTAATATTAGCGTTGGTGACAAGTCTGTTTTCGTGGTTAAGCTCTCCCGAAACGGAGAAAAAGGACGAAATAGAGGTGCTGAACGATTATAAAACGGTTATTGTGGAGTATGTGGAGGAAAGGCAGGACGAGGTTGACGAAATCGTTGACGGCTTTGTCTGCGATAGAATTTCCTATCCGCCCTATTCTGAAATCAGCGAGCTTAATCAGTACGGCAACGATGAAATCATAGTAGATAAGCACAATGAGATTATCGCTATCCTTACAGTTTTGAGATACCGTGAGCTGGAGGTCGAAGCTACGGAAATTGAGTTTAATTTTACAGATGAGGAAATTCAGGCGGTTGTAGATAAGTTCTTCACCTTTGATTATTACAACACATACGCTCATTGCAGCGGCGGTAACTGTAAGAAGAAAGTTACAAGGACGGTATATAACCAAGGAACTCCCGATGAGTATGTGGTAGTGACTACAACCTTTTATTGTGACGTTGAACATCAATGGCTCAACGGCGAGGTTACAAATCACACTCTGGAGGAAGTATTGGCTTCGTATAATTTCAGCGATGAAGAAAAGAACCTGTACAATATGTACTTGGAACAGATAAATAAAATGTTGGGTGGTGGTTGATATGTTTGATTTTTTCAAGAAGATGAAAGACAGTGAGTTTGAAAAGGAAGCTGACAAGCAACAGGGCAAGCCGAAGAATGACAAGGTTTTTACCGCCATTCTCATAGTTTTCGGAGTAATTATTGCCGTCAGCCTCATAACAGGCATAGGCAATATCGGAAGCGGTGCGGCTCAGGATATGAATTTCAATTTCCGTTTCAGCATTTCCGACGGTGTTATTCTCGGCGGTCTTACGCTGGCATATATAATCACCAAAATACGAAAGGGGCGGAAATAATGCTGGACAGAGAAACAAAATACACCAAAGAGCTTGCTAAATGCAGAGAAAACATCAAGAGAACCAAGAGCCTGATTGATTATCATAAGAATATGCTCAAAGCCTTTGAGAGTAAGGAAAGTGAGCTTATGTCAAAGCTGGAGAGGGTCAAGATGTCCTCTCTCTGCGACATAATCAACAAGGGCGGTTATGACATTGACGCTCTGCGTGAAGCTGTGAAAATCGGAGATTTCAGCGGTATTCTTTCCAAAGATGAAGCTGAACCCGATACACAGAATATTGAAGAAGCAGCGGTAGAAAAAGCCGCTGTTGTTTCAAATACGGAGGAAAGGAAGAGTGATGAATGATAAGATATGTAAATATCGCAGATGATTTAAAAGAAGCTATGCTGAAATTCTGCGTAGAGCAGTCCCCTTATGCAAGTGTTGAGGATGTAAAAAAGCTGGTGAACTCAGCTTTTTCCACATTTGAGAAAATCCCTAAAAAGTGGTTCAGAATTACACCTGTTTACCGTTACATTTTTTATGTAGGAGATAACTATATCAACGAGATTTATCCCGACAGTGTTAAGGAAAATGGTGTTCTCATAGAAAGAGCCATATATCTTGATACATTTATTATCGGACACTATATTTGCGATTCGGGCGAGAGAATTAAGCGTGGATATGATATTTATTACGACCTCGACAAGCGTGAAATATCCCTTGTTTATAGGATTGAGGTTATCAACAATGGAGTAAAGAATACATACAGAGTTGAAACGGATTTGTTTGAGGATTTCGATGCGTGGGAGTTTATGTTTGATATAACGACCGATGTTTCGAATATCCTCAAACAGAATTTGATTATTCCTGCAGCGATGTTGCTGAAAAAAGAAAAGGAGGTATGCTAATATGTTCAGACTTATCATTTCAGAAAAGCCCTCGGTATCCGCTTCCATTGCCTACTGCATAGGAGCAATGGAAAAGGTATCTGAGGGTGATACATTCTACTGGCAGGGCAACGGCTACATTGTAACCAACGCTCTCGGACATCTGTTCGGTATCGGAATGCCCGAAGATTACGGCTGGGAAAGCTGGGAGCTTGAAACACTTCCCCTTATTCCCAAGGAGTTTAAGCTGTTTCCGCTTAATGGCTACGGAGGGCAGATTAAGCTGCTTAAAAAGCTCATCAGCCGTGATGATGTGACTGAAATTATCAATGCCTGTGACGCAGGGCGTGAGGGCGAATGTATCTTCCGTTACATATACAACTACTTTGGCTGTACGAAGCCGACAAAACGCCTTTGGATTTCTTCCCTTACCGATGAAAGTATCAAGCAGGGTATGAAGAACCTGCTTGACGGAAAGGAAAAGGACAACCTTTTTGCAGCAGGCTTCACAAGAGCAAAGGCAGACTGGATACTCGGCATGAGCCTTTCACGTCTTTACAGTATTGTAAATGATGACAGCCACAAGGTCGGCAGAGTTAAGACCCCTGTCCTTAACATTGTTGCGAACCGTGATGAAGCGATTGCGGCATTTACAAAAAGACCGTTTTACAAGGTAGTCCTTGAAAACGGCGCTGAATGTGAAAATGTTTTTGATACCGCAGAGCAGGCGGAAGTTGTAAGAGCAAAATGCAGTGGCAAGACTGCCGTTGTATCTTCCTCAAAGACGGAGCAGAAAAAGGAAAATCGTCCCTTGCTTCACAGTCTGACCTCCTTACAGCAGGAGGCAAACGATGTGTACGGAATGACAGCCGCCGATACGTTAAAGGCGGCACAGAGCCTTTATGAAAAGAAGCTCCTTACCTATCCTCGTACCGACAGTAATTATCTTTCTGTCGATATGATACCGCTTGTTGAGAGTATCGTAAAGTGCCTTTCGGGATATGACGGTGAGCGTGTTCAGTGTTTACAGGAGCAGGGACTTGTGATTGATAAGCGTATCATTGATAACATTAAGATTTCCGACCATCACGCTATTATTCCCACAAATCTCATCGGTAGGCTTGGTGATGAAAAGCTGTACGATAACGAACAGCGTATTGCAAAGCTGGTAATCAACCGTTTCCTTTGTGCCGTTGACAAGCCGTATATCTACTCTGAAACAAAGTACGAATTTCTTGTTGAGGACGAGATTTTCAAGCTGACGGTTAAAACTCCGATTGAATGGGGTTGGAAGCAGTACAAGCTGTCCGAGCCTGCCGAACTTGATGAAGATACAGACAAGGTGCTGTCTGTACTTTATTCCGAAAACGCAACCTTTACCGCAGATAATATTGAGGTAAAGCAGTGCGAAACAAAGCCGCCGAAGCATTTTACGGAAAGTACATTGCTTGCGGTTATGGAAAACATTGACCGTCTGATTGACGATAAGGAGCTGAAAGGCTTTGTCAAGGAACGTGGACTCGGAACACCTGCAACAAGAGCTTCAATCATCGAAGAACTTATTGCCGCAGGATATATCGAGCGTAAGAAGAAACAGCTTGTATCAACCGATTACGGCAGAGCGTTTGCTGCTTCTGTTCCCGCAAATGTAAAGTCGGCAGAGCTGACTGCACATTGGGAACAGGTGCTTTCTGATATTGAAAACGGAAACGGCAATGCGGATATGCTGCTTGATGAAATCAAGAACAGCGTTTCGGAAATCATCGCTTTTGAAAAGAGCAGGAGCAATCGTGTCAGGGTTACACGAAAGGTAAGCGTAGGAAACTGTCCTCGCTGTGGAAGTCCTGTTATTGAAAACAGCAAGGCTTTCAGTTGCTCCGCAGGACGTGACAAGTGCGGCTTCTTTATCTTTAAGCAGGACAAGCGTATCGGCAGAAGCTACAAGGCTGACGAGATTGCGGAACTGATTTCAAAGGGCAAGGTTACGCTGAAGAATTGCACCTCATCAAAGGGGAATAAGTACAGTGCGGTGTTCTTGCTGGAGGATACAGGCAAGTATGTGAATCTCAAGATGGAGGAGTTTGTGGGAGGTAAGAAAAAGCGTGGTGTATAGTTGTTATAATTAGGTATATGCCTTGGTCCGTTGGTTTTTCCTGAAATAATATGTGCCATTTCTGATTGATTTTTATCATTTGTTAATTGAAAATTGCAATTTGGGAAAGCACATCTATTCTCTGATTTTGCATACAATACTTTTGCTACAGATGCTGGTATTGACATGTTTATTTTCTCCCTAAGCTAATATGTATCAAGCGTTATGAACCATTTACATATCCTATTATAGTCATTACACTTGAAATAAAACCAATTATTGAAAATACTCCACTTATAAGAGTAATAACAATCTTCTTCTTTTTTAATTTTTCAATTTCATTGGTTAATTGCACTATTTTTTGTTCTTTTTCGAATATTCGTCCATCGCAAAACGATAGGGTTGAAGTAAAATAATTTTTAAACAGCTCATCTAAATAGATCTTTTCATCTTTGGTTATATTGCTGTTTTGAATTTTTTCAAGAATAATTTTTGCTTTTTCATCTGAAAAGGTATATTGTTCTTGAATTTCTTTAAGAATTACTTCTAATTTTTGAATATCTTTTTCGTCTATTTTGTGTTCAATTTGTTCATTCAATTTTGAGTCGCTACTGCGTAAATCAGCAATTAGTTCACTGTTTATTTCGCTAAAGCTCAAATATGAAAAGTTACTCTTAGTTTGATAATTATTGAAAAGAAATTCAATGCTATTCTTTATGTCTAAGTTGTGGTTTTTCTTTTTATCTATTAACAACTTAACTAGTGCCAATTTATAAGCTTTTTTAGCTTTTTTAGACTGAACTAGACTTACAAGTAAAAAAATCATTGTCATTAAAATAAATATTGACAATAAAGTATACATTACAATAAAAATTAGCGATTCAATTTCTTGATAGTTCATAATATATCACCTCTTATCTATACTATACCACAATTTCCTCTAATTTTCAATGCTTTTAAAACGAAAGGAGCGATATTTATTGTCAAGACTACAAACCGTCCGTGAAAACTGGACGGACATAACAACAAAGTTGCTTCGGGATAAACACGAGCTTGCACATTTTCTGCGTTTTTCCGCAAAGATGTATAAGCAGAGTTTTTCCGACGCAGTTCTCATATATCAGCAGAATCCCAATGCCACAAAGGTCGCAACTCTTGAAACTTGGAACAAGCTGGGCAGGCTTGTAAACAAGGGCGAACACAGTATTGCCGTGTTCGGTGAGAACAGCAAGTGCAAGCACCTTTTCGACATTTCACAGACAAACGGCAAGCGTGTTCCTGAGCTTTGGAAGTTGACGGAGGATTTATCCGCAGACCTTACCAACCTTATCAATGAAAAGTACGGCAAGGATTGCAAGAACATTCAGGAAACTATTGCGGCTGTTGCTGTGGACAATATCAAAAGCCGTCTGCCCGATATGCAGTATGCGGTAGGGCAGATGAAGCTGTCAGAAAAGGATATTACGGCATATCAGCAGTCGGTTGTTTCAGCGGTACGATTTGTAATCGCAAACCGCTGTGAGCTTGAAAGCGATATGAAAATATCGGGCGGTATTAACCTTAATGCCGCAGATATGTTTAAAGACAGCCGTGACCTTATCCGCTTCTGCAATATCGTAAATCAATCGGCAAAGGACGCTCTCTTGGAAATGGAGCGAGAAATTGTAAATATTCTTAAACAAAGGAGAGAACGAAGCAATGACATACAGATTAAGTCCGACAGGACAGTATCTTCCCGAAATTCAGTACACACAGAACCCCAGAGAACAGGCACTTCTGAAAAAGCCGATAGGCAGGTGGGGCAGAATGTGGCAGGAGTGGGTGAAAACGGAGTATCCCACAGAGGTTCAGATATTCATAATGGAGGGTCGCTGGAGCATAATTCCGAGAGAAATCGACAGAGAAGCGGAGAAACGCTTTCAGGAGCTGGACGAACAGTACCGACAGCAGAACCCACGTCCGACAGCGTTCAGCGAGATACAGACTTGGGAGAAAACAAGAGTGCTGACGATAGAACACAGGATAATGGAGGAAATCGTGTTCAGACTCAGAATGTAGTCATAGATAAGCTCGTTGATAGATTTCTTCACGCTGACTTCAACCGCCGTCTTGACAGCTATGAAACGGCTGGTATGGTCTTTACGGACTGTGCAGATACATCATTTGACCCTGTGCAGTTCTTTGACAGATTCCATTCCGACAGATTTTCCGATACGCATGCGGAGGAAATCAGAAACATTATCAAAGCGGCAATGCAGAGTCGTGAGTATGTTCCCGAACCTGTGTCAGAGGAAGAACCCGTTATCGTAAATAACGAGGTTGTGGAAACAACAGAGCTGCCGCCGTTTCTTGATGAAAACCTCATAAATGGCATTCTGAAGCACGACAGATTTTTCAAGGTCAAGCGTGATGAAATTGCAGAGTTCTTCAAGGAAAACGAAGATTACGATAAACGCTGTGAGTTTATGAAATCCGTTTTCCGTATGGAAGAATATACAGAGCTTGATATAAATGATGTCCGTGCAGGCTACAAGGCGGAAGCTGACGGTCTTACCGTTTGGGAGGGCAGCTATCTTTCCCGTACAAAGGAGTCAAAGTTAAGCTGGGATTTGGTACAGAGCTTTACCGCTGACCTTATCGACAAAGGTAAATACCTTGATGAAAAGCTGAAACTGGCTGTTGAAGCTGTTAAGCCGAGTAGCGACTTGCATATCCGCAGTTTTTCAGAACAGGACGGACAGATATTTGCAGAGGTTACGCAGGGTGAAAAAAGCTCCGTTGTTCCCGTAAAGCGTACCGATGAGGATACTCCATATATCGAAATCGGCGGCAAACCTCACAAGCTGACGGATATTCAGAATTACGATTTGGAGCAGTTTGAGATATTCCGTTCTCCCATTACTCACGATGTCAACGGATATTACGCAGACGATTTGGCAGAGGGCGATACCGTCAAACTTGACGGAGAGCTGTGGACAGTAAAATCGGCGGTTACATATTCCATTTCGCTTGTAAATGACAGTGGCGAGAAGAATATATACAATTCTCCCGAAAGCAAGTGGCAGGAAACTATCACAAAGGCAGGCTTTGAGTTTGTTCCAGAAAAGGCACTCGAAATTTCTGAGCCTGTTTTTGCCGAACCTGAACCCTTTTACACACAGGGCGAACAGCTCACATTTTTCGGAGAGCCTGTTCCCATAGAGCAGACAGAAAAGAAAACAAGAGCAAAGCCTGTGAATATTGCAGTATCCCATACTGCTCCCACAACGGATATGGTAAATCACGTCCTGCGTGGAGGAAGTGCCGAGCCGAGAAGCCTTGAAAGAATTGTAGCACAGTTCCAGAAAGGCAAGAGCGTATCCGAAAACGCTGAATTTCTCCGTAAGGAATTTGGCGAGGACGGCAGAGGATACAAGTATGCACCTCCCGATTTCAGCAGTGCCGCACTTGTGTCAAGCTGGACGGACAACACGGGAATTACGGTGGCTATAAGCAATACTGCATTTCCCGAAGGCAAAAACGCACATCTTGAATGGAGCGAAGCCGCCGAGCGTATCAGTGAAATGCTTGAAAACGGCGAATATTGTTCACAGGACATTATTGACCGTGCGATTGACAACGATATGAAGGATATTGCAGGCAAGCTGTGGTATCTTCATCAGGATTGCGAGGTAGAATATTTCATTTCCGATGAAATGTTCAAGGGCGGTTTTCCCGACAGCACAGAAAGAATTAAGGCAAGTCTTACCGATTCCGCAACCTTGCAGAAATATATTGACGGACTTGAAGATTTAATTCGTCAGTACGAACAGGATAGAAACGTTCTGCGTTTCCATTTCCATAAGCCGAAAGAGCTGCTTTCTCGTCTGAAGGATTTACAGCTTCCTAAACGTGATTTTATCACAAAATCAGATTTCAGCTATGAGCCTAAATTCTTTGTTACAGAGGATGAAAAGGACAATCTGTTGACAGGCGGAAGCGGTGTGCAGTACGGTAAGTTCCGTATTGAAAAATTTTTCAAGGGAGAGCATACCGAAAAAGAGAAGATTGCTTTTCTGAAAAACGAATACGGCACAGGCGGACAGGGACGGTCAGGCTTCAACGAATGGCACGATGCAAAGGGTATCAGCTACAAGAAAGGTTCAATGTCAACCCCCGATTGTGAAACGTTTCTGAAATGGAACGAGGTTTCACAGCGTATCGACAGACTTATTGCAGAGGGACGATATGTCACACAAAAGGACATTGACGAGCGTATCAAGGACGCAAAGCGGACTTTGAAATACAAGACTCCCGATGATGATTACAACAGGGCGATGATTGAACAGGCTAAAAAGGTTCTTGAGGAATATGGGGTTTCTCCCGATGAAGAATCTAAGCAATCGCCACTTGAAAAAATCATTGCAAAAGCGGAAGCAGAGGGTATTCCCGTAGAGATTACAGACGAGCCTGCAAAGGAACGTGCTGTATTTATGGATAACCGTGATGAAACATATATCGAGGTTCAGCAGACCGAGGGCGGTGTGGAGTACACAATTTATGCTCCCGACCTTACTCCCGTTGACGGTGGTGAATGGGAAATGGAGGAGGCAATGGAGCTTGACGAAGCTGCCGCCGCACTCTTGCAGACTTCAACCTATGCTCTTACCGAAATTTCCAATTACGATAGATTTATTGAAATTGCAGACAGAAATACAGAGCTTGATGTTCCTGCCGAGCTTGCAAAGCTGAAAAATGAGGCTTTTTCTGCACCTGTGCAGAAAGTCAAAGATCCAACGCAGGAACAGCAGACGGATACTCCAACAGTAAATGATCCCGAAAAGATAACTGCTATAAAAAACGAGCCGAAAAGCGGTGTTCCGTACACCTACCATTTCAATGTCAATGATGTTGTGACTGGCGGTGCAAAATCAAAGTTCAAGGCGAATGTTGAAGCAATACAGGTGTTGCAGAAAATTGAAGCCGAGAATCGCTACGCAACTCCCGAAGAACAGTCGATTATGGCAAAGTATGTAGGCTGGGGTGGTATTCCGCAGGCATTTACAACAGACAGAGCCGCCGAAAGTTTAGGCGGTAATTTAGGTGAAGCCGCACCAAACGGCTGGGAAACTGAGCAGAAACAGCTCCGTGAGCTTCTCACACCCGAAGAATACAAGGCAGCGAGAGCTTCAACGCTCACAAGCTTCTATACACCTCCCGAAGTTACAGACGGTGTATATCAGGCACTTTTGCAGTTTGGTTTTGAGGGCGGTAATGTCCTTGAACCGAGTATGGGTGTAGGCAATTTCTTCTCGAAAATGCCCGAAAATATGCGTGACAATTCCCGCCTTTACGGTGTGGAGCTGGACAGCATTTCGGGCAGAATTGCACAGCAGCTCTATCCAAAGGAGCGTATTCAGATTAAAGGCTTTGAGCAGACCTCTTTCAATAACAACAGCTTTGATGTTGTTGTGGGTAATATTCCTTTCGGAGATTACCGTGTCAGCGATAAAGCCTACGATAAGCTGGGTTTCAAGATACACGATTACTTTGCCGCAAAGTCTGTGGACAAGGTAAAGCCCGGCGGTGTCGTTGCACTTGTCACAAGCAAGTTCACTATGGACAAGTTGAATGAAAAGGCAAGACGATACCTTGCTGAACGCTGTGACTTGCTTGGAGCAGTCAGACTTCCGAATACTGCTTTTAAGCAGAACGCAGGAACAGAGGTCACTACGGATATTATCTTTTTAAAGAAAAGAGAAACAATGACAGTTGAGGTTCCCGATTGGGTTCATATGAGTGAAACGGCGGACGGTATCCCTTGCAATCAATATTTCGTGGATAATCCCGATATGGTGCTTGGTACTATGGCTTGGGACGAACGAATGAAGGGAAAATACGGCGATGACAGCAGAGTGACAACCTGTGTTGCCGATGAAAGTATTCCGCTTTCGGAACAGCTCAAGGCGGCTATTGCAAAAATCGAAGGCAGCATTGAAACTGTCAGAGCCGAAGAAAAACAGCGTGATGAAGCCGACATTATCCCTGCCGACCCGTCGGTGCGAAATTTCACACATACCGTTGTTGACGGAAAATTGTATTTTCGTGAAAACGAGATTATGACGCAGGTAGCCAAAACGGGCAAGACCCTTGACAGAATGATGGGTATGCACAAAATACGTCAGGCGGCTATGGCAGTAATCGACGCGCAGGCGGCAGGTTGTTCCGATGAGGAACTGAAAGCACTCCAAACAGAGCTTAATGCCGTATATGACAAGTTCAGAAAGGCTTATGGAAATATAACGGACAGCGCAAATGAACGCTGTTTCAGACAGGATGATGATTTCAATACCCTTGCGGCACTTGAAATTGTTGATACAGAGAAAAAGACAGTAGAGAAAGCGGAGATTTTCTCAAAGCGTACCATTCAGCCCGAAGTTACTGTAACAAGGGTTGATACTCCGCAGGAAGCATTGCAGGTATCTCTTGACCGTATAGGTAGGGTGGATATTGCATATATGTCACAGCTCGTTGGCTGTGAGCCTGAAAAGCTGATTGCCGATTTAGGCAATGACATTTTCAGAAACCCCGCCGCAATAAAGGAAGATGAACCGCTGTCGGGATATGAGGAGGCTTCCGAATATCTTTCGGGCAATGTCAGAGAAAAGCTGAAAATTGCAAGGGAATATGCAAAGCATATTGACAGCGATTTTGAAAAGAACGTTACGGCTCTTGAAAAAGTTATCCCGAAGAACCTTGAAGCAAGCGAAATTTCCGTCCGTATCGGTGCGAACTGGATTGATGTTGAGGATTACAACAGATTTCTGAAAGAATATGCAAAGGCTGATACAAGTATGTTCGGACACCCCGTAACCCGTACCAAAATGGGTGAATACAAGATTGAGGGCAAGTATCAAGACCGTTCTATTGCGGCATATCAAACCTACGGCACAAGCCGTATGAGCAGTTATCATATTTTTGAAAATCTGCTCAATCAGCGTGATGTGGTTATCCGTGACAGAAAAGAGGTTGACGGAAAGGTATATTATGAGGTCAATGCAAAGGAAACCCAGCTTGCAAAAGAAAAGGCAAGACAGATGAAGGAAGCCTTTAAAAGCTGGGTATGGGAGGATATTGACCGCCGTGAAAAATATGTTGAAAGGTACAACGAGCTTTTCAACGCAATTCGTGGCAGGGAGTATGACGGTTCACACCAAACTTTTACCGGTATGAACCCTGCTATAAAGCTGCGACCACATCAGGAGAACGCTGTACTGCGTGGAAAGCTGGGCGGCAATACTCTTCTTGCTCACTGTGTAGGTGCTGGCAAGTCGTTTGAGATGATTGCAACAACAATGGAAAAGAAAAGGCTCGGACTTATCAACAAAGGCTGTGTTGTTGTTCCGAAGCACCTTACCTTGCAGATGGCAAGCGAGTGGATGAGATTGTATCCAAACGCAAAGCTGCTGGTTGCACGTCCCGAAGATTTTACTAAGGACAATAGGCAGAAATTTATTGCCCGTTGTGTAACAGGTGATTATGACGCAGTAATTATGTCTTTCACGCAGTTTGAAAGAATACCGATGTCAGACCAGTACCGCAAGCAGTTTATGGAACGTGAGCTGAACGAAATTATGGACGCTCTTGAGGAAGTCGATGACACCGACAGAGTTTCCGTAAAGGCTCTTGAACGTCAGAAAAGGCAGATTGAAGAACGTTTGGAAAAGCTGTTGTCCTCCAAAAAGGATAACTCCCTTTGCTTTGAAAAGCTGGGATTTGATTACCTTGTCTGTGATGAGGCTCATAACTACAAGAACTGCTTTGTTACAACAAAAATGTCGAACGTGGCAGGTGTACAGACAACAGCGGCGCAAAAATCAGAGGATATGCTTATGAAAACGCAGTATCTCAATGACAAGTACGGTTGCAACAATATCCTCTTTGCAACGGGCACGCCCGTCAGCAATTCAATGGTAGAGTTTTACGTTATGCAGAGATACCTCCGCCCCGATTTGCTTAAAAACGCAGGACTCCAGACCTTTGACGATTGGGCGAGTACATTCGGTGAGGTGGTATCACAGCTTGAAATCAAGCCTGCGGGCAACGGCTTTCAGATGAAGAACCGTTTCAGCAAGTTTGTGAATATTCCTGAGCTTATGCAGATGTATAAGGAATTTGCGGATATTCAGACGCCTGATATGATTAAACTCCCTGTGCCGAAGCTGAAAACAGGAGAGCCGATTGTTGTTACTGCGAAACCCGATGACAGACAAAAGGCATATATGAAAGAGCTTGCGGCACGTTCCGAAGCTATCCACAACGGCAATATTGACCCGTCAGTTGACAATATGCTGAAAATAGTGCGCTGTTAAACGCACAAATGTATCTCCCTCGCAGAGGGATATTATTAGAAGAAAATAATAGAAATAATCGGTTTACTTCAAGTGGAAACACAAGGAGGACAATAGCATACCGATAAAGCGGATAAGGCAATAGCTGCAATTTGCCGACGTTCCGCAAATTCCGTGTCCT
>ENA-ORPK01002341-ORPK01002341.1-human-gut-metagenome-genome-assembly--contig:-NODE-2341-length-13202-cov-4.650947_pt1 | contig 13202 bp, 9 predicted proteins | sample MGYA00242139_ERZ509068 | MGnify/ENA primary metagenome ERZ509068 (study PRJEB26280, sample SAMEA2338687) | human gut metagenome | biome: human gut; feature: human-associated habitat; material: faeces... | reverse complement strand
CAGATGGCGGCGGAGGAAATGGGCAGCGTCAGCGCCACGCCCACGGCGACGGATACCACAATGCCCATGAAAAAGGGCTGAAGCACCGTCGCCCATTTGATGAAACTGCCTACGGCGCTGGCCGCCGTACCGATGGGCGCTGCTACCAGACGCGCAATGCCGATGCCGGCCAGAACCGTCACGATGGGCGTCACCAGAATGTCGATTTTGGTCTCCTTTGCCACCAGCTTGCCGCATTCCGCCGCGACGATGGCGACGACGTATACCGCCAGCGGCCCGCCCGCGCCGCCCATGGCGTTGGCGGCAAAGCCCACGGGGATCAGGGAAAACAGCACCAGCGTCGGGCAGTGCAGCGCAAATCCGATGGCCACGGCAATGCCGGGGCCGACCATGGCGGAGGCAAGGCCGCCGATGGTATAGCCCACTGCGCCCTCACCCTTGCCCACGGTGACGATGATCCGTGTCAAAAACCCGATGCCGAACTGCTGTCCCAGAGTATTGAGGATGGTTCCCACCAGCAGCGTGCAGAACAGTCCCTGTGCCATGGCGCCCAGAGCGTCGATCCCGTAGCGCTGGAGGGTGAATACCACGTCTTTGCGCGCCAGAAATTGCCTGATCTTCTCCATAGGTACCCCTTCTTTCCAAAGTGTATGAATGTAACCTATTATACAGGAAACCTTTGCCGCACGCAAGCTGAAAGGGAAAGATTCTCCTTGCAAATGCCGCGCAACATGCTAAAATAGAGGAAAAGAGCTGCGAGGAGGGACTTATCATGGATATTTGGAAAGAACTGGAAGCTGAGGGCGTGAACAGGCACCTGCTTGCAGAAGTCCGTTCCTTCCGGGACGCCCACGGCGTGGCGGAGGAAGTACGCGGCCGGATTCCAAACCCCCGATTTGTATACTACGGCAAGGACGTCTGGGAAGCCGCCGCCGCGGCGGTGCTGTGCGGAGAGAATCTACTTCTGGCAGGCCCCAAGGCCACCGGAAAAAACGTGCTGGCGGAGAATCTGGCCGCCCTGTTCGGCCGCCCCGTGTGGGACATTTCCATGCACATCAACGTGGACGCGGCGTCCCTCATCGGCACCGATACGCTGAAGGGGGGCGAGGTCTGCTTCCGGGAAGGCCCCGTGTGCCAGTGCGCGAGACTTGGCGGCTTCGGCATTCTGGACGAGGTGAATATGGCGAAAAACGAAGCGCTGGCCGTGCTCCACGCCACGCTGGATTTCCGCCGGGTCATTGACATTCCGGGCTACCGCCGCGTGATGCTGGACGACGCGACCCGGTTCATCGGCACCATGAACTACGGCTACGCCGGAACCCGGGAGCTGAACGAAGCGCTGGTTTCCCGGTTCGTGGTGGTGGATATGCCGGTAATCGGGCAGGACGATCTGTGCAAACTCCTGCTGCGGGGCTTCCCGAGCCTGAAAAAGAGCTGGGCGCAGCAGCTGGCGGCGTTGTTCGACGATCTGCGCGCCAAGTGCAGCAGCGGGGAGATCTCCGCCCGGGCGCTGGACCTGCGGGGACTGCTGACTGCCCTGCGGCTGATGGAACGGGGACTTTCCCCGGAAGCCGCACTGGAAATGGGCATCATCAACAAGGCATTCGACCCCTTCGAGCGGCAGCTCACCGCCGACGTGGTCTGGGCGCGTGTCCCCAGAACGGCGAAAGCGGACGAGTTCTTCGGAGACTGATATGGACATCGGGGAACAGGAAGCCCGCCGGGCGGACAATCAGATTTGGAACGCCGCGGGCGCTTACGGCTTCGCCACAGGCAGCCGGGGCTATGAACCCAACGGGGAAGCGTCGCTGTATTTCAACACCGCCATCGGCCTTGTGCGGCAGCTGTATGATTACAAGAAGCTGGAGCTGCTGTTCACCGCACTGGAGCGCCACTCCGGGGGAGAGCTGCAAAGTGAGCTGCTCTGGCTGGGGCTGGAACGGTGCGCCTATCTCAGGTGCCGGGATGCCCGTCCAGCGCTGACCTTTCTGCGGCAGGACTATGCCCAGCGGCAGTTACAGCAGGATTTTTCCGTGAACAGCGAGCAGGACCGGCTGAAAATCGGCTGGTTCCGCCGGGCGCTGGGGCTGTCCAGCGAGGAATCTGACCGGGAAAAGCAGATTCTGGACGCGCTGGAATTTGACCCCGACTGGGACGCCGAGGCCATCCAGACGCGGATGGAGCAGATCGTCCTCAAATATTTCGGGCGGAATCTCCGCAACGAAATTGACCACTTCAATTCCAACCGGGTGGATCTGGGTTTCTTTGCCCGGCTGATGCTTCGCCCGGGAGGGCTGCACCGTCTGGGGCAGGCCGCGCCGGAGGGCGGCGTGGGACTGCGTTCTTTGGGGCGGCGCATTTTCGGTTGGCGGGAGGCCCGGAAGGACGATATTCGGAAATACGCCGCCGCGTGCTTCGGCAAGTCCATGCTGACCCCGGCGGAACTGGCGGACGCGGAGCGAACCTGCTGCACCGGCCATCACCGCAACTGTGTGCTGCATTTCACCCGAGGGGAAGCGCCGGAAAACGGGGAAGCGCCCACCCGGGAATGGGAGCAGCTTCAGGAGCAGACGGAGCGCAACCGCGCTTATTTTCAGGCGCATCTTGCCCAGAACCGGCTGGAAATTCAGCGCCTTGCCCGGCAGCTGCAAAACACCATCCTGCTGCTTCAGGAGGACGGGAGCCATCGGTGCCGCGCGGGACGGGTCAACCCGGCGCTTGCATGGCGCGCCCCCTCGCTGGGGGACGGCCGGGTGTTTGACCGGCAGCAGCCCGATACCCTCGGCGATTTGATCGTGGACATTCTGCTGGACGCTTCCGCCTCCCAGAACCGGCGGCAGGAGCAGCTGGCGACGCAAGGCTACATTCTGGCCGAGGCGCTGACCCGGTGCGCAATTCCTGTCCGGGTGCTGTCCTACTGCTCCGTCAGCGGCTGTACGGTGCTGCGGGAGTACCGGGACTACCGGGAAAATCAGGGCAACAACCGGATTTTCGAGTTCGCTGCCGCCGGATGGAACCGGGACGGACTTGCCCTGCGGGCAGTGGACTGGCTTCTGCGCCGGTCGGGGGAGCAGCAGCGGCTTCTGCTGATTCTCACCGACGCGAACCCCAACGACGATACCCGCCTCCCCGGCACGGGAAACCAGTTTTTCAGCCGGGACTACAGCGGCAGGCCCGCCGTGGCCGACGCTGCCGAAGAAGCGACGGCATTGCGCAGGCATGGCAATCCGCCGCTGTGCCTGTTCTCCGGCCGGGAGGGCGATTTAAGCAGCGCCCGCACCATTTACGGCCGGGATGTGGTCGGGCTGCCCTCCGTGGGCTGGTTTGCCCAGACCGTGGGGAAGATCATTCAGGGACGGCTGCAGGCTCTTGAAAGTTAACGAAAAAAACGCGGCTTCAAAGCCGCGTTTTTTAGATAAATTGGCACTGTACAACGCCTTTTAAGTATGCTACAATTCCCAAAAGCGGGAAAACAGGAGATGATGACCTTGACAAGTCAGGCGCAGCGGTATCTGGAAAAGCTGGATATCGGCTATTCCTACCGCCTTGCAAAGCGGATGGAGGAGCATTGCACCAACCCCGTGCTGGGCTACCGCACCGCAGGCTCCCCGGCGGAGATCGCCACGGGAGACATGCTGGCGGCGGAGATGAAGAAAATCGGCTTTTCCAAAGTATGGAAGGACGCCATCACCGTGGACGCGTGGGAGTTTGAGAAAGCGGAGCTGTCTTTTACCGACGCTGAGGGACAGGAACGCCGCGTCCAGCTGGGGGCGTATCAGACGAATTTCGTCACGGACGGCCCTACCGCCTACGAGCTTGTCTATGCGGGCAAGGGCACGGAAGCGGATTATGAGGGGCTGGACGTTAACGGGAAGCTGGTGCTGGTGGAGATCAATCAGCGGAACGAATGGTGGATCAACTACCCCGTGTATCAGTCCCACCTCAAGGGTGCGGCAGCGCTGATCGCCGTGCAGACCGGGGGCTACGGCGAGGTGGACGACGCCGCGCTGAACGCGCAGGACATCGCAGGCCCTCCCGAAGCCGCCGCCTTTTCCATTTCCCGGAAGGACGCCGGGGTGCTGAAGGAGCTGCTTGCGGACAGTGCGACGGTGGCCGTTACGCTGGACGCCTGCACCCGGGTGGAGCGCGACCGCACCACCTACAACATCATCGGCGAGCTGACCGGCCGGAATCCTGACCGGAAGATCATGCTCTCCGCCCACTACGACTCCTATTTTGACGGCTTTCAGGACGATAACACCGCCATTTCCATGATGCTGGGCATGGGCAAAGCACTGGTAGAGACCGGCTGGCAGCCGGAGAACACCATCCTTTTCTGCGCCATGGCGTCGGAGGAATGGGGCGTGGCGGACTCTCAGTTCGACTGGTCCACCGGCGCTTATGAGCAGGTGTTTACCGTACATCCCGAATGGCGGGGGCAGGTCATTGCCGACCTGAACTTTGAGCTGCCCGCCCTTGCCCACGGCACCCGGGCACGAATCCGCAGCACCTACGAATATGTGGATTTTCTGGAGGAATTTCTGGAAAACCTCCCGGAGCTGACACAGGGCTATCCCGAGGAAACCCGGATCACCGCCCCCATTGAAACATGGTCGGACGATTTTTCCATTGCCATTGCGGGCATTCCCTCCATGGTCAACGATTTCACCGGCGGCAGCTTCATGGAGACCCACTATCATTCCCAGTTCGACAACGACACCTACTATGACGAGGACGTGTACCGTCTCCACCACGAGCTGTTCGGTCTGCTGCTGATGGCCATTGACAGGACTAGAGTCGTTCCGCTGAATTTTGCCGGAACCTTTCAAAAGGCCAAGGAAGCATTGGACTTGGACTGGTGCGCCCGGACGGAAGCCGACGGCGAAAGCCTTGCTCAGGCGCTGGACGAAGCCGCGGAACTGGCACAGCAGGTCTATGACCGGGCGGCGGCCATCAACCGGGGACAGGCACCCGACGAGGACGCCGGCCGGCTGGAGCGGCAGCTTTTGAATCTGTTCCAGCAGACCCAGGACACCTTTGTCCGCATCGACTGGTACGGCAACGTCCAGTTCCCCCAGGAAAGCCTGCAGCAAAGCCTTGAACTGCTCCACGGCGCGGCGGACAGCCTGACGGAGGGAAATCTCTCTGCGGCACTGCGGAAACTCTATGAGATCGACAACAACCGGTATGCCTTCCTGTTTGAGCAGCGGGTGTACCGCCACTTCACCCAGTACGTATTCTCCCAGCCCAAAGAGCGCCTGAAATGGGGCTACCGCCGGATCGTGGGGTATATTAACCTATACGCAACGGTCAAGAGTCTGCTGGAAAAGAAAGCCAAGGGCATTACGGACTACACCGCGGAAGCGGCCTTCCTGCAAGGCGCGGCCGCCGCGCAGGAGGGCGCCTACCGGGATCTGGTGGGCAGTCTGAACATCAGTGTGGAGGAAATGAAGCGGATGCTCCGCGACTGCCTCCCAAGATAAAGGAACGAATATATGGAAAGCGAATTATACAAAGTTACAAAAAAAGACCTGCCAAAGCTTCAGGCACTGCTGAACAAATGCTTTGCCTCCGACCCGCTGTACGAGACCCTGATTCCCAACGAGGATATCCGCAAGAAGCTTTTGCCGAAGCTCTTTGCCTGCGACATGGAGGAATTCTACAAAAACTGCGACATTTTTGCCGACAGCCCGGATTTGAACGGCCTTCTGGTCGTTTCCGACGAGACCGAGCCGTACCATTTCCTCCAATACTACTTTACGGAGCTGGAAGCGGAATTGCAGACGGACGCATGGCTGATCAAGGAGGATCCGTCGCTCAGAACCCTGTTCCACTTTTTTGCCGCACGGGATTACCTGAACTCCCACTGGACGACCCAGCTCCACGAGGACAACCGTCTCCATGTGATCTATCTGGCGGTAGACCCCCAGATGCAGCACCACGGCATTGCGGTGAAGCTGCTGAAGGCGGCGGTGGATTATGCGGACAGGCATCACATGATGATGTCGCTGGAGACCCACAATCCCCACAACGTGACGCTATACCAGCAGTTGGGGTTTGAGATTTACGAGGTTCTGGAAAAGCATTTTCATCTGAAACAGTTCTGCATGGTGCGCCCGATTCAAAGCGAGCTTGGACAGACCGCGAAGCCGGGAAATGCGATTTAATCGAAAATCTGCCGCAGTTGGGCGGTGGTTGTGAAACAGTTAATGGACACGGCGATTGGTTTGCCGTGTCCATTCTTGCGCTGGCAGTTCAAACGTGGTAGTATATAGGAAACAAACCGAAATCTGGCAGGGGGCTTGCAGAACGATGAAGGTTAACCGCGTTGATTTACTGAAAGATGATCTGCAAGGAACAGGATTTGTGCGCCGCGGCGCGGCATACTTCAGGGTATGGGGAGACGGCGTTTTGCAGGTGCTGAAATTTGAACGGCAACCCGGTGGCCGGGGCAGTGAGCTGCGTGTCGGCATTTTCTCAATGTACGGGAAATTGCGCCCGGAGTGGCTCACTTCCGGCGGGTGCATTCCTAGGGGCAGCATTGCGGGATTTGTTGGACTTCGATCTGTGGAAGGGTGGCTTTTCTCTGATTGCTTCACGAGAACGGACGATGAGCAGTTTGTCTATGAGGGATTTCCGGTTTCGGTCGATCCGGAACAGCGCCTGTGGGATGAACATGGCGAGCGTTGGAAATATTGCTTCACTGCTGAACAGCAGACGGTCATCTTCGCAGAGAAAGCGCTGCCATGGCTGAATGATGTAACAAGCCAGTCTCTGGCGGCTAGGGCAATGTACGAAATCTGCCCTGTTCCCAACGATGGCCTGCGATTTGACGCGCATTTGGCGGCAGGGGAATGGACGCAGGCAGAGCAGACGATATCCGCGATCCTGAAACAGCACGCGGCTGCGCGGGCAAGCTGGGAGCAGACCCTTTCACAGGGTGCGTTTGCAGAGATGGCGGCCCGGCAGGAAACAGAGGACGCGCCGCTGAAAGCGGCTTACAGAATGGTGCAGGAAAAAGACGAAGAAGCCGTTCGCAGATATTTGAGCGATAACTACAGGAGAAACTGTAAACTTGCGGAATTCTGCATGAAAAAGGCTTAAATGGTAATGGCGGCCGGACTGCCCCAAAGCATGATAAAAAGGAGCGTATCGCAATGATACGCTCCTTTAACTATTTTATGAACCAGCCCGATTTGTGGGGCTTCATACGTTCACACGCACTTTCCAGCTGCGCGAAAATCCATCAACCGTTGCGGACTTCCATAAACAGGCTTTCCATATACCGGGAGGTTTCCTCCGGCAGGAAGTTGAAGCTGGTGCCGGTGGTGAGGGTGTCCGCGTCGGGGTAGGCGACCTCGCTGCCCGCGACCTCCGGATCCATCAGCTCCTTCGCCGCGGTGGAAGGGACGCTGTAGCCCAAAAACTCCATGTTGGCGGAGGAAATCTCCGGGCTGCACAGGAAGTTGATGAAGGCTTCCGCCGCCTCCTTCTCCTGGCAGCAGGTGGGGATGCACATGGCGTCGATGAACATGTTGTAGCCCTGCGCCGTGGGACGGTAGAAGGCCAGATCGGGGTTCTCTTCCACCATGGTCAGATAGTCACCGGCGTAGTAGGGGGCGATCCACGCTTCCTCGTTTTCCATGGCGTCAAAAATCTGATCCATGACGTACTGCTGCACCACGGGCTTCTGCTCCGCCAGCTTGGCAGCGCAGGCCTGAAGCTCGGCCTCGTCGGTGGTGTTCACGTCGTAGCCCAGCAGGTACTCGGCAATGCCGAAGGCGTCCCGGGAGTTGTCGAACATCAGGATCTTTCCGGCGTACTTCTCGTTCCACAGCAGTTCCCAGCCGGTGACGTCGGCTTCGTCCACGTACTTGGTGTTGTAGATGATGCCCACGGTGCCCCAGGTGTAGGGGACGGAATACTTGTTCTCCGGGTCGTAGGAGGTGTTCTTGAAGGAATCGTCGATATACTGGTAGTTGGGGATGTTGCTGAAGTTCAGTTCCTCCAGCATACCCTCCTGCACCATCCGGCCGATCATGTAGTCGGAGGGGATGATCACGTCCACGGTGATGCCGCCGTTGGACAGCTTGGAGTACATGATCTCGTTGGAGTCATAGGTGGAATACTGCACGCGGATGTTGGGGTAGGCTTCCTCAAAGGCGGCGATTACATCCAGAGAGCCGTCGTCGCCCTCGGAGATGTACTGACCCCAGTTGTAGACGTACAGGGTGGTCTTTTTACTGCTGCCGCAGCCGGAAAGACCGGTCAGGCAGCTCACGGCAAGCAAGACGGCAAGAATAACGGAAATCCCTTTTTTCATGACAATTCTCCTTTATACCCCGCTGTGGGCAGCGGCTCGTTTTTTGTCCCCGCGGAGCTGAATGAGGTTCATGGTGACCATCAGCACCAGAATCAGCAGGAATAGCAGGGTGAACAGGGCGTAGATTTTCGGATGGAGGGGCTTTTTCGTGTAGGAATAGATTTCCACGGGAAGGGTCACAAAATCCAGCCCGCTGACAAAATAGCTGATGACAAAATCGTCCAGACTCATGGTGAACGCCATAATAGCGCCGGACACGATGCCGGGGGCGATCTCATGGAGCGTCACCTTGAAAAACGCCTGCAGGGGCGTGCAGCCCAAGTCCATGGCCGCGTCCCGGAGGGAGCTGTCCGTCTGCTTGAGTTTCGGCATGACGTTCAGGATCACGTAGGGGAGGTTGAAGGTGATGTGGGCAATGAGCAGCGTCCAGAAGGTCAGACTGTTCCGCTGCCCCAGCATCCGGGTCCCCACGAAGACGAACAGCAGGGAAAGGGACACGCCGGTGACGATATCCGGATTCGTCATGGGGATGTTGGTCAGCGTCATGGCAGCCTTGCGCAGTCTGGGGTTCAGGTTGTAGATGCCCAGTGACGCCACCGTGCCGAAGACCGTGGCGATGAAGCTGGCGAGAACCGAGACGAGCAGGGAGTTGCCCAGCAGCTTTAACAGCGTCCTGTCCTGAAACAGACGGGCGTACTGCCGCAGGGTAAACCCTTCAAACTGGGTAACGTCCTTGCCTGTATTGAACGACGCCACGATCAGCACTGCCATGGGGACGTACAGGAAAATGAAAATCAGGATGGTGAGAATGCGGTTGGCTCTTTTCATACGATGACACCGCCTTCCTCATTGCCGCCGCCGAAGCGGTTCATGATGCCGGTGCAGATGAATACAAGGATCATCAGCACCAGACTCAGCGCCGCGCCCAGATTGGGGTTGTTGCCCTGCTTGAACTGGCGCTCGATCACGTCGCCGATGAGCACCGTGTCCGTACCGCCCAGCTTCTGGGAGATATAGAAGGTGGACACCGCCGGGACGAACACCATGGTCATGCCGGAGAGAATGCCGGGAACGCTCAGCGGCAGCACCACCCGGGAAAACACCTGCGTGCTGTTGCAGCCCAGATCCTCCGCCGCTTCAATGAGCCGGGGGTCGATCTTGACGATGACGCCGTACAGGGGCAGGATCATATAGGGCAGATAGTTATATACCATGCCCAGAATGACCGCCCCGGGGGTACGGATGAGCCGCAGCCGGCCGATGCCGATGGTGTCGAGAATATTGTTGATGATGCCGGTGTCCTGTAACAATCCGACCCATGCGAGGGTGCGGAGCAGAAAGCTCATGCACATGGGCAGCATCACCAGCATGTACAGAAACTTCTGAGCGGTCTGGCTTCGGTGGGCGATGTAGTAGGCCATGGGGTAGCCCAGCAGCAGGCAGATGAAAGCCGACGCCACCGCGTAGAAGATGGACTGCCACAGAACGCCCCAGTACAGGTTCAGCCCTCGCAGGTTCACAAGGCTGAATTCCCCTGTAGACGGGTCAGTAAGGGCATAGTAGCACACCACACCCAGAGGGATCAGCGTGAATACCACCATCCATATCAAATACGGGGTGCTGAGCAAGATAGACTTATTCTTCTTCATCTTCGGCATCCTCCGTCAGCTCGTCATACTCGGCGGAGTAGGAGCTGTAGTCGCCAAAGAGACCTGAATATTCGCTCTTGTGCATGATGTGAATGTCTTCCGGGTTCAGGCGGATGCCGATGGTCTCGCCCACGCCGTGGTAGTCCGTGGTCTGAATGAGCCACTTGAAGCCCTTGAACTCCACGATGATGTCGTAGTTAAGACCCTTGAAGGTAATGCCCGTGACGGTGCCGACGAGATGACTCTCCGCGGGCTTCACGATGTCAATGTCCTCCGGGCGGATGACAACGTCCACCGGCTCGTTGGGGGCGAAGCCCTTGTCCACGCACTCAAAGACCCGGCCGAAGAACCGGACCTTGAAGTCTTCCAGCATGACGCCGTCCAGGATGTTGCTTTCGCCGATAAAGTCCGCCACAAAGGCGTTCTTCGGCTCATTATAGATATCCTCAGGTCTGCCGATCTGCTGAATCCGTCCCTTGTCCATGACCACCACGGTGTCGGACATGGAAAGGGCTTCCTCCTGATCGTGGGTGACATAGATGAACGTGATGCCGGTGGTCTGCTGGATGCGTTTCAGCTCGATCTGCATGTCCTTGCGCAAGCGCAGATCCAGCGCTGCCAGCGGTTCGTCCAGCAGCAGCACCTTCGGCTGGTTGACCAATGCCCGGGCGATGGCAACACGCTGCTGCTGGCCGCCGGACAGACTGTCCACGCTGCGGTTTTCGTAGCCCTTGAGGCTGACGATTTCCAGCATTTCATTGACCCTGCGGTCAACTTCGTCCTTGGGCAGCTTTGCTACCTTCAGGCCGAAAGCGACGTTGTCGTACACGTCCAGATGCGGAAAAAGAGCATAACGCTGGAACACGGTGTTGATTTGCCGCTTGTAGGGCGGAACGTCGTTGATGACCTTCCCGTCAAACGTCACCGTGCCGGAAGTAGGCGTCAGAAAGCCGCCGATGATCCGAAGCGTTGTGGTCTTGCCGCAGCCGGAGGGGCCGAGCAGTGTGAGGAATTCGTGATCGTTGAAATAAAGATTGATGCCGTCGAGAATACGCTCCCCGTCGAACTCCATGGTCAGGTCCTGGAGTCTGATGAGTTCCTTGGACATTATCCTCCCCCGTTTCTTTCAAGGTTTTATTTTACGCCGAAATACGACAGATACTACTATACCGTAAATTTTTGCAATGTCAATGGATTATATCCGTTTTTTCCCGGGAAAGTTTTGTTTTCCGTTCCGGCAGACGAAAACCGTGCCGCGGCAGAACTGACGTTTGCCGCGGCACGGTATTTGGGTAGGGCTTGTTATGCCGCAGGGGCGGTGACGGTGGTGGTTTCCGGGATGGTTTCCCCGGCGGTTTCCTCCGGAACGGTGCTTGGAACGTAGGTTTCCGGATGGCTGGCCAGGTCCTGATAGTAGGCTTCCCGGTCGGCCTTTTGCTGTTCCAGATACGTCCGGCATTTTTCTATGCCCGCGCCGACGATGGAGTCCGTGCGCTCCATGGACTTCTTCGCGGAGGACAGCATGGCGTCGTTCAGGTTGAATAGCTCCGCCCACTGATCCTGATTGTCTTCGTCCAGCGGCAGGATGTTATATTGCTTCGCCCCGTCAGTGCGCATGTTCACCCATGTGGGCAGCGCGTCCACGCTTTGCAGATACACGGCTCCGTCGGAATACTTTTCAAAGGTGACGGTGAACAGAATGCCATCCTCCGTATAGTAGGGAGGCGCGGCTTGAATATAGCCGTTTCTCTGGTTGGATACGGCGTTGCCCAGAGAGTAGATGACCACGGTCTTGTGGTCAGGGTCAACGGTGCTGGTAAGCAGGTCCACCGGTTGAACAACATGCGGATGCCCGCCCACGATCACGTCAAAGCCAAGATCGCACAGCTTCTGCGCCATGGTGTCCTGAAGGGAATTTTCCTTGATGTTATATTCCACGCCCCAGTGAATGAACATCATGGTGGCTTCCGCACCGTCCGCTTTCATCTGTTCCAGAATCTGTTCCGACGCGGTGTACAGCTTGCCGGGGTCGTTGTTGAGGAAGTAGTTCATCTGCCCCTCGTCCTTGATGGGGGTAAGACCATTGAGGGAGAAGGAGGTGCCGTTGCTGCTGTATGCCCATGTGTAGCACACCATGCCGATTTTAATGCCGTTTACGTCCACCACGGCGTATTTCGGCTCGTCGGCGTTCAGCTGGGAGCCGAGGGCGGTCAGTCCCTTGCCGCGGATGATCTCCACGGTGCGGGTGATGCCCGACGCCATGGTGTCGCCCGCGTGGTTGTTGGCGGTGAGCAGCATGTCATAGCCCGTGTCCACTACGCTGTCGATCAGCGCGTCGGGACAGTTGAAAGCGGGATTGCCCTGATAGGGGTAATCGTCGCCGCCGAAGGTGGTCTCCAGATTGGCGATGGCGTAGTCCAGACCGGACACGATATCCTTGACATAGCGGAAAATGGAACTGAAATCGTAGGTGCCGTTGCTTTGCAGGCAGGTGTCAAACACCGGCTTGTGCATCAGCAGATCGCCCATGGTGCCGATGGAAGCGGTAGCCACCACATGCTCCGGTTCCGGCAGGGTGGTCTCCGGGGGCTGGGTCTCGGCCTGCGTCGGCTCTGTCCGGATGACAGTGGGAAGGGTATAAGCCTGTGTCTCCGTCCGGACGGTAGTCTGGGGCGTCTTATTCACCAGATCAACACACATCCAGATCACAAGACCTGTCAGCGCGATCATGACGAAAATCAATACGGTCAGCAGCACAACGACTGCTGTGTTGTTTCCCTTCGGCTTTTTGGACATGGGTACTCCTCCTTGTCAGGCTGCCTCTTCGGTCGGAACAACGGGAGCTTCCCGCGCCTGTTTTTCCTGCGCGTAGTAGCTCCGGCATTGCTCAAGCCCCGGGCCGACGATGTTCATGGTGCGGTCGTAGGATGCCACGGCGTTTGCCAGAGCGGCGGCGTCCAGGCCATACAGATTCTGCCACTCCGTTCGCCGGGCGTCTTCCAGCGGGACGATGTTGTATTCCTGCTTTTCGTCAACGCTGTGCAGGTTGACCCATGTGGGCATCACGTTCACATCGGCAACGTATACTCCGCCGTCGGCGTATTTTTCAAAGGTGACGGTGAACACCGCGCCGTCCTCGGTGTGGCCGGTGTTCAGGGTCATCAGGTCCCGGCGCTGGTTGGATACGGCGTTGCCCAGAGAGTAGATGACCGCCGTTTTGTGCCGGGAAT
>ENA-ORPK01002331-ORPK01002331.1-human-gut-metagenome-genome-assembly--contig:-NODE-2331-length-13258-cov-4.855866_pt1 | contig 13258 bp, 10 predicted proteins | sample MGYA00242139_ERZ509068 | MGnify/ENA primary metagenome ERZ509068 (study PRJEB26280, sample SAMEA2338687) | human gut metagenome | biome: human gut; feature: human-associated habitat; material: faeces... | reverse complement strand
ACTATCCCGGTGCCGTTATTCCCCGTAGTGTACAGGGTATCATCTATGCGATCCACACACATGCAGGTGTTCCGCATTCCCTGATCGAATGGCACGGTCATAATGATTTTTATAAGGCAGTTGTCAATTCCACGACCGCATGGCTGTATGGCTGTTCCGGTGTCAATACTTCTTTGTTCGGTATCGGGGAAAGAACCGGTAATACACCGCTTGAAGCGATGGTATTTGAGTATGCACAGCTTCGTGGCAACTTAAATGGTATGGATACGACCGTGATCACAGAGCTGGCAGAATATTATGAAAAAGAGATCGGCTATCATATTCCGCCGAGAACACCGTTTGTCGGCAAGAATTTTAATGTGACAAGAGCAGGAATTCATGCGGACGGACTGTTGAAAAACGAAGAGATTTATAATATATTTGATACAGAGAAGTTTTTAAACAGACCGGTTCTTTGTGCAGTATCCAATACATCCGGTCTTGCCGGTATTGCACATTGGATCAATTCTTACTATAAGCTTTCCCCGGAAAAACAGTTTAAGAAGAGCGATCTTCTGATACACGAACTGAAAAAATGGGTGGATGACGAATATGAGAATGGCCGTGTGACGGTTCTGACAGATGAAGAACTGATCAGAGAAATCAAAAAAGTATGCGTTATACTGCATATGGATTATGACGCAATTTTCAGCAAGTAGGAGGCAGTTATGTCTGATTACAATTTGCAGCAGGAGGTATCCGATAAATATTCCCTGCGCGGAAGAGTATTCCACAAGATCAGAGAAGATATTTTAAACGGAAAGTACAAACAGAACGAAGAACTCAGAGAGGCGACGATCGGTGCAGAGCTTGGTGTATCGAGAACACCTGTCAGAGAAGCATTCAGGCAGCTTGAACTCGAAGGACTTCTAAAGATGATCCCCAATAAAGGGACTTATGTAACGGGAATCACCAGAAAAGATGTTCATGATATTTATATGATACGATCCTTGTTAGAAGGATTATGTGCCAGATGGGCAACGGAAAAGATCACACCGGAGCAGCTCAACGAAATGGAGGAAAATGTATATCTGTCCGAGTTCCATGAAAGTAAGGGGCATTCAGATCAGATGGCGGAGCTGGACAACAGGTTTCATGAAATTTTATATGAATCCTGCGACAGTAAAATGCTGGAGCATCTGCTCAGTGATTTTCACCAGTATGTATACAGGATCCGCCGCATGACACTGGCAAGTGAAAAGAGAGGACGTGCTTCCAACAAGGAGCATCATGAGATCATGGAGGCCATCAAGGCACATGATGCGGATAAGGCAGAACGACTTGCCAATCTACATATGATAAATGCCTATGATAATATGGTAAAGAACGGTCTTATTGATATTTTTGATGAAAATGATGAAGAAAAAGGAGAACAGGAACATGAGTAAAATTCAGATGACAACACCGCTTGTGGAAATGGACGGAGATGAAATGACAAGAATTCTCTGGAAGATGATCAAGGATGAGTTACTGCTTCCGTATATTAATCTGAAAACAGAGTATTACGATCTTGGTCTGGAACACCGTAATGCAACAGATGATAAAGTAACAATGGAATCCGCACTTGCTACAAAGAAATACGGCGTTGCTGTCAAATGTGCAACGATCACACCGAATGCTGCCCGTATGACAGAATATAATCTGAAGGAAATGTGGAAGAGCCCGAACGGAACGATCCGTGCAGCACTTGACGGAACTGTTTTCCGTACACCGATCGTAGTAAAAGGCATCGAGCCATGTGTCAGAAACTGGAAAAAGCCGATCACACTGGCAAGACATGCTTACGGTGATGTTTATAAAAATGCCGAGATCAAAGTACCGGGCGCAGGAAAAGCGGAGCTTGTCTTTACTGCAGAGGATGGCAGCAAGCAGGTAGAGCTGATCCACAATTTTGAAGGTCCGGGCGTGATTCAGGGTATGCACAATACAGACAAATCGATCACAAGCTTTGCAAAAGCATGTTTTAATTATGCGCTTTCCACAAAGCAGGATCTCTGGTTTGCCACAAAAGATACGATCTCCAAAAAGTACGATCATACTTTTAAGGACATCTTCCAGGAGATTTTTGAAAAGGAATACAAAGAAAAATTTGAGCAGGCAGGGATTACCTACTTCTATACACTGATCGATGATGCGGTAGCCCGTGTCATGAAGGCAGAGGGCGGCTTTATCTGGGCATGCAAGAACTATGATGGTGATGTCATGTCAGATATGGTTTCTTCCGCATTCGGTTCTCTTGCCATGATGACGTCTGTTCTGGTATCTCCAAGCGGCGTATATGAGTATGAAGCAGCGCACGGAACTGTACAGAGGCATTATTATAAGCACTTAAAGGGCGAAGAAACTTCCACAAACTCCGTTGCAACGATCTTTGCATGGACAGGTGCACTCAGAAAGCGTGGAGAGCTGGATGGAAACCGGGAGCTTACAGAGTTTGCCGATAAGCTGGAAATGGCAACGATCCGGACGATCGAAAGCGGCCGTATGACAAAAGATCTGGCACTGATCACCAGTCTTAACGATGTGCAGGTCTGCAATAGTCTGGAATTTATTCAGGAAATCAGAAAGACATTTGAAACAGTATAAGGATACAGGTAATGGATTTTATAACAGGAGCATTTTTACTCTTTTTCACGATCTGTGTGGCAGTATATTATAGTATACCAAAAAAGGGGCAGTGGATATGGCTGCTCCTTTGTAGCATATTCTTTTATCTCTGTGCATCCGTGAAATTGAGTATTTTTATTTTATTTAGTATTATAAGCAGCTTTGTGGCTGCCAGACGTCTGGAACAATTGTGCGCACGTGAACAGGCGGTGAGAGAGAAAACCGATCCAGATCAAAAAAAAGAGACAGATGTGAATGTGCATAAGAAAGCAGTAGCTGCATTACTGATCGGCAGTAATGCCGGTTTATTGTTTCTTCTGAAATTTGCATCGTCCGGAAGTTTCTTTGTAACAAGACTGCATCTGGGCAGGCTTGCCTTTCTGCTGCCGATGGGAATTTCCTTTTATACGCTGCAGATCATTGCCTATGTGGTAGATGTTTATCGCGGAAAATATCCGGCGGAGAAGAATTTTCTGCAGTATATGCTGTTTGTGATGTATTTTCCGCAGATCCTGCAGGGACCGATCGCAAGATTTGATCAGCTCAAAAAGCAGCTTTGCAGCGGGCATACATTTTCTTATGCAACATTTGTCGGAGGATTTGAACTGATGATCTGGGGCTATTTTCAGAAGCTGGTGATCGCAGACCGCGCAGCAGTCATCGTGGACAGACTGTTTGGAGAATACCGGTCGTATACAGGTGTGTATATGCTGCTTGCAGGGGTGCTGTACAGCATTCAGCTCTATACAGATTTTAATGGTTGTGTCTGCATTGCCAGAGGAGCTTCCGAGATGCTGGGGATCACGCTGGCGGAAAATTTTGATCATCCGTATTTTGCGACATCCATTCAGGATTTCTGGCACCGCTGGCATATGTCTCTGAGCAGCTGGCTGCGGGATTATGTATATATTCCGCTTGGCGGAAACAGGAAAGGGAAGCTTAGAAAGTATGTCAATATTCTGTTGACCTTTCTGGTCAGCGGACTTTGGCATGGTATGGGACTGACCTATCTTGTCTGGGGATTTTTGCATGGACTGTATCAGATAATTGGCAGTCTTTTGATGCCTGTACGTGACCGGCTTGTCAGCCTGACAAAAACAGACCGGAGCTGTTTTTCTCACAGATTGCTGAAACAGCTCTGCACCTTTTTCCTTGTCATGCTGGCATGGATCTTTTTCCGTGCGGATTCCGTGACGCAGGCCCTACAGATGATCCGGCAGATGGCTGTGTTCAATCCTTGGGTGCTCTGGAATCAGTCTGTGTATCTGCTCGGACTGGATGCGAAAAATGTCTGGATTCTATTCTTTGCAATTGCCATTTTGCTGCTTGTCAGTATTTGGCAGACAAAGACGGATATCAGAAGCTGGCTGGCAAAGCAGGGTATCGTATTCCGCTATGCAGTGGTGTATCTTGCGCTGTTTGCAGTTCTGATCTTTGGCATTTACGGGCCGGGATATGATGCGGTCCAGTTTATTTACGGAGGATTTTAGACATGAAAAAGAAAACGATAGTATTCCGGTTTTTCCTGTTTTTTGTGTTTTTTATCCTGCTGTTTCTGGTCGTATCGGAAGTGCTGAAGGATAAGCGTATCGTACAGGAATATGATGCCTCCGCCAAGGTAAAAGGCTTTTATGAAGAAAAAGAGGACACACTGGATTTTGTATTTGTGGGAAGCAGCCAGCTTTATGCGGATATTGCACCGGCGGTATTATTTTCGGAATATGGAATAACATCATATGATTTCTGCGCCAATGAACAGCCGCTTTGGATTTCCTATTATTATATCAAAGAGGCGTTGAAGCATCAGAAGCCGAAGGCAATCGTACTGGATGTTTTTACAGTATATGGTGCAGAGTATGAAGAAGAAGGCGTCAATCATATCAACATCGATGATCTGCCATGGAGCATGAATAAGGTGCAGGCAATCCGGAATGGTGTGCCAAAGGACTTGCAGTATTCCTTCTTCCTGACACTGACGAAATATCATGATACATGGAATACGCTGGATGAGTCGAAAATAGAGAGCAGCTTTTACCATAAAAGAAATGTATACAGAGGCTATTCACCATTTACCGTAAGACATGCATATGGAGAAACAGCACCGGATGAGGTTGTCATGCAGACAGAACGGGAGCCTGTTCCGGACAGGGCAAGACTCTGGCTCGATCAGATCGTAGAGCTGACAAAAGAAGAAGGTGTTGATCTGATCCTTATTAAAACACCGAATGGAAATGCGGACAGACAGAAGCTTTACAACAGCGTTTCAGATTATGCCAAAGAGAAAGATATTCCGTTTGTCAACATGAACACGGTATTTGATGGGGAAGCACATATCAATGTGCTGCAGGCAGAAAAAGTGTCGAAGTATATTGGCGGCTATCTGGCAGCGCATTATAAGATCACGGATAAACGAAAGGATGCGGCATTTGCAGACTGGGCAGAGGACAGTGCTTACTTTTACCGGAAGAAAGCCAAATGTGAACTGATCAGCACAGACGATCTGGAAGCCTATACTGATTTTTTGTCACAGCAGGATTACGTGACGATGGTGGCGGTCAAGAGTGGGGATGCTGCCTCGGAGAATACTTTGATTTCACAGGAACAGAAGGACTGCCTGGCTGCCCTCGGTCTATATCCGGACTATACTATGAATGGAAGCTGGTGTTATCTGGCACTTGTCAGGAATGGTAATGAGCCGGTTCTGCAGTTCCAGACGCAGACAGAACAGACGGAAAGCTATGAACTGCCATATGAAGAAGGCTGTCTGATTACAAATACTGCGGCAAAAGCATCTGAAAAAGAGTTTGCCGGGCTGCCTCACAGCTTTACCCTGCAAAGCAGTCTGCAGGAAGATGGTTTGCATGCAGCATTTTTAATGGGAGAGGATAATTACTGTCTTGATCAGGACGGTATCAATTTTTTTGTATATGATCCACTGCTTTCTGAAATCGTGGAATTTACTGCCTTCGCGCCGGGAGAGACGGAAGTTCTCCATTGACAACCCATAAAATATCATCTACAATAACAAGTGTTATAATATAAGATGTTATTTATGTGTTCCGGTAGTGTATGCAGGAGCACGGATTTGATTGGGCAGATTGGGTTTACAAGAGGATGAGAGGTATCTGGTATGGCAAGAAAGATCAGTGTGACGAAGGAAATGGTAAAAAGTGCAGCATTTGCGATCATGCGGGAAGAAGGCATGGATGGGCTGACTGCCAGAAGACTGGCAGATAAGACAGGTTGTTCCACACAGCCTATTTTCCGTATTTATGAAAATATGAATGAGCTGCATGAAGAGGCGTTTGCGATGGCAATCGCTTATTATACAGATTTTTACCGGGCATTTATGAAGGACAGACCGATAGAGAAACCGTTTGTGAATTTTGGGCTGGCATATATCAGTTTTGCTTTGAAAGAGCCCTCATTATTCAGAGTATTATTCTTGTCGAAGGAGCGTTACGGACAAAGTCTGTATGAGCTTTTGAACGGGCAGGACGGCAAGTTTAAAACGGAGATCGCAAGAGCACAGGAAGCGGGTGCAAAAGATCCGGGAGAGCTTTTTATGAAGATGTGGATCTTTATTCATGGAGCTGCCTGCATGACGATCACAGGAGATTATGATCTGCCGGAAGCAGAAACGAAAAGACTGCTTCTGGAAAGCTATGAGAAGAATGCATAATGCATATATCTGTCATAGTACAATGAATTGGGAAGGGACAGAGAATGGAAGACAGAAACGATATCGTGACAAGGATGAACCAGAATTTTGCACAGATGAGCAAAAGTCATAAAAAGATTGCTTCCTATATCATGGATCATTATGATACAGCTGTATTTATGACTGCAGCGACACTCGGGAAAGAGATTGGGATCAGCGAATCCACCGTAGTGCGTTTTGCGGCAGGACTGGGCTATGACGGTTATCCAAAATTCCAGAAAGCGCTGGAAGAATGGGTAAAGAGCAAATGGAACAGTCTGCAGCAAATGGGAGCTAAATATGGGAACAGTTCACAATCCGAGATACTGACATCGGTGATCCGTGCAGATATGGAAAAGATGGAGGATACCATTCATAATCTGGATCCTGCTGCTTTTGAAACGGCTGTCAGCAGTATACTTGAGGCAAAACACGTGTATGTGATCGGCCTGAGGAGCTGTGAGCCGCTTGCGAGCTTCCTGAGCTTTTATCTTTCTATGATCCGCGGTGATGTCATGCAGCTGAAAACAACCTCGACAACAGAGCTGTTTGAACAGATGATCCGTGTCAGTGATGAGGATGTTGTAATCGGGATCAGCTTCCCGCGTTACTCTATGCGGACTCTGAAAGCAATGGAATTTGCAAATGACAGGAATGCAAAAGTCATTACGATCACAGACAGCGTGCATTCTCCGATGAATCTGTATTCGTCCTGTAATCTGCTGGCAAGAAGTGACATGGTATCTATTGTGGATTCTCTTGTCGCACCGCTGAGCGTGATCAATGCATTGGTTGTTGCGCTCTGTGTCAAAGCACCGGAGCAGGCAAGCAAAAACCTGAAAGATTTAGAGGAAGTGTGGGCAAATTATCAGGTTTATCTGAATGATGAAATTGATTATATTGATAATAAACCGGTGCAGGGAAATGCACTTGTAAAGGATTCTCATGAATAAGACGATTGTGATAGGCGGCGGCGCTGCGGGCATGATGGCTGCGGTTTTTGCCGCAAGAAACGGTCAGGCCGTCACCTTATATGAACAGAATGAAAAACTAGGAAAAAAGCTTTTTATCACAGGAAAGGGCAGATGTAATGTCACCAATGATGCAACGTCGGAACAGCTTTTGGCTAATGTGATCTCCAATCCTAAATTCCTGTACAGTGCATTTTATGATTTTAATGCACAGGATTGTATGTCTTTTTTTGAACAGCTTGGAGTCAGACTGAAGGTAGAGCGCGGAAACAGGGTGTTTCCACAAAGTGACCACTCTTCGGATATCATCCGGGCACTGGAATATGAACTGAGGCGTCTTTCGGTAAATATTTGTCTGAACAGTCCCGTAAAGGTGTTATGGACAGAAGATCTGCCCGGGCAGGAGCTTCTCAATCCGAAAAAAGAACCGACAAAAAAATGTCTGGGTATTATCCTGCAGGACGGAAAAAAAGAAAAAGCAGACCGCGTGATTTTGGCAACAGGAGGTATTTCCTATCCGCTGACCGGTGCAAACGGAAGCGGGCTTACAATGGCGCAGGCCGTGGGACACAAGGTGACAGAATTATATCCGGCGCTTGTCCCTTTAAAGATACAGGAGACATGGTGTCATGAACTGATGGGGCTGGCACTGAAAAATGTAGAGGTTACGATCTGCAATGGAAAGAAAAAGCTGTATCAGGACTTTGGGGAGATGCTGTTTACCCATTATGGGGTAAGTGGCCCGCTGATCTTAAGTGCCAGCAGCCGGATTGTAAAGAAACTGCAAAAACAGCCGATGCAGCTGTATATTGATCTGAAACCGGCGCTTTCTCCACAGCAGCTGGACAAAAGACTTCTGCGTGATCTGTCCGAAAATCTGCACAAACAGATCGGTAATGCGCTGGCAGGATTATTGCCGGCAAGGCTTCTGCCACAAATTCTGGCGCTGGCAGAGATTTCACCTTATGAAAAGGGAGATGCCCTGACAAAAGAACAGCGTCTGAAGCTGGTGCAGACATTGAAAGCGGTACCTCTGACGATCACGGGCACATCGGATTTTAAAGAAGCGATCATTACGCAGGGGGGGATTTCGGTCAAGGAGATCAATCCGTCTACAATGGAATCCAAACGTGTCAAAGGTTTGTACCTGGCAGGAGAATGTATGGATGTGGATGCGCTGACAGGCGGTTTTAATCTGCAGATCGCATGGTCAACTGCCTATATTGCAGGAAATCAGAGTACAGCACAGACGTAAGAAAAGGAGAACAGATATGAGTTATCAGGTAGCAATCGACGGACCAGCGGGAGCGGGCAAAAGCACGATCGCAAGACAGGTTGCAAAAAACAAAGGATTTATTTACGTGGATACAGGCGCGATGTATCGTGCCATGGCGCTTCATATGATCAGAAGCAATGTAGATATAAAGGATGCGGAGGCAATTGCAAAGGCAAGTGAAACTGCCGATATCTCCATTCAATATGTAAACGGAGAACAGATCGTTCTGTTAAACGGTGAAAACGTAAACGGACTGATCCGTACCCCGCAGGTCAGTGCCATGGCATCCGTCAGCAGTGCAAATCCGCAGGTGCGTGCAAGACTTCTGCATCTGCAGCAAAAGCTTGCGGACGAAAATGATGTGATCATGGATGGCAGAGATATCGGTACCTGTGTGCTGCCGAATGCGGATGTCAAAGTATATCTGACAGCATCGTCCAGAGTCCGTGCCGAAAGAAGATATAAGGAGCTTGTCGAAAAGGGCGAAAGCTGTGACCTCGATCAGATCGAAGCAGAGATCAAAGAGCGTGATCACAGGGACATGACAAGAGAGCATGCACCTCTCAGACAGGCAGCGGATGCACAGCTTCTGGATTCTTCGGATATGTCGATCGGACAGGTCGTGGATGCGATCTGTAAGCTGATCCATAAGGATTGATCTTTAGCAGGATACAAACGGATCCGGATAAGATCAGAATAGAAAAGAAAGGACTTGTCGGTAAGATTTTATATGGAAGTAATACTTGCAAAATCAGCCGGTTTCTGCTTTGGTGTAAAACGTGCGGTGGATACGGTTTATGAGCAGACCGGAACGCGCGGAAAGATCTACACCTATGGGCCGATCATCCATAATGAAGAGGTCGTGCGGGATCTGGAGCAGAAGGGCGTGAAAGTGCTCGGAAACGAGACAGAACTGAATGCACTGACGGAAGGAACGGTTGTGATCCGTTCTCACGGTGTAGAACGCAGGATCAATGATGCAATTGCAGAAAAGGGACTGCACTGTGTGGATGCCACCTGTCCGTTTGTGAAAAAAATACACCGGATAGTTGAAAAAGAAAGTGCAGCCGGACGACGGATCATTATCATTGGGAACAGAAATCATCCTGAGGTGGAAGGAATCTGCGGCTGGAGTCTGACGGAGCCTGTTGTGATCGAATCCATGGAGGAAGCAGAAAAATTCAAAGCTGATCCGGAAGAAAAACTTTGTATTGTGTCGCAGACGACATTTAACTACAATAAATTTCAAGATTTAGTTGAAATTTTTCGGAAAAAAGGTTATGATGTAATTGTTGTGAACACGATTTGTAATGCAACGGAAGTCCGGCAGAAGGAAGCCCGGGAAATTGCACAGCGTGTTGATATAATGATAGTGATAGGCGGTACTCACAGCTCCAATACCCGTAAGCTTTACGAAATCTGTCAGAAGGAATGTGAGCGCACTTATTTTATACAAACACTGGATGACTTGCATTTAGAAATACCTAAATCAGCGAAACTGGTGGGAATTACCGCTGGGGCGTCTACCCCGAATAATATAATTGAGGAGGTTCAAAATTATGTCAGAATTAACTTTTGAACAAATGTTAGACGAATCATTTAAAACAATTCATAACGGAGAGGTAGTCGAGGGTACAGTAATCGATGTAAAAGCTGATGAAGCGATCTTAAATATCGGATACAAGTCAGACGGTATTCTTACAAGAAGCGAATACACAAACGAACCAAATGTTGACCTGACAACAGTACTGAAGCCTGGCGACAAGATGGAAGTTAAAGTTGTTAAAGTAAATGATGGTGAAGGACAGGTGATCCTTTCCTACAAGAGACTGGCTCTTGAAAAGGGTAATAAGAGAATTGAAGAAGCTTACAATAATAAGGAAGTATTAAAGGCAAAAGTAACACAGGTGCTGGACGGCGGTTTAAGCGTTGTTGTTGATGAAGTAAGAATCTTCATCCCTGCAAGCCTTGTTTCCAATGTATATGAAAAAGATCTGACAAAATATGCAGGTCAGGAAATTGAGTTCGTGATCAGCGAATATAATCCGAAGAGACGTCGTTACATCGGTGACCGCAAGCAGCTTATGGTAGCTAAGAAGCTGGAAGCACAGAAGGAACTCTTTGAAAAGATCCATGTAGGTGATGTAGTAGAAGGAACAGTTAAAAATGTAACTGATTTCGGTGTATTTATCGATCTTGGCGGTGCAGACGGACTTCTTCATATTTCAGAAATGTCATGGGGACATGTTGAGAATCCTAAGAAGGTATTCAAGGTTGGAGATCATGTAAAGGCTCTGATCAAAGATATCGATGGAACAAAGATTGCACTCAGCCTGAAATTTGATGATACAAATCCATGGAAAGATGCTGAAAGCAAATACGCAGTAGGCAATGTTGTGACAGGTAAAGTTGCAAGAATGACAGATTTCGGTGCTTTCGTAGAACTTGAGCCGGGTGTAGATGCTCTGTTACATGTTTCTCAGATCTCTAAGGATCATATTGAAAAACCTTCAGATGTATTACAGGTTGGACAGGAAGTAACAGCTAAGGTTGTTGATTTTAATGCAGAAGATAAGAAGATCAGCTTAAGCATTAAAGCTTTAACAGCTCCTCAGCCGGAAGAAAAGGCAGAAGAGCCTGAGGAAGATGCAGATGTTGTATCTGTTGACATTGATGCAGTTATCGCAGCAGAAAAAGAAGAATAAGCGCTGTAAAACAGAATGACAAAAATTGCAGGCTGCATGTTTTCATGCAGTCTGTTTTCCTGTGTGTGGAGTGAAGACGATGGTATATGACTATGAGTATTTTAAAAAAGAAGTATATAAACTGACAAAAATAGATTTAAATGCATATAAAGAAAAGCAGATGAAGCGTAGAATTGATACCTTGATCGCAAAAAACGGTGTTTCCGGTTATGAAAATTATGTAAAATGTCTGCAGACAGATGCCAAACGTTTTGAAGAATTTGTCAACTATCTGACGATCAACGTTTCTGAATTTTACCGCAATCCGGATCAATGGGAGCTTTTGGACAAGGAAGTGATCCCTGGTCTGATAAACCGGTTTGGAAAGGATTTGAAAATCTGGAGTGCAGCCTGCTCCACAGGTGATGAGCCGTATTCGCTCGTCATGGCTCTTTCCAGACATTTACCGCTTTCCCATATCCATATTATAGCAACGGATATTGATAAGCAGGTGATTGAAAAGGCAAAGATTGGATTGTATACAGAAAAGAGCATTGCAGCTGTTCCGGAAGACCTGAAAAGACGTTTTTTCACAAAGGTTGGAGCTTCTTATCAGATTGCACAGGAAATCAAGGATTGTGTGGAATTTAAGCAGCATAATCTGCTGAAGGATGAGTATCCGACGCACTGTCATATGATCGTATGCAGAAATGTGCTGATCTATTTTACGGAAGAAGCGAAAGAAGAAGTGTTTGCGAAGTTCAGCAAGTCACTGATACCGGAAGGCTGTCTGTTTATCGGAAGTACAGAGCAGATCATTCAGTATAAAGATATGGGATATTACCGGATGAATTCGTTTTTTTATGGAAAAAATAAATAAGCATAAAGAAAAACAAGTGGTACATAATGGCCACTTGTTTTTCTTTATGCTTATTTCAGGGTTATTTTGCAAATCCATGTACAAGCATATCCAGGATATGATAGGCGTATTTGCCAAATTCTGCGGGAGAGCGTTTGATCGCTTCCGTCAGTTCAAAGTAACAGAGCTTGTCTCCGTATTCTGCTTTAAAAACAGGACTGAATATGATATCCCACTGTGGCAGGAAAGCCCCTTCTTTTCTGGTATAGCAGGTACTTGCCTTGGCGGGCTCGCGGAACTGCGGATCCACAAAGGCTGCCACTGATTTGTGCATGGCTGTGTCTTCAGCGGGCAGATAGTAGTACTCTTTATAATTGCTGTAGAAATATTTCATGCTGCCATATATAACAGGTACTTTCAGATACCCTTCATTTTCTTCCGCCCGGAATCTGCAGCCGTTTCCCGTAAAAGTAATTTGTTTTGGGAACAGAAACGGAAAACGGATCTTCATCAGCACTTCTGTCTGTGTGTCTCCATTCATATCTTCATATTTATTGGACTGTACCTTCACTACCTTAAAAGGATGGGTGAACATATCCGAATAAGTCAGCACAGGGAGAATGGAAAACATACCCTTCATATCATCTGCGTTATGTAACAGCAGAAGATCAAGATCGGATGGAAGCGGAGTTTTGACATAGTCCTCATAAATCTGGATGAGTTCACCGCCATTGTACTGGTCGTCGCGTTTGATACCCATAAACTGTTCCACGGTCTTTTGCTTGACATTTTCCAGCCCGAGCAGCTTTTTATAGGGCATGATCCGTTTGTAAATATCCACGCCTGTCATATGAGAAAATGGTTCCCGCAAATGATATTGGGCGCATTTCTGCTTCATATACGGAATGTCGAAATTATTTCCGTTATAATGCACCAGAATGGAATGACTCTGGCATAAACTAAGAAATGCTTTCAGTACATCGACTTCTTCCTCTTTTTTCTCGGCAAAAAACTGCATCAGATGGATCTGGTCTTTTTCGAAATAAATAGCACCGATCAGATAAAGACAGGAACTGCGTGCAGTAAAGCCGGTTGTTTCTATATCAACAAATAAAATATCCT
>ENA-ORPK01002326-ORPK01002326.1-human-gut-metagenome-genome-assembly--contig:-NODE-2326-length-13289-cov-2.912725_pt1 | contig 13289 bp, 11 predicted proteins | sample MGYA00242139_ERZ509068 | MGnify/ENA primary metagenome ERZ509068 (study PRJEB26280, sample SAMEA2338687) | human gut metagenome | biome: human gut; feature: human-associated habitat; material: faeces... | reverse complement strand
TGGAATTATTTCAGCCAAGGATTTGTCTATAGGTTGATTAAAGATTAGTATTAGCATTACTTTTTGCACCATCTTGAAAATGCAAGGGTGGAAAGCTCGGGCGGAAGATGCCCGCTGTCGTTTTTATATACTATGGTCGGCTTTAGATCGCTGTCAAATTTTATCTCCGACACAGCCGTATTATCCGACCAGCCAACGTCCGCAAGCCTTGTTATATCGTCAAATTCCGCATAGCTGAGAAAATTTCTCAGCGCACAGCCGTGAGAAACGATAACGATGGTTTTTCCCTCATTTTTTGATGCTATATCGGTGACGGCATTTTTCATTCGCTCATAGACCTCTGCCATACTTTCACCGTTTTCGGCTTGGAACTCCCACATTTTATTGCGCCATTTATCATATGATTCGGGGAAACGCTCGCCTATTTCCGTCCACTTCACACCCTCCCAGACTCCGCCGTTTATTTCAATAAGGCGTTCGTCCTCGGTTATGGGCAGACCGTGATATTTATTTACCGCTTCGGCGGTTTTTTTCGCTCTTAAAAGAGGACTTGAATATATTGCGTCAAAGCTTATATCCCTGAAACGCTCGGCAAGCATTTCAAGCTGTTTTGCCCCCTTTTCGGAAACGTCTGTGTTTATATGTCCCTGAAAAAACTCCTCTATATTTCCCTGTGCTTCGGCATGACGCACCAGATATGCTGTTACCATGGCTTTACCGCACCTACAATATCCTGAAGGCTGTTAAGCTTGTTGTCCTCAACATACTTATTAAGACCGTCGATTATTTCAACAGGAGCCATTGGGTTTGAGAACAATGCCGCACCTATCTGTACAGTCTGTGCGCCTGCCATCATCATTTCAACAACGTCCTCCCATGTCGAGATACCGCCCATACCGCATACAGGTATCTTTACTGCATTTGCGACCTGCCAAACCATTCTTACAGCCACAGGGAAAACGGCAGGACCTGAAAGTCCGCCCACATTATTACGGAGCACGGGACGGCGTGATTTAATATCTATTCTCATACCGAGAAGTGTATTGATAAGTGAAACTGCGTCTGCACCCTCAGCTTCAACAGCCTTTGCTATCTCTGCAATATTTGTTACGTTTGGTGAAAGCTTCACCATAATAGGCTTCTTTGTTGCCGCACGGACGATTTTTGTTATGCTTGCTGCACCCTCGCAGCTTACTCCGAATGCTGCACCGCCTGCTTTAACGTTAGGGCAGGAAATGTTCACTTCTATCATATCGACATCTGTGCCGTCAAGCTTTTCGGCAACTTCACGGTAGCCGTCGGCTGTTGAGCCTGCCATATTTGCGATTATGACAGTATCCTTGGTTTTAAGGTAAGGCAGCTCGTGAGCAATAAAATGGTCGATACCGGGATTCTGCAAGCCGACGCTGTTGAGCATTCCCGAAGGTGTTTCAGCAATTCTAGGAGGGAGATTTCCCGTGCGGAGCTTTTCCGTCGTACCCTTTACGGATATGCCGCCGAGTATGGAAAGAGGGTAAAATTCTTCATATTCCTTGCCGTAGCCGAATGTACCCGATGCAGGGATAAGCGGGTTTTTGAAATCCACACCTGCAAAATTCACAGCCAGTTTATTCATCGAAAATTACCTCCTCTGCATTAAATACGGGACCGTCCTTGCAGACGTGTGAATAAAATTCCTCACCGTCACGGATAGTTCTGCAGGCGCACACAAGACACGCACCAATTCCGCAGCCCATTCTTTCTTCAAGGGAAACCTGACATTTGATCCCGTTTTCCTTTGCAATCTCAACTATCTTTTTGAGCATTACGCTTGGACCGCAGGCATAGATAACATCAGGCTTTTCCTTTGCTACAGCTTCTTTGAGAGCGTCTGTGACAAAGCCCCTTCTTCCTGCGCTGCCGTCGTCTGTGCAGAGAATGGTTTCCGCACCTGTATCAGCGAAATCCTTCTGTAAAATAACGGCTGAGGCATTGCGGAAGCCGCTTATTACAACGGCATTTTTACCGTAATGCTTGGCTATCGGGAGCATCGGAGGGTTGCCTATACCGCCACCGATAATAACAGCTTTTTTACCGAGTTCAAGGTCAAATCCACGTCCGCCGAGAGGTGCGACAATATCTATCATACTGCCCTCTGGGATCTGGGAAAGCTCCTTTGTGCCTTTTCCTCTTACTTCAAAAATGATCCTGAGAGTACCTTTATTTTTGTCGATGCCTGCAATTGAGATAGGTCTGCGGAGCATAAAGCCCTCAGCCTTGATATTGATGAACTGACCTGCCTGTGCCACGGCTGCAACGTCGGGACACAGAATAGTCATATCGTAAATTTCCTTAGCCAATGCTGTTTTTGAGATAACAGCATATTTGCCCTGTGTATATTTCAAGATTATTCCTCCTTTTGAAAAGTTGTTTTGCTTTTGTTGGGGTACAATACCCTTGGGAACGGTCATCGTGATTTAACGTTCGGCGAATGATAAGCTGCAAGTTCAGGCAAAAATTGAGTCCCCCCAAAAAAATAAAAAAAGTCCGAACCGAAGCTGCCTAAAAACCGCCTATCTACAAAATTCGGGACGCAATAGTTTTATCACGCCCCGAAATGCATTAAATCTTTGTTATATCTACCATTTCCATATCGTCGATGTCCTTGCCCATTGCAAGAATATCTGCGACCGCATTGGCTGTATCTATCGCTGTAAGGCAGCAGATAGAACGCTCAACTGTCTTTCGGCGTATCTTTACGCTGTCAAGTGCAGGAAGTCTGCCCTTTGCAGATGTGGAAATTACATAGTCGATCTTGCCGCTGTCAAGGAGATCCATTACGTTCGGACCGTCTTCCGAAGCCTTTCTTACAACGTTTGCTGCGATCATATTCTTATTGAGTATTGATGCAGTTCCGCTTGTTGCATAAATTGTGAAGCCAAGACGCTCAAACTTTTCTGCAACATAGAGTATCTCCTGCTTGTCTGTGTCACGGACTGTAATAAGAACTCCGCCGCCTGTTTTCTTGGTAAGGTCATAGCCTGCACCGACAAGTCCCTTATAAAGTGCGTCCTCAAAGTTGTGTGCGATACCGAGGCATTCGCCTGTGGACTTCATTTCAGGTCCGAGAGCCGTATCAACGTCGTGAAGCTTTGCAAAGCTGAATACAGGTACTTTTACTGCGATATACTCCGCTTCTCTGTAAAGACCGCTTTCATAGCCCTGCTCCTTGAGTGACTCGCCGAGCATTATCTTTGTTGCAATATCGACCATAGGTACGCCTGTTACCTTTGAGATGTATGGTACAGTTCTTGAAGAACGTGGGTTTACTTCGATAACATAGACCTCGTTGTTGTAAACTACATACTGGATATTTACAAGTCCGATAACGTTAAGCTCAAATGCAAGACGCTTTGTATATTCGATGATCGTTTCACGGATCTTCTTTGTAAGCGTCATTGCAGGATATACGGAGATCGAGTCGCCCGAGTGGATACCTGCACGTTCGATATGCTCCATAATACCCGGGATAACATAGTCTGTACCGTCGCAGATAGCGTCAACTTCGACTTCCTTGCCCATCATATACTTATCAATAAGAACAGGGTTTTCAAGTCCGCCTCTGCTGATGATAGCCATATATTCAACAATATCCTGGTCGGAATGTGCGATTATCATATTCTGTCCGCCGAGAACGTAGGAAGGACGCATAAGAACAGGATAGCCAAGGTCGTTTGCGGATCTGAGAGCCTCCTCAACGTTCATAACAGTATGACCTGCAGGACGCGGGATACCGCACTTGTTAAGAAGCTCATCAAAACGCTCTCTGTCCTCTGCTGCGTCAATGCTGTCGGCAGATGTACCGAGAATGTTTACGCCCATTTCATCAAGATATTTTGTAAGCTTGATAGCTGTCTGACCGCCGAACTGAACTACTACGCCGTAAGGCTTTTCCGTTTCGATTATAGCGGCAACGTCTTCCTTTGTGAGAGGGTCGAAATAAAGTCTGTCACCTGTATCAAAGTCAGTGGAGACCGTTTCAGGGTTGTTGTTGCATATAACTGCCTCATAGCCCATTTCTTTAAGTGCCCATACGCAGTGTACGGAGCAGTAGTCGAACTCGATACCCTGACCGATTCTGATAGGGCCTGAACCGAATACGATGACCTTTTTCTTGCCTGTATTTGTTCTTTCAAGGAACTGTTCAGCTTCGTTTTCCTCATCAAATGTGGAATAGAAGTAAGGTGTTTCAGCCTTGAACTCGCCTGCGCAGGTATCAACCATCTTGAATACGGCTGTTGTATGCTTAGGGCATTTCTGACCGCTGATGCGTTCGATAGTGCTGTCGAGGTAGCCGTAACGCTTTGCAATATCGTATTTTTCTTCTGTAAGCTCACCGTCCGCAAGAAGCTTTTCAAGCTCTGCAAGGTTATTGAGCTTTGCAATGAACCATTTGTCTATCTTTGTTATTTCGTGAATATCGTCGATAGAAATACCACGCTTCAAAGCCTCGAATACAACAAATGAACGTTCATCGTCAACTGCATAAAGCTGCTTTCTTACTTCATCATCTGTAAGATTTGCAAGCTTTTTCAGGTTCATTGTATCAAGACCAAGCTCAATTGAACGTACAGCCTTCATCATAGCCTGTTCAAATGATGTGCCGATAGCCATAACCTCGCCTGTTGCCATCATCTGTGTGCCGAGAGTTCTCTTTGCGTAAACAAATTTATCGAATGCCCACTTAGGGAATTTAACAACGCAGTAGTCAAGTGCAGGTTCAAAGCAAGCGTATGTCTTGCCTGTTACCGCATTGATTATCTCGTCAAGAGTATAGCCGATAGCAATTCTTGTTGCAACCTTTGCGATAGGATAGCCTGTTGCCTTTGAAGCAAGTGCGGAAGAACGTGATACACGGGGGTTTACTTCGATAACGGCATATTCAAATGATGTCGGGTGAAGTGCGAACTGGCAGTTGCATCCGCCCTCAACTTTAAGCTCGGAAATGATATTCAGAGCTGCTGTACGGAGCATCTGATATTCCTTATCTGTAAGTGTAACAGCAGGAGCGATAACGATACTGTCGCCTGTATGAACGCCGACAGGGTCAAAGTTTTCCATTGAGCAGACTGTGATAACATTGCCCTTGCGGTCACGGATAACTTCAAACTCGATCTCCTTCCAGCCGCTGATACATTTTTCAACAAGTATCTGTGTGATAGGTGAAAGACGGAGACCGTTTGTAGCAATATCACGGAGCTCATCTTCATTATTTGCGATACCGCCGCCTGTGCCGCCGAGAGTAAATGCAGGACGGACAATTACAGGGTAGCCTATCTCATTGTTTGCAAAATCAAGAGCGTCCTGAAGGTTTTCAACGACCTTTGACGGGATACAAGGCTCACCTATTTTTTCCATAGTGTCCTTGAATGCCTGTCTGTCCTCAGCCTTATGGATAGTTTCAGGATCTGCACCCAAAAGCTTTACGTTATTTTCTTCAAGGAAGCCTTCCTCAGCAAGCTGCATTGAAAGTGTAAGACCCGTCTGACCGCCCAGAGTTGAAAGAATGCTGTCAGGCTTTTCAATTTTGATTATTTTCTTTACGACATCAAGTGTCAGCGGTTCGATATAGACCTTATCCGCCATAGCCTTGTCCGTCATAATTGTAGCAGGGTTGGAGTTGATGAGAACTACTTCAAGTCCTTCCTGTTTAAGAGCACGGCAGGCCTGTGTTCCTGCATAGTCAAATTCGGCAGCCTGTCCGATAATTATAGGGCCTGAACCGATAACGAGGACTTTTTTAATATCATTACGAAGCGGCATTTTACTTGTCCTCCTTGTTTTTCTTTATCAAATCTATAAATTCTTCAAAAAGGTATGCTGTATCCTGCGGGCCGCCGCAAGCTTCGGGGTGGAACTGAACTGTGAAGCAAGGGAAGTTCTTATAGCGTACACCTTCGCAGGTACCGTCGTTTGCATTTTTATGTGATACCTCGCCGACCTCAGCGGGAACGCTGTCATTGATAACAGCATAGCCGTGGTTCTGTGACGTAACGAATGTCATATCGTGGTTTATGTCGATAACAGGCTGGTTTGCACCTCTGTGACCGTATTTGAGCTTTTCTGTCTTTGCGCCGTTTGCAAGAGCCATAAGCTGATGACCGAGGCAGATGCCGAATGTTGGTATCTTGTATTCGGTAAGCTTTTTAAGCTCTGCGATTATCTCTGTGTTTTCGGAAGGATCTCCCGGTCCGTTTGAAAGCATAATGCCGTCGGGGTTCATTGCCTTTACTTCCTCTGCGGCAGTTGAAGCGGGAACTACTGTTACATTGCAGCCACGCTTGCAAAGCTCTCTGCGGATATTGAACTTATATCCGAAATCGTAAAGTACAACATCATAAACAGGAGCGTCAGGATCTTCAGGCTCAGCCTTGTATTTTTTGATCTCCTTTGTTGTAACGGACTTAACAGCGTCCTTTATGCTGAAGCTGTTGATTATTTTAAGGAACTCGTCCTTTTTCTCATATACGTTTTCAGTTGTGATAACACCGTTCATAACGCCGTGCTCACGGATAATTCTTGTAAGGCAGCGTGTGTCGATCGAGTGGATACCGACAATGCCGTGCTTTTTAAGGAACTCGTCAACGTTTCCTTCGCTACGGAAGTTGGAAGGTGTGTTGCACCATTCTCTTACGATATATCCGCTTACAACAGAGGTATCGGATTCGTAGTCGTGGTCATTCACACCGTAGTTTCCGATAAGAGGGAAGGTCTGTGTTACGATCTGACCGTAATAGCTCGGGTCGGAGAGAGTTTCCTCATAGCCTGTCATACCTGTTGCAAAGACGATTTCACCGAATGAAGTACCCTTTGCACCGAAAGAATAGCCTTCAAATATTCTTCCGTCGGCAAGCATAACATACGCCTTATCTCCCAAATTGAATAAAGACATTTATTTTATCATCCTTTCTGAGAATCCTGTAAGAATCTGTTCAGACATTACAAAGCACACCGTACTTTTGAATTGTGCGGTGTGCATAGATTATTTCTTTAAAGCAGGAACGAAAGATGTGATGTCATCTCTCATACGGATAACTTCACGTCTTGCAGCCTTTGCAAAGTCCTTTTCGTCGCAGCCTTCCTTCTGATAAGCACACATAACAGCTCTTGAAGAGTTTACGATTGCACCGAGACCATTTGCGTCAAATGCCTTTGAAACACCTTCAGCTCCGCCGCCCTGAGCGCCATAGCCCGGAACGAGGAAGAATGTGTGAGGAAGCTTTGCTCTCATTTCGGCAAGCTGCTCGGGATATGTTGCACCGACAACAGCACCAACAGCCGAATAGCCGTACTTGCCGATAGAATCAGCACCCCATTTTTCACACATATCACCCATTGCATTGTAGATAGTGCCGCCTTCTTCAAGAAGCTTGTCCTGAAGCTCACCTGAGGATTTGTTTGATGTTTTTACAAGGACGAAAATGCCCTTGTCGTTTTTATTGCATACGGCAGTAAGAGGAGCGATACCGTCTGTGCCGAGATAGCCGTTTACAGTAAGAGCGTCAGCACCGAAGCCCTCAAAAGTATTTCCTTCGATCTCAACGCTGCCGAGGTAAGCGTTTGTGTATGCCTCCATAGTTGCACCGATGTCATTTCTCTTGCCGTCAACGATAACGAACATACCCTTTTCCTTAGCATATTCAATTGTCTTGTAAAGAGTCTTTACACCGTGCCAGCCGTACATTTCATAGTAAGCAGCCTGCGGCTTGATAGCAGGAACGATGTCGTATATTTCATCAATGATAGCCTTGTTGAATTTGAGGATAGCAGCAGCAGCACCTTTAAGGTCAGCACCCTTTTCTTCAAAGCATTTCTCCTTGATAAAATTCGGAACATAGTCAAGCTTAGGGTCAAGACCTACTACTGTCGGGTTGCCTGTTTCGATGATTTTTGCGATCATTCTGTCAAAAGACATTTTCAACACTCCTTCTTATTTCTGTTCAAAGCGGATAATACCGTCGGTTATCGTCATAATGTTTCTTCCCTTGAATTTTTCACCCTTGAACACGGTATTGTGTGATTTTGAGTGAAGCTTTTCAGGGTCAACCGTCCATTCTTCATCAAGATCGACGATTATCATATCAGCCTTTGCACCCTCTATTATGCGGGGAACTTCAATGCCCAGCAGCTTTCTCGGCTCTGATGACATAAGCTCAATGATCCTCTGAAGGCTGAGCTTTCCTGTATGATAAAAATGAGTAAGCATTGCGGCAAGTGATGTTTCCAGTCCCACAACTCCGTTAGGCGACTTATAGAAATCAGCCTTTTCCTCAGCAGCGTGAGGAGCGTGGTCGGTAACGATACAATCTATCGTTCCGTCAAGGACCGCTTCTTCAACAGCCTTTCGGTCGTCCTCTGTACGCAGCGGAGGATTCATACGATAGTCAGCGTCAAGGCTTCTGAGCTTTTCATCTGTGTACATAAAATAATGGGGACAGGTCTCGCAGGTGACTTTTACTCCCCTTGCCTTTGCTTCACGGATAAAGTCAAGACTTCCTCTTGTGGAAACGTGGCAGATGTGTATTCTTGCATCGGCGGACATTGCAAGAGCGATCTCTCTTGCTGTTATGCTGTCCTCGGAAGCACGGTTCATTCCCTTTACGTCAAGCTCCTTTGAGACCTCACCGTCGTTCATAATACCGCCGTTTATAATGTTAAGATCCTCGCAGTGTGATGCGATAAGCAGACCGTTTTTATTGCTTTCAAGCATTGCCTGACGGAGAAGCTCTGCATTTTCAACAGGTCTGCCGTCATCTGAAATGATTTTAACGCCGATAGCTGAATGGTCATAAAGCTCTTTTCCGAGCATACCTTTTGTAATACAGCCTGCGGGATAAACGCTTACGCCTGTTCCCTCTGCTTTTTTTACAATATAGTCAACTACCTCTTTGCTGTCGATAACAGGCTTTGTATTCGGCATACAAACAACACCTGTCACACCTCCTGCAAGAGCAGCGCTGCAGCCTGTGAGAACGTCCTCTTTATGAGTAAGACCGGGGTCACGGAAATGAACGTGCATATCGAAAAGCGGCGGAATGACCGTAAGCTTTCCCTTTCCGTCGATAACACGGTTCGCAGCTTCATCTGTTTCGCCGATCTTTGCGATAACACCGTCCTTTATAAGCAGGTCGCAGACCTTATCGGTATCAACATCGGCAATACGGACATTTTTAAGCAGAATACTGTTCAAAATAACCTCCTAAACCAAAGCCTCAGCTTTTTCCAAGTATCACGACTTTGTCACAGCCGTGAATTTCCTTCATCATAACCTTCACCGACTCGTCACGGGAAGTGGGCAGATTTTTTCCGACGTAATCGGGACGTATAGGTATCTCTCTGTGTCCTCTGTCAACAAGTACGGCAAGCTGTATGCTCTGAGGTCTGCCACGCTTCATAACAGCGTCAATGGCTGCTCTCGCACTTCTTCCCGTAAAGATAACATCGTCCACAAGGATAATTTTTTTGTCCTTCACATCGAAAGCAATGCTTGTTCTGTCGCAGTCGGGAACGTGCTTTTCGTCGTCACGGTAAGAGGTTATGTCAAGAGCACCCACCTCAACGGAAGTGTTTTCAAGCTCATTGAGCTTAGCGGCAATTCTTGAAGCAATGCTTATACCGCCCGACATAATAGCAACTATACAAAGGTTATCGGTGCCCTTGTTGCGTTCGATTATTTCGTATGAGATCCTTGCGATAGCACGGTTAATGGCACTTTCGTCCATAATAACGGCTTTTTCGGTCAAATGGGCACCTCCGTTCAAAAAAAATACCTGTCTGCAAGGTGCAGGCAGGTATAATAAATTCGTTTGAATACAGCTTCAGCGTACAGATATGCCGCAAAAAGCCAAAGGAAACGACTGCCTTGCCAACCTCACAGGATTGTCTTAAAGGGGTCTTAATTGATATATAGTATACCATACCGCCTGTCAAAAGTCAACAGCTTTATATATGGTTTAACATTTTATATATATTTTCGGCGTCAGGTAAAAAAATCAAAAGCGTTTCGACGAATCAAATGTCGCTGCAAAGCTCAGACAAGCATTCATTCACCTCATCCAGTGAAAAAGTTTCTGTACCATTAAGACGCATTGCCTCAGCTTCAAAAAGCTTTTTACGCAAGTCAAGCATTTCCTCACAATTGAGTTGCTGATTATTAACACAACATTCATCTTTTACGCAATTATCCGTAATATCGTTAGATTTATTCTCAAAACGCTCAAAAAATATTATTGCCACGAAAACAACTCCCCAACATATGATTTGATATTATTTTATACACGTTGCATAGATATTGTCAAGCACAAATTATCGGAAAAAATATTGTAAATCCCTAAAAAAAATGCTATAATTGCATAAAATAACAAAATGGGGTGTCAAATTGAAAAAAGCATCATTTTTTATAACAGCATTGCTTGCATTTTCAGTATTTACAGGCTGTTCAAAGGTCAATGAAGCCGTTCCTGCGGAGCTTGTTTTAAGTGATACCGTTACGGTAACGTCAGAAGAAACAACGACAACAACTGCCGCAACAACAGAAGAAACCGTCACGGAAACCACCGTTCCGCCCGAGCATTACGAAACCGTAAGCTTTTCGGCTGTGGGGGATAACCTTATCCACTCGTCAATATATAAACAAGCTGCCAACCGTTCCGAATCCGGCGGATACGATTTTCTTTACGCATACCAAAACGTGACCGACCTTGTGGAAACTGCGGATATAGCCGTTATAAATCAGGAAACTCTTATCTGCAACGATAAATTTGAACCGTCTACATATCCCTGCTTCAACTCACCTTCCGCACTGGGTGACTTTATGATAAAAATGGGTTTCGATGTTTTCACTATGGCAAATAACCATACCCTTGACAAAGGCACGGACGGACTTTCAGCCTGCCTTGACTACTGGGAAAGCAAGGGCGACAGCGTTACCGTTGCAGGTGCATACCGAAATGCTGAGGATAAAGCCAATATCCGTACAAACGAGTATAACGGCATTACATTCTCATACCTTTCCTACACAGAAAGCCTTAACGGACTTTCCCTTCCAGGCGGCTCAGAGCTTATCATCGGCGATGCAAACGATATTGAAGGTGTCATAGCCGATATAAAAGCGGCAAAGGAAGTTTCCGATGTCTGCATCGTTGCACTTCACTGGGGAGTTGAAAATTCCGATGTCATTTCGGACTACCAGCGTGACTATGCAAAAAAGATAGCCGAAGCAGGTGCGGATATTATCATCGGAAACCACCCCCACGTTCTCCGTGACATTGAAATGATAGAACGTGAGGACGGCTCAGAAGCACTCTGCGCATATTCTCTCGGAAACTTTATTTCCGCCCAGAGTGTCGGTCAGAACCTTATCGGCGGAGTTCTGCAGTTCAATGTTACAGCACTTGTTTCGGACAGCGGCGAAAGGTCAGATGAACGTCCTGTTATAACCGATGTAAAGCTTATACCTATCGTTACCCACTATGATACAAATTATGCAAATGTGCGTATTTACAAGCTTTCAGACTATACTCCCGAGCTTGCATCATCACACGGCGTAAGAGCGTTCAGCAAATTCAGCTATGACTACATTTTTGATGTGCTTGAAAAAAATATAAATGAAGAATATCTTGTCCTTCCCGAAAAAGCAGACGGCAACGAATAATTATGTATATTTAATGAAAGTTTGCGTAATTTGCTTGCAGATTAGACATTTTTATGATATAATTGATTTCGTTATCATAAAAATTATTAATGAAAGGACGGATTACTTTGAGTACATCACATTACAATTTTGAAGATGTAACACCTGAAGTTATTGAATTTGCTTCCCTCTGCACCAAGAACGGAAACATTGACCCGGAGCTTTACGGCAAATACGATGTAAAACGCGGTCTGCGTGACATCAACGGTAAAGGTGTTCTTGCAGGACTTACCGAAATATCGGAAATCGTTTCGTCAAAAACGATCGACGGTCAGTCAGTACCATGCGAGGGCGAGCTTTATTACAGAGGTTATAATATCAACGACCTTGTAAGCGGCTTTATGGGAAAACGACGTTTTGGTTTTGAGGAAGCGACCTATCTTCTTCTCTTCGGAGAGCTTCCGTCCGATTCACAGCTTGATAAATTCAAAGCACTTCTTGCGGATTACCGCCGGCTCCCTACAACATTTGTAAGGGACATCATAATGAAATCCCCAAGCAACGATATAATGAACGGACTTGCAAGAGGTGTGCTTACACTTTATTCATATGATGATGCACCTAATGACATATCTATCCCGAACGTGCTCCGTCAGTCGCTTGAACTTATCTCACTCTTCCCTCTTATTGCCGTGTACAGCTATCAGGCAAAGCATTACTATATAGACGGCGGCAGCTTTTTCATTCACCAGCCTTCGGCAGAGTATTCAACAGCAGAAAATATTCTTCATATGCTCCGACCGGATTCTTCGTTTACCGAGCTTGAAGCAAGCATACTTGACCTTGCACTTGTTCTTCACGCAGAACACGGCGGCGGCAATAACTCCACATTCACAACACACGTTGTAACATCATCGGGAACAGATACCTATTCCGCAATAGCGGCGGCTCTCTCCTCACTTAAAGGACCGAAGCACGGCGGCGCAAATATCAAGGTATCAATGATGTTCGATGATATGAAAAAGAACCTCTCCGACTGGACAGATGAGGACGCAGTACGTGATTACCTTGCAAAGCTTCTCCATAAGGAAGCCTTTGACCGTTCGGGACTTATCTATGGTATGGGTCACGCAGTATATTCCATCTCCGACCCGAGAGCAAACCTGCTGAGAAAAGCAGTAAAGAGCCTTTCCGTAGAAAAGCATCTTGAAAAGGAATATGAGCTTTACAGTATGATAGAACGCCTTGCACCTGAAGTTATCGCCAAGGAACGCCGTATTTATAAAGGCGTGTCCGCAAATGTCGATTTTTACAGCGGCTTTGCATACAGTATGCTTAATCTTCCGCCCGAGCTTTATACACCTATCTTTGCGATAGCGAGAATTTCGGGTTGGTCAGCGCATCGTATCGAAGAAATAATCAATGCGAACAAGATAATCCGTCCCGCATATAAGAGCGTAAGCGAGCATAAAGCATATATCCCGAATGAACTGAGATAAAAAACAGCTATCCTGAATTAAGAAAGCATCTGAAATTCAGGATAGTTTTTTTATTTTTATTAGGGCGGCGGCATTAAGTTTGCCGTAAATCGGGGGATAGCAAGCCGCCGCAGTCGTTA
>ENA-ORPK01002315-ORPK01002315.1-human-gut-metagenome-genome-assembly--contig:-NODE-2315-length-13361-cov-3.093492_pt1 | contig 13361 bp, 15 predicted proteins | sample MGYA00242139_ERZ509068 | MGnify/ENA primary metagenome ERZ509068 (study PRJEB26280, sample SAMEA2338687) | human gut metagenome | biome: human gut; feature: human-associated habitat; material: faeces... | reverse complement strand
AGCATTAATTTTTCTTGCTATTCAGAATCTATCAATGCCTATTAAATAACAATATCTACGCTGACAGCTAGGTTTTCTGCTCTTTTAAAATGACATGAATTGGTAATATTTAAAGTAACAACTAAACTTAAACTGTCACTCCGGACTACGATCCGGAGTCTATTAAACAACAGCTATATTAATTTTTACTTAGAAGCAAGTTTAAAAATCTTAGCACCAAGGTTTCGTATAATAGGAATTTCTTGTCCACGAGAATCAGTTGCAATTGCCATTCCAAGCTTTTGCAAAAGTCTGTTTTTAAAATTTTTGGCAAAAGTCCGTTTTACTGGAGAAATTTTATAACCACCTATTAATTTATCCCATTTTTTATACTCAACATTTTCGACTCCTGTAACTTTATTTTGTGTATGTATAAAATGACTATAATTCCAGTTATTATCAAATCTTGCAATTTTTTCTTTTTTTATCAAATTCTCATCTTCGCTCAAAAATTGTATTTTGTGTAATAGGTGTTCATCTTTATTAATTATTTCTTCTAGTTTTGTAACTCCGTCTCTAGAACTTAATTCTGTATTACATATATAAGTTCCTTGATTTAAACTATTTATTTTTTCTAAATTACCATTTACGCTATTATAGCCAATGCCAAATTCTCCCTTGGGGATTCTTTTAGGCGCTTCTTTATCTCTAATATAATTTATTTGATTCCCAAAAATAAAATAATTGGTTTTTGGCTGTTGTTTAGGAAAATTTAAATGTAAATTATATGCCATGAAAACGAACTCCTTCTTATATGTTTATATATGTTTTATTATTATAATACAAATATAGACAATAATAACAAAAAAGGTACGATATTTCGTACCTTTTTTGTTTAAACAACATTATTAAAAAATTTAACTATTTCTTTGATGTTCTACTCTGTTCATAATATCTTGGAACTCTTCTGCATCAATTGTTTCTTTGTCAAGAAGTTCTTTGGCAATTGCTTCTAACATATCACGATTTGAAGCAAGCATATTTTTAGCTTCTTCATATTTCTCGTCAACAATGCGTTTCATTTCTTCGTCGATTTCAAATGCTACCTGTTCAGAATAATCCCTTTGATGCCCGAAATCTCTGCCCATAAATACGTTTTCTTGGTTTTTGCCGTATGCCATGTTACCCAATCTGTCTGACATACCCCAAGCTGTAACCATTTTTCTGGCGATATTTGTTACATTGATAAGGTCTTGAGATGCACCAGTGCTTACTCTGTCTTTGCCGTATATAATTTCTTCTGCAGCACGACCGCCAAGAGATACAGTAATTTGTGCAAGCAATTTAGCTTTGCTTGTATGAACTTTTTCATCTTTAGGTTTTGTCCAAGTTACCCCAAGTGCATAACCTCTTGGAATAATTGATACTTTATGAAGTTCGTCCGCATCTTTCAAAAGTTTTGCAAGCAATGCGTGACCAACTTCGTGATAAGATGTTAACTCTTTGTCTTCATCTGTTAAAACTTTACTTTTCTTTTCAATACCGGCAATTACTCTGTCGATTGAATTGTCGATATCGCCCATTGAAATTTTGTCTTTGTTATTTCTTGCAGCAAGTAGAGCTGCTTCGTTCAATAAGTTTTGCAAATCTGCGCCGGTAAAGCCTGGAGTACGTTTTGCAAGGGTTTTTAAATCAACTTCCGGCTCAAGTTGTTTATTTTTTGCGTGAACTTTTAGAATCTGTTCTCTGCCACGAACATCTGGAGCATTGATGTAAATCTGTCTGTCGAAACGCCCTGGTCTTAAAAGAGCGTTATCCAAAATGTCAGGTCTGTTTGTTGCTGCGATTACGATGATGTTTGTGTTTTCGTCAAAGCCGTCCATTTCAACAAGCAATTGGTTAAGAGTTTGCTCTCTTTCGTCGTGTCCACCGCCCATTCCGGCGCCTCTTTGACGACCCACGGCATCAATTTCATCAATAAAAATAATACAAGGTTGATGTTTTTTCGCTTGTTCAAACAAATCTCTAACACGACTTGCACCAACACCGACGAACATTTCAACGAAGTCAGAACCGCTTATAGAGAAGAATGGAACACCAGCCTCCCCGGCAACAGCCTTTGCCATCAAGGTTTTACCTGTCCCCGGAGGTCCTACAAGTAGTACACCTTTTGGAATTCTTGCACCAAGTTTTATGTATTTGTCGCCGTTTTTTAAGAAGTCGACGATTTCTTCAAGTTCTTTTTTCTCTTCATCGATGCCTGCGACGTCTTTGAAAGTTGTTTTAACTTTGCTGTCTAAAAGCATTTTAGCTTTACTTTTTCCAAAAGACATTGCCTGAGAACCACCAGCCTGAATGCTTTTAGCCATAACAGCAAGAAATACTAAGAATAAAATCGGTAATAATAAATAGCTTAATAAATTGCCAATAGTTTTAGAAGATTCAGAAGCTCTTGTAACCTGAATATCGGCATCGGATGCGTCTAACCGTTTCATTAATTCCGGGTCATAAGTTGGGGTTAAAACTTTATATTTTAAAGTTGGTGCTTTAGTTGTTTCTGGAACTCCAAACGGATTATTCATTGTAGGAGCAATCGTCTTTTGTTCCTTTGCTTCTGGTTGTACTTTTGGAATAGCAACCAAAAAATCATCTGATTTTTCAATTTTTTTGAATTCACCTTTATCCAACCTTGTTAAAAAGTTTGAATAAGAAATTTCAGAGACCTTTGTAGTAGGTCCTGACATGAATACCGAAGAAGCAAATAGTATGACAACTATTGCCAACACGATATACATTCCTGCAGTTTGACTTTTATTCATTAAACACCGCCCTCTTTATATCTATCTAACTTCCCTCATTATAACGCAAAAATGAAAAAATTGTAGACTTTAAAGAAAGAAGCGTAAAGTCGTTTGTCATATAAACTTTTGTAAACAAATCACGTTTCTTTGAAATTTGCCTGTTCAAAAATTTTTCTTATATATAAGAGAGAGAAGAATATTATGGTTATACATTTTGAAACGATTAGAGAGAAAATTGACAAACTTGATGCAATGGCAAGTCAAGTTGACGTGACAAAACCGATTACTATTTTTCAAAAAAACCTTGAAAAACCGACTGTTGGCGAACGTATGAGTAAGTTTTTTGATGTTGCAGACGGCAAAAACCCTGAATGGAATGTCTAGCTTAAACTTGTTGTTTGTTGAATTTTAGCAGAGTGCGATATCTTAAATTTCGTCAACAGAAATACTTGTTATACCTGAATTCCTTGCGCTATCCATAACTTTAACCATCGCACCGTGGGTAGAATCAGCATCGGTCTTAATCAAAACGCCGTCCGGATAATTTTTTGCTTGCGCTTTAATAGTGCTTTCCAATTCATCTGCCGGAACTTCTTGACCTTCAATATAATATTTGTCGCCAGAATCGACCATTACTGTCATAATTTTAGTTTCTTTCTGAACTTGTTCTTGGGCAACATTTTCAGGCACCGTCAAATTAAGCCCTTGTTGGTCAAGCATAGGTGCAATTACCATCATGATAATTAGCAATACCAAAAAGATATCTGTTAATGGTGTGATATTTATTTCGTTGAATGTATCTCTGTTTCTGGACATTTTTGTTTTCCCTTGTGTTGGTTTTGTTGTCAGGTGATACCTGATTTGTTTGTGAGAAGTGAAACGTGAAAAGTGAAAAGACCGTTTCGGTTTAATTGTTTATGATGTTGGGCTGGTAAGCCCAACCTACTTTTCTAAGTTGTGCGCAATGATGAAAGTAGCATCTGTAACGGACTATGCCTCTAATCAGCTATTTAGCCACCTACCTGCTTACCCTTTCCCAATTCTTTCTGTTCTTTTTTACTCAAAGGTTCGCCGGCAACGATTAGTTTTTTATATTCTGCATCTTGTGCTGCATTCATTATTTCCATAATCTTTGCGCTCTTAACCTTTTCATCTGCCTTAACCACTAATTCAGCTTTTTCAAGTTGCGGTTTAAGGTTTGTCAATTCGCTTGTAAGGCTATCTTCTGTAACGGGTGTACCGTTGAGGAACATATTTCCCTCTTTGGTAACTGATACAGTCGCATTTTTCTGTTCAATAGAAACTCCGCTGTTTATCTCCGGAACGGTTATGGAACTATCATTAGACTGGAATGTTGGAGCAACAACCATCATTATGATTAGCAGTACCAAAAAGATATCTGTTAATGGTGTGATATTTATTTCTGTGAACAGAGCTTCTTTGCCCTTGCTGTTTTTCATTGACATTTTTGGTTTCCTTGTTAATTTTTTGTCAGGCGATGCCTGATTGGTTTGTGAGAAGTGAAACGTGAAAAGTGAAAAGACTGTTTCGGTTTAGTTGTTTATGATGCTGGGCTTTCTAACCAATCCAACTTCCTTTTCTAAATAGTTCGCAATGACGAGAGTCGCATTTGTAATGGACTTTGCATCTATGCCTTTTGGCATCTGAGTCGCTTAGCTGCATAGCTGCTTTCTTACAAAGATATATTTGCATTGCTAGGAGTTGTTGATTCGTCGTTAGAATCTACAAAGCTCAAGAACAACAATTTAATTAATTGGAAGTCGTCTTCATAACGTTTTACGATTGATTGGAATGAGTTGTAGAAGATTACTGCAACAATCGCAACGCCCAAACCAAAAGCAGTAGCAATCAATGCTGATGCGATACCTGATGCAACGGCTGCGGATTGGTTCCCTTGTGCTGCTAAGTCTTGGAATGTGAAAAGAATTCTTACAACAGTTCCAAACAAACCTAAAAATGGAGCAACACCACCGATTGTACCTAAGATTGTTAAATGACTTTCCAATTTTCTTGAAGCCAAAGATGCTGCAATATCAAATGAACGAGAAAATCCGTTTTTCTGTTCTGAGAAAATTCTAACAGCTTCTTCTGTAACTTCTCCGATAACACCGCCACATTGAATAGCTAAGTTTTGAGCGCCGTCAAGGTTGTTTTTTACTAATTCTTTTTGAAGCCTAGGGATGAATAATACAACATCTCTTTTGTTCTTTTTGTAAAAAGAAAATCTGTTAATTACAACGCCGACTACCAAAATTGAACAAATCAAAATTGGTGTTAATACCGGCCAATCCATTGCAATTGAGTTCCATAATAGTTCCATAATTTTTATCCTCTTTCTTTTGTGATTAAATTTGTCGTTTGCCTCAGAAAGTTTTATGCAAAACCTAATGGGCGGGTGGAGCGGCACGCTCCTAGTGATACCCTTGTGCTCCAAATACGTTGTAGTCGAACGTAAATTGAATATCAATACTTGGTCCTTTAAATTCTGCCGGAAGCGGTCTGAAAGGAGCGGTTGCTTGAACTGCGCTTATCGCTGCTTTATCAGCTCCAGGAAGTCCTGATGACTTGAATACGCTACAAGACAACAATCTTCCGTCTTTAGCAATCTTGAATAATAGGACTACACGTTTGCTTTCGTTTCCTTTTGGCGGATCCCAGTTCATCTTGATGCGTCTTTGTAATTCACGCATGTATGGACCAAAATCAGGTTCTCTGACTGCGTCAATTCCAGGTCTGCCATTTGGGTTTCCAGGCCCTGGGTTGCCGTAACCTCCGGTTCCGCCACCGCCACCTTTGGCAATTTTGTTCCTTGAACCACCTGTTGGAGCAAGCGAAGGTCCTGCAACATGTGAACCCCTTCCTGATGTAGATGTTCCGCCAGCACCACCGCCTCTTGAAGACGTGCCAGATCCGCTAATTGGCCCTGTTGAATATCTGCCTGTACCTGTTCCTCCTTTTGGAACTGGAACAGTGAAAGGTGAAGATGGTTTCACAACCGGTCTTGGAGTTGTAGGCGGTTTCAAAGACGGACGAGCTGTTGGAGGTGCCGGTTTAGCATGTTCAGCTCTCTTTGGTCCTGCCGTTGCCGGAGTTTGTGAAGGCTTTTTAGCCGGAGCCGGAGTTTGAGCCTGATGTGTCATTTGTTTAACCATTTTTTGCAATGGATTTTGGTGTGTTGCAGGTTGTTGCGCCAGTTTTGGAGATTTTGGCGCATTTTGTTTTGGAGTTCCCGGAGCAGGTGAAGGCATTGAAACCTTTCTTGTAGGGTCGTGATGACCGCCTGCACGAGAATTTATATCTGCACGATAAGGCGTTTTCTTGTTTATAGGAGTTTCTTCCTTGTCAACAAGAACGAATTCAATATCGTTAGTTTTTGGTTTTGGTTTTTCAAAGATGGTAAGTGTAATTCCCATCATTGCAAGAATAAGAACTACAAGTCCCCATACGCCCAGTGCCGTCGGGTGAAGAATTGCTGAGATTAAAATTGATTTCTTTAAACTCAAATCTTCATCGTCTTTTAGCACGGCTGGTGTTACGTAACCTGTGTTTTGCTCTTCTTCTATTAAATTATCTGTATATTTTCCTAGTAAGGACATTTATTTTCCCCAGTATCTGACTTCGTGTTCAATTCTATTTTAAACCAAAAATAAAATTATCACCCAAGTTTCTAATAATTGTTATTAAATATTGCAGGATTAACAGTAATCGGTTGGGTAAGTGTCAATTGAATTGCTGAATTTGCCGGAATTACAACGTCATTACCTTTATCCCAAATTGATTTTACTATGCCACCGCCAGCACCAACTGCTGTCGCAAGTGCTGTTCCTTTACCAACACTTCCACCCGCAAGAGGTGAAATTATTACACCTGCAAGAGCGCCAGCTCCAGCTCCAACAGCAACATCTTTACCATAATTTTTTGTAACATCCATTTTTGTTCCGCCAATTAAAACGCCTGTGTTATCATTTGTTTTAACAACTGCGGAAATCGGGATTTGTACGCCGTAAGGTGTTACAATTTGAGTAAATCTTAGTAAGAGTTTTCCATTCATACTACCGTGTTTAGCTTTTGAAACTTCAATGGCAGTGCCTGTTACAGTACTTCCTGCCGGAGCAATTAGGTTCCCATTGTAATAAAAATCAGAACCTAATGCTACAGTAACATTTTGCCCTATTGTCATTGTTGCAGAGCTGATAGGAGTAGTTACAACTACAGGCATATTCTGTCCTGCAGGGACTGTTACAACGCTTCCTTTCAAGGTTTGATTTCCCTTAACCGTTTGAGTCGGGTAGTATTTATCTTGATACAAAGGAACTTCTGCATTTTGTTGAACATTAAAATTTTGTCCAGCGTATGTAATTCCTGCACTTAAAATCATTGCTGTTAATATAAATCCGATTTTTTTCATAGTTTACCTCTCCTATTTAATATATTGTATTTTACAATTTATAATAAGTCAATTTGTTAAGGTGTGTGTTATCCAAGTTGGTGATGTCAGGATTATAATTTCGTTTGAACCGGCTTTAATTGTTGTATGTGTACCCATTTTACGTTCGTATGATGGAACCATTTGGATTGTAGTTTTCTTTACCCTAATCTGTCTTTGTGCCATCGGTTTGTATTTGACGGGTTCTGATATTCCACCGCCGAATAAGTTGTTGTTTGATGTGTAAAGATATCCTTTTAGCGGGAGTTCGTAACCATCAGAGTACGCCATTTTTGAAATTCTAATTTTCATAGAGGCATTTGTGCCAATAACAGGGTCATTAATTTTTTCGATATAGCCGTAAAAAACTGTGTCTTTAGGAATTATATTTGCGTCGTGAAGAAATAAGTCATTAGTAGAAATAAATCTGACTTTGTAACCTTCTTGGCAGTTTTGCGTAGAGATTTCTTGAGCATTCATCACGGGGATGAAAGTTCCTGCGGGAATAATTATTCCGTGGTAGTCTCTCAATGGTAGCTGTACGTTAGGCAAATCTTCTGCCTGCACCATTGTTGGTATTAAAAGTAACACGAGTATTAATAGTAATTTTTTCATAGTTAATATTATAACAGTTTTTCTTCTAATATCAATAGAACGAAAAATTTTTGAGATTGTTCATTTTAATTAATAGTGAATAGTGAGTAGTTCATTTAATTTGCATTGCTTAATTAAAAATTTTTTGTATGCAGTATATATATAAGGGCTATTCACCATTCACTACTCACTATTCACTTAATACTATTTGTAACAATCCCTTCACACTCAAGCAATTTCTTCTAACAAAATTACTTTATATAAATGTAGTGTAGTTTAATAGGTATTATTGTAATGTTCAGTGCAGTAGCATCAGGAATATTTGCATATAGAAATGCTGATAAAACCAAAAATGGCGATATTGGCAGGGGAGCAGTTACGCTCGGGCAAACCGCAGGCTTGGTACAAGAGGTAGCCAAGTATGACGGTTTGTTTGCTAATTCTGCACGTAGTGCATTGAGTGTTTTTTCTGATTTGGCAAAACAGAATAAAGCTTTTGAATATGCAGGAAAAGCTACTCAGTTTGCAATAAATAATGTTAATCCGCTGATTTGTGCATCAGGGGTTATAAAAACGGCAATGTCTGATGATAAAATTGGAACAGGAATTACAGAGACTGCTGCATTGACGGCAATGTTTGCTGGTGAAGATTTTATTAAAAAACATTATGAAGATTTTGCCTCATCGCAAAAAACTAAAGATTTTCTAAAAAAAATATCTGAAAATAAATTTTTTAAACCTCTCTTTGAATATCTGGAAAAACATAAACTTAATGGAAAAGCAGGTGCAGTAGTTAAAGGTTTAACGTTTGTTGCCGGCTCAATGACATCTTATGCAGTAGGAGAAAAGATTGGTAAAGATGTCGCTAAAGAAGTTAAATCAAGTCTTAATGTAAAAACTATTGATAAAAAAGCGTAAAAAATCAACCGTATGACTTAAACACTTTTGGAACTCAATGTGTTATAATAAGGTTGTGAAAAAGATTATATTATTTATATTTTCAATATTTATTATGTTGCAAGTTTTTGCATCACCTTGTTATGCAATAAAAATCGGGCTTCAAACAGGTACAGATTCTGCCGGAATTGGTACGTCCGTAAAAGGTATAATAATTGATGCAAATACAAATCATAGTGTTTGCGATTTAGAGGCGATGAAGGGTTATGAACTCAAGCCTTATCGAAACTTGATGGCAATTCAATATAAAGGAAAGTTTTATAAAGTAAATTCTGATAATATCGTAATTAAACCTGTTGGAGCTGGTTTTGTCAGTGCAAAAGGTCGTTGGTATCGTGGAATTTTAATGGTTCAGAACAAAAACGGGAAACTGACTGTAATCAATAATGTTCCGCTTGAAGATTATATCAGAGGTGTTGTTCCATCCGAAATGCCATCTAGTTGGGCTACAGAAGCGCATAAAGCACAAGCGATTGCGGCGAGAAGCTATGCACTTGCAAATCTTGGAAAACGTGCCAGATACGGTTACGACTTGAAAGATACTCCGGAAGATCAGGCGTATCGTGGAGCTTCTGCAGAAACAGCTGATACAAATTATGCAGTAGATCAGACAAAAGGAATAGTTTTAACATATAATATGAGGGTTATAAGTGCATATTATTCTGCGTCAGCAGGTGGAATGACTAATACCAATAGCTGGGGAAACAGTTTGCCTTATCTTCGTTCTGTCCCGTCGTTTGATGAAAATATAAAAAAGAACGGGCATGGAATAGGTATGTCACAGCATGGGGCGAATAATTTAGCCAAACAGGGGTATAATGCATACCAAATTTTGCAATATTTTTACAAAGATGTAAAGTTTGCTCGAGTTGATCCTAAATCATATAATTAGTTGTAAAGTATTGATATTAGGTTAATTTAATCGGACTTAATCCGTGAAATCCGCTCTATAATATGCTTATATTGAAAATTTTTTGAAAAACACTTGCCAAATTTCAATAAAATGCTATAATAAGTTTTGTCGAGACATAAGCATGCGGAAGAGAGAATGGTTTCTATTACTGTATGCATAAGGAAAAAGGAGGTTCATAATGAACAAAGAAGAATTGGTAAAAGAAGTATCTAAAAAAGCTAAAGTTTCTCAAAAAGCTACTGCTGACATTATTGCAGCTGCATTAGAAACAATTGAAAAAACAGTTTCAAAAGGTAAAAAAGTAACTCTAGTTGGTTTTGGTACATTCGAACCACGTAAAAGAGCTGCTAGAACAGGTAGAAACCCTCAAACAGGTGCTCCTTTGAAAATTGCTGCTAAAACAGTTCCTGCTTTCTCAGCTGGTAAAAAATTCAAAGAACTTGTAAAATAGTTTTATAAGATATAAACAAAGGGTCGGTGCATTATTGTGCCGACCTTTTTTGTTTTTCTTTTTCTATTCTGGCAAGGTATTCTGTTGTGATGTCAGCCATTTCTGCAAGTTTCTCTTGTGAATATTGTTTTCGAGCGCGTTCTGCTTATTCACTTTTATAAGACCTTGTGCCTTAGGTAATTAATATCTTTCTTTTTGCTTCTACGCATCTAATCTTCTCTAATGATACTCTAAAATTTCTCTTGTTCGTGTTAGAATAAAATCACAAAGGAGAGAGATATGAAAGCGATTGTATTTGATAAAGAATTAAAACTTGTAAATGATTATAAAAAACCGGTGCCACAAAAAGGAGAAGCACTTGTTAGAGTTACTTTAGCTGGCATTTGTAATACAGATTTTGAGATTACTAAAGGTTATATGGGCTATAAAGGTGTTTTAGGACATGAAGCTGTTGGTGTTGTTGAGGAAATTAATGACGAAGATCAATCATTACTAGGCAAAAGAGTTGTTGCTGAAATCAGTTATGGATGCAAAAAACCGGATTGCCCTTATTGTGCCGAAAAACTTTATCGTCATTGCCCTGATAGACATACATTAGGAATTTGGAGAAAAGACGGTGTTTTTGCAGAGTATTTTACTATGCCTTTGGAAACGCTTTTTGAAGTTCCTGAAAATGTGCCTGATGAACAGGCAGTATTTGTAGAACCTTTGGCAGCAGCATGTGAAATTACTGAACAGTTACATATTAAACCGTTTGAGAAAGTAATTGTCTTAGGTGATGGTAAGCTTGGACTTATTACTGCTTTAGAATTGAATAGCCAAAATATTGATGTGACTCTTGTTGGGAAGCACCAAAATAAATTGGATATTGCAAAAGCTCAAGGGGTGAAGACAAAACTTTTGAGTGATTTGAAGGTAGAGAAAATTTATAATGTGGTTGTTGAGGCTACAGGCTCAATTTCCGGTTTTGAAACAGCTTTGGCGTTGACAAAACCTCGTGGAGTGTTGGTCTTAAAAAGTACAATTGCTGCTTCAAAAGAATTCAATTTAGCTCCTATCGTAATTGATGAAATTACGGTTTTGGGCTCAAGATGCGGACAATTCCCACCTGCATTGAGACTTTTACAGTCAGAAAGAATTGATTTTAAACCGTTGATTTCTGCAAAATATAAGGCAGATGATGCAATTGAAGCTTTTGAAAAAAATAAGGAAAAAGACGTATTAAAAGTTCTAATTGAATTTGATAAATAAAATTATTTTAGGTAACATAAAATTATGGCAGACACAATTATGAAAGAAGAAAAACCTTTTTCTGGCGCAATGACCCAGCTTGATAAATACATCTTAAGGCAGATTATTGAGATGTTTATTATGGGGGTTTGTGTATTTACGTCTATTATTTTTGCGTCTGATACGTTTATTACTCTTATCAAACAGATTTCATTGTTTGGAATACCTTTCAATGTAGCTTTAATGATGATTATTTTGAACTTGCCTCAAGTTATTGTGATGACAATTCCAATGGGAGTTTTGTTAGCAACAGTAATGACATTGAATGGTTTGAGTTTGAAGTCTGAAATTACTGTAATGAGGGCTTGCGGAATTGGGTTGAACAGAATTGCTAAGCCGATATTTATTTTTGCCTTGATAATGTCTGTTTGTTCATTTGTTATAAATGAAAGCATTGTTCCGGTTATGACAAAGCAGTCAAAAGACCTTGCGTTATGGTCGCTTGGACAAAAAAATATTCCTGAGGGGAAACAGAATTTTGTGTTTAAAGAATTGAATGACGGCGGGAGTATTAAGCGTCTTTTCTATGTTGGGTATTGCGAAAACAAAACTCTGCATAATATAACAGTTTTGGATTCGTGTAAAGAGGGAACAATTCAAGTCCTTCAAGCTGATGAAGGGAAAACATCTCCGGAAGGTTGGGAATTTGAAAAAGGTGCAGTTTATACTGTCGGAGATGATGGAAATATCCTAAACACAACGCTTTTTGACAAGTCTATTGTAAAATTTGGGCTTGATATGTCTAAAGAATTAAATAAAAATGTTGCAAAAGAAATGAATTTTACAAAATTAATCAATTATATTCGAACAAATCATATTGATGAAAAAGAAAGAAATTCAATCCACATTGAACTTTATGACAAATTGGCGTTACCTTTGACAACGATTGCGCTTGTGTTAATCGGTGTACCTTTGGCAATTACTCCTCCGAGAGTGCGTTATAATAGAGGCTTTTTGTTCAGTATCTTAATCATTTTTGCATATTATTTGATAAGGGCATTGTCTATTTCGTTTGGGGAAGCCGGTACTTTACAACCATTCTTGGCTGCTTGGATGCCAAATATTGTGCTTACAATAGTTGGTTCAATTTTATATTACAAAAAAGTTTACACAATAGAGTAACAAAAATAAAATTTACGGGTTTTATAAAAACTGCAATGAACAATAATTTATTCCAAAACAATTTCAAAAGACTGAATGATATTGACCAAAATATCTTGAATAATAATTCATTCAAGGATTTGGATGATAAGACATTGAAATTAGAATGTTTAATTGCAGAAAAAGAAGAGGCGTTGGACGCTTTAAACAGTAAGATCAAAGGTGCAGAGCTTTTGGGAAAACTTTTGGATGTAATGGATTTGAAAATCCAAGCTAAACAGCTGGAAAATGAAATTACAGAGTTAAAAGACCAGTATTCAAAAAGAGGCTTGGCGGAAAAACTAACAACGGTTATTACTCCGAAGAAACCTCGACCAAAACTATCTCCAATTGCGAGATTAGCTAGATTTGTGTCAAGGAGAATTGTTGCTAAAATGTCTAAAAAGGTTCAATCGATTTTTGATATGAGCGATTCATTGGAGACATTGACGAGTATTAATGCCAATGTAGATGAGCTTATTGCGATGAAGGTTCCTTATGGCGAAACAAAAGCAAATTATGAAAAATTGACAAATTACCTATATAGAGCAAACAAAATCCGTTCACAGATTAATAAAAAAATGCAAAAATTGTAATAAGAGTGAGAAGTGAAAAGACCATATCGTTAGTGAGTTGTGAATGGTGAGTAGTGAGTAGACCATTTCAAAAAGAAAGTAGGTCGGAATTGCTATTTTGACAACGACACTTTAATTTCAATTAACATTGACAGATTCTGAATAAGACGAAAATCTACGCTGAACGCTAGATTTTCTGTCTTTTCAGAATGAC
>ENA-ORPK01002313-ORPK01002313.1-human-gut-metagenome-genome-assembly--contig:-NODE-2313-length-13367-cov-2.916842_pt1 | contig 13367 bp, 17 predicted proteins | sample MGYA00242139_ERZ509068 | MGnify/ENA primary metagenome ERZ509068 (study PRJEB26280, sample SAMEA2338687) | human gut metagenome | biome: human gut; feature: human-associated habitat; material: faeces... | reverse complement strand
GTGTGATCCACTCCGCGCCGTGGACGGTTATCCAGTTGTCGATGCCGGTCAGCATCGGGGTGTACACGTCCTTGCCGGAGAGAAGTGCCGCCGCCAGCTCTTTGCCGCCGGTGGTCGTTGCGCCTTCGAGGATGTCCTTCAGATAGCGGTTGAAGAAGACCGCATAGTCTTCCTGCCACGCTTTGAATGTTTCCTCTGTCAGCGTTCCCACGAGAATGGCTTCGCGCAGTTCCTTGTAGGTGATTGCTGCTTCTTGGTCTTTCCACATGGTCACGAGAAAGCGCACGAGCTTCTTGTCGTTGCCATTGATAAAGGAATTGAGGCGGTGCAGCGCGTTGTATTGCGCTTTGGTTTTACGCTTGGCTTTTACCAGCCGTTGTGGTTTGCGCTTCTGCATTATCCGCCTCGCCTCCCCAGCCGTTTTCGTGCGGCTCTTGCTTTGTCGAGGTCGTCCTTTTCGTCGTCCTCGGTATCCTCCTCATCGTCGCCGTCGTCGGGGTCGTCTTCGCTGCCCGTCGTGTTACGGGTTGTTCCGGCGGTGCCTTTGGGCGGCTCATCTGCGGAGGGTGCGGCACCTGCATTCTGCTGGTTGCCGTTTTGGTCTGTTCCGCCGTCGCTGGCGGATGTGTCCTCGGCTTCGTCCCAGTCTTCGAGGCGTTCTGGCATTCCTGCCTGTTCGCGCACAAAGTCTTCCACGCTCTCGTCGGGAATGAGTGCGCCGCAGGTGATCATCTTGCTGATGTAATCGCCGAGCTTTTCGAGGTTCGCGTCTTCCACGTCGCCGTGCGTCAATGTCGGGTAGTCCGTGATGCCGGAGAAGTAGTCGCCGTTGATGTCGATAAGCGCGGGGATTGCCTGGTTGTTGAAAACCTCGCAGATGATATCGAGGTAGCTGCCGATTGCCATTGAGAACATCTTCGTCTTGTCGCTCGAAAGGGCGAAGCTGCCGACGTTCTGGTGTCCGAGCAGAATGAAGTCCGCCATGCAGGTCATTGCCATTCGGCTGTCGTACCGTTCAATGACTGCGCTGGTGTCAAACTGCCGCTGACCGCCGGACGTGAGGAGCTTCAATTCCCAGCCATTCGGTGCGACCAGCCCTTCGAGGCTGTCCCTGCGGATGTTCTGGACGATGTTCTCGGCGGCGTTCTTGATTGCCACCATTTCGGGGTCTTCTGCGTTCCAGATGTCCAGTCCTTCCGGCGCGGTGAGAACAGGGAAACCGGCGAGGTCTCTTTCGATGCCGATGCCCTCTATCTCTTGAATGCGTCTCTTGAAGTACCAGTCGCGGTAAGCGTTACGCAGAATACTGCGCCCTTCGGGGTTGCCCTTGCGGCTCTTGGTCTTGAAGAGCAGCAGCTTCTCGACGGGGATTTCGATAAAACCGAAGTCGGGAGGCGGGTTCTGTATGATGCCTCTGATGTTGTCGTTGTCATCGTACAGCCATTCGTAGAGCGTGTCTTGGCTTCGGATAGGGAGCTTCTGCCAGCCGATCAAGCCGTCGGTGTACTTGCTTCGGAGTTGCGGGGCACTTCGCTTTCCGCACCTGCGCTTGTAGACGATTTCGTGTGCGCTCCATCCGTATGTGAGGAAGGATAGGATTTCGGAGATCGTGTCGCTCCATGTGTCGCTCATGTCGTCCATGCACGACAGTACGAAGTCTCGCGCTTCTTCGTCCGCCGGTGTCGTTCCTCCGGGCTGAACGTCCCACGACGCTTGTCGGATGAGCATTTCTATCGAGAAAAGGATCGCGCCGATGGTGTCGTCGTTTTCGCTCATCTCTTGGTAGACTGCCATTCCTTTTTTGCCCTGCAGCTCTCGCAGGAATTCTTCGTAAAAAAAGCCGCCGTATCGTTTCTGACCGAGGCGACCGAGTTCTTTGAGTGAATTGCCCATGTGATTTCCTCCTTTCTTCTGGGTTTTATTTGCAAAAGCACCAGCCGGTAGGCGGGTGCGGTTTGCCCGTATGAGGTTTAAGGTATATCCGTTTAAGGTTTAGGGTATAAGGTTTAAGGTTTAAGGCAGTTTTTGTTGTGTGCTTTTATAATGCTTGCACGGTGCTTGTATGATGTTGCCTTATTTCCCGCGCCAGTAGCTGTTTTTGGTGAGTGCGGTCGTCCTCGGTGGACCCGACGTGGTCGGTTTATCCATCAGATAAAGAATGCCCTGCACCAGTGCGTCGGTGGTGTCTTTGAAGGTGCCTTTCGGGAAGATGAGCAGGTCGCGGATGAGATCGTCCACCCACGGGTGCGTCTTCGGGTCTGGAAAGTGGATATTTCCTGCCTCAAAGTACGGGGTTACACTGATCGCGCGTTCCTCTTTGCTTCCTTTGGGGTTGAATTCAACCATTCCGGCGATTTCCTTTTTCAAAAGGTCAACGATTGCGGGTCCGTTCGCTTTATTCTCGATTACCTTCGCTCTGGCTCTGCTCCATTTGCCGGAGAGGGTTCTGACCGCTGCCACGGATTCCGTGAAGGTCATTTTGTCGTTTACAAGGTCTTTGATGTAGATGTCTGCACCCTTGCGCCCCATAACGAAGCCCGCGACCTTCGCCGAGCCTTCGCTTTTCGTGAATGCCATATCCCACGACTGGATGTCGGTGGTCTGCGGTGCTGCTCCGTCGCTGTAGAAGTTGTGGAGCCATTCGCGCTTGAAGATTACGCCTTCCGCCGGTGCTGGCACCTGTTGAAACTGTCCGGCGTATTGCAGGCTGCCCATGCTCTTTTTCAGCCCTGCGAGGACTTCGTGGTCGAAACGCTGCGGGTTGAGTATGTCGCCTTCTTCTCGGACGACCTGCCGCCCTGTCTTCGGGAAGGTGATAATCGTCCGCGCCGGTGCTTCTGCCGGTAGGCATAAATGCGTATAGCCGAGGTCTTCCGCGAGAATGTAGCCGGTAAGGTCATTTTCGTGCAGCCTCTGCATGATTATGATAAACGCGCCAGTCTTCGGGTCGTTCAGACGGGTCTGGAGCGTGTTTTTGAAGAAGTCTATGCTGTTCTGCCGCTCGGTCTCTGAATTCGCCATGAGCGGGTTCTGGGGGTCGTCTATGATGATTACGTCTGCACCGTTACCTGTGATTGCGCCGCCGACGCTGGTGGAGAACATCATCCCGTGGTGGTTGTTCTCGAATTCGTTCTGTCGGTTTACGTCGTCCTTCAGCACGAAGCGGTCGCCCCAGTTGCCCTGGTACCACGGACTGCGGATGATGTCTCTCGATAGAATGTTGTGCTTTCGGGAGAGGCTGTCGCTGTACGATACCTTGATGAAGCGTTTCTCTGGGCTTTTCGTCCATGTCCACACGGGGTAGCAGACGGTGGCTTCGATTGACTTCATGTGTCGGGGTGGTATGTTGATGATCAGCCGCCGGAGTTCTCCGTCGTTGACCGCCTGCAGGTGTTCGGCTATCAGTTCGATGTGCCAGTTGTCGATGTAGGTTGTTCCCGGCTCGATAACGTCCCACGCCTGCTGAATGAATGCGCCGAGGCTTCGCTCTGCTTTTTCACGCTGTATGGCGTTCTGCAGGGCGGAAACGTCAAACGCTGGGCTTTTGATGTACTTTTCCCAGTAGCTGTTCAAGCTGCGCCAGCTCCTCGTCCGAGAGGTCTTTCAGATTCGCCTGCGTTTCGACCGATACCTTGACGGTTCCTTCGTGGGCGACCTTGCCGCTCACGCTCTGGTTCTCGGTGCTTTCGCCTCGGCTTAACCTCTCGATTTTTACCCCGACATCCGCCAGCCGCACAAGGTCTCCGGCGGAGATTTCTTCCTCCGGCATCTTGAGAAGGCGCGACAAGGCTTTTCGGATCATCTGCGCCCCCAGCAGCGCGTGATCTTCGCGCATCTTTATGACCGCTTCCTCCTGCGCCTGTCTGGCGCGGCGGTCGAGGTCTATGTCGTAGGCTTCGACGCGGCTTTGCCAGTCGAATTTGACCGAGAGCAATTCCAGCGGTCGGGAATTGGCGAGGTTGAGTTCTGTCGCCAGCCTCCGCAGGCTTCGCTTCTCGGTTCGGCGGTTGTAAGTGACGCGCCCTTTTTCGTCGACCGCTTCCGCGCCGCCCTTGTACGCCATATCTCTGTATGCGGCGAATTGAGCATACTGATTGACGTTTTCTGTGGGGAGTTTCTCCCAGATGTTCTCCGGCATCTCCTCTGTGGGCTTCACGGGCTTTTTGGCGGGCTTTTTCTTCGCGGGTGTCTTCTTATCCGTCTTTGTGGCTTTCGTTGCTCCTGCGCCCGTTTTTTTCGTTGTGGCTGCCATTGTGCGTCCTCCTTTCATTGCAAAGTGAAAGGGCAGACCGTTTCCAGCCTGCCCTTAATTGGTTTTATTCAGTTGTCGGCGGAGCTTCGCCATCAGTCGCCGGAAGGTTCGCCTTGCGGCTCTCCAGAGGCTGATAAGCACCCCCCCCCCGCATTTTTGGCATCATTTTCCTTTTTCAATTCTGCGTATTGCAGAACCTCTCCGTCTCTTTCGCAGGTCACTCCGATGTTCCCTGTGAGTTTGACGTAGCTGTTGATTATGACGTCACAATATCGCGGGTCGAGTTCGATGGTGTAGCATCGTCTGCCGGTCAGCTCTGCTCCGCGCAGGGTGCTGCCGGATCCACCGAAGAAGTCGACGACGAGGTCGCCCGGTTCGGTGCTGTTGTCTATGGCTCTGACCGCAAGTTCCACCGGCTTCTGTGTCGGGTGTTCGGTGTTGGTCTCGCGGCTGACTTCCCATGTGTCTGTGGCGCGGTCGCATTCCGTTGAATAAAGCGAAACGCTCCGACCTTCGCTCAGTCTGATGTAGCGTATCTTCTTGCCCTTCGGCACCTTGTCGGCGAGGTAGAGTTTGTTGCCTGCACCGTCGGTGAGGACTACGCCGCCAGAGAGAACGGTTGCTGTTCCGTCTTCAGCTCGAAGGACGACCTTCCATGTTGTTCTCTGCGAACGGTCACCGTAGAAGTGTGCGCTCTGTCCTGCCTTTTCTGCATAGAAGCAGGGTTCGTGCGCCCATTGGTAGTCGGCGTGTCCGAGAACCGGCGCGGTCTTTACCCAGATGATGTACTGCTTTTCGACAATGCCTGCCGCCGTCATAGCGTCCTCGAAGTCGCGGCGCGTGCTGCTGGCGTGCCAGATATAAAAGGCTGCGTCGGCGTTGGTGATTCTGGCGTAGTTCTTAAACGCCGGAATGAGCAGGGTCTTCATTAAGTCGTCGCCGGTGAGGTCGTCGTTCTGGATCATGTCAAACTTGCCGCTCTGCGTTTCGTAGCTCACGCCGTAGGGCGGGTCAGTGTTGACGAGGTCTGCTTTTTCTCCCTGCATCAGACGGTCAACGGTCTTTTCGTCCGTCGCGCTTCCGCAGATGAGACGGTGCTGTCCGAGGCACCAGAGGTCTCCGGCTTTTGACATCGGAATGTTTGTAGGTGCTTCGACTGCGTCCGCTTTGTCGTCCACCGTGTCGTCTGCGCCTTCCATTGCTGCTATGATCTCCGCGATGTCCTCCTCGGTGTAGCCGGTGAGTTCTATCGGGGCTTCGCCGGTGTCCATGTCGCCGATGAGGTCTATCAAGCGTCCCGTGTCGAGGGTGGAGAGTTCCGCCAGACGGTTGTCTGCGATAAGGTCTGCCCATTCCTCGGCATCGTTGCTGTACTCTTGGTAGTCCACGGGGACTTCCTTCCAGCCTTTTTTGATAGCCGCCATCAGTCGTCCGTGTCCTTTGACGATGAAGCCGCTCCTTTTGCTGATGGTAATAGGCTGTCTCCAGCCTGTCGCTTCGATAATGCTTCCGAGCAGCTCGACCTGTTTGTCGTCGTGCTGGTTCGGGTTCTTCGGGTTCGGTATCGCTTTCTCTATGCCGATGATGGCATCGTGAGAGCAGAAAACCGGCACACCGTCGGCTTGCGCTTTCGGTGTGGCTGCGGTCTCATAGTCGATACCGATGAAGGTGTTCTTGGTCTTCTTTTTTGCCATTGTTCCAATCCTCCACGTTATCATTTTATCACTTTTCTTATGCCGATTAAATGCCCTGTTTTTGCCCCGTGCGTGTATGGTGCTTGTACGGTGCTTTCATCATTCGGTTTTGAGGCTGTCAATGCCGAATATAAGCGCACTTAGCGGCTTTATCGCTGCCGTCACATCTTTGTAAATTGTGCGGGCTTCGACGTTCTCTTTTTCCGCGAGCTGCTGGGCAGTCACTTTTTCGTCGTCGATGTATAAGCCCATGATGATGCGGTAGCGGCGCATTTCCTCCGGCTTGCCGCTCTGTTCGCAGCTTATGCGGTAAAAGCGGAGCATTTCCTCGACGTGGTGCAGGATGATGATTGTCCGCTGCTGGCTCTTTTTGATTCCCTCTATGTAGGTCTCGTTGCCCAGCATTGCGTCGTCCAGCCCGTCCAGTATGTCGATTGCGCTCTCTTTGACCTGCTTGGCGTTGTAGATCGCGCCCTCTGCGTGTTTCTTGAATGAGCGGTAGTTCTTCAGAAGCAGGCGGGTGTTGTGCAGTCTGCGGTCGTACCTGCTCTTGCGGGTCTTTTCTCGTTCTTCTGCGAGGTAGTCCATTGCCGCCCTCACACCTACCTCGATGCCTTTTTCAATTCCACGTGCCGTGGCGATTTCGAGCATCCTCGCCCCGACCGCCGCGTACCCTGCTACGCTCCCCATGCTCTCTTTGCTGTTCATTGTGCGTTCCTCCCTTCAAGCCATGCGAGGCAATATTCGAGGGCGGTGAATTCCTCCACCCATGCGTCGCCGGTCGTATTGTCGATTCCGATGTACAGGTCTCCGTCCTTCTGCCAGAAGCGTCCTATCGGGTTTCTGGTGCGAACGATGCCCAGTGCTTCTTTTGCGGTTACCTCTTTCGGTTCTGTCATTGTCGCGCCTCCTTTCAGAATGGCAGGTCTTCGTCTTCGCCGACTTCGGTGAAGTCCGCCATCGGTGCAGGCGTGTATCCTTCGTTCGCGCCGGTGTTTCCGTTCTGGCTCTGCGGTCTGCTGTCGGCAGGGACGACCTGCGTCGCGTGGAATTCCACCGCCTTGTGCTTCTTGCCGTCTTTGTCTTCCCAGACGCGGGTTCTGGCGGCTCCTTCCACGACTACCTTTCTGCCCTTGCCGAGGTACCGTGATACAAATTCCGCCTGCTGTCTCCATGTCACGATGTCGAGCCAGTCCGTCTCGGCTTTTTCTGCGTCCTTTGCTTTCGGTCTCTCCACGGCAAGGCGGAAGGTGCAGACGCTCACGCCGCTGGGCGTGGTCTTCAGCTCCGTGTCCGTTCCGATCCTGCCGGTGAATATGATTCTGTTGATGTCAGCCATTGCTCTCATTCTCCTTTTTGAGTATTTTATTGATTGCGCTCTGCGGTACCGTTACGACGGGCAGACGCAGGCTCTTTGCTTCTTCGATTTCCGCTCTCATACCCTCGCTCGGTTCTCCGAATACCCATATCTCGTCGCATTTCTTCAAGAGTTCGATTCCCATTTCTATTCCGAGGTTTCGATCAGCGGGGTATCTCTCGTCGAGGAGCTTTGAGAAGAAGTAATGCGGGCAGACAGGGATTGCGTGGGAGGCTATTGCGGCCGCGCAGAAGGCTTGTGCCTTCCGCACGTTCTCCGCGATATTGCCTTTCATGGGGCTGCAGATGTAGACCACCCTCTCGTAATGGAGGAAGTGCGCCGGTGTCCAGCTCGTACATCGGCTGTCCGTCCCTATCCCCGGCGAGTAATAATCGCAAAAGCAGGGGTTTTCCTCCTTGTTTCTCTGACCTATGCCGCAGTTGCCGCAGAATTCTATCGGGTATGGTCTTCCCATGATTACTTCTCCTTTCTTCGCTTCGGACACCACAGCGGGGATGTTCTGGTGTAGCGTCCGGGGATGTGTTTGTTGTTCGCGGATCCGCAGAAGTATGCCGTGCCTCGGTCGCCTTGCGGCTCCCGCGCGACGTGCTGGCAGTCTTTGCAGTGCGGTATTTCTACGTCGTCGTGTTCGAGTTCTGGCGGGAATTCCTGCAGGAGATTATCTCCCCAGACTTCGCGCATGGTGTCGCTGTCCTTGAGAAGAACCGCCGCGCCGGTGATCTTTGCTGTCTCGACGATGTTCTCGATCCATTCACGCTCCGGCTTGACCTTTCCTACGCGGTTTCCTGTCTCCGCTCCGACGATGATCCACCTCGCGCCGCCGAAGCTGCCGATTCCTGCGTCTATCGGTGCGAGAAGCGGCTCAATGCTCAGAAATGTATTCCAGTGAATACTTCCGGCAAACATGGAGGCTCCGGGCTTCGTTATAGTTGAGCCGTACCAGAAGTTGTCGAGGGCGGGGAGTTTCCCAGCGTTGGCGAGTTCGCAGTATCGCTGCGGGTTCTTCGTCAAAAACAGGTAGTTGTGCTGGGGTGCCGCTTTGCAGGCTTCAAATACTCGGAGTATCCAGCTTTCCGGCACCCATTCTCCGAAAAGGTCAGCCATGCTGCAGACGAAAATGTTCGCCGGTTTCTTCTTCTGGGCGGGCATCTGCAGGCGGTATTCGTGCAGCGTCGGTAGGAAGCCGACGGGGAATGGCACGGTCGCTCCGCTCCCGTTTTTGAACGGCTGCGGCAGGGTGTAGCATACCTTGCCGGTCATGTCGTCGCCGACGTACTGCTTTATCTGCCCGCTGCTCCTGTTCAGTCTGGTGTCTCCGCAGAAGCGTCGCGCCTGTTTTCTGGCGTAGCAATATTCGCAGGTGTGGTAGCAGCCGGTGACGGGGTTCCACGAAAAATCGCACCAGTCGATTTTGCTTTTGTTCATCATATTTCATTTCTCCTTCTGATCGTTTCGAGGTATTGCGCGTAGTCCATGTCTCGCACTCGCTTGAATACCGAGAGGATCATCCACTTTTGTTCTTCGTGCGTCATTGGTCTGAAGGTCGGCTTTCGCTTGCTTCTCAGTCCGACGTACTGCCCTCGGTGCAGGTAGACCAGTATTCCGATGCCTTCCGGCACCAGCGGCTCGATGTCCTTGTAGATTTCCTCCGGCACGGCGTAGTAGTTCATGTTTCCGACGAAATTGTGACCGTGTTCGCTCTTGAAGTCGCTTTTTGTCACCTTGACCTCGAAGCAGGTTATAAGCACCTGCGGCGTTCCCTCTCGGCGGAGGCGATTCCATCGGCAGCCGTAATGTTCGCACTCCGGCTCGCCTTTGACCGCCTTTCCGTCCGGGCATTGTATATCGCTTCCTGTTCTGGCTTTCCAGCGTCCCATTCCGCAGTGGTGGGTGGTTATGATGTCTCCGAAATATTCCGACACCCGGACGGCATCAACAATGCCACCGGTGGTCGTGCCGCACTCTGCTGGGACTTCCAGCCCCGTGTGGTGCGCTCGGAATTTGTTCACTTTGATGTCGCCGATCTGCGCTGGATTCCATTCAATGATCGCCTGCTCAATGGTTCGCGTCATTTCGGTTTTAGCCACTGGCACCGCCTCCGCTTGGTATTCCGAGCTGTATCATGCGGTTGAGCATCAAGTTGTTTAATTGCAAGAACAGAAGATCGCACGGATCGTCTTGCTTTTGCATTGGTTCTCCGTCCCACATAAGCGTCGCCGCAACGCTATATGTAATTCCGCCGTGATCTATTGGTGCTATTTCAATACCGAGCTTTCCGTTCGTGTCGAAAAACACCGAAAATTCAGCAAGTATTTTGTCGGCTTCTCGTTTTGCCTTCTCGACGAGTTGCGACAGGCTTTTCCGACCGCACATAAAATACGACGGGTTTTCCTCTGCCTGCTGGTGCAATATTTTCTGTGTATATGTTTCATTAGGTGGCACTTCGGAGACCTCCTTCCGCCGCATCTTCTGCGATTCCAAGTCTGGCGGCAAGGCGGAGGAGCTTCGCGTCGCGGTATTCGTCGGTCGCTTTTCCGTCGTCGTGGATGAGCTTCATCTGGTCGAGCATGATCTGGACGTCGGCCATCTCCTCGATCACGTTGCCGATCGCTGCGGTCACTTCGCAGCCAGCCTGTGCCCGTTTGATTTTGCAGAGGGCTTTGGTCAGCTCGGCCATCTCCTCGACGGCCATGTCCATTTGTGCCGGCGCGCCGTAGGTCGTGATCGCACGATCCAGCAGGGCCCGGCGTTCCTCCGTGGTCATCACGGGCGGCCTCCCTTCGTCAGCTCTCTGACCAGTATGGCCACGAGCACGATCACGATGATGGCGAGGGTGATGGCGGTCGGGATCCAGATCGGGGCCAGTACCCACAGCCAGCTCCAGTTGATGACGCCGGTGAGCTTCAGGACGATGAAGGCGACGGCGAGAAGGCCGCAGAAGCCGATCCCGCCGGCCGTCGTGTTGTTTCTTTCGTTGTTCATGTATTACCTCCAGTATTATTTGCCGAGCCCCTTCAGCGCGCAGGCTGTGCAGGCGGTTCGGACGTCAGGCTCCAGTGTGAGGATCCGGCGGGCCGTGTCTGTCTGCCAGCACTCAGCGCCACAGACGGGGCAGGTGGTGAGCTGCCAGTCGTCCGTCGGAGGCTCCGGGACGTTATCGCGCAGCGGCATGGTGAGGATCCCGCCGTCTCCGGGCTGGTGGGGCGAGAGGATGGGCTCAGGCTCGTCGGGGATCATGGTGTCGAGGAGCTCGTTGTACTTCTTGAATATGGCCTCCGACGCTGCGCTCCAGCTCTCGCCGTGCTCCGTGTCCTCCGGGGTGGCGACGTGGGCCAGCTCGTGCGCCAGCAGCTCAGGGGCGGCGCTGATGGGCGCCTCGGCCGAGATGCAGACGATCGGCGTGCTGCCGTCGTCGGGAAAGATGGTCAGGCCGTAGGCGGTGCCGTTGGTCTCGTCCCGCAGGTCGGGGACGTACTGCGCGACGTACTCGACGCCGGGGTAGAGCTCAGAGAAGGCCCGGGCCACGATGGCCGTCGGGTCGTTGATGAAGGGCGAGGCCATCGGGCCGATCTTCTCGTACTGCTTCAGGGCCGTGTAGGTCTCGCGCAGCATGGCCCGCACTTCGTCCTTCTTGATGCCGTTGATGGTGGGCCCGTTCAGGATCAAGTCGAGCATCCTGTCGCTCCAGTCCTGCATCAGGTGGGTCTCCGGCATACCGCAGCCGAAGGGCACGACGTCGACCTTCTCACGGGTGAGGGTTTCGTATTCTTTCACGGTGCTGCTCCTTTCAGAAAAGCCGAGCGGGCCGGAGCCCGCCCGGCGCTCCATTTACTGCATGACGACGACCTTGCCGGCGTCGATCAGATCGCCCATGTTCTTCAGGAAGTAGTCGGCGATGTTCTTCTTGGCCTCGAGCTTCCAGATGCCGCCGTCAGCCTCGAAGAAGCCGATCCCCTCGTCGGGATCCACGCGCAGCAGGAACTCGCTCTCGGGCTGCTCCACCTCGAGGAAGGTGCGGAACGGCCGCAGCATGACGCGCGGCTTGATCTCAATGAGTGCGTTGAGGGCGACGCCCTGACGGGCCTCGACGGTCTGCGTGACGCCGTTGTCGTTGGTGCTGACGCTGTTCTCGTTGGTCATGCGACTCAGCAGGTCGAGCAGGTAGGCCGTGCCCTCGTTGGGGATGCAGAGGCTCCGCAGCTCGATCAGAGCTACCTCGCGTCCTCTGAAGCCGGTACGCAGGCCCGGGGCGTCAGCCTTGGCGCGGTAGAGCGTGTTGCGGGAGAAGTCGCTCAGGTAGGTGGTCATCACCTCGACGGTGTCGTTGCTCTTGACCTGCACCATGATGGTCGTGCCGACCTTCTCGAGCTCGGTGCGGATCAGCTTGCAGATGCTATCGAGGCCGCTGACACTGATGGAGTCGGGGCGGTCGACGTGGGGCGGGATGCGGGTGAGTGATGCGTCGGCGTAGGTCTGGCCGTCAATCTCGAAGATCTTGGTCTCCTTCAGGCTGACGATTTTGTCGATCATTTTTGCGAGCATTGTGTTGTCCTCCTTGTTCTGTGTTGTGGGTGTTTATCCGTGCTGGACGAGCTTCAGGAGCTTCGGGGCCTCCTGCTGCGTGCCGTCCATGTTCATTTGGCCGGGCACCTGCGGCACCATCTCAGCGACGACGAGCTCGCCGTTGCCGTCAGAGGTGACATAGAGAGCCGTGGCGACGGGGTTGGTGGCTGCGAGCGTAGACTTGGCCGTCACGGAGACGCCAATGGTGCGGCGCTCGTCGTCCGGGGTCAGCTCGATGGTGAGGGTGATCTTGCGCTTGGCCGTGGCCTTCGTGTTGGGGTCGAGGATGTTCTGGATCACCTTGTCCATCTCATAGTCGACGCGCTCCTCGAAGGCGCCGCGGGCCATCGACATGATGCTGTCGCGCTGGTTCTGTTCGTTCATGGGGTTTCTCCTTTCTTTCCGCTGCCGGCCGTGCCATACTTCTCGAGCGTGTCCTTCATCGCTCCGGCGATGCACTCGGCCATGATGGTCGCGGTCTTGGTTTCGCTGTTCTTGGCAGCCTGTTCAATGGCTGCGCGGATCTCGTCGGGCTCATAGCCCGTGTTCTCATAGGCGGCGAGCTTCTGGACGAGCACCTCCTTGGTGGCTGCGCTCCAGTAGCCCGTCTTGATGCCGTTGACTCTCTCGTGGGTCAGACGTTCCATGCTGGCCCTCCTCTCAGGTGGCCGATCCGAGCGTCATCTGCTCGGCCTCGGTCGGGTTGTCTGCGTAGGCTGCGGCCGTCTGGCCCGTGGGGCCTGAAGGCTCCGCTCTGGCCCACACGGCCTCGGTGGCGTCCGAGCGGGTGGCCTTACGGCGGCCGACCGTCGTGAGGATCCCGATCTCCTTCAGCTCTGTGAGCCGCGGGGCGACGTAGTTGCGGTTGAAGTACGGGATCCGGCCGGCTGCGACGAGCTCCTCGGTGATCTCACTGGCCGTGAGCTCACGGTTGCCGAGGGTCTCGAGGATCAGGCGGCAGCGGGCGGCCCGCTTGGGGAGTACGGCGTCATAGCTGCGGCGCCGGGTCTCTTTGGTTGTCTGGTTCATGTGTTTCCTCCTTTCCGGCCAGCTCGACGCTGTCGACTGGCGCGTCCTTGACTTCAGGCGTCGGCGCTTCGTTGCCCCACACGTCCCATCCCGGGGCGGCTTCTCTGGCAAAAAGCTCGATGCGGGGTAGGTCTCCCATCAGCTCGACGATCTTGTCGCGCACTTCGGCAGGCTTTTGACTATGCCTGCGCAGCGGCGAGAACACGAGCTGACCGACGCCGGCGCTGATGCGCTTCGGCTTGCCTTTGATGGCGATCAGGCAGGGCTCGGTATTGCCTCGAGTCCAGCGGCCGAGGCCGAAAAAGTAGCCGTTTCCGCTGCGGTTCTGCTTGATCCACTGGAAGGCGATTGACTTGTATTTGAAGCCCCACGCCTCGATCAGGTCGAGGGCCTCCTGCATCTTCGGGTATGTGGCCCACATAAAGAGCACACAGTCGTCAGCAGCTATACC
>ENA-ORPK01002312-ORPK01002312.1-human-gut-metagenome-genome-assembly--contig:-NODE-2312-length-13368-cov-4.197101_pt1 | contig 13368 bp, 12 predicted proteins | sample MGYA00242139_ERZ509068 | MGnify/ENA primary metagenome ERZ509068 (study PRJEB26280, sample SAMEA2338687) | human gut metagenome | biome: human gut; feature: human-associated habitat; material: faeces... | reverse complement strand
AGCACACGCATACGCGAAATCACGCGGGCCGATTCCGCCAATGCCGACCGCCGCAGAAAGACACGGGCGAAGAATGGACGGCAGGACAAACCCCTGCCCCGACGATACGCCCCGCAACCAATATCACCCCAGGCATACGGCGAATTGGACCGAATAACGACACCTCCTGTAAATGACTGAAGACGATTTCAAAGAACGTCGGCCGCGCAGGGAGCGCGGCTCGGACGAGCCGTCAAAGTGGCTTCCTGCCGAAGAATATCTCACTAATGAGGTCAATCCCAACGAAGGACTGCCATTCTCCAGAAAATGGAGGCTGGCAGTCTTCGGAGGCTCCTTCGACCCTGTCCATCTGGGCCATGTCAAACTCGCCAGGCAAGTCCTGGAACATGACCTGGCGGACGAGATTCTCTTCGTCCCCGCAAAACGCTCCCCTTTCAAGCCCTCGAAACAGGCCGAAACATGCGACGACCGCCTCGAAATGCTCTCACTGGCAATCGACGACGCAATCGCTGAAAAGCCAACATACGAAATCAAGCTCGTGGACGGGCGTGTCAAGGAATGCGAATACCGGTTCAGCCTCAGCGACATCGAATGCAGGCGGGACGGAGATGCATCATACACATACGACACCATGATGATGCTCAAGCAGGGATTCCCAGACTACGAACTCAAGTTCCTCATGGGAAGCGACTGCCTGGAAGACCTCAAGGACTGGAGACAGGCGGGAAGCCTCATCCGAAACTTCGAATTCCTCATCTATCCACGACCCGGACACGAAAGGGTCAACGACGCGGCAATCATCCGACTCTACCACACGCTGGCACCACGACTCATCCGGGCAAGGCTCTCCACAGAGGACTTCCCAGTGTGGGACCTCTCCTCGTCGGATATCCGCAACGGAATCGCACGCGGAGGAGACCTGTCGCCGTATCTCACACCCTCCGTCTGGAAATACATCCAGGAACATGATCTCTACAAGTAGGAATGGGCACGCCAAACACATCGGCCCAACCACACACATAATTACATGACGCACAAAAGGGCTGACGACGACGGCACCCCTGACCGAACCAGCAATAGGAGAAACAGATAATATGGCAGAAGAAAGGAATGAAGGCACAACCACAATGGATTCCCTCGAAATCGCAAAGCTGTGCGTAAAGACATGCGAGGACACAAAGGCACAGGATATCCTCCTCTTCGATGTCCGGGACAGACAGACAATGGTGGCAGAATACTACGTCGTCTGCAGCGGAACATCCATGCCACATATCAGGGCTATCGCTAACCATGTCAAAAAGGCACTCGCCGAAACGGGACTCAGACCACGGGGAACCGACGGAGAGGCCGAAAGCCGGTGGATGGCACTGGACTACGGAGTCGTACTCGTCCATATCCTCGAACCAGAAATGAGAAACTTCTACCAACTCGAGGAACTCTGGGACGAATCAAAGGTGGTCTACCGCTCGACCCCATCCAGTCCTGCACCAGGTTTTACAGGACGATAATTGACAAAACCTTACAAAACAAGCCATAACACGACAACAAGAACAAACGATCCACCATGCCACTACGGCATTACGGTCGGATGCGAAACCAATAATAGGAGGAATTAGGTCATGAGAGTGATTGTAATCATGGCGGGAGGAACAGGAGACCGTTTCTGGCCAATGTCCCGCGCGTCCCGCCCAAAGCAACTCCTGACTCTGACAAGCAGCGGACAGTCCCTCCTGGCGGAGGCGGTGGAACGAGCCAAGGCAGTCGTCCCCGCAGAAAATGTCTTCATCGCAACCAGCCAGACTCTCAAGGAGACCATCACTGCCTCCGCACTTGGCATCCCCGCAGAGAATGTTATCGCAGAGCCTAGCCACAGAAACACCGCCGGATGCCTTATCTACGCCTCCGCGTCGATTCTCGCACGATTCCGCCAACTGGGACCAGAGGGCGTGACGATGGGCGTCTTCCCCGCAGACCACCGCATCCCGGAACTCGCGCCATTCGCCGAAACCGCCACAGCCGCACTCGACGAGGCCGAAAACAACGATACACTCGTCACTATCGGAATCAGACCCGTCAGACCTGAAACAGGATATGGATATCTACAGGTGGACGGAACAGACAAGTCACTTAACAAAAACGAAAAGTTCCCACTGTACAGGGTCACGGAATTCCACGAAAAACCATCCCGCGAAAACGCAGCAAAGTACATCGCAGGAGGAAATTGCTACTGGAACTCGGGAATGTTCTTCTGGAGACTCTCAACATTCCAAAACGAGTTCGGAAGAGCCAACCCTATCCTCACCGAAACTCTCGAAGACCTCACTGACGCAATCATGGCTGATGACGAACGACGCACACAGGTGATCTTCGACGCCATGCCCTCTGTCTCCATCGACTACGCACTAATGGAAAAGTCGGACAGAATCTCCGTCATCCCAGGAAACTTCCTCTGGGACGACCTGGGTAGCTGGGAGGTCATACAAAGAACATTCCCGGCGGACAACAACGACAACGTGGCGTTCGGAAACCCAGTCGTCATTGACTGCAACTCCAGCATCATCTATAACTCGCCAGGACAAAAGAAGATCGCTGTCGCAACTGTCGGACTCAAGGACATGGTGGTGGTGGTGGACGACGATGCCGTCCTGATTATGCCAAAGGACCGCACGCAGGATGTCCGAGACGTCGTCGCAGCACTCCGCGAACGAGACGCGACGCAACTCTAATAAGGAGAATGGCAACGGGAGGACTGCGCCGCTTTACAAGGTGAAGGCGCAGAAGGTGGGAGTTGAATCCCTGAACCACGAAATACACGAAAATCCATAGCCCGGACACATGCTGACAAACAGCGTATCCAGTCCACGGGAGGATGACATTCGTGTCCATTCGTGTCTTTTCGTGGTTCTGTCGCCCCTCCTTCACTTCAGGAACACCCGCGCCTTCAACCATGGATGACAGGGATTGGAGATGAAATTAATACGCCTCCTCCCTGTCTCCACAATTGTCAAACGGTGAACCGCATAGCGGCAGCAGGATATTAGCCGTTGGAGGGACGATAGCGAAACTCATGTTGGGGAAAAGACTGAAGGCAGGCACTCATCAACTCCCCTTCAACTCCTCACCTTCTTTTTATGTTCTCTCATCCCATGAAATAGGATTGAGCAAAGGTAAGACTCACGCCGGAGTGCCTATACCCCCCCCCTGGGAAGTGAGTGTTGCGTTTTGTCAAATCACGCAACTATTGGAGTTGTTTGTTTACTGTGGGTTATTGCCCGGCCGTCTCCTGCAGGACAGATTCCGCCATAAAAAACTCATCTTCCCAACATAGTGATGCATATCGTCAAACAGTGACGGTGACAGCAGGTGTGTCAGCGATAATAGCCGCAGGTAGCACCAAGCGACTTTATGCCTATCAACAAGAGAAGCAATAACGCAATTGCTTTGAGATTATTCAGCGTTTTCAAGGAGTCTGACGTTTGCGTATTTGATTATTTGTATTGGCCTCCCTTGTAAAAAGGGGACCAATACATCAAAATCAATCAGCATCCGACCAATGATTTACTCGGATGATAAAATAACCGCTTTTACCCAATAAAAAAACTTTTTCTCCATAATATTTTTTATACTCAAATTCAAACACAGCCATATTATCTTCTATTTTTGAATAGAATAATTTCTTACTATCCTGAAATTGAGTCAATTTTAGATTATTTTTAATGTCTTCTGGAATATTCTTCATAGGCCAGACCCAAAAGTATATATTTATACCTTCTTCATAACTAGGCCTAGGAGAAGGAAATCCTATCTCATTCGGTCTGCTTAACAAATATGATGTTGTTTCTGGGGAAAATTTCCCTATTATTATTAAACTCCAGTCATCTAACCATCCTGTTCTGGAATAGAATAAATCATTCTCGAATTTTACATCTGCAGATATGATATTTTCATCCTCTAATCCAGGAATATTCTTGAGGTCGCTTGTGTACCCGTGCTCATCAATTACCTGCATTTTAATGAATAAGAAACACCCTCCCAAGTGCAATGCCATTGACATGCATCCACATAGAAAAAAAACAAAAAGCGCAAGTGTTTACTGTTCACCTTGCCGTTCTCCACTTTTTATTGTTAACGAATAGGGAATTGTCCAACAGGTATGGAGGCATTCCCCTTGATTATTACCTTGTATCTGATCAAACTGGACTTCAAATACCGTGCCGAAGGCAAATGCGCCTTTTCGAAGGGCAATTTCTGCACATTTCTCTGCAAAACTAGATGATTATCAAAAGAGGGCATCACAAAGATCAACCTCCAAACACAGATCTTCAATATCAGTAATGATTTTTATCGTTTCCTTGAAATGATGTCCATTTCCTTTCTCAAAAATACATACTGTCATTTTGACCTTTTCATTCGGTGCAACCTCATGCTTATCCAGAAAAACATACATTGCCTCTGTATTATACTCAATATTAATATGAAAAGTAACAGATTCGTGGGTAATAATTAAATATTCCTTTTGACGGCACGGAATCATTCCACGTTCTGTATCGGTAAATAAATCGAGTTCTTCCAAATAGAAACGCCTAACTGACCTTTTTTTCTCTTTGTCCAAAGTCAATCTGCTTTGAAATGAAGTGGTATACATTGACAACATCCCTCCAAGCCAGGAAATAATCAAGAAAAGAACAAATAGCAATAAAAAAATGTTTACTTTAGTAAGCTTCAGTTTCATAATGCCTTTCCAAAGTTGTGACTGCCCATTTGTTTTAAGAGTTGTTCATAATATTTCCTCTCTTCAATTGATTTTCTCCAAAGTGGAATGAAGGAATTGTTTTCAGGTGGAATATCACCATAATACCTATTCAGTTGAGCCTGATTCCAATACCTGAAAGTGAAAGAACGACAGTTGTCAAAATCAAATGAATTGTTAAACAAATTAATAACAAAAATACTGTACAGCCCTTTTCCATGCTCCTTGGAATTATTCAAAAAATCTAATTCATTTTTTAATAAATCACCATAGGATTTTCTAACAAGAATCTCTTCTCCCGATTCTGTATACTCTTCTGGTGAATATACATGAGCATATTCAGACGAAAAACAAGCAAGCAATGGAGCATACCAAGGTGTATCATTATCTAATCCAAAAGAGTAACAGTTATCATCTACACAGATATTCTTATGTAATCCAAATGCCCAATTTTCTGTAATATAGACACGTGACAACAGCAATCGGCATTCACCATTCGCATCACGTACCATATCCGCATCCATGTTCAAGGGAGTTCCATTATGGCAGCACTGGTTATTACCTAGTATCCCGCGACAATCCAATCCCAATATGTCAGACCTACAAATCCCATTATTGTCAGCAAATGAATACAGATTTGCCCCTCCATCCTCCCCGACTGGGTCCCTTGAGATCCATCTTCCGAGTTTTGGGGAGTAGTGCCTGTAGTTGTAGTATACGAGCCACGTCTCGTCGTCGTGGTATTCCGACGAGAACCGGAATGGGTTTGCGGAGGCTCCGGCGTGCCTGCACTGCCCGAACGGCTCGTAGGCGTAGCCGTCGGTGGCGTTTCCCTCCGCGTCGCGGATCTGGACGATGTTCTTGTTTCCGTCGGCCACGAGGTACTCCACCGCCGTCCCCGCCGTCCTCATGAGCGGCACGTCCTGCCCGGACGGCTGCCACAGGTATCCCGCCGTCTGGGCGTTCCCGTCCAGGGCGTCGAACTCGGCTATCAGCTTGTACCCGTCGTACGCGAAGATGAGATGCTTCACAAGCAGGTCGCCCTGGCGCACCTTCTTGAAGACTCTTCGCCCCATGTAGTCGTAGCCGAACTCCAGCCTTGCGCCCGTCATGGCGGTGTACGGGTTCACGATGTTGCTGGAATACGCCGTCGAGGAAGGGTGATTGTCATTTGTGCTCCACTCCATGATTTTGCTGACATCCTTAATCTGACACGTGGAATGATTTCTGCAAGAATAGCCGTTCCATTCTTCATGTAGATAGGTGTCCTAGAGGCCGCGCTTTTATCGTGGGAACCTTCCTTTCGCTGAAGCCTACAACGTTGCAAGGGAGGAATACGGGAGAGTCGTGACAACTGGCAGTGAGGAGGCAAATGGAATAGGCCAAATAACTGCGCTGCCCCCCTTGCCGTCGCAGTGGGTTGTGGCGGAAGCAATGCCCTCTGTTTTATTCTGCCGTTGGCCTTTTGGCAGATGAACCATTACTGAGGAGGCGAGGCGGCATTTTGGGGCTGAACAGTCAACCCTGTTCTTCTGTCTTGTCCTGCCGCAGTTGTGCGAGGATGATTGCCGCGAATATCACAGTGCATCCAATGACCTCCCTGACACTGAGGACCTGTCCGAGGACAAGCCATCCTCCCACCGCGCTGAATACAGATTCGAGGCTCATCACCAGCGACGCTACGACTGGGTGGACATATTTTTCGCCGATGATCTGGAGAGTATATGCGACTCCGCAGGATAGGACTCCGCAGAAGAGGAGCGGTCCAATGCAGTTTAAGACTGCCTTTGGTGGGATGCTTTCATGATTCAACGGCAGGAACGCCAGCGAGACTGCCGCCGCCACCATGAACTGCACGCATGAGAGCCTTACCGGGTCGGTGCCTTTGACAAATTGCGCGACGAGCAGGATTTGGATTGCGAATCCAATTGAACAGGCGAGAAGCCAGTAGTCTCCCACTGTGAATCCCGAATCGAGAGAGAGGTTGCACAGGAGCGCCATTCCGAGGAGTGCGCAGAATGCGGCAATCCAGACCTGCGGCGCGGCGCGGTGTCCGATGAATGCCCCGATGATTGGGACCATGATGATATAGAGCGAGCTGATGAAGCCGGCCTTTCCCGCGCTGGAGGTCACAATGCCGATTTGCTGTGCGAGGCTGGCGAGTCCCAGGGCGATGCCGCAGAATGCGCCGCCCAGGAGGAGCCGTCGCCTGGCCTCCCCTGTCGTTGCCGCCCCCCAGACGGAGGGGGTCCGTCCACTGACCATGTCGATGAGGACGATGCATGGGACGAGGAAGACCACGCCCACCAGTGTTCGCAGCCCGTTGAACCCGCATGGCCCCAGGTGCTCCATTGCGAGGCTTTGCGCCGAGAAGGCGAATCCCCAAATCAGCGCGCATACAAGGAGGGCAAGGAATCCCCAGCGTCGGATTGTCATACGAGGAAAGGACATGGCAGGAATCATTGAGGCCTTCTTGCGTCCATCGAATGAGTTCGGTGCGGCCGGTGGCCGTGTCAAACCCATTCATGTCCCCTGCATCGTCCTTCGCCGTATGCTTTTCAATAAGAGGGCGATGCGTGGGGAGTCTCCGCAACCTAGCCTTGCGTCTGACGTCGCGGCTAGTTGTTGAGACTGTGTATCGGGGCGGGAATCCTGCCGCCAAAGTTGATGAAACGTGCGGATGCCCCGGGATTTCTGATGGGCATGACCGGTCCGCCTCCGAAGAGTCCGCCGAACTCGACGCGGTCTCCGGCCTTTTTGCCGGGAACGGGAATGATTCGGACGGCCGTCGTCTTCTTGTTGATGAGTCCGATAGCCATCTCGTCTGCAATGATTGCGGAGAGTGTTTCCGGCGGCGTGTCTCCCGGGACGGCGATCATATCCAGTCCGACCGAGCAGACGCATGTCATTGCCTCCAGTTTTTCCAGCGAGAGATACCCTTTTGCGGCCGCATCGGCCAGCGCGGAATCTTCCAGGACGGGGATGAATGCGCCCGAGAGGCCGCCCACCGCCTGGGAGGCGAATGCCCCGCCCTTCTTGACGGCGTCGTTGAGAAGAGCGATGCATGCCGTCGAGCCTGGCGCCCCGATTGCGTCAAGTCCGAGGATTTCCAGGATTTCGCCGATGGAGTCCCCGACCTTGGGCGTAGGTGCGAGGGAGAGGTCGACGATTCCGAAGGGAATTCCCAGGTTGTGCGCGACCTCGCGGCCGATGAGTTCGCCGCATCTGGTCACACGGCAGCTGGTCTCCTTGATCTCCTCCGCCAGGTCGTCAAGGCCAAGGCTTCCCGGTTCAGACCTGGAAATGCGGCGTCGTAGGGCGCTGCATACGACGCCTGGCCCGGAGACTCCCACGTTGATGACCGCCTCCGGTTCCCCGTGGCCATGGTATGCGCCGGCCATGAAGGGCACGTCCTCGGGCTGGTTTGCAAAGACCACCAGCTTGGCGCAGGCAAATCCGTCGCGGTCTGCCGTCGCCTCCGCGGCCGACTTCATGATATGTCCGATTCTGCCCACGACATGCATGTTGATGCCGGATCGGCTGTTTGCCACGTTGATGGACGCGCAGACCCGCTGTGTCTCGACAAGCATCTGCTCCAGCGACTCGATGAGTTCCTGGTCGGAGGCGCTGACGCCCTTCTGCACCTGTGCGGAGTAGCCGCCGACGATGTCGATGCCCGTCGCCTCCGCGGCGGCGTCAAGGGCCCTTGCGACATTCACCATGGCGTCGCGGGTATGCCCGGAGGCCACGTCTGCCACCGGCGAAACCGCAAGCCGCTTGTTCACGACACTCAGCCCATATTTCGCCCCCACCGCATTGCAGGTCGGAACGAGCTTTCCGGCAAAACGCACCACCTTGTCATAGACCTTCCGGGCGACCGCATTGCCGTCGGAGTCGCGGCAATCCATTAGATTCAACCCGAGAGTGACGGTGCGCACATCCAGATTCTCCTTCTGGATCATTTCGACAGTGTTTATAATCTGTTCAGTCCGAAGCATTTTGAATCCCCCTTCCCTATTTGGAAATGGAAAGACGCCAAGAAATTGAGAAGAAAGCGGTAAAACTTTGAGCGTTTGTCGTCCGGTTCTTGACCAATCTGGTCACCATCCGAGGTTTTTCGGCCAGAATTCATCGAGCATCTGGTCGATTCTGGGGGCAACGACCGTCGGCACCACATCCCTGATTGGCGGCATTGGCTCCCCGTTTCGGACGAGGATTGACCTCATCTGGTTGTTGCAGGCGAATGCGATGTCCGTGGCAATCCTGTCTCCGACCATCACCATCTCCTGCGGCGTGACCTTGAACCGTCGTTCCAGCACCTTGCAGAGCCACCTGTGCGGCTTTCCTGCGATTGCCTCGATGACGACCCCCGGCCTTGCGGCCTTGAAGAAATCCAGGAGCATTCCGACATCCGGGAATCCCGGGGGGCACACATAGTCAGGGTGTGTCGCGAAGACAGGGACCCCCTGCAGGACGAGCCGTGTGGCCTCGGTGAGCTTTTCGTATGTCAGTTCCTTGTCGAAGGCGACGAGAAGCGCCTGCGGGCTGTCGGTGGAATGGACATATCCCTCGCCCTCCATCCATGCGCGGAAGCGTCTTGTCCCGAGGATGTAGATGCGGCTTCCGATGCCGTATGCCCTGAGCATGTCGACCGTGCCGTCGGCGCTTGTGACGACATTCCTCGGCGTCAGCGTGAATCCGATTCTGCGGAGTCGTTCGCAGTGGTCGCATGGCGGCATGGAGCTGTTGTTCGTGAGGAAGCAGTACTCCATGTCGCTGGCCTGGAGTTTTTCGACAAGCTCGACCGCCCCTGGATAGGGGACTCCGTCAAGGAAGAGTGTGCCGTCCAGGTCGAAGAGAATCAGCTTCGCCCTGGCGCCCCGTCCATCCTGCGTTCTCATTCGGGAATAGTCGGCTCTATCTTCCATATCTGGTCGGCATACTCCCCGATTGTCCTGTCGCTTGAGAACTTTCCGCTTCTGGCGATATTGAGCAGCACCTTCCTTGCCCAGGCCATGGGCTCCTTGTAGAGCTGGTTCACCTTCTCCTGCTCGGCGATGTAGCTCTTGAGGTCCCCCAGCAGCATGTAGTGGTCGCCGAAATCAAGGAGGGACTGGACGATTGGCAGGAAGAGGGATGGCTCCTGGGGACGGAAGACATTGTCGCGTATTGCCTCGATTGCGCCCCGGATTTCCGCGTCGGTGTGGTAGATGTCCCAGGGTGAATAGGAGTTCCTGCGTGCGGCCACCTCCTCCGCGGTCATGCCGAAGATGAAGAGATTCTCCCTTCCCGCCTCCTGCGCCATCTCCACATTTGCGCCGTCGAGTGTGCCGATGGTAAGTGCCCCGTTGAGCATGAGCTTCATGCATCCCGTGCCGGACGCCTCCATGCCGGCCAGGGAGATCTGCTCGGAGAGGTCTGCCGCGGGGATGATCATCTCGGCCAGGGAGACCCTGTAGTCCGGGAGGAAGACGACCTTAAGTCGGTCGCAGACCTCGGGGGTCTCGGAGATCTTCTGTGCGACTGCGTGAATCAGCCTGATGATGAGCTTTGCCATCGCATAGCCGGGAGCCGCCTTCGCCGCGAAGACAAAGGTCCGCCTCGGGTAGTCGAGCGACGGATTCTTCAGCATGCGCTGGTAGATGATGATGATGTAGAGGACGAGCATCAGCTGCCGCTTGTATTCGTGGAGGCGTTTCACCTGGACGTCGAAGAGGCTCTCGACGTCGACCTTCTGGTCAAGGGTCTTTTCGATGAATGCGGCGAGCCTGCGCTTGTTCTCCCGCTTGACCTCCATGAGCTCCTTCAGGAACTCCTCGTCCTCGATGAACTTCTCCAGGTCGCGGAGCTTGAAGAGGTCCGTAATCCAACCGTCTCCGATTCTGGAGGTGATGAGCCGTGCCAGCGGTCTGTTGCAGAAAAGGAGCCACCTGCGCTGTGTGATGCCGTTGGTCATGTTCGTGAACTTGCCCGGCCACATCTCCGCGAAATCCTTGAAGATGACCTCCTTGAGAATCCTGGAGTGGATTTCCGCGACCCCGTTGACATGGGTCGAGCCGATGACGGCAAGATTCGCCATTCGGATGGACTGTTCGCCCCCCTCCTCGATGACGCTCATGCTGCGGAGCTTGTCCAAATCACCGGGATACCTTGAGGAGACCTCCTCCAGGAAGCGGCTGTTGATGTCGAAGATGATTTGCAGATGCCGTGGCAGCAGATACCTGAAGAGCGGGACCGACCACTTCTCCAGGGCTTCCGGGAGGATTGTGTGGTTGGTGTAGTTGACGCATGCGCGCGTGATCTCCCATGCCTTCCCCCACTCGACGCCCCGCTCGTCCACGAGGATGCGCATCATCTCCGGGATGACAAGCGTGGGGTGCGTGTCGTTGAGCTGGATGGTGACCTTTTCGGGCAGAGTCTCGACCGTGCCGCCCTCGGAAAAGTGCCTGCGCAGGATGTCGTGGAGACTGCACGCGACAAAGAAATACTGCTGGCGGAGGCGGAGCTCCTTTCCCTGCTGGATATTGTCGTTTGGATAGAGGACCTTCGTCAGGTTCTCGGCGCGGATTTTGCTGTCCACGGCCTCCTCGTAGGAGCCCTCGTTGAAATCCTGGAAGTCGAACTCGTTGTATGCCTCCGCAGACCAGAGGCGCAGGTTGTTGACATTCCTGCCGCCGTAGCCGACGACGGGGATGTCGTAGGGCATGCCCGTGACACGCTCGGCGGGGAACCACCTCCAGACAAGCTTGCCGTTGACGTCCATCTGGCGGGTCTCCCCTCCGAAGCAGACTGTGTGGGCATATCCGGGCCGCTTGAACTCCCAGGGATACCCCTCCTTCTTCCAGGTGTCTGGCTCCTCGACCTGCGCGCCGTTGACAATCTGCTGGCGGAAGAGCCCGTAGTCGTATCTGAGTCCGTATCCAATGCAAGGCAGATGCAGTGTGGCGAGCGAATCGACGAAGCATGCGGCAAGCCTTCCGAGGCCGCCGTTGCCAAGCCCCGGGTCCCTCTCCATCTCCTGCATGTCCTCCCACGAGAGCTTTCCGTCGGCAAGCGCCTCGCGGCACTTGTCATAGAGTCCCATGTTCATGGCGTTGTTGCCCAGCAGCCGTCCGATCAGGAACTCCAGCGAGAGATAATATGCGCGGCGGACCTTCTTCCCTGCATAGCAGTCCTGCGTCTTCATCCACCGTTCGGCGAGTTGGTCCCTCAGGCCGACAGAGAAGGCGAGATACCAGTCTCCGTCAGTCTCCTTGCTTTGGCTGACGGCGAGTGTATGGTGCAGATGCCACTGCAGGGAATCGCTAAGGTCTTCGGCGGTCACGTCCTGGATGTCGCCGTCGGGGTGCACAGAATTCTGCATTTGCGTTGATGTGTAGATGGGGTTGCGCCATATCCGGGAATCCGCCTACAGGCCGGCGGCATCCGTGAATATCTGCGAGAGATGATCCGCCGAAAGGGTGCTCTCGGCATAAATCTTGAACTTGTTCTCCGTGCCTGACGGCCGCATCGCAAACCAGCCGTGTTCGGAAACAACCTTGATGCCACCGATGGGAGCGCCATTGCCAGGCGCGACGGTGAATGCCTCGAGGATGGGTTCGCCGGCAAGCTCCTTCAGAGGAAGATTCCCGGCGGTGAGAGACGCCACATGCGCCTTCTTTTCAGGGGTGCCGGGCTGGTCGTGGCGGCCATACCAGCTGGGGCCGAACTCCTCGACAAGGCGCTTGTGGTGCAACGCGGGATCCTTGCCGGTGGAGGCGGTAATCTCACAGGCGAGAAGCGACATGATGATGCCGTCCTTGTCGGTGGTCCAGGTCTGGCGGTCCTTGCGGAGGAAGCTGGCGCCGGCGGACTCCTCGCCGCAGAAGCCCAGGGACCCGTCGGCAAGCCCGTCCACAAACCACTTGAAGCCAACGGGCACCTCGACCACACGGCGGCCAAGACGGGCGGCCACCTTGTTGATCAGGCTGGAAGAGACGACGGTCTTGCCGACGGCCATGTCGTCCCCCCAGTGCTTGCGGGTCTTGAAGAGATATTCGATTGCCACTGCGAGGTAGTGGTTCGGATTCATCAGGCCGCATGAGGGGGTGACGATTCCGTGGCGGTCGAAGTCGGGGTCGTTGCCGAAGGCGATGTCGTACTTTTCCCGCAGCCCAATGAGTCCGGCCATCGAATATGGCGACGACGGGTCCATCCTGATCATGCCGTCCAGGTCCACGTGCATGAAGCGGAAGTCTGGTTCCGGCCGTCCGTGGAGGAGTGTCAGGTCAAGGCCGTATCTTTCGGCGATTGGAATCCAATACCCCATGCCCGCGCCGCCCAGCGCGTCGGCGCCGATGCGGATGCCGCTGGCGCGGACGGGGTCGAAGTCAATAACATCGGCGAGGGCCTTGACATACGGAGTCCTGAAGTCGTAGCGCACCACGTTGCCTGAGGCGAAGGCCTGGGCCAGGGTGAGACGGCGCACCTCCTTCAAGCCGCCCTCGAGAAGGCGGTTCGCCTCGTCCGCAATCCACTTGGTAGTGGCCGTATTTGCCGACCCGCCGTTCACAGGGTCGTACTTGAAGCCGCCGTCGCAGGGCGGGTTGTGTGAGGGGGTTACGACTATGCCGTCCGCA
>ENA-ORPK01002310-ORPK01002310.1-human-gut-metagenome-genome-assembly--contig:-NODE-2310-length-13372-cov-2.730570_pt1 | contig 13372 bp, 10 predicted proteins | sample MGYA00242139_ERZ509068 | MGnify/ENA primary metagenome ERZ509068 (study PRJEB26280, sample SAMEA2338687) | human gut metagenome | biome: human gut; feature: human-associated habitat; material: faeces... | reverse complement strand
ATCGATATAGAACATATACCTTCCGCTTTCAATCTGTGGAATATGACTTGAAGCACTTAAAACAAGCGGCCCCGATACACCGAAATGAGTAAAAAGCATTTCGCCCATTTCCGTGAAAACAGTTTTGTTTTTTACTGTGTCTTTCAGAGTGAGGGTAACATTTTTCAAGGAAAGCCCCATCATTTCCGAGCAGTATTTATTGTCAGAAACTATCGGCACAAGTGAGGGCTTTATTTCGGTAACGGTGTGTCCCAGCTTTTCTGCGAGCCTGTAACCGTCACCGTCCGAGCCTGTGACCTGATATGATTTTCCGCCTGTTGCAATGAGTACGGACGGAGCATAGTAGTTCTGACCGTCGGAGCATTTTACGCCTTTTACAGCACCGTCCTCGGTAATAATATCGTTAGCCTTGTAAAATTTCGTTTCAACACCGTTGTCAGCGCAAGCCTGTTCAAGAGCCTGAACAATGTCCGCAGCCTTGTCGCTTACAGGGAAAACTCTGTTTCCACGTTCGGTTTTGAGCGGAACACCGAGCCTTTCAAAAAAGTCCATACAATCCTGAGAAGAGAACTGTGAATAAGCGGAATAAAGAAAGCGGGGGTTTTTAGGAATGTTAGCAAAAAATTCGTCATCTGTGCAGTTGTTCGTAACGTTGCAGCGACCCTTTCCCGTAATAGCAAGCTTTCGTCCGCATTTTTTTCCTTTTTCAAGAAGCAGTACCTTTTTTCCGTATTGTGCAGCAGTAACAGCAGCCATCATTCCCGCAGCACCGCCGCCTATTATAATGCAGTCATAGGACATATTCAATCAAATTCAGCCTTTCAAATAATATCGGAATAATTATAGCACACTTTTATTTCAATGTAAACAACAAGTATGAAAAGAAAAATCAGCTGTCCTGCGTGATTTCAGTGTTTTTTTATTTTTTTTGGGGGCTTTTGCTTGGAACGCAGCCGATAATTCGCCAAACACAACATAGTGAAGACCGCAGCTGTATTGACGTACTGCTGTATATTGGCTATAATAATGAGTATAAAAAGGAAGTGAGTGAGAAAATGAACATTATAACCAATGCAAAGCCGAATGATAAAGCTGAGATACTGGCTCTTTATAAAACTATGCTTTATGGACCTGCAGATTGGAATGAGTATTATCCGAGTGAGGATACAATTGATTTTGACCTGTCAAGGAATGCATTATACGTTATGAAAAACGATGCGGAGCAGATAATTGCGGCAATATCCGTTGATAAAGAAGACGACGTTGAAAAGCTTGAATGTTGGAACAGGGAGCTTATGCCTGCAGCTGAATTGTCAAGGGTCTGTGTGCGAAAGGATATGCAGAACCGTGGCATTGCAAAACAGATGATGCGTTATGTGTTTGAAATACTGAAAAAAGAGGGCAAAAAAAGCGTTCATATTTTAGTGAGAGCAGGTCATAAGGCGGCTCTTTCGTCATATAGTGCGATAGGTTTTCATATTGTCGGGGAATGTCATCTTTATGATAAGGATTTCATATGTATGGAAATAGAATTATAAGTATAATGCGAAACAGCGCAATGCAGTTATTTGGCTGCATTACGCTGTTTTTATTCTGCAAATCAGTTCATCATAGCTTTTGCTGATTTGATAAGCTCAAATTTGATATTTTCGACTTTTCCCTCAATAACGAGTGAAAGAAGCCTTGCAAGAATATCGCCTATTTCTTTGCCCTCAGCACCGAGAGCGGCAATATCGCTGCCGTTAATGTCAAGCTGAGTTACGCTTATACACTCTTTGTTTTCAATTATTTCAGCCGCTTTTTTCTCCATACTTTCAAGTATCTGTACACGTTCGAAGCAGAAACTTTGTTTTGCACGGCTGTCACCCTTCATTACTTCCGTAAGCTTGAAAAACATATCCGTTCCGACAGTTGCAAGAAGCTGTTTTACAACGATCTTATCATCAATAGGTGTAATATAGTGATATTTAATAAGTGTCGTTACTGTGTCAATAGTATCGTTGGAATAATGAAGTGAATGGAGAACATTGGCTGCGATCTCCGCACCTCTGCGTTCGTGACCGGGAAAATGACCGTTGCCCTCTTCGTCAAAATGGCAGCATTCAGGCTTTGCAATATCGTGGAGAAGAAGGGCAAGACGAACGTCCTTATCGTTTTTGGAGTGTTCAATGGCAACGGCAGTATGAGTCCAGATGTCATAAACATGGTATCTGCTGTGCTGGTCGAAGCCGATACATGGACGAAGCTCGGGGATAAATGTTGCGATAACGTCGCCGTATTCCATAAGCACATTTGAGGGTGCTGCACCTGTCAGCAGAAGGTTGAGTTCCCTTGAAATACGCTCAACGGAAACGCTGCCGAGAAGTCTGCGCAGGTCGTGGATAGCGGCAGATGTAATAGTATCAACGGTAAAATTAAGCTCGGAAGCAAATCTCAAAGCCCTCATGATTCTGAGAGCGTCCTCATTGAATCGTACAGCAGGCTCACCAACGCATTTTATAATGCGGCGGAAAAGGTCTTTCTGTCCGCCGAATTTGTCAATAACACCTGTGCGGCGGTTGTATGCCATTGCATTTATCGTGAAATCACGTCTGGAGAGGTCGTCAAGCAGGTTTTCCGAGAAAGAAACGCTGTCGGGACGACGGTGGTCGCTGTAATTTCCGTCAATGCGGAAGGTCGTGATCTCGATGTATTCATCGTCGGCGATAACGGTCACAGTTCCGTGCTTTATGCCGGTATCAATCACGCTGTATCCGTCCAGACAGGTCTTTACCTGTTCGGGAAGAGCAGATGTCGTAATATCATAATCCTTAGGTTCTTTTCCAAGAATAGAGTCACGGACGCAGCCGCCCACAATATAAGCCTCAAACCCCGATCCTTCAAGCTTATCAATTATTTTTTCTACGTTTTCGGGAATATATATATCCAAAAAAACTCCTCCAATTATCGAAATCGTCAATAATCCGTTGCAAATAAAAAAATTTCCTGATGCAGAAATTTTATCATAATATTGAAAATTATAACTGTATATTTAGTGAATTAATTTATAACAAGTGCAGATAATAAACACGAACCGAGCAAATCAGTTCATCCGCAGAAGCGGAGTATTTTAATTTAAGGAGATTTTAATTATGACAAAGAATCCATGTATCCATTGTGATGTTGCTTCCTGCAAATATAACCTTGATACAGAGCATTACTGCACACTTGAATCCATCAAGGTAGGCACACATGAAGCTAACCCAACAGTTCCTGAGTGTGTTGACTGCGAATCCTTCGTCAAGAAGTGCTGCGGCTAAGTAAAAAGCCGTTATAAAGGATATGTTATCGGGGGCGGTCAAAGCCCCCGTTTTTTTTATTCAGGGATATATTCAAAGCGCGGCTTGATATTGCCGTGGTCGTTTACGTCCTCAAGGAACATATCAAGAGGCCTTGCCCAGACGTCAGGCTTGCCGTCAAGCGACATATAAACAGCAATTTTGTCACAGGTCTCGTGATCCTTGGCGATGTTTAAGAGTACATAATTTCCGCCCTTGAAGTGCTTGTAGTGTCCGCCGGGGACAGCCTTTCTTCCCTCGGGAACACCCATTCCGACAACGCCGTTTCCGCTGTTCTTGGCAGGAGTTACGCAGGATACCTTTTCTTCTGCAGCAGGCTCAGGCTGTACTTCTTCTGCGATATGTACCTCTGTTTCCTGAACAGGCTCATCACAGATGATCTCATCTTCGTTTGTTATTATAAGCTCTTCATCGGCTGGAGCGGTGCTGAGAGCGGAGTCAACAAGTATCATTGATTTGTTTTTCGGAACAGTTACTTCAGCATTGCCGTTTTTGACTTCAAATTGTCTGCCTGTAAGACGGTCTGCAAGCTTTGAATAAGGAGTATTGAAACGGAAGGTGTAATCACCGTCGCTTATGTTAAGAGCAATGTAAACAATATTTCCGTCCTTTTCACGCTTGAACATAAATGTCTGGTTTTTAAGCTCCATTTTAGCATATGAGCCTGTCTGAACAGCTTCAATGCTCTTTCTGATAGCACCAAGTTCGGAAATATGCTGCATAAGCACATCATTTCTGTCAGGGATAGAATCAAAATCAAGGCACGGACGTATTGCAACGTCAGCGTTTTCGCCCTTGCCCTTTTCACCCTTGATGCCGAATTCACTGCCATAGTAAACAGACGGAACACCGTACATCATATACATCAATGTGTAGCAGCATTCAGCGTGATCCGGATTGCGGAGAACAGACATAAGTCTTGCAACATCATGGTTGTCCACAAAGTTATACATATAAATATTGCCGTACTGACCAAGCTGATATTCGATAGAGTGAGCAATTTCAAAATAGTTGCGGTCGTTGTGTGAGGAATATATTCCCTTGTAGCACTGGTAGTTTGTAACGCAGTCGAACATTTCGGGATTTGCCCATTTAGCATAGTTGCCGTGGATTATTTCGCCCATAAGCCAGAAATCAGGCTTCATGCTGCGTGTAAAGCTGTGGATACGCTTGATAAAATCATCTGTGAGGCAGTCGGCAGCGTCAAAACGGATACCGTCAATATCCCATTCATCAATCCACATTTTAACTGCATCAAGAAGATAATCAACGACTTCGCCGTTCCGGAGGTTAAGCTTTACAAGGTCATAGCAGTTGTTCCAGCCCTCATACCATAAACCGTCGTTGTAAGGCGAGTTGCCGCCGAAATTGACGTTCACGAACCAGTCTTTGTAGCGTGAATTCTGCTTGTTGTGAAGAAGGTCGACAAACTGCGGATTTTCTCTTCCGACATGGTTGAATACACCGTCAAGTATTACCTTTATGCCGTTTTTGTGCAAAGCTTCGCATACAGCCTTGAAGTCCTCGTTTGTTCCGAGACGGCGGTCGATCTTTTTATAATCTATTGTATCATAGCCATGCTTTACGGACTCAAAGATCGGTCCGAAATAAATGGCATTAAAGTTCATATTCTTGAAGTGGGGAATCCATTCGATAATCTTTCTTATGCGCGGTACAGGTGTTTCGGAGGATTCGGAGCGGTACTGCTCACAGCCGCAGAACCCAAGCGGATAAATATGATAAACGTTGCTTTTTTCGATCCAATGTGACATTTTACAAAGCCCCTTTTTCAAAGTTATTAAATAATTATATCACATATTTATGAATTTGTCCAGTACAGATGTTATACAAAACCGCTTTATAATAAGCGATATTTATTTATTTTTTTGTGAATAATGACTATTATGCCTGTTGATTTCTTTGCAAAATGCTATTTTTTCTGAAATGCTTGCAGCAGGGTAACTTTTGTGTTATAATTATTGTATCGTGACCCGAAAGATCTTTTCTGACGGCAAACGGCTTATAAAATTTAATTCAGATCTGACGTCCGAAGATGAGTTCTGAGGGGAAAGACGGTAATTTAAGTAACGGAGCGTTGCTGTATTTTGTGCAGCTTCAGCCCTTTTATTTGCTATATGAAATTTACACGTCTGTTCTGATCGAGCGGACGTGTTTTTGTTTTTTTGAAAGGAGCGGTCTATGGAAACAAGAGTTGCCCTCATAGGTATAATAGTTGAAAATCCCGGATCTGTTGACAGGCTGAACGATATTCTTCATAGCTACAGCGAATACATTATCGGAAGAATGGGTATCCCGTATTCAAAGAAAAAAATCTCGGTGATAAGCGTTGTTCTTGATGCGCCAAACAATATTATAAGCGCACTTTCGGGCAAGCTGGGTATGCTTGAAGGAGTGTCAAGCAAAACTATCTACGGAAATGTTTAGAGGTGATAAAGTGCAGGAGCTTTATGAACTTGCAGACAGACTTGAACGTGACAGGATACTTACAAAAGAAGAATTTACAGCACTTATAGAAAACAGAAGTGATAAGCTTGCAGAATATGTCTTTGAAAAGGCAAGGCGAATACGACACAGAATATACGGCAAGGACGTTTATATCCGTGGTCTGATAGAGTTCACTAACTATTGCGGAAACGACTGCCTTTACTGCGGTATCAGACGCAGTAATAAAAATGCAGACCGCTACCGCCTTACAAAAGAAGATATACTGGAATGCTGCGAAACCGGACACAGCTTAGGCTTCCGTACCTTTGTGCTTCAGGGCGGCGAGGACGGCTTCTATACAGATGATATGCTTGTTGATATAATAAAGGCGGTCAAAAAAATCTATCCCGATTGTGCTCTGACACTTTCCATAGGCGAAAAGAGCCGTGAAAGCTATGAAAAGTATTTTGATGCAGGTGCAGACCGCTATCTTCTGCGCCATGAAACAGCCGACAGCTGCCATTATTCAAAGCTTCACCCAACATCATTGTCCCTTGAAAACAGAAAACGCTGCCTTTATGACCTGAAAGAGATAGGCTATCAGACAGGCAGCGGATTTATGGTAGGTTCGCCGTTTCAGACGGCTGAATGTCTTGCGGAGGATATGATATTTCTGCATGAGCTTCAGCCCCATATGGTCGGCATAGGACCGTTTATACCTCATCATGATACCCCTTTTGCAGATGAAAAGCAGGGGACATTGGAGCTTACGCTTTTTATGCTCGGACTGCTGCGGCTTATGCTGCCGAATGTTCTTCTGCCTGCAACAACAGCATTGGGAACAATTGACCCCAATGGACGTGAAATGGGTATACTTGCAGGAGCAAATGTGGTTATGCCTAACCTTTCGCCGAAAGGTGTCCGAAAAAAATATCTCCTTTATGACAATAAGATATGTACAGGTGATGAAGCTGCGGAATGCAGACAATGCCTTGAAAGACGTATGAACAAAATAGGCTATCGCATAGCCGTGAGCCGCGGCGATTTCAAATCAATAGGTTAATATTACTGATGGGGAAGGTTTTCTGACCCGAAAGAAAGGAAATAAAAATTATGTACGATCCAAAATCACTCAATGCCGATGAATTTATCGACGACGCAGAAATTCGTGAGACCCTTGCTTATGCAGATGCCAACAAGAACAATATCGAGCTTATCGACAGTATTCTTGAAAAAGCACGTCCCCGCAGGACCGATAAGGGTACATTCTGTTCGGGACTTACCCACCGTGAGGCTTCCGTGCTTCTTGCCTGTGAAATACCCGAAAAGGTTCAGCAGATGTATGACCTTGCGGAAGAGATAAAGAAAGCCTTCTATGGCAACCGTATCGTTATTTTTGCTCCGCTTTATCTCTCAAATTATTGCGTAAACGGCTGTGTTTACTGTCCGTATCATATGAAAAATAAGCATATTGCCCGCAAAAAGCTTACTCAGGAAGAGGTAGCAAAGGAAGTTATAGCACTTCAGGATATAGGACATAAGCGTCTTGCCATTGAGGCAGGCGAAGATCCTGTAAACAATCCTATCGAATATATCCTTGAATGTATCAACACTATCTATTCAATAAAGCATAAAAACGGTGCTATAAGACGTGTAAATGTAAATATTGCCGCAACAACGGTTGAAAATTACCGCAAGCTCAAAGAAGCAGGCATCGGCACATATATTTTGTTCCAGGAAACCTACCACAAGGAAAGCTATTTAAAGCTCCACCCGACAGGACCGAAGCACGATTACAACTACCATACCGAAGCAATGGACAGAGCAATGGAAGGCGGCATTGATGATGTAGGCTTAGGTGTTCTTTTCGGACTTGAGCTTTACCGTTATGAATTTGCAGGCCTTCTTATGCATGCCGAGCATCTTGAAGCTGTTCACGGAGTAGGTCCTCATACAATAAGCGTACCACGTATCAAACACGCAGATGATATTGACCCTTCCGCATTTGATAACGGTATTTCAGATGAGATATTTGCAAAGATATGCGCTCTTATCCGTATTGCCGTACCATATACGGGTATGATAATCTCCACCCGTGAAAGTCAGGCAGTAAGAGAAAAGGTCATTCGCCTTGGTGTTTCACAGATAAGCGGCGGTTCAAGAACATCGGTAGGCGGATATGCCGAGGAAGAACGTCCGCACGATACAGAGCAGTTCGATGTTTCCGACCAGAGATCACTTGACGAGGTAGTCTGTTGGCTGATGGAAATGGGATATATCCCATCATTCTGTACAGCCTGCTACCGTGAGGGCAGAACAGGCGACCGCTTTATGAGCCTTTGCAAGAGCGGACAGATACAGAACTGCTGTCACCCGAATGCACTTATGACATTAAAGGAATACCTTATGGACTATTCCTCCGAACATACACACGAAATAGGCGACAAGCTTATCCTTAAAGAGATCGACAATATACCAAATGAAAAAGTAAGAGGTATCGTTAAGGAAAGACTCGGACTTATTGCAGAAGGTCAGAGAGATTTCCGTTTTTAAAGATTTTCGTAAGCAAGGAGGATTTTCACAATGGGACGTAACACAACACCGTCGGGCGAGCGTGTGCATATAGGCATTTTCGGAAAGAGAAATGCGGGAAAATCGAGCCTTATAAACGCTCTTACAAATCAGAAGCTTGCAATAGTTTCCGATGTTATGGGAACGACGACCGACCCTGTATATAAAGCAATGGAGCTGCTGCCCCTTGGTCCTGTTATGATAATAGACACCCCGGGTATCGACGATTCGGGGGAGCTTGGCGGACAGCGTGTGGCAAAAAGCTATCAGGTGCTTAATAAAACAGATATTGCACTTATCGTTATCGGAGAAAGCAAGCCTGATGACGATGATAAAAAGCTTATCGGGCGAATAAAGGAAAAGAATATACCGTATATAATAGTTTACAATAAGTGCGACCTGCATAATGCAGCACCGTCAGACGAAAATGAAATAGCGGTAAGTGCAGAAAAGGGTACAAACATAAATGAACTGCGTGAGCTTATCGCAAAACGCAGCAAATGTGAAGGATCGGAAAATCATATCGTATCAGACCTGCTGAAACCGTCCGATATAGCGGTGCTTGTTGTGCCGATAGACAGTGCAGCACCAAAAGGACGTCTTATCCTTCCGCAGCAGCAGACTATCCGTGATATTCTTGAAGCAGGAGCAATATCTGTGGTCACAAGGGAAACAGAGCTGACCGATGCTCTTGCGTCGCTTGGCAGAAAGCCTGCAATGGTAATAACCGACAGTCAGGCGTTCAAAAAGGTTTCCGCAGATACCCCCGATGATATAAAGCTCACATCATTTTCAATATTAATGGCACGTCACAAAGGTATACTTGAACAGACCGTAAAAGGTGTAACAGCGGTCGAAAAGCTTGGCGACGGTGATAAGGTGCTTATTTCAGAGGGCTGTACACATCATCGTCAGTGCGACGATATAGGTTCTGTAAAGCTGCCGAAATGGATAACCGCACATACGGGAAAAAAGCTTGAATTTGAGTTCAGTTCAGGTACAGGCTTTCCCGAAGATCTGAGCCGATATAAGCTTATCGTGCATTGCGGAGGCTGTATGCTCAATGAGCGTGAGGTCAAGTACCGTATGCGCTGTGCTGAAAGACAGAATGTGCCAATGACAAATTACGGCATACTTATCGCATATATGAACGGCATACTTAAACGCAGCGTTGAGATATTCCCGGATATTGCGGCTATGCTCTGATTATTTTTGACCGATACGGTATTTTGCCGTATCGGTCCTTTTGCTTTTCTTAACGTCAGTATAGCTTGTTTTTTTATATTTTTTAATTTTGGGAAGCCTGCTTTTGCTTTGTTCACAGCTTATGATTCGCTGTAAATTAAATAGTGCGGACTGTTAATAAGGACATTAAAACTATAAAAAGCAAAACATCTTGAATATAGTGAAAACCTTAAATAATAAACGCTTTACAAACCAACATTTTTATGCTATAATAACTCTGATTTATTTGAATATTAAGGAAGTGTTTTCTTGTCATACAATCAGGACAATATACGAAATTTCTGTATCATTGCTCATATCGACCACGGTAAATCCACACTTGCGGACCGTATTCTTGAACTGACTTCTTCCGTTGCAAAGCGTGATATGGAAGAACAGCTTCTTGACAATATGGATATTGAGCGTGAGAGGGGAATTACCATAAAAGCACGTGCAGTACGTCTTAATTATAAGGCGCAGGACGGCAGGGAGTATGTGTTCAATCTTATTGATACCCCGGGTCACGTTGACTTTAACTATGAAGTGTCACGTTCCCTTGTTGCCTGCGAAGGCGCAGTCCTTATCGTTGACGCATCACAGGGTATCGAAGCGCAGACTCTTGCAAACACATACCTTGCTATTGAAAATGACCTTGAGGTTATCCCTGTTATAAATAAGATAGATCTGCCGTCAGCAGATCCGGAACGTGTCGCAGCAGAGGTTGAGAACGTTATCGGTATACCTGCAATGGACGCACCGAGGATCTCTGCTAAAATGGGTACGAATATCGAAGCCGTGCTTGAAGATGTTGTGCAGAATATCCCTGCTCCTAACGGTGATATAAATGCTCCGCTGAAAGCACTCATTTTCGACTGCTTCTATGACAGCTACAAGGGCGTAATTATCTATGTCCGTGTTATGGACGGTGAAGTAAAGGTCGGTCAGAAAATACGTCTTATGGCAACGGGTGCGGAATTTGACGTAGTTGAAACAGGCTATATGGGTGCTGTGGAGCTTGTAAGCTCCGGTACGCTCAAAGCAGGCGAGGTTGGCTATATAACAGCATCTATCAAGTCTATCGGAGATACAAAGGTCGGCGATACCGTTACTGATGCCGAAAATCCGTGTGCTGAGGCTCTTCCCGGCTATCGTGAAGTAAACCCAATGGTATTCAGCGGTGTTTATCCTGCCGACGGCGCAAAATATCCCGACCTCCGTGATGCTCTCGATAAGCTTCAGCTTAACGACGCTTCACTGTCTTTCCAGCCCGAAACATCGGTTGCCCTTGGATTTGGATTCCGCTGCGGCTTCTTGGGACTTCTCCATATGGAGATCATACAGGAGCGTCTTGAACGTGAATATAACCTTGACCTGATAACCACAGCTCCGTCGGTAATCTATAAAGTAAACCTTACAAACGGCGAAACGGTCTATATTGATAACCCGACAAATTATCCTGACCCCGCATATATCCAGTCTGCCGAAGAACCGATGGTAAAAGCTTCAATACTTTCTCCGTCTGACTTTGTGGGAAGCATTATGGAGCTTTGTCAGGAACGCCGAGGTATATTCAAGGATATGAAATATCTTGACGAAACAAGAGTTGAGCTTCATTATGAGCTGCCGCTCAATGAAATTGTTTATGACTTCTTTGATGCGCTCAAATCACGCACAAAGGGCTATGCTTCATTCGACTATGAAATGATGGGATATGTTCCGTCAAAGCTTGTAAAGCTTGATATTATGCTTAACGGAGATGTGGTCGATGCGCTTTCGTTTATCGTACACGCAGATAATGCATATAAACGTGCGAGAAGAATTGCTGAAAAGCTTAAAGACAATATCCCTCGTCAGCTGTTTGAAATACCGATACAGGCTGCAATAGGCGGAAAGGTAATTGCGAGAGAAACAGTAAAGGCAATGCGTAAAGACGTTCTTGCCAAGTGCTATGGTGGTGATATCAGCCGTAAACGTAAATTGCTCGAAAAACAAAAACGTGGCAAAAAGCGTATGAAAGAGATTGGTAACGTGCAGGTTCCCCAAAAGGCTTTCCTCGCAGTATTGAAACTGGATTAAACAGACTTTCGTAGTATCCCTTTGTAATATTATCAATTATGCTGATACAACTGCAAAATGTTTCGTTACGACACGATGATCACCCCATACTCAATGGCGTAGATTTCTGTGTTGACGATAACGACTTTATTTATATTGTAGGCAAAGTCGGCAGCGGAAAAAGTTCGCTGCTAAAAGCCATATATGGCGAGTTGCCCATCACCGAAGGAAAGGCTCAAGTGCTGAATTACGACATGACCAAGCTCAAGCGTAAACACCTGCCCTTATTACGTCGTCAGTTGGGAATTGTTTTCCAAGATTTTCAATTATTACACGAGTTAACAATCGGGCAAAACCTTGATTTCGTATTAAAAGCTACAGGCTGCAAAAAGAAGGAACGCCCTCAACGTATCAAAGAGGTTCTTGAGCGTGTGGAACTTTATGACAAATTGGACCGTTATCCGCATGAATTGTCTGGCGGCGAGCAACAACGTGTTTGTATTGCTCGAGCTTTGCTCAACAACCCCAAGATTGTGTTAGCAGACGAACCTATCGGCAACCTTGATCCTGAAACCAGCCGCCAAATAATGCGAATACTGCAGAGTGTACGCGAACAAGGTAGTGCTGTGGTTATGGTTACACACAACATGAACTTGCTGGAAGAATTCCCGGGTGTTGTATACCGCTGCAAAGATGGCAGCATTAGCGAAGAACAATAAGATAACTCTTACAAATTGAACAATAAACCTTTATAACCTCAATAAATACGCACACACAATGAAGATACTGAAATTTGGTGGCACATCAGTAGGAACGCCACAAAGAATGAAGGACGTTTGCCAGCTTATTACTGATGGAGAGCGCAAGATTGTAGTACTTTCTGCCATGTCGGGTACAACGAACTCGCTTGTTGAGATAGCCGACTACATCAAGAAGAAAAATCTTGAGGGCGCAGGCAGTGTTATCAATAAGCTGCGCACACTATACCGCACACATGTGTCAGAACTGTACAGCAAGCAGGAAAATGTTGAACATACAGACAACTTGCTCAACGACATTTTCATGCATTTGCACGACCTTACAACCAAACCTTATAGTACAGCTCTCGAAAAGGAGATTTTGGCACAAGGCGAATTGATGAGCACCAATATGGTGACTAACTATTTGAAAGAATGTGGCATTAAAGTAATGCTGATACCAGCGCTTGACTATATGCGCACTGATGCTAATAGCGAGCCGGATATGTCGTTTATAAAAGAAAACCTGAGCCACATACTTGAAAAGAATTCTGGCTACGACCTCTACATCACACAAGGATTTATCTGCCGCAATATCAATGGCGAAATAGACAACCTGCAACGTGGTGGTTCTGATTACACTGCATGCTTGATAGGTGCCGTACTCCATGCTGACGAAATACAAATTTGGACCGACATTGACGGTATGCACAATAACGACCCGCGCTTTGTTGAAGGTACAACACCTGTACGTCAACTTAATTTTGAAGAAGCTGCAGAATTAGCTTACTTCGGCGCTAAAATTTTGCACCCTACCTGCATTCAGCCAGCTCACTATGCAGGGGTGCCCGTGCGATTGCTTAACACAATGGACCCCTCTGCTCCTGGTACAATTATCAACGACCAGATGCAAAAAGGCACCATCAAAGCCGTCGCAGCTAAAGACAATATCACTGCCATCAAGATTGTCTCATCGCGTATGTTGCTTGCAACGGGTTTCTT
>ENA-ORPK01002302-ORPK01002302.1-human-gut-metagenome-genome-assembly--contig:-NODE-2302-length-13405-cov-4.907790_pt1 | contig 13405 bp, 13 predicted proteins | sample MGYA00242139_ERZ509068 | MGnify/ENA primary metagenome ERZ509068 (study PRJEB26280, sample SAMEA2338687) | human gut metagenome | biome: human gut; feature: human-associated habitat; material: faeces... | reverse complement strand
GCATTTTGGAGTTAAGTGTGCCTTCGGCATGTGAAGTAGCGCTTCGCGCCGTGAGGCTGCTGCGCAGTGAAGTGCCTGCGGGCGTGCGCAGCACACTTTACTTCACTTCGCGCAACGCGCGAAACTTCACGGCGGCACCGCCTTCTCCCGCCTGCTCATCCCGGAAAGCGAGAAAGCCCTCATCGAAAAAGAGCTCTGCGCCATCGCCAAAGAATATACGGTCGGCGACCCGACAGACCCGGGCGTGAAGCTCGGGCCGGTGTCCTCCATGGCGCAGTACCAGAAGATCAGCGAATATATCCAGAAAGGCCTTTCCGAAGGGGCCATGCTCCTCGCGGGCGGCCTGCCGGAAAGTCCTGATCACGGCTACTACATCCATCCTACGATCTTCACGAATGTCTCGAATGATATGACCATCGCGCAGGATGAGATCTTCGGACCGGTCCTCTGCGTCATCACCTACAAAAACACTGACGATGCGGTCAGGATCGCCAATGACACCCGATACGGTCTGAATGCCGGTGTCTATGGGCCGAAAGAAGAAGCCATCGCCCTCGCCCATCGCATCAAGGCCGGCAATGTCTACATCAATGCCAGCCCGCGTGATACAGCGGCTCCCTTCGGCGGCTACAAGGAAAGCGGCCTTGGCCGCGAAGGCGGCATCTACGGCATGCTCGAATTCACCCAGCAGAAAGCCCTCTTCGATACGGGTGACTAGGGATCCGTACCTTCCTCCGTTATTTAATGAAAGGTCATTTTCATGTCGATCTTCAAAAAGCTCCTCATCACCCTCATGATCCTCCTTGCCGCTGCCGGCGGCTGGTATTTCCTGTACTGGCAGAATACGCCCGCCTTTGCGGCGGGAGAGATCCAGCAGGCCGTGCAGAAAAAGGACTGGGATCTCTTCTGCAAACGCGTCGATGTCGCCAAAGTCTACAGCTATGCCTTGGACGACATGCTCGCCGAGCTCAAGGCCGACGGTCTTCCCGAACACGCCATCGCTGCCTCCCTTGTGAAAAGCATCAAGAAAGAAGTCGTGAAGGAACTCATCCGACAGACAGAGATCCGATTCAAGGATGGCGCCCCGGCCTCCAAGTCCCTTTTGGACAAGCCTGTCAAGACCCTCACTGCCTACGCCGGCTCTTCCGCCCTCTCTCTCACCGACATCTTCAAGATCGAAGAAGCGGACGGCAAAGCCATCGCCTATGTGAAGCTCCACGACAAAGACCTTGCCCGCGACTTCACCTGGCAGGTACAGCTGGAAAAAGACGTAAACGGCCTTTGGACCGCGACACGCATCCTGAATTTTACCGACTATCTGAAAGAAAGGATGGACGGGTGACTAGTGACTGGGGACTGGGGACTAGTCACTAGTAGCTAGGGTTTATGGTTTAGGGTTTGCATCAATCTCCTCAACTGAGAAGCCCCTTGAAGAAGGGGCACGCCGAAGACGCAGGATAGAGTGCCTGGCAGAGGCGCAACTCACCGAAACGTTTTCATACTATTCGCACTAAGCGTCTTCCCCGTATCGTCATTCCGAGCGAAGCCGAGGAATCTTTTTCGTTCGCGGTGAAACGGTTCCTGTGCGCGAAACCGGAAACGGGAAGCCTGTCATCCTCCATACTCCGCGGCGCTACCTATTATGATACACCGCACCAAAACCCTGAACCCGCCAACCTGAACCCTGAACCCATCCAATCAAAAACGCTCAGCCGATCCGGCTGAGCGCTTTTCTTATACGATCTGGAAGAGGAAGAATTTCAAATAATAGGTTTCCGGCACGGTCATAAGGATCGGATGATCGGGAGCCTGCTGGCGGAACTCGATCTGCCGGAGCGTGACACCGGCATCGCGCGCTGCTTCCTTCACCATCTTCACAAAGAGTTCCTCACCCATAAAATGTGAGCAGGAGCAGGTCGCCAGATATCCGCCGCGCGGCAGGATCTTCATCGCACGGTAGTTGATCTCCTTGTAGCCGCGGAAGGCTTCATGAACCGTCTTTCCTGACTTGGTGAAAGCGGGCGGATCGAGGACGATATAGTCATAGCTGTGATCCTTTTTCTTGTCGAGCTCGGTCAGAAAATCAAAGACATCTGCTTGTGCGGCCTCGACGGCAAGGCCATTCTGCTTCGCATTGTGCGCCGTCATTTCGACGGCTTCTTTGGAAATATCGAGCGCCGTCACGCTCGCCGCACCGCCCTTGGCGATGTTCAGCGCAAAAGCGCCCGTGTGCGTGAAGCAGTCGAGAACACGACGCCCCTTCCCGATCTGCGCCGCAGCGAGACGATTGAATTTCTGGTCAAGGAAGAAACCCGTCTTCTGCCCGTTCTCCACGTCAACCGTATAGCGGATGCCGTTCTCCACGATATCCACCCGTGTCTTTTCTGCCGCCGGATCCAGCAGCGGAGAGCGATAGAAGCCCTTGTACTGCTGCATCCCCTCCAGCTCACGGATCTTGACATCATTTCTTTCATAGACACAGGAGACCGCGAGCTGCCGCTCCCGCAGTACCTCGATGAGGCCGTCCAAGAATTCCTTCTTATGCCGCTCCATCCCCAGTGAGAGCACCTGCACGGAAAGCACATCGCCGAAGCGATCCACCGTAAGTCCCGGCAGCTGGTCCGCTTCCCCGAAAACCAGGCGGCAGCAATCATAGTCTTCCTTCCGCATCACCTGCAAACGGTAATCCACCGCATACGCTGCGCGTCGCTTCCAGAAGGCTGCGTTGAAGGTATCATTCGCATTCGTCGAAAAAATGCGGACGGTGATCTTCGAGTGCGGATTGTAGAAACCGCTTCCCACGAATTTCCCCTTCTTCGACTCCACACGCACGATATCACCGGCTTCGATGCCTTCGTCCGCGTGCTCGATCTCCGTCCCGTAGATCCACGGGTGTCCTCCCTTCGCCGCCAGCTCGGCGCGCTTACTGATGATGACTTTCTTCAGATACTCCATAGTCTTCTCCATTTCTGTAACTTTTCTTTTGATTGTAGCATAAGGACGGGAACAGGTTCAACGGTCTCTATGGACGATGCAGGTATCTCACGCTTCTCCCCTTGGAAAAGCCACCGCCCTTTCTTATTTTCGCCCCATCCCGCACGCAAAAAGATCCCCGCCATCGGTCAAATCGATGGTGGGGATCTTTCATTTCTTATCTTTCAAACGCGATGCGAAATTACATCATTCCGCCCATACCGCCCTGCGGCATCGGAGGCATAGCCGGTTTTTCTTCCGGCAGTTCACCGACGATAGCTTCGGTGGTGAGGACCAGAGCTGCAATGGAAGCTGCATTCTGCAGTGCGCTTCTGGTGACCTTTGCCGGATCGACGATGCCGGCTTTCAGCATATCTTCGTACTTGTCTTCTGCTGCATTGTAGCCGATGCCCTGGCCAGCTTCTTTGACCTTTTCAGCTACGATAGCGCCTTCGAGGCCGGCATTGTCAGCGATCTGACGGACCGGAGCTTCGATGGCATGACGGACGAGGTTCACACCGGTCTTGACATCGCCTTCTGCTTCGATGGTATCCAGTTTATCCTGGATATCGAGCAGGGTGGTGCCGCCGCCAGCGACGATACCTTCTTCGACAGCTGCGCGGGTCGCATTCAGAGCATCTTCGATGCGCAGTCTCTTATCCTTCATTTCTACTTCTGTAGCAGCGCCGACTTCGATGACAGCAATGCCGCCGGACATCTTTGCCAGACGTTCCTGCAGTTTGTCTTTGTCGAACTGGGAAGTCGCTTCTTTGTACTGTTCACGGATCTGAGCCACTCTGGCTGCGATCTGGTCTTTATCACCTGCGCCGCCGACGATGGTGGTGTTGTCTTTGGTGATGCGGATCTGGTGAGCGGTGCCGAGATCATCTAAGGTAGCGCTGTTCAGGGCGCGTCCCATTTCTTCAGAGATCACGGTGCCGCCGGTCAGGATAGCGATATCCTGCAGCATAGCTTTTCTGCGGTCGCCGAATCCCGGTGCTTTGACAGCTGCACATTTCAGGGTGCCGCGGAGTCTGTTCACTACGAGAGTAGCCAGTGCTTCGCCTTCGACATCTTCAGCGATGATGACGAGTTCCTTGCCGCTTCTAGCCACCTGTTCGAGGAGCTGGAGCATATCCTGGAGCATATTGATCTTCTTGTCGGTGATAAGGATCAGCGGATTATCGATGACACATTCCATTTTGTCCGGATCGGTAACCATGTATGGGGAAAGGTAGCCGCGGTCGAACTGCATGCCTTCTACGACCTTCAGGCTGGTGCCCATGGTCTTGGAGTCTTCGACCGTGATGACGCCGTCATTGCCGACCTTTTCCATAGCATCAGCGATGAGACCGCCGATGGTCTTATCGGCAGAGGAGATGGAAGCGACCTGTGCGATCGCTTCTTTGGTCTGTACCGGTACGGCTTTTTTCTTGATCTCTTCGACAAGAACCTTGACTGCTTCTTCGATGCCCTTCTTCAGGACCATCGGGTTTGCGCCGGCAGCTACGTTTCTCATGCCTTCATGGATCATGGACTGTGCAAGAAGGGTAGCGGTGGTGGTGCCGTCGCCTGCTACATCATTGGTCTTGGTAGCGACTTCTTTGACCAGCTGCGCGCCCATGTTTTCAAATGGATCCTTCAGCTCGATCTCACGAGCGATGGAGACGCCATCATTGACGATGTTCGGAGCGCCGAATCTCTTGTCGAGTACGACGTTGCGACCTTTCGGTCCCAGAGTAATTTTTACTGCATTTGCCAGCTGATCGACACCTCTTAAAAGAGCTGCGCGGGCTTCTTCATTATAAAGAACTTTCTTTGCCATGGTATGTCACTCCTAGTTTTTGCTATAAAACAATCGATGAAAGATCTTGGGCCGGGGATTCACCTATGCTCATCCCTAACTCCCCAGATACTTTTTATTACAGGATCCCCAGTACGTCTCTTTCGGAGAGAAGCAGGAATTTCTGGCCATTTTCTTCGATATCCACGCCGGAATATTTAGCAAAGAGGACTCTGTCGCCCACTTTGACTTCGAACGGTACGCGGGTGCCGTCATCGAGCATTTTGCCGGAGCCGATAGCAATGACTTCGCCTTTCTGAGATTTTTTCTGTGCTGTATCTGGCAACAGGATGCCGCCTTTGGTCTGCGTTTCTTCGGTATCTACTTTAACAAGAACACGATCTGCTAATGGTTTTAACATTTCTATTCCTCCTTTGGACTATTAGCACTCACTCATCTCGAGTGCTAACTTACTTTTATATAATACATAACTTTAGTCAGAAATGCAAGGGGGAAAATGAGAAATTTATTATGAAGGAAAGGCGACCCAAAGGCAGATGCCTGACAGGCTCTCTGCCGGTATTTCCTGTCCCCGTTTGGCAGTGCTGTAAAAAAAGGCACACGCCAAAAAGAGCCGCCCATCAAGGCAGCTCTTCTCCGATTCTCCTATTATCTTTCCTGCTGTACACCTTCACCGATGATACGCACATCGAGCGGGACGTGGACATGATATTTCTCCATGATGCGCTTCTGGACTTCATGCAGCACATCCAGGATCTCCTGGCAGGAAGCATGTCCGTTGTTTACGACAAAGTCCGGATGCTTGGTAGAGACCTGTGCATCACCGATAGAGAAGCCGATGAGACCGCAGTTTTTGATCATCGGTCCGACATGGTATCCCGGCGGACGGAGGTACATGGTGCCGGCACTTCTCTTTTCGAGCGGCTGCTTGGTGCGGCGAGAGATCTGGTGTTCTGTCATTTCTCTCTTGATCTCTTCCGGATTGCCGGGAGAAAGATGCAGCTTTACGCCGACGATGATATCCCCATTGTGCATGAATACGCTGTCGCTGTCGCCATAGTGCAGGTCATCCCAGCCGTAGGTCTTTTTTTCTTTGCCGTCTCTGGTGATGGCATAGACCTCTTCTACGACTCTCTTCATCTGACTGCCATAGCCATTGGCGTTCATGAAAACCGCACCGCAGACCGTACCGGGGATACCGACAGCCCACTCGAAGCCCTTCAAGCTGTTCTTTTCCGCAAAGCGAGCGACAGTGCCCGTGCCTGTGCCGCCGCTGGCAGTGATCCATTCGCCTTCGCAGGTCATTTCCTGCTTCATACGGTTCATGCAAATGGTGATGCCACGGATCCCCTTATCGCTGACGAGCGTATTCGAGCCGCCGCCGATCACCGTGACAGCGATGCCTTCCTCATCCGCCTTCCGGAGGATCTTAATAAGCTGTTCTTCTGTCTGCGGAGTGACAAAAACGTCAGCCGGGCCGCCGATGCCATAAGTCGTATGGCGGCTCATCGGTTCATTGATCTTGATGTCTCTCTCTGTGAGGATCCCGTCGAAAAATACTTTCCAGTCTGTCATTTCTTATCTAATTCCAATACATCCATACCCTGCGCCATTGCATCCGAGACGATCTTCTGCAAATCCGCAGCCACCTGATTCCAACGAATAAAAGCCTGGAGATATTCCTGGGCATTGCTGTTGTTGCTGACAAGGACCGCCAGTTCCTGCAGATGCTGATAGGTCTTTTCATCGTCCTTCTGTCCTGCAAGCTTGGCATAGTCTGCCTGCATCTGTGCCATAATATATTCCTTCACCATCTTTTTGGCATCGGCATCGTTCTTCACTTTATCCGCGGCAGCGGTGAGACGCTTCATCTCATCGCTTTCCTTGATAGCTCTGGCCAGATCATAAGCTGCGTCATACGTATTCATGACTGCTTCCTCCTTTGAATAAACGTCCACTCTTCTTCAAGAGATGGTGGAAACCCGTCTGCCGGAGTGCTTCCATGGCGACGATCGCGACCGCATTCGACAGATTGAGAGACCGTGCTTCTTCGATCATGGGGATGCGGATGCAGTCCTCTTCATGTTCCAGAAGAAGCTCTTCAGGAAGACCCTTCGTCTCTTTCCCAAATACAAGGACATCATCCTCCGTATACGAAATATCCGAATACGTCTTGATTGCCTTGGTGGTATTGTAGTAGAAATGATGACCCGCAAGCATGCGCTTCACGGAGTCAAAGTCCGGATGGACATGGACCTCCAGAAGATCCCAGTAGTCGAGCCCCGCCCGCTTCAGGTGCTTGTCATCGATAGAAAAGCCCAGTGGCTCCACCAGGTGCAGCACCAGATGCTCTGCTGCGCAGAGTCGGGAAATGTTCCCCGTATTTCCCGGAATTTCCGGTTCTACCAGTACGATATGCATAGGTTTAGATTCCTTTGTATGTAATTCTTCCTTAGGGAAACACTGATTAAATCGTTATCAGATTTCATTCTTGGATTTTTATACAGAGCGAGGAGACATTCGACGCGAATAGCGAGCTATTTAAGGAGAATGTCGACGACACTATGTATAAAAATCCATATGAAATCTGATTCTGCGATTGAATCAGCGTTTCCTTAACATACGACGTTTTTCTCCGCTCAGGATGACGAAATGCGCCGCACCACCATTTCTCATTCAAGAGAGGCTTTCATCCCCAATCAAGGGCAGTACGCCTCATGGGCAAACCCTGAACCCTCAGTCATGGATCAGACGCAGGACCTGGGTGACCGTCTGACGGAGATTGGCCGTCGTGACATCCCTGCGCATGGCCTCTTCCGCATTCATCGCCTCATGCAGGATGGGGAAATAGGCATCGATGCCATGCTCATTGACGGAGGCAGCTTCTTCTGCCGCACAGCCGCAGAGAGCGATGGTGCGGCAGGAAGGCGCGCAGCGCTTGGCGAGCTGTGCGACGCCGACAGGCGCCTTGCCCATCGCGGTCTGATGATCCATTCGTCCCTCGCCGGTGATGACAAGGTCGGCGGATGGAAGTGCATCAGCGATGTGGATGGCTTCGAGGACCAGCGTGATCCCGGGCGTCAGCGATCCATTTAGAAATGTATGGAATGCGAAGCCAAGACCTCCGGCGGCGCCTGCTCCGGGGACAAGAGCTGCCGCCTTTCCGGTGAAGCGTTCGGCGAGAGCGGAAAAGCGGGCGATGTCAGCGTCCATGCGGGCGGCGATCTCGGGAGTCGCGCCCTTCTGCGGACCGAAGACATGCGAACAGCCCTCGCTGCCGCAGAGCGGATTCGTCACATCACAGGCGATGTCGAAGTGGCATTCCCGAAGGAGCGGAGATACCTCGCTGTCATCGATGCGCACGATCTTCGCCAGATCACGGCCGTAGCCTTTGACACGGCTGCCATCTTCCTGATAGAAATGATAGCCTAGCGCCGTCAGCATGCCGATGCCGGCATCATTCGTCGCACTTCCACCGATGCCGATGATGAAGTGGCGGCATCCACGGGACAAGGCAGCACTGATGAGCTCGCCTAGGCCGTAGGTGGTGGTATTCATTGGATTTCTAAAAGCCGGCGGCACAAGAGGCAGTCCGGAGGCATCCGCCATCTCGATGACAGCAGTCTTCGTGTCCGGCAGGAGCCCGTAGCGGCTCTCGACTTTCGTGCCGAGTGGCCCGGTGACAGGCGCCTTGACAATGCGGCCGTTCAGCCCCTGTGTCATAGCGTCTACCGTCCCTTCACCGCCGTCGGCCAGCGGGAATACGGAGACGACATCGCCTGGATAGACCTCCTCGATGGCCTGCTTCAGGAGCCTGCCGGAGTCGACAGAGGAAATACAACCCTTGAATGAGTCAATCGCAATTACAATGTTCATGATATGTCCTTTCTAGCATGTCGTGGATCGTAGATATGGATGGGTGTATTGTCAGAGCAGGACGAGTGATGCGAGGAAGATGGCAATCATGGAAACGATGCCGACAATCAAGGTCATCATCGTCTGTGTACGGTAGCCGTCCTGTGGATCCATGCCGGTGAAATTCGTGACGACCCAGAAGTAACTGTCGTTGGCGTGGGAGACGGTCATGGCACCGGCGCCGATTGCCATGACGGTGAGCAGTGCAGCCATTTCACTGTTCAGCCCTAGGGCGGTCATCATGGATGCGGAATCCGAGAACATGCCCATGATACCAGCCGTCGTCGTGATGGCAACGGTAGAAGATCCCTGTGCTGTCTTGAGGATGGCTGAGATCAGGAAGGGGAAGAAGATGCCGACGCTGGCGAGGAAATCAGCATTTGCTTTCATGAATTCGACAAAACCTGCTGCAGTGATTACTTTGCCGAGCACACCGCCGGCTGCCGTAATGAAGAGGATGGGGCCGACGGTCTTCATCGTCTCGTCGGTGACATGGTAGAAATCCTTCATCTTGCCGGTCACACACAGCAGGTAAACGGCAAACAACAGGCCGACCGTCAGAGCGATGATCGGTGTGCCGAGGAACTTGATGCCGGTTGCAATCGCCCCCTGCATGCCGGCCATGGAAGCGATGGAGCCCAGGGCCATGAGCAGGATCGGGACTACGATGGGCGCAAAGGAAGAGGCTGCACTGGGCAATTGCCCAAAACTCTTGACGAGTTCATCATAATCTCGTTCATCTGCGTCATTTTCTTCGCTGCTCTCGGTTACAGGGATGTTCTTTTTCGCGATGTAGAGGGAGAAGAGGTAGACGGCCAGGAGTGCGGGGATTGAAGCTGCTATACCCACGAGAATGACCGCGGCAAGATTGTCGGCAATGCCCAAAGATCCGGCCGCCGCAATTGGTCCGGGCGTCGGAGGGATGAACACATGGGCGGTGTAGAGACCGCCAGAAAGGGCGACTGCCATGCCGACAGGGCGGATTCCCTTGATCTTCCGGCAGATTGCCCTGCGTATCGGGTTCAGGATGACAAAGCCGCTGTCACAGAAAACAGGGATGGAGACGATCCAGCCCATGAGCATCATGGCCAGCTGTGGATGGCGTTCACCTACGCAGTGAATGACGACGTCGGCCAGCCGGATGGCGGCGCCGGTGCGTTCCAGGATGAGCCCAATCAAGGCACCGAGGATGATGACGATGCCGATGCTGGCGAAGGTCCCGGAAAAACCGGCACCGATGATGCCCGGGATTTTCGCGAGAGGCAAGCCTACGACGATGGCCAGCAGGAGAGATGTCCCCATCAAGGAGAGGAATGGATGGATCTTCCATTTGGAAATCGCGACGATCATGAGCACGATTGCCAGGAAAAATGTGATTAAAAGTGGTATGCCTGTCATAAGATGACCCCCTTCGATGAAAATGCAATCGTTTCTTGCATATGGAGTGATGAATTGCATCTATAGTATATCATGTGGAAGAGTGGGTATATATGGTACAGGTACCATGTATTTTACTATAATTATAGACTTTGTACCATTGAAAAGCAGTTTATTCAAATAATTTAAGTACTTATGCTTTGCAAAAGCCCGTCAGGTGAATGTCCTGATAGAAGTAAAGGACGACATAGAAGACAGCGCTGGAGCGCAGTGATCGCGGGTCGTATCCGGTTCGCAGCGCTATTTTTTTCAGATGCTGCTGCAAAGTGTTTTTGTGGATGTAGAGAGCGGCAGCCGTCTTCGTGATGGAGCCATCGTGTTCAAAGAAACACTCGAGCGTATGGATGGCATCAGCCAGTTCCATTGTCGAATACCCATGAAAGATCTTTTTGATATATTCTCGCTTTGCCGCGAGCGGAATGAGGTCGGCAAAGATTTCCATATTGATCTCATCGTATCCCTTGATGTGTACGGTGCCCTTTCGGTGACAGGAGCAGAGTGCCTTGCGTGCCTGCTCGAATGCCTGGCGGAGTTTTGTATTATCGACGGCAGGAGAATCCATCCCGAAGCAGAGATCTACACCGCGCGCTTGCGCGTACTTCAGCAGTTTGTCGGCAAACGCATAGAGCTGCGGCTCTGAGCGCATACCGGTCAGGAACACGATCATCTGGTTGTTGGTGAGGACGCAGCATGCAGCATCCAGGCGCTGTGCTTCTATTTTCAGCTGCGAGGCGATGTCTGTGACCCGATGCGGCTCGGGCGACTCCACGAAATCGGCTACGACAATGCGGCGCGGTATGCTGAGGTCGATGTTCAAGAGACTGGCGCGCTCCACCTGTTCTTTAGACAGGAATGTTTCGCTGTGTTCCAGGAGTTCGCGCAGGAAGAGTTGCTGCTGGTATTCCAGATGGCTCTGTGCTTTCTGGTATTCCTGTTCGTGCACGAGGAGTTCGGTCATCTTCCGGATGACATTTGCCAGAGGCAGGATGGTTTCGTAGACGCCGGTGATTCCTAAGACGCCGATCGGCTCGCCCTCGACTTGCAGCATGAAATTCGTTCCGGGGCGCGCCCCGGGGTATTCATCATAGCGGTGGATGCGGAGTTCGTCGAGATTGTCCTGTATGATGCGGGCTGCACCGCCGTGGAAGGATTGGACGCGCTCGGGATCGGTGCTGGCAATAATGATGCCCTCTTTGTTCATCAAGTTGATTTTCTGAGGCAGGACGGTATTGATTTCGTGTACAATGGCTCGTGCTTGCTGTTCTTGTAGCTCCATATATCTTCCTTTCTTGTTTCTTGTCGTTCAGTCGCGGGGCATCTGACCTTATAAAAAATCCGGCAGGGGGTTCGTCCTGCCGGATTTTTTTCATGCCTTATTTCTTGAGTGCAGCTTTGAGCGTTTCCGTCATGGCTTTCTGCACGATGCGAAGGACATCCTCGACGACTGCGTTGTACATGTCACCGCCGTCAACGACGCCGCGGCCGTTCTCCGTGAGGAAGAACTTCTTCGGCGGCTCGTTTTCCTTGTACGCCTCGTTGAGCTTGTCCTGGACGAGCTTCTCGATTTCCTGTTCCGTCATCCTAGTCACCTCTTTCCCATAATAACCTGCATATTATTATACGACATCTTGTGCGTTTTTTCCTTGTTTTTTTGAAATAAACTTGCGAGAATCGCGCGTTTTGCAAATTCAATCGATTTCTAATTCCTTGCTAAAGTCAACTTAAATGCCTTTCGCTATAGTGTAAGTATCAAGAAGGAAAGAATCAGCTGACAGAAAGGCGTTGATGAATTATGATATGGAAACAGCGTAAAATCGTGGCCGGCATCGTGGCTGGCCTGGTGCTGACGGCGGGCGGCTTTGGCGTGCTCTCGGCACAGTCACAGGACAAGGCGGCTGTGCAGCCGCGCTACTGCATGACGCAGGGAGAGCGGCCAGATGGCCAGCCGCCGCGGATGACGACGGATGAGGTAGCTAAGCACATTGCTGCGTCGTTCGGCGTGGACGAGAAGCAGGTCAAGAGCGCGCTGGACGACAATAAGGATTTCCGCGACATCGGTCAGGCGGCTATGTTGGCCAAGATCAGCGGCAAATCCTTCGAGGATGTGCTGGCTCTCAAGACGGATGACAAGGACTGGTGCACGATCGGCAGGTCGCTTGGCGTGACGCGTGAGAAGGTGGCATCGGTGCGCTGCGAGATGACGGCCAAGGACCTGAGCCAGGACGGCAATGTCGATGAGACGACGGCCATGAACCTCTTGCAGGCGGGCTATGAGCCATGGGATATCTCTTGGGCAGCGGCACTCGCCAAGGCGGCGGACAAGGACATCCAGTCGGTGCTCGACCTCAAGAAGATCAACAACCGCTGGAGCGATGTTGCCGAGCAGCTCGGCGTGGACCGCCGTGCCTTGCAGAAATTCCGCGGCCCCGGCCCGCGCAGCATGGGCTGGCATCACGGCCCCGGACCGATGATGGACGATTCCGCGATGGATGACTGATGACCGTGCTGCCTGTGATAGAAAAATTTCTGTACAGGGCTTGACATCACCTGTAAAGTCGAGTAATATAATAGCCATCAACAAGTTAACAGTGTTACACAAAATCATCGAACAGGAAATAGTAGCACAGCCACTATCCCGACAGCGAGCCGTCGATTGGTGCAAGGTACGGCGTGATATGCTATGTGAATGGTCCTGCGAGAGCTCACCAAAATCCTTTCCGTGGAAGGAGGGGAGAGTAGGCTGGGACGGCCGCCACCGTTAAAGGGCTACGGTATCGGAAGGATTTCCCGTACCGGAAATGAGGAATGGCTATACCATTTGAAACGGGTGGTACCGCGAAGATTTTTCGCCCCGCTGAGCAATCTGCTCGGCGGGGCTTTTTGATTGATTTTTTTGCAGGTGCTTTTTGATGTGGACAAAAGATCGTGAGGGATGGAATAATGCTCAGGGCGAAATTGTGTGGTATGAAGACGGTCGGGGCGGCTCGTGCAGCGGAAGGTGCGGGCGCGGATTTCATCGGCTTCATCTTCTGGCGACGGAGCCATCGCTTCGTCGAGCCGGAGCAGGCCGCCCGCATCGTCGAGGCCGTGCCACATGTCAAGAAAGTGGGCGTATTCGTTGATGAGACACCGGAGGTGGTCAACCTCATCGCAAAGCAGTGCCATCTCGATTTTGTCCAGCTGCACGGTCACGAGGATGCGGCCTATGCGGAGCAGATGGAAGTCCCCGTCATCAAGGCCTACCGCTACGGTGATGGCTTCTCGGCAGAGGCTGCC
>ENA-ORPK01002298-ORPK01002298.1-human-gut-metagenome-genome-assembly--contig:-NODE-2298-length-13428-cov-4.007179_pt1 | contig 13428 bp, 10 predicted proteins | sample MGYA00242139_ERZ509068 | MGnify/ENA primary metagenome ERZ509068 (study PRJEB26280, sample SAMEA2338687) | human gut metagenome | biome: human gut; feature: human-associated habitat; material: faeces... | reverse complement strand
GTTGTTTCCGTCTCTGTTATCTCTGTTTCCGTAGCCGTTGCGGTCGTTGTTTCTATAACCGTTGTTTCCGTCTCTGTTATCTCTGTTTCCGTAACCGTTGCGGTCATTGTTTCTATAACCGTTGTTTCCATCTCTGTTACGGTCATTGTTTCTATAGCCGCCGTTGTTATCCCTGCGGTTATTATTTCTGTCTCTGTTATCAGACTTCTGGCTGTTCTGTGGGAAATAAACCTGTGATATATGTTTCTTATCCCCATCCTGTGCCACATTTTTCTTTTCAGCTGATGCCTTTGCATCATCTGGCTTTATCTTCTCTTTAGTTTCTGTATTTATTTTATTTTCTTCCGTTTTATTAATCTTTTCTTCTACTTTCACGTTTCTTTCTTCTGCCTTTTTAGGTTCTGTTTTTACTGTGCTATTGTCAGCAACTGCTTTTGCTTTGAATCTGCTTTTAACATTGTTAATTTCATTTTCTCCAAGCCCGCTCATTGCTGTGTACTTTTTTTCATTGCTGCTAAGCATATCAGTTATATCTTTTGAAGAAATATTTAATTCCTTTGCAAGTTCATGAACTCTCATATTTGCCATTTGACCTCTTTCCTAATATGCAGATATACATATATGTGTTATATCCGCACATTATTATACACTGATTATTACTAATCTACTTAAAATGCTTCTCAATACTATTCTTAAATCCTTCATCAAGGATTGCGAGTGATGCTCTGAATTCTTTACCTATCGCATGCCCCAGTTCTTCTTTATTACTAAAGAAATAAACTGGAACCTTATAGAATTCGCACATGTTTTTAAAATTCTTTTTTGTATTGTCAGATGAATCATCTGCAACTATCACCATATAAGCCTTACGCTCTTTTACTGCCTTTTCTGTTGAAAACTCTCCGCTTGCAACCTTTCCAGCCTTCATGGCAAGACCTATCATAGATAATGCTCTGCTATTGTTCAAGACCTGTCATCTCCTTTTCCAGTTCATCATAAACAGCTGGATTTATTGCCATCTTGAAAGCTCTTTCAAGTCCCTTTGACTTTCTTGCTTTCTTAAGGCACTCTGCATCAGGGCATATATATGCACCTCTTCCATTTTTCTTTCCAGTTGTATCTATCACAATCTCGTCGTCCTGTGTTTTAAGAATACGAATAAGCTCCTTCTTATTCTTCATCTGGTTACAACCAATACATTTTCTTTGTGGAATCTTCTTTACTGCTGTCAAAATATCACTCCCCAAAATATTATTCTTCTACAACATCTATGTCAGAGGTTGTATTTTCTTCTACAACATCTGTGTCAGAGGCTGTATTTTCTTCCACATCAGCTTCACTCTTTATATCTATTCCATATCCTGTAAGCTTTGCAGCAAGTCTTACATTCTGTCCTGACTTGCCAATAGCAAGTGATAACTGCTGTTCAGATACGATTATTCTGGCTTTCTTTTCTTCTTCATCAGCAACTGCTGATACTACCTTTGCAGGACTAAGTGCATTAACAATAAGCTGTGCTGGATTAGCATCCCACTCAACTATATCAATCTGTTCATTACCAAGTTCATTAACAATATTCTTTACTCTTGCACCATTGATACCTACACATGCTCCAACCGGATCAACATGAGGAACATTAGCTCTTACTGCCATTTTAGTTCTTGAGCCTGCTTCTCTTGCTATAGCCATAATCTCAACTGTACCATCTTTTATTTCAGTTACTTCTTCTTCAAACAGCTTCTTAACGAATTCAGGAGATTTTCTTGATATTTTAATACCAAGTCCGTTTCTTTCCCTGTTGCTTACACTTACAACATATACCTTTATTCTGTCACCTGGCTTGAATTCCTTATCCTTAAACCTGCTTCCTTCACCATTTCTTGACTTATCATCAGCCTTAAGAACAGCCTGTGTTCTTCCGATGTCGATTGTCATATCACCATTTTCGTTAATTCTTTGTACAACGCCTGTGATGATTTCTCTTTCTTTATCATGAAGTTCATTGTAGAGTGCGTTCTTTTCCTGTTCTCTTATTGTCTGTACTATTGTATTCTTGGCATTCTTAGCTGCCTTTCTTGAAAACTCTTCAGACTTGACTTCTATTGTGATAACATCACCTATCTGACATCCTGGCTTAATCTTTCTTGCATCTTCTATAGCTATCTCTGTACCAGATACATATTTTTCTTTTTTGTTTTCCCTGAATTCTGGAACTTCCACCTTCTCAACAACAGTTCTGTCTGAATATATATGAAAATCTCCTGTTATTCTGTCAAGTGAAACTCTTCCGTTATCTGCCTTGTCAAACTCTGCCTTATACTCATCCATTAAAGACTTTTCTATAGCATCAAACATAACCTCTTTACTGATACCATTTTCTTTTTCCAAAGCCTCAATCGCAAGTATTAAATCCTTATTCATTTTATCATCCTCCATTATATAATATAAACGCATCTGCTAACGTGTAATTTTAAGCATAAGCTGCAGGCTTAAATGTCCACAGTTAATTTTACTGCTCTACATACGCCCATCTGATCATCGAAAGATTACTTCTTTCTATAGTTATCATGGAATTATCTGCTTCTATCATAATAACATCTTTATTATATTCTTTAAGAACTCCTGTATATTCCTTCTTACCCTCAACCGGCTTATAAAGTCTGATATCTATAAGACGTCCTAAGCTCTTTTCATAGTCTTTTTCTTTCTTTAAGGGTCTTGTTAGTCCTGGTGAGCTCACTTCAAAAATATACTGGTCAGAAATATAATTCTCCTTATCAAGTATTTCATTGAATGCTCTGCTTACTGCCTGGCAGTCATCTATAGTGACTCCGCCTTCTTTATCAATATAGACTCTTAAATACCAGTCCTGGCCCTCTTTAACGTAATCAACATCAAAAAGTTCCACATGATTAGCAGCAATAATAGGTGCTATAAGCTTTTCTGTCTTAGCTTCATAATCTTCTCTTTTACCCATATCTACCTCTTTTCTGGATTATTCAATTAGATACTGAATCATATATCTGGCTTTATCTTCTTAAATCTACAGATGTTGTTGATTTCTGGATAAAAACGAAAGAGTGGACATTAATGTCCACTCTTGTCAGTTGAATATAACTCAGAATAGCTTATAGGGGAGTCGAACCCCTGTCTTCGCCGTGAGAGGGCGACGTCTTAACCACTTGACCAATAAGCCATATCTTTAACGCTTTGTGTAAGTCGTTACCGCAAAGCACTTCATTATAATACACGTTAATCGGTATTTCGTCAAGCACTTTTTTAAACTTTTTTTAATTTTTTTCAAAGTCCCCTAAAATCCATATGTTTTCAGCCTGTCACACAGCCACAGTTTTAACATGATGCAAAAACAAACCTTCTTAATATTGATACAGCTGGTATATGCCGCATAACATATACCAGCTGATTATAATTATATTATCTGTTTGTGCCAATTCTGTATAAAAACACTTACACAGATATTATGCAAAGTTAAATATAGCTGTAAACAATCCTGCTGAAGCAACGCCCATTATTATACCTGCAAGTAATACACCTGCAAGCACTGCTATTACACTCTTCTTAAATCCCATATCAAGAAAGCTTGCAGCAAGTGTTCCTGTCCATGCTCCTGTACCAGGAAGTGGTATGCCAACAAACAACAAAAGTGCTACAAACAGTCCATTACCTGCCTTGGCTTTAAGTTTCGCTCCGCCCTTATGTCCTTTTTCTATACAAAATGTAAAGAACTTACCTATATACTTTTTATCAGCTCCCCACTCTAACACTCTTCTTGCAAAAAGATATATAACTGGAACAGGAAGCATATTACCTATTACACATATTATATAAGATTGCAGCAAAGGAAGCTGGAAACCCTGCGATATAGGAATCGCACCTCTTAGTTCCACAATAGGCACCATTGATACCAGAAAACATATAAGATATTTTTTTAACATTTCTCACCTCATGATATTATTAAGATTATTCATTGTATTTTAATGCTAACCCATCAAATATAACATATATATATGTATTCTGACAAGCCATTATGCTGCTGCATATTAAACATTTATGTTACAACACATCAAACAACGATAACTGGTTACTCTCTGCCATACCATCAAGCAGCTTTAACTCACTCAGCTTATCAATAACTGTCTGTCCTATCTTTGCACGCTGTCTTAAGTCATCCTTTGATAAAAACTTTCCACCTCTTGCTGCTATCTCTATAGATTCTCCGGCTGATTCACCTATCTTTGATACAACCTTAAAGGATGGCATTATTTTTCCATCTATTATCTGGAAGCTTCTTGCCTTGGCCTTATATATATCTATTGGTGTGAATTCATATCCACGCGCATACATTTCCTGGACTATTCTCATATCCTTGTATTCATCAAGTTCTGTTTTTTCTATAGTTCCATCTGCCTTCTTAGCTTTATAAATATCAAGATAATATTCAAGACGTTCTCTTCCCATAGCCATCTTCTCATAGTCAAAGGCATCTGCTCTTATACTAAAATATGCACAATAATAAGCAAGTGGATAAAACACTTTACAATACGCAACACGCCACGCCATCATAACATAAGCTGCCGCATGCGCTTTAGGAAACATATACTGTATCTTGTTACAAGACCAGATATACCAGTCAGGAACACCATGTTCCTTCATTATCTGTTCCCATTCAGGAGTAAGACCTTTACCTTTTCTTACTTTCTCCATAATCGTAAATGCAAGCTCACTTTCAAGCCCTTTCTGGATAAGATATATCATAATATCATCTCTTGTACATATAGCTGTCGATATAGTTGCCTTGCCTTCCTTAAGAAGTGTCTGTGCATTACCAAGCCATACATCAGTACCATGTGAAAGACCTGCTATTCTTACAAGATCTGAAAAGTACTGTGGTTTGGTATCTATAAGCATCTGCATGGCAAAGTCTGTACCAAACTCCGGTATACCCAGCGCCCCAAGCTTACATCCGCCTATATCTTCTGGTTTGATTCCAAGTGCCGATGTATCCTTAAAAAGTGACATGACCTCTTTAGAATCAAGTGGGATCTCAAGAGGATCTATACCGGTAAGATCCTGAAGCATACGTATCATAGTAGGATCAAGGTGTCCTAGTATATCAAGCTTTAACAGGTTATGGTCAATACTGTGATAATCGAAATGTGTCGTTACTATACCACTCTTCACATCATTGGCAGGATGCTGTACCGGTGTAAATGAATGTATTTCATCTCCAATAGGAAGTACTACTATTCCTCCAGGATGCTGTCCTGTTGTCCTTCGTATATCTATACAGCCCTTAGCTATCCTTTCTATTTCGCAGCGTCTTTTAACCTTCCCGCGCTCCTCCAGATACTTTAATACATATCCATATGCGGTTTTTTCAGCAACCGTACCGATAGTTCCGGCTTTAAATGTCTGTCCTTTACCGAATATAACCTCAGTATAAGCGTGTGCTTTACTCTGATATTCGTTAGAAAAGTTAAGATCAATATCTGGCTCTTTATTTCCTTTGAATCCAAGGAATGTCTCAAAAGGTATATCAAAGCCCAGCTTATCCAGCTTATGCCCACACTTAGGGCACTTCTTATCTGGCATATCACAACCTGCACCACCTGCGAATTTCTTTACTTCATCTGAATAAAAATCAACATAGTAGCACTTCGGGCATAAATAATGCGGACTAAGCGGATTAACCTCTGTAATACCAGCCATTGTAGCTGCAAAGGACGAACCAACCGAGCCTCTTGAACCTACAAGATATCCATCATCATTTGATTTCCATACAAGCTTCTGAGCAATAATATACATGACAGAATATCCATTAGATATAATAGAATTAAGCTCTCTTTCAAGTCTTTCTGTAACTATCTGAGGCAGTTCTGGCCCATATATCTCATGCGCCCTGTTATGACATATTGTTCGTAACATCTGGTCTGAATTCTCGATTACGGGCGGTCTTTTATCCGGTCTTACAGGTATTATTTCTTCACACATATTCATAATTTTATTTGTGTTAGTCACAACTATCTCATATGCCTTATCACTTCCAAGATAGTCAAACTCATGAAGCATCTCATCTGTAGTATGAAGATATAATGGTGGCTGGTTATCAGCATCATCAAAGCCTTTTCCTGCCATGATAATCCTTCTGTATATCTCATCCTCAGGATTAAGAAAATGCACATCACAAGTTGCTACAACTGGCTTATCAAACTTTTCTCCAAGAGATATTACTCTTCTGTTAAGATCTCTTAAATCTTCCTCATCCTTTACATAGTAATCTTCTTTTTCTATCATGAATCTGTTATTGCCTATAGGCTGGACTTCAAGGTAATCATAGAAATTAACTATTCTTGCTATCTCAGCATCTGAACGTCCATTAACCATTGCACGAAAAAGTTCGCCTGCCTCACAGGCACTTCCTATTATAAGGCCTTCACGGTATTTATTCACAAGGCTTTTAGGTATCTTTGGAAATCTGTTAAAATACTGCATATGCGATGCCGAAACAAGCCTGTAAAGATTAATTCTTCCCATTTCGTTTGCAGCAAGTATTATACAATGGTACTGATGAAGCTTTTTAACAGATTCTTCATCAAGTGTTCCTTCTTCATTCAGCTTATCAAGCGTATATATATCCCTGTCTGCAAGCATCCTTATAAGCTTTAAGAATATATGTGCTGTTGCCTCGGCATCATCTACTGCCCTGTGATGATTGTCAAGAACAACATTAAGATGCTTTGTAAGCGTATCGAGCTTATAATTATGAAGTGCAGGTATAAGGAACTGTGACAGCAGCACAGTATCTATATATGTAGGCGAAAAACTAATACCTAAACGCTCTGCATTATTAATAATAAAGCTCATATCAAATTCAGCATTATGCGCTACCATGACACAGCCCTCACAGAACTTAAGAAAATCCGGAAGTATATCTTCTATAGTTCCAGAGGACATAACCATCTGGTCGCTTATTCCTGTAAGATTCTCTATTCTAAACGATATAGGAACCTTAGGATTAACAAATGTAGAAAATCTGTCTACTATTTCTCCATCCTTTATCTTTACAGCACCTATCTCTATAACCTTATCCACTAAAGCTGAAAAGCCTGTTGTTTCAAGGTCAAACACTACGAATTCGCCAGAAAAGTCCTGTCCATCGGGGTTTGTTACTATGCTCTTGGTATCATCCACAAGATAAGCCTCAACACCATATATAACCTTGAAGTCCAGTTTTTCTCCTTTAGCCTCATACTTTCCCCAAAGCTTCTGCATAGTATGATAAGCCTCTGTAAATGCCTGTACAACTCCATGATCTGTTATTGCAACAGCCTTATGCCCCCACTTTATAGCCTGGTCAATAATATCGCTGGCGCGTGACACGCCATCCATATCACTCATCTTTGTATGACAGTGAAGCTCCACTCTCTTGTTGAATGCAAGATCCGTCCTTACACTTCTGTTATCAGTACCCTTTCTTATTCCGGATACATTAGAGATTGTTATTTCCTGGTCGTATTTATCCATAGCAGCTATTCCCTTAATCTTAAGGAAATTCCCTTTTTTTATAAAACCGTACATATCATCCAGCTGCTCATTTTTAACAAACATTTTTACTATTATGCTATCTGTAAAATCTGTAACAGCTATTGAAAGAATAGTTCTCTCATCTCTTATCGGTCTTGGTTCAACGCTCATAACCATACCATTAACAGCGACCTCTCCTACCGGTGTTTCAAGCTGTTCTATCGCAGTTATATCATCATTAAAATCTCTTCCATATAACACATCCTGATTAGCTGGCTTTCTGTATCTTGTAAGATCCTTTCCTGTTGCACCTCTTTCATTAAAAAATGCTGCTGCCTTAGCTTTCTGTTCTGCCTTCTTTTTATTTTTATCAGCATCACTTAACTGCTTGCTTTCACCATCACCATTCTGGGCTGCTGCCTGAAGCTGTTCTTCTATCTGCTTGACTCTTAAGTTAAGCTTGTGTGCATTTTCCTTTTCATAATGGTTCTCTGTCTTGCTGGCATATTTATATTCAACATCTATTTCAAAGCCAAACCTGTTAAGATATATTTTTTTAAAATAATCTGTAAGATTATCCGCATATGTCCTTGCAAGAAACCCGTCCTCAAGTGTAAGCACCAAAAGATCACTTTTCTCAAACTCCCACGTTGAATTCTTCAAAAGATTATATTCAAGAGTCCAGTATTTTTCGAGTTCAAACAATATACTGTCATAATAAACATCCATAATAGTCTGTGGTGTATACTGCTTGGAAAGACTATAACGGTCTATTATCCTTACATCCATGTTCTGTATACGGAACACCTGCTTTTTAAGGGCATCCTCAACCTTATATATTATCTTCTTGCTTATAACCTTATCATTCTTTATGTATACACGGGCAAGAGAATTAGTGGAGGTCTTCGAAACCTTCGTGACCTCCACATTCTCCATATATACTCTTATATCATCTGGCAACTTAAGCGTTCTAAAAACATCTAAAAACTTATACATCTTATCTCAACTTTCCATTATGCCTGCCAGTTATCAAGTTCTTCCTTTAATACTGATAGCAGCTTATCCTCATCACACTTCTTTACAATCTCTCCGTGCTTTATAAGAACTCCACAGCCATCTCCACCAGCTATTCCAAGGTCAGCTTCCTTTGCCTCTCCTGGTCCGTTAACAACACATCCCATAACTGCGATCTTTATATCAAGGTCATAATTCTTAACAAGCTCTTCAACCCTTGATGCAAGCCCTATAAGATCTATCCTTGTTCTTCCGCAGGTTGGGCATGATACCACTTCTATACCACCTTTTCTAAGACCAAGTGTTCTTAATATAAGCTTTGCTGCTTCTACCTCTCTTACAGGATCATCTGTTAAAGATACTCTTATTGTATCACCTATACCCTGGTTAAGTATGAGTCCAAGTCCTATAGATGATTTAATACTTCCTGAGAATATAGTACCTGATTCTGTTATTCCGACATGTAAAGGATAGTTAGTCTGCTCAGCTATAAGCTCATGTGCTTTTACACACATCAAAACATCAGAAGACTTAATACTTATGACAAGATTATCATATCCGAGATCTTCTATTATCTTAACTTTATCAAGGGCACTCTCTACAAGTCCCTCTGCTGTAACGCCATTATACTTTTCAACAATATCCTTTTCAAGCGAACCGCTGTTAACGCCTACTCTTATAGGTATATTTCTTGATTTAGCAACATCTACTACTGCTTTTATCTTGTCAGTCGAACCAATATTACCAGGATTTATCCTGATCTTATCAGCACCATTTTCCATGGCAGCAATCGCCATCTTATAATCAAAATGTATATCAGCTACGAGTGGTATATGAATCTGTTTTTTTATTTCCTTAATAGCATGTGCCGCTTCTATAGTAGGAACTGTACATCTTATGATATCACATCCTGCTTTTTCAAGCCTTAATATCTGTTTAACAGTAGCTTCAACATCCTCTGTATGTGTATTAGTCATAGACTGGATCATAATAGGGCTGCCACCACCAATAAGCTTATCACCTATCTTTATAATCTTTGTATTATCTCTGTACATACTCCACCTCAATCTTTTCCTATATAAGTTTCAACATCTGAAACAATCTAAGTCCAAAATAATCTATATCTAAATCAATATATCTGAAACAATCTAAAACAATCCTCTTATATCTTTAAACATAATATAAACCATAAGTGCAAGAAGCAGAATCATTCCTATAAAATGAACTATTCCTTCATGCTCCTTCTTAACCGGTTTGCCTCTCAGCACTTCGATTATAAGGAACACAAGTCTTCCACCATCAAGTGCCGGTATAGGAAGAAGATTCATAACTCCAAGATTGGAACTTATAAGTCCAGCAAGGTTAAGGAGGTTAAGGAACACATAAAAAGCACCATCTGCCTTGCTTTCTTCCACAATATCACTCATAATGCTAACTGTACCAACAGGTCCTGATAAATCATTAACACCAACCTGTCCCGTAAACATCATTCCAAGACTCCTTATAACTGTATTAACGCTGTAGCCAACCTCACCAAGCGCATACTTAAGCGTCTTTATTGGTGATACCTTTTCCCTGGCTCCATAACATGCGAATCCAGTATAATAATATTCATTTTCAACTAACTTAGGTGTCATGGATAATGTAACATCCGAACCATTTCTTGATACTGTTATATCTATGCTCTGTCCATTGCACTTGTTAATCTGTTCGCTTATCTGTGTGCTGTTTTCAACCTTCACACCATTGACAGCTGATATTCTGTCACCACTTACAACCCCTGCCACTGCCGCAGGTGTTTTATCTGACACTGCTGAAATAGTACCATTCTGTTCAAGCGAAACTCCTATCTGATATTTTTCCTGTTTAACATACTCTGGCATAAGTGTTGTTGTATACTTCTGCCCATCTCTTATATATGTTATATCCATCTGTTTGTCAGCATGATAATATCTGTAAAACGAGTAATCCCTGTAGAATGTAACCTTCTGGTTATTCACCTTAACTATTGTATCGCCCTCTAAAAGCCCTGCAGCAGTCGCTGGCGAATCTTCATACAGCACATCAACCCTGCATGGATCATATCCTATGCTTCCAACTATAACAACTGCACATATGAAAGCAAGAATAAAGTTAAACAAAGGTCCTGCTGCTATAACAGCTATTCTTGCCCACACCGACTTGTTAGCAAATGATCTGGACATATCATATCCATGTTCAAGTGCCTCATCCTTTGCCTTCATGGACATATAGCCTCCAGCAGAAGCAGATGCCGCATCGCCTTTATGTGCTGCATTACTTATATCATAGGCATCCGTATTTTTTTCTTTTTCATTTTCATCCTGATTATCTTCATCATCCTCTTCAGCATCAAGAAAATCCTGTCCAAGCATTATACATGCACCGCCAAAAGGAAGAAGCTTAAGGCTGTATTCTGTCTCGCCCTTTTTAAAATGGAGCAGCTTAGGACCAAATCCCAGCGAAAACTCAACTACTGTTATTCCGTTAGCCTTTGCAACTATGAAGTGTCCAAACTCATGTATGATAATTATTATGCTTAAAACAAGAACCGCCAATATTATATTTAAAACCAATTTACCACTTTCCTCCGATCATCTCATATACATTCTTCTCTGTATCAAGAATCTCATCAACGGATGGATTGTCGATAAAATCCACCTCATTCATAGCGTACTCTATAATATCCGGTATATCTAGATACTTTATCTTTCTGTCAAGAAACTTTGCCACTGCAAGCTCGTTTGCAGCATTGAAAGCTGTTGGTATATTTCCACCTCTGTCCGATGCTTCATATGCAAGCTTAAGACCTTTGAAAGTATCCATATCAGGCTTTTCAAATGTTATCTGCCCTAATTCAAAAAAATCCACTCTCTTAGTATTAAGTTCTTTTCTATGAGGATAATACAATGCGTACTGGATTGGAAGACGCATATCCGGACTTCCAAGCTGTGCCATAATACCTCCATCAACAAACTCTACCATAGAATGTATTATACTCTGTGGCTGCACGACAACACATACCTTTGATGATGGTACATCAAAAAGCCACTGTGCTTCCATAACCTCAAGTCCCTTATTAACCATGGTTGATGAATCAATAGTTATTTTACGTCCCATAGCCCAGTTAGGGTGATTAAGCGCATCCTCAAGTGTAACACCTGCAAGCTCAGCTCTCTTCTTTCCTCTGAATGGTCCACCTGAAGCTGTCAGAAGTATTCTTTCAACCTCTCTTTTATATTCACCATTCAGTGACTGGAATATAGCAGAATGTTCACTATCGACAGGATATATATTAACACCATTATCCTTAGCAAGCTTCATAATAATATGCCCTGCTGTTACAAGTGTTTCCTTGTTGGCAAGTGCTATATCCTTATGTGCTTCAATAGCTTTAATAGTTGGTATTATTCCCATCATGCCAACAACTGCCGTAAGAACTATATCTGCGCTTTCTATTGTAGCTGCTTCTATAAGACCTTCATCACCATATACTATCTTAACATCAATATCAGCAAGCAAAACCTTAAGTTCTGCTGCAAGCTTTTCACTTCCTATGAACTCCCTCACCTGATTAGCAAGCTCTTTAACTCTTGTACCTGCTGCCAGAGCGACAACCTTTATATCATTATTTCTTCTTATTACATCAAGCGTCTGTGTTCCGATAGAGCCTGTTGAACCCAGTACAGATATGCCTCTCATCGTTATACCCCTTTCCTGCTATCTTACTAATCCGTTAATAATAACGACAGCCCAGTATACAACAGGTGCTGTAAATATTACGCTGTCAAACCTGTCTAATATACCACCATGGCCTGGAATAAGTTTTCCATAATCTTTAACATTATAATTTCTTTTTATAGCTGATGCTGCAAGATCACCAACTATCGCTAACATAGCTCCAATGCAGCTTGCAACCGCAAACGTAAGCATTGGACTGACAAGCTCCTCTGTCATCCTTGTGCTGACTATGCTTCCATATATTACTCCAAGAGCCGTTGCACCTACGATTCCACCTATAGCTCCTTCTATTGATTTCTTAGGAGACAATACTGGTGCCATCTTGTGCTTTCCAATAAGCACTCCTGTAAAATACGCAAATGTATCATTTCCCCAGGATGAAACAAATATAAGCCATACAAGATAAACTCCATTGTCTAATCTTCTTGTTTCGTAAATATATGCAAGCATCATAGTTACATATATTATTCCAAAAAATGACCACATTATATTCTCAGCCTTATATTTTGGAAATGTGAACACATAAATAGTCATTAGTGCAAGAAATGCAGCCACTAACACAAGCATGCTGTATCTGTTATCTGTGCTGTCAAGTAATATGTAATAAACTACTGTTGATACATATGCACATATCGCTAATGGACTTCTCTCTAATCCAGCCACTCTAAGGAGCTCATAATTGCCTTCAAGAGATATGAAAAGACACAATGCATATAAAAACCAGCCGCCAAAATATAATGCTGGTGCAGTAATAATGACTAAGCATATTCCACTTATAATTCTTTTTAACAATGCTTACTCCTCCTTAACACCACCATATCTTCTTTCTCTCTTATTATACTTTTCGCATGCCTTAATAAGCTCTTCTCTATTAAAATCAGGCCAATATACATCTGTAAAATAAAACTCTGTATAAGCAAGCTGCCAAGGCAGATAGTTAGACAATCTCTGTTCTCCGCTTGTTCTTATAAGAAGATCAGGATCTGGAAGCTCAGCGGTATCCAGATTGCTGCTTATCATGCTTTCATCTATATCACCAGGAGCTATTTCACCTGCCTTAACCTTATCTGCTATTTTCTGTACAGCTCTTACTATCTCATCTCTTCCACC
>ENA-ORPK01002293-ORPK01002293.1-human-gut-metagenome-genome-assembly--contig:-NODE-2293-length-13467-cov-4.139726_pt1 | contig 13467 bp, 11 predicted proteins | sample MGYA00242139_ERZ509068 | MGnify/ENA primary metagenome ERZ509068 (study PRJEB26280, sample SAMEA2338687) | human gut metagenome | biome: human gut; feature: human-associated habitat; material: faeces... | reverse complement strand
AGGCACGTTCCGCCGCGACGGATGAGGTGGGCGTTGGATGCGCGGCGCATTTCCGGTGCCACTGGAGAAACCCACGACCTTTCCGCCTCATCCGCCTCACGATGTTCGGCACCTTCCCCTCGAGGAGAAGGCATTGCCTTACGACTTCGCGTCACCTTCCCCTTCTACATAGGCAAAAAAGCAGCCCGGCAGGTATCTGCCGGGCTGCTCCATCCCTTTGGGGCGTTGGGCCGCCCCGGTTCTCCCCCCTGCTGCACAAACGATCTACGCAGCAGCATTGGCACTTGGCCAGTGATCCGGCGCCGGGCATCCAATCCGGCGCCGGGAGATAACGATACTCAGTCGAACTTCGGCTGCTCGAGGTAGTCGGTGTATTCGCGCAGGAATTTCTTTTCCTCCGGCTTGAGATCCAGACCGATCGTGCCGCCCGGGTTCATGTTGTAGTCGGGGTCAAAGTAGTCCTTGAGCACGCGGAACACGCCGTACTCCTTCTCGCCGATGTAGCCCTCGAGCCACGGCGCGAACATCTTGCCGATGCCGTGGTGGTGGCTCACGGCCGCGCCGGAGCGCTGGATCGCGTCAAGGATCGTGGTGTGGTAGGCCTTGAAGGCGTCCTCATCCTGCATGCGGGTGAGGAAGATGAAATACAGGTTCGCGCCCTGCGGATAGCAGTGCGACATATGCGTCGTGACGACGGTGTTCGGCAGCGCGTGGCAGATCTTGCGCACGTCGGCGTGCACCTGCTCCATGTTCGACCAGTTGACCGTGCACTCGAGGGTGTCGGTCGTGATGCCGAAGTCCATGAGCGTGTCGCGCAGGTAGGGGTCGTTGAAGCGGCCCTTTTCCCAGCTGCGGGTGACGTAGCCGGTCAGCGGCATGCCGCCGTGTTTGAGCGCAATTTTCGCGATGTTGCGCGCGACGTTGCGGCTGTAGCCTTTCTCGCCGTCGGTGAAGCCGAGGAAGAGGCAGCGCTCCATGTCCTTGTAGCCGAACGCATCGAGCAGCGGCTGCAGCGGCGTCTCATCGACGTTGTAGAGCTTGAGCATGAGGTTGGTCTCCTCCGGGTCGGACAGACGGAACACGGACGAGTAGCCGCACTCGCACTGCATCATCTCGCGGGCGGCCTTCATGGCGGTGTCCCACGTCTTGAAGATGTAGGAGAAGCGCTTGCGGTTTTCCGGCATCCAGCGGAAGACGCGCAGCGTGACCTCGGTCAGCACGCCGAACGTGCCCTCGGAGCCCATCATGATCTGGTTCAGGTTCGGGCCGGTGGCCTCGCGGGAGTAGTGGCTGGTCTGGATGACGCCGATGGGCGTGGCGTACTTCTGGCTGAGCACGATGTCGGCAATGGTGCCGTAATACGTGCTGTTCTGGCCCGCGCCGCGCGTGACCGTCCAGCCGCCGACGCTCGAATACTCGAACGACTGCGGGAAGTGGCCGCAGGTGTACTGCCGCTTGGCGCCGAAGAGCTCCGGCGCGCTCTGGAGCGTCTTTTCCAGATCCGGGCCGGACATGCCGGCCTGCACGGTGATGGTCTGGTCGATCTCGTTGAAGCTGATGACCTTGTTGAAGTTGCGGCGCATATCCAGCGAGATGCCGCCCTTGACCGGCTCGACGCCGCGGGTGACGCTGCTGCCGCCGCCGTAGACGTACAGCGGGATGTGGTGCTCGGTGGAGTAGGCCACGATCTGCTCGACCTGCCCGGTCGTCTCGGGGTAGAGCACAACGTCGGGTACGCTGTCAACGCGCTTGTGGCGCAGACGCAGGATATCGTAGGCCGTGAAGCCGTAGGCCACGCTCAGACGGTCATAGTCCGTGGTGGAGACATTCTGCTCGCCGACGATCTTTTTGAGCGCTTCGATGTGCTCGGGCGCGAGCTGCACCGGGTGGTCAGAGAGGTCGACGGGGTCAAAGCCGATGTCGTCGGAATACGCCTTGAAATCGTCGTCCGTCATTTTGAACGTCTCTTTCATGAGCGTGTACAGAGACTCTTTCGGATATTTGAAGAAGTTCGGATCGCCCCAGCGGAAAATGGAGCGGTAGCTGTCCGCCGGCGCGGGGGTGAGCACCCACTTCGGCTCGAATCCTTTGTACGGTTTGTTGCTCATTGTGCAATCCTCCTCTTGACTTGGATCAGTTTCTGATAGATCGGGCGCAGGCGCGGATAGATCTTGCGGTAGGCCTGCTCGTAAATGTCGTTATATACCTCGTGATTCCGCTCGTTTGGCTGGAACGTGTCCTTGACGTGGACCATGGCTTTGGCCGCCGCGTCAAAGTCGTCGAACACGCCCTTGGCCACGAACGCGACCATGGACGAGCCGATGGAGCACGCCTCATGCGTCTGCGAACGCACGACCGGCAGGCCGAACACGTCCGCCGCGATCTGGCAGACCACGTCGCTCTTCGCGCCGCCGCCGCCGATGCGGATCTCGTGAATGGTCAGGCCCGAGCGGTCCTCCATGATGCGCAGCGCCATGTACAGCTCCAGGCACAGACCCTCGATGATGGCGCGGTAGAAGTGGTAGCGCGTGTGGTAATCGGAAAAGCCGATGACCGCGCCGAGCGAGTCCGGGTGCAGGATGCCGGCCGTCCAGTACGGCTGCAGGAGCAGGCCGTCGCTGCCGGCGGGCAGGTCGCGGATGCGCTGGTCGAGCAGGGCCTCGGGTGCCATGCCCATTTCCTTGGCGTCGATGGCGTCGGCCGTGCCGAATTCCTTGACGAACCACGACAGCAGCCACAGACCGCGGTAGATCTCGATCTCGGGGTTGTAGTGGTCGTTGAGCACGCCGGGGTAGGCGGGCAGGAACTGCTGCGGCTCGACGTACTGCGTCGTGCTGAACTGGATGGTGGCCGTCGTGCCCAGCGAGATCGACGCCTTGTCGGAATCGACGACGGCAAGGCCGAGCGTCTCGCAGCCCTTGTCCGAGCCGGTCGAGATGAGCGGCAGTCCGGCGGGGATGCCGGTCAGGGCGCTGACCTCGTCCGTGATCGTGCCGATGACCGTGCCGGACGGCACGAGGTCGCACAGCTTTTCGTTCGGCACGTCGCAGAAGCAGCGCGTGAGGCTGCCGGGCTTCATCCAGCGGCGGTTTTTGTAGTCGAACGGGATGTGGCCGATCTGGTTCGAGGCCGAGTCGATGAGGTTGCCCGTGAGCTTGTAGTTCAGGTACGTGGGCAGCATGACGTATTTGGCGGTCCTGGCCCAGATCTCCGGCTCGTGGCGCATGATCCAGTTGCCGGCGGAGGCGGCGTAGACCACCTTCGCCGTCGGCTCCATGCCGGCGAGCTTAAAGACCATCATGTTCTTGGCAGGCATGGCGCCGTTCGGATCGACGGAGCGCTTGTCCAGCCAGAGGATGATGTCGCGCAGGGGATTGCTGTTCTCGTCCAGACACACAACGGTGTCGCGGATGACGGTGATCGTCATGGCGATCACGTCCGGCAGCAGGGCATTGCTGCGCGCACACAGCTCGCGGCAGCATTCGCACAGGCGGTCGAAGTAGAAGTCCGGCTTCTGCTCGGCCCAGCCGGGCTCTTTCGAGAAGTAGGGCTCGGCATATTTGCTCTGCACGACGTCCACGATCCGGCCGTCCGGGTCCACGAGCAGGGCGCGTGCGCTCTGTGTGCCGATGTCGCAGGTCAGCACCAGCGGTTTGCTCAAGTTGATTCCCTCCTATGATATAGTTTGCTCTCTCTCCTATACTGTAAGCGATTTTCGCGCTGATTTCAATCGGGTTTGTGCTTGAGCAGACTGCTCGTGGCGATGACGTCCACGCCGAGGCCGAGCACGTCGGGGATGACCACGTCGCCGCGGGCGATGCGTTCGGTCACGGTCACGGCGCGGATGGCGTCCATGACGTCGAAGATGCGGTCCTTCGGGATGTCCGCCGATACGCGCACCGGCAGCACCGGCGCGTCCGGGAAGGCCGTGCGCACGGTCGAGCAGATGGTGCGCTTGGGCGCGGTCATCTCCGAGATGGCAAACTCCCGGCCGCGGGGGCAGGTGTTGCCGGTGACGGACCAGCCGTCGCCGTCGCGTTCGATTTTCAAGGTGCAGCCGCGCGGGCAGCCGATACAGGTGAGTTCTTTCATGCCTCTGCCACCTCGATCGTAAAGTGGACATCGCGCGCGTGGGCGATGCCGAGCTTGTCAAAGTCCAGCGTGAGCTGCTGCATCTCGGGCGGACGCAGGAAGGGATAGCGCCGCGACCAGACCTCATTGCCGTCGATGGTCAGCACCACGCGGCAGGGGCCGAGCACCTCCGCGCTGCGGAAATACAGCGTGACGGCGCTGTTGTCCTGCGTGCGGTCGAGCCGCTGCGGGACAAGATAGCCGAAGTCGTCCGAGATCGTGACGGCGACCTCGTCGCGCGTGTGCGCGGCAAAGTGCGCGGCGCTCTTTCCGGCCAGCTCGCCGGAGGCGGACACGTAGTCCACAAGGTCGTTGACGTGCAGCGCGTTGCCGCACGAGAAGATGCCGGGGATCTCGGTCATGAGCTGCCCGTCGCAGACGGGGCCGCGGGTGTGCCCGTCGAGCGGGACGCCGAGCGACTCCGCCAGCTCGTTTTCCGGGATGAGGCCGACGGACACGATGAGCGCGTCACAGTCGATGCGCTGCTCCGTGCCGGTGATGGGGCGCATATGCGCGTCCACCTCGGCGACCTCCACGCCCGTGAGCCGGTCTGCGCCAAACACGCGCGTGACCGTGTGGCTCAGGTGCAGCGGGATGTCGTAGTCATGCAGGCACTGGTGGATGTTGCGCGTCAGACCCGAGGGGGTGGGCTTCGCTTCATAAACTCCGAGCACTTCGGCGCCCTCGAGGGTCAGGCGGCGAGCCATGATAAGCCCGATATCGCCCGAGCCGAGAATAACGCACTTTTTGACAGGCATTTCGCCGAGCAGGTTGGTGAAATACTGTGCCGTGCCGGCGGTGAATACCCCTGCGGGGCGGGTGCCGTGGATGGACACCTGCTTCGCCGTGCGCTCGCGGCAGCCTGTGGCGAGCACGAGAGCCCTTGCCTCGATAGTCTGAGCGCCGTCCCTGTTGACGGCCGAGATAACGAATCCGTCATCGGCCTTTTTTATTGAAGTGACGAATGTCAGCGTAAGAGCGTCGATATTCTCTTTTTTGAATTCGTCGATGAAGATTTCGGCGTATTCGGGGCCCGAGAGCTTCTTACCGAAGCGCACAAGGCCGAAGCCGTCGTGGATGCACTGCTTGAGGATGCCGCCGAGCCGTGCTTCACGCTCGATGAGCACGGTCTTTGCACCCTCGCGGTGCGCTTTTATCGCAGCGGCAAGCCCTGCGGGGCCTCCGCCGATGACTGCAACGTCATATCTCATTGAGCTTCACCGCCCTTCGTTTTGCCGTAGCAGATTATCGAATCCGAGCCGCCCTTGCGTACCTCTGAGAGGGGTATGCCCTGATGCTCGGCGATTATTTTGGTCACAAGAGGGGAGCAGAAGCCACCCTGGCACCTGCCCATGCCGGGTCTCAGGCGCTTTTTGATGCCGTCGACCGTCGGCACGCAGAGCGGGGAGTTGAGCGCGTCGATTATCTCGCCCTTGCTTATCTCCTCGCAGCGGCAGACTATCTCGCCGTAGTCGGGGTTCTGTTTTATCAGTTTATCCCGCTCCTCTGCGCTCATCTCGCGCAGCACCGGCACAGGCTTCCTGACGGGGTCGAATTTCTCATTCCTCTTGACTTTGCCCTCGCCGCCGAGCATATCGACCGCCATGCGCTCGATGTCAAGCGCAACCGCGGGGGCGGTGGTGAGGCCGGGGGATTGAATGCAGGCGCAGTGAATGAGATTTGTAGTTTTGCGCCCTTTCTCTATAACGAAATCCTCTTCAAAATTCGGCGCGCGCACGCCGGTAAAGTAGGTGATTATATCTCTCTCGGTGAGCGACGGAGCGGTGCCGCGCTGCTTTGTGAATACCGTCTCGATGCTCTCGGCGTTCGTTGCGAAATTCTCTTTCTCGTAGGTCTCGACCGCGTCGGGGCCGGCGAGGATATTTCCGTGGACGGTGTTCAGCAGCCCGCCGCCCTTGGTATGGGACGGATTGCTCTCGAGCTTTTTGATGGAAGCTATCGAGCTTATCAGCGAGCCGGCTTTTTTATCGAGAATTGAATTCGTGCCGCGCCTCGGGTGGATGGAATAGAAACGGTCGCCCGCCATTTTGGCTATATCCTCGGCGAATACGCCTGCGGCGTTGATGACTATCTTCGGGCGGATAACGCCCCTGTTGGTCGTGACGGAGACTATCCTGCCGTCCCTGACTTCCATGCCCGTCACGGCGGTGTCGAGCGACACCTTAGCGCCGTTCATCACGGCGTTCTCGCCGTAGGCTATCGTCAGCCCGTAGGGGCAAACGCAGCCCGCCATCGGGTTGTATATGGCGAATTTGAAATCACTGTTAAATTTCGGCTCGCGGCGCTTCAGCTCCGCACCCGAAATGACGGTCGAATCGTCTATGCCGTCGATGAATTTTCGCTTCCAGGTGTATAGACGTATCAGCGGCTTCAATGCGCCCTGGGTGAAGCAGACATACTGCCCGCAGCGCTTGAAGGGCACGCCGAGGTCGGAGCAGACCTTGTCAAACATACGGTTACCCTTGATTATGTATTTGTGCTTGAGTGAGCCTTTGCCGAGGTCGATGCCGGGGTGAACTTCGCCGTCGTTCCTGCCCGATGCCTGAACGGCGAGGTCGCTCTCTTTATCCACCAGCAGGATATTGAGCTGCCACTTACTCAGCTCCCTTGCGATGCTTGCACCCGAGATGCCGCCGCCGATGATAAGGATATCGGGCTCCGCGCCGTCGAGCGAGGAGTCGTTGACCTCGGGCAGGCGCATGGGCGGTATCGGCGCGCCGGTGAATTCTATGTCGTTAACGACGTGCAGGCCGTGCTTTTTGTCGACCGCGAGCGAGCAGGCTTCGACTATCTCTTTCCAATCGTCGCTTTTACCCGTCATTATGCGGACTCCGTCGCCCTCGGTCACGGCGTATCTGCCGCCGTAGCGCTTGTCAAGCTCCCTTCGGAGCGCTTTGATATTCAAGGCCTCCGCCTCCTTTTGGCATTATGTATACTAATTATATCATACCATAGAATTGAGGGTCAAGCTATATTTATCGCCATATTCCGCGGGAGGAAGAATAAAATATGTCAAAGAGCGGGCTTTGTCTGAAAAACATTTGTGCCCGCACGGCTTTTGGACAATTTCAACAAAAAATTCACCGCAAATTTTACACCTCTTTTAAAGTATAAACCTTGAATTACTTTTAGGGTTTAGTATAATTAAATAGAAGAGCGGAGGTGCGCCTTCGCAACAAAGGAGAAAGAATTAATATGGAGAAAATCAGAGTAGGCGTTATCGGCTGCGGCGGTATCGCCAATGGCAAGCATCTGCCCGCCCTTAAAAATGTTAAAGAGGTCGAAATGGTTGCTTTCTGCGACATTATTGAGGAGAGAGCAGTTGAGGCCGCCAAGAAATACGGCACCCCCGATGCAAAAGTCTACACCGACTATAAAGAACTGCTCAAGGATGAGAGCATAGTCACCGTCCATGTCTGCACCCCGAACCGCTCCCACAGCTTCATCTCGATTGACGCTATGGAGGCGGGCAAGCACGTTATGTGCGAGAAGCCCATGGCAAAGACCTACGCCGAGGCTAAGGCGATGTATGAGACCTCCGTCAGGACGGGCAAGCTGCTCACCATCGGCTATCAGTCCCGCTGGAGAGACGACGCGCTCTATCTCAAGCAGTGCTGCGAGAACGGCGAGCTGGGCGATATCTATTACGCAAGAGCCATTGCGCTCAGGAGAAGAGCCGTGCCCACATGGGGCGTGTTCCTCAATGAATACGAGCAGGGCGGCGGTCCGCTTATCGACATCGGCACTCACGCACTCGACCTCACCCTTTGGATGATGGATAACTACAAGCCCAAGATGGTTGTCGGCACCAAATATAAGAAGCTCGGCGATCAGAAGAACACCGCAAACGCATGGGGCGACTGGGATCCCGAGAAATACACCGTTGAGGATTCCGCTTTCGGCTTCGTCGTCATGGAGAACGGCGCAACGGTCAGCGTTGAGTCAAGCTGGGCGCTCAATATCGCGGACCCCGAGGAGGCGTCGACCCTCCTTGTCGGCGACAAGGGCGGTGCGGATATGCACGACGGTCTCCGCCTGAATTACGTCAAGAACGGCAGACAGGTCATCGAGAAGCCTGATTTCAGCACCGGCGGAGTAGCTTTCTTTGAAGGCACCTCCGATGACCCGAAGGATCTCGAATGCCATGCTTTCTATGATTCCGTCATCAACGGCACTCCGCTCAGGACAAAGCCCGAGCAGGCTATGGTAGTCACTCAGATCCTTGAGGCTATCTATGAATCCGCCGCTACCGGCAAGCCAGTCTATTTTGACTGAGAAAGGATAAGGCAAGATGAAAATTGCTGTTCAGGTCTATTCACTCAGACACTACATAAACGATAAAGACAGCCTTTTTAAGGCTCTCGAGGATATCAAGGCCGCGGGTTATGACGGCGTTGAATTTGCGGGCTACTTCGGCGCCGAGGCGGCGGAGCTTAAAGCCAAGCTCGATGAGCTGGGTCTCGTCGCGGTCGGCGGCCATATCGGCATTGAGAATTTTGAGAGCGACAAGCTCGCCGATACCATCGAATTTCAGCATACTCTCGGAGTCAAGGCGATAGGCGTCGGCGGCGCACCCCACGACACGGTCGAGGAATGCGTTCACACCGGCACAGTGCTCGGTAACGCTCAGAAATATGCCATGGATAAATACGGCATGAAGGTCTATTATCACAACCACACCGAGGAATTCAAAAAGTTTGACGACGGCTCGATGCCCATAGATATAATCGGCGGCCTCTGCTCGCTCGAGATAGATACCTATTGGAGCTTCGTTGCGGGTATGGATAACTATGAATTCCTCATGGCTCACAAGGATAATATAGTCCACCTCCATATCAAGGACGGTATCGACGGCAAGCCGATAGTCATCGGCAGAGGTCAGTGCGATATCCCCACCGTCGTCAAGGCGGCGAAGGAGATGGGCATGGAGTGGCTCATCATCGAGAACGAGGATAACGACAACGACGATGCGGCCGCTGTCACAGAGAGCCTGAATTATCTCAAATCACTTATCTGACAAGGAGGACAATATGAAACTCGGAGTTTTTACAACGCTTCTTTCAAACCTCTCTCTTGAGGAATCCCTTAAATATTTCAAATCCCTCGGCATCGAGATGGTCGAGATAGGCTGCGGCGGCTACCCCGGCAACGCCCATGCCGACCCCGAGACCCTGCTCGCCGATGAGCATAAGCTCGAGGAGTTCAAGGCGCTCATTGCCAAATACGGCATGGAGATAAGCGCCCTTTCGTGCCACGGCAACCCCGTCCACCCCAACAAGGAGCTTGCCGCGGAGTATGACAAGACCATCAGAAACACCATTCTGCTCGCCGAGAAGCTCGGCCTGCATCAGATAAACACCTTCTCCGGCTGCCCCGGCGACCACGAGGGCGCAAAATACCCCAACTGGGTCGTCTGCCCGTGGCCGAATGACTTCAGCGAGATCCTCGAGTGGCAGTGGAACGAGGTGCTCATTCCCTATTGGAAAGACCTTGTCGCGTTCGCAAAGGCTCACGGCGTCAATAAGATAGCTCTTGAGCTTCACCCCGGCTTCTGCGTCTATAACACCGAGTCGCTGCTCAAGCTGCGCGAGGCCGTCGGCCCCGAGATAGGCGCAAACTTCGACCCGAGCCACCTTATCTGGCAGGGCATGGATCCCGTCGCCTGCATACGCAAGATGGGCGACGCCATATTCCACTTCCACGCAAAGGACACCAAGATCGACAAGTACAACACCGCCGTCAACGGCGTGCTCGACACCAAGCCCTATGCGGATGAGATCAATCGCTCGTGGATATTCCGCTCCGTCGGCTACGGCAACGACTATTCGTATTGGAAGGATATCATCTCCAACCTGCGTATGGTCGGCTATGACTACGCCATCAGCATTGAGCATGAGGATTCGCTAATGAGCCAGAACGAGGGTCTCTCAAAGGCCGTTTCGTTCCTCAAGGATGTGCTTGTCACCGAGCCTACAGGCGCAATGTGGTGGGTGTGATCCGACAGGATCGGAGTGTATATTATGGATAAGAAGCGATTTTCGCTGTCCCTGATCGACGGATTCATTATGGGGATCGTCTGCTTATTGCTGTGCGAATTCTCAGTCTCCGCCTATGCGGTCGAGCTGTCGGTGCGGGCGATGTGGCTCATTGCCGCCGCTTGTGCGGTCATCTCTGCGATCGTTCTGCTTTTTACTCTGCCGAAGAATGCTGACGGCAGGCTCATTGCAAGGCACACTTTGGCGGGAGTTCTCGGCTTTGCCCTCTCCTGCATATTGATGCTTGTATATTACCTGTCGTTTTCGTTCAGGCTGTTCCCCGCAGTGTCGGGGGAGGCGCAATACGGCATTGCGGCACTGGCGCAGGCGGGTGTGTTCCTGCTTGTTTCGGCGGCTGCGAGGGCAGCGGTGGTTTTAATTAAATTTTTTACAAAGCGAAATAAGGAAGCAATACTATGATTAACGGAAAATTCGGATTTGCCGTCATCGGTTACGGCGGCATGGGCAGCTGGCATACCCGCAAGGTAAAGAACGAGATGGGCGAGTATGCCGAGCTTATCGGCATATATGACATCGACCCTGCAAGAAATAAGGTCGCCGAGGAGAACGGCATTCACGCTTTCGCAAGCCGTGAGGAGCTGCTCGCCGACGAGCGTATCGACCTTGTCACCGTCGCAACGCCCAACGATTACCATAAAGAGATAGTCATGGCGGCTCTCAGAGCCGGCAAAAATGTTATCAGCGAGAAGCCCGTCACCATCTGCTCCGCCGACCTTGAGGAGATGATCGCCTGCGCCAATGAGTGCGGCAAGCTCTTCACCGTCCATCAGAACAGACGCTGGGATGAGGATTACCTCACCATGAAGAAGCTGCTTGACGACGGCACTTTGGGCAAGGTGTTCAGAATTGAATCCCGCGTGCAGGGCTCAAGAGGCATTCCCGGCGACTGGCGCAATCAGAAGCAGCACGGCGGCGGAATGGTCTTTGACTGGGGCATTCACCTGCTCGACCAGGCGCTTATGATGACCCTGCCCCGCAAGCTCAAGACCGTCTATGCAGAGCTTACCAACGTCACCAACGAGAATTGCGACGACGGCTTCAGAGCGACCCTCATCTTTGACGACGGGCTTTCGTTCTATGTCGAGGTCACCACGAGCAACTTCATCTCGCTCCCGCTCTGGTATATGCTCGGCGAGAACGGCACCTCCGTCATTGACGATTGGGATTGCAGCGGCAAGACCGTCATGGTCTCCGATTGGGAAAACAGGGACGCCGTGCCCATCGTTGCGGGCGCAGGTATCACCAAGACAATGGCGCCGAGGACGGACGACACCATCAAGGAGTATCCTCTCGACGTCCAAAAGGCCGACTGGGGCGAATACTACAAGAATGTGTTCGCATATCTCAGGGGCGAGGAACCCATTATCGTTACCCACGATCAGCAGCGCAGGCTTCTGAAGCTGGTCGAGGCGATATTTGAATCCGGCAAAGAGAATAAGGTCGTTGAATTCAACGATATTATCTGATAAGCACGAAAGGCATTGAAATGAAAAAATATTTCAGGAGGACGTGGGTCGAGGTCAGCCTCGACGCCCTGCGGCATAATTACAACGAGATAAAGAATACCCTGTCGCCCGGCTGCGATATAATCGCCGTGGTCAAGGCGGACGCCTACGGCCACGGGGTCGAGAATACCGTCAGGGAATTCTCCGAGTGCGGCTGCCGCTGGTTCGCCGTGTCGAATCTCGAGGAGGCCATGCAGGTGCGCTCGGCGAACGCCGACTGCTCGATACTCATTCTCGGCTACACCCCCGCTGAATATGCCGCCGCCCTTGCGGTGAATAACATCTCGCAGGCGGTGTTCAATATCGAATATGCCCGCAGCCTCTCCGAGAAAGCCGTGGAGAGCGGCGTGCAGGTGAGCATTCACATCAAGGCGGATACAGGCATGAGCCGCCTCGGATTTGCGTTCCGTGACAGCGTGGCGGACGCAGGCTCTATCTCTCAGATAGCCGAGGCCTGCCGTCTGCCGGGGCTTTATCCCGAGGGAATATTCACCCACTTTGCCTGTGCCGACGAGCGTGAGGGCGAGGTGTTCACCCGCTTCCAGTTCGAGCTTTTCACCACTCTTATCCGCAGCCTTGAATTCGAGGGCATAACCTTCCCGTTCAGGCATTGCTGCAACTCGGCGGCGACGATCCTTTACCCCGAGATGCACCTTGACCTTGTGCGCCCCGGCATAATCCTCTATGGGCTTATGCCGTCGGAGTTCCTTAACGGCAAGATAAGCCTTATCCCCGCCATGAAAATGAAGACTGTCGTCTCCATGACCAAGACCATACCGGACGGCACCCCCGTCAGCTACGGCAGGATCTATACGGGCGAGGGCGACACGGCGGTCGCCACAGTGCCCGTCGGCTATGCGGACGGCTACCCGAGAGCGCTCTCGGGCAAGGCGTTCATGCGCGTGGGCGGCGCGACCGTGCCCGTGATAGGCAGGATATGTATGGATCAGTGTATGCTCGATGTCTCGGGCGTTGACGGCGTGCGTGAAGGCATGACCGTCACCGTGCTTGACGACGACCCCGCATGCCCCCTCTCTGTTGACGCGGTCGCGGCGGCAACGGGCACGATAAATTATGAAATACTCTGCGGCATCAATAAACGTGTGCCGAGACTGTATTTCCGCTCCGATAATATCGAAGCGATCGCGGATTATATGAAGTGATCTGTAAAATATAATGTAATGATAGAATTAAAGCTGTCGTCCTTCATCGAAGAACGGCAGCTTTTTGCGTTGAGAATGTTGTCGAAAAATTGAGGCTGTCTGTGAGAGGGAGTCACTTGACTGCAAGCCGACAGTTATATAATCGCAGATCGGCAATTTCATCGTAGGGGATGACGTCCTCGGCATCCAGCAAGCAAAACCGTAATGTAAATTGAACATCGTAGGGGGCAAACTGTGTTCGCCCGCATAAAACTATCGAGCAAAGCGAGACGGATGAAGTGTGCCGCAGACAGAATTTATGCTCATGCTGTACTCCTTTTAATCCAGCTCAAACTGACCCGTATAGAGCTGATAATACTTGCCCTGCTGCGCGATAAGGTCGTCGTGGCTGCCGCGCTCGATTATCTCGCCGTGCTCGAGCACCATTATCGCGTCGGAATTCCTGACCGTCGAGAGGCGATGGGCTATGACAAACACCGTCCTGCCCTCCATGAGCTTATCCATGCCCTTCTCGATAAGGCGCTCCGTCCTCGTGTCTATCGAGCTTGTCGCTTCGTCGAGAATGAGCACGGGCGGGTCGGCTACCGCCGC
>ENA-ORPK01002288-ORPK01002288.1-human-gut-metagenome-genome-assembly--contig:-NODE-2288-length-13497-cov-5.455810_pt1 | contig 13497 bp, 11 predicted proteins | sample MGYA00242139_ERZ509068 | MGnify/ENA primary metagenome ERZ509068 (study PRJEB26280, sample SAMEA2338687) | human gut metagenome | biome: human gut; feature: human-associated habitat; material: faeces... | reverse complement strand
ATCGCGAAGCCCTCGCCGCCGCCCTCGCCCTGGATGGAGGCCTTGCCCTTCTCGACGTTGCCGAGCTTGCCGCGCCTCTCCAGCCATTCGACCGACGGGTACATGGTGGAGTCGACGTCCGCATCCGCGTTGCCGCGCTCCCAGTGGAGAAGGCGCGTCGCGTCGAGCGCGCGGACGTCCTTCAGCGCGAGGCGGAAGCCGTCGCCGTGGCCCGTCTCGTTGCCCATCGACCACATAATGATGCAGGCGTGGTTGCGCTCCTGCATCACCAGGCGCTCAATGCGGTCGACGTAGGCCGGCTCCCATGCCGGGTCGCCGCGTGGTTGCGGTAGTTCAGCACGTGGTTGACGTTGCGCTCCCGGATCGTCTTGAACCATTCCTTGTGGAGGCCGAGGCCGTCCTTCCCGTAGCCGGGCTCGTGCCCCTCGATGTTCGCCTCGGCGATCACGTAGACGCCGTAGCGGTCGCAGAGGTCGTACCAGCTGTGGTGGTCCGGGTAGTGCGAGGTGCGCACGGTGTTGATGTTGAAGCGCTTGAAGAGCGTGATGTCCTTGAGCATGTCGTCCATCGTGACGGTGCGCCCGTTGTCGGGGCTGCACTCGTGGCGGTTGACGCCCTTGAACTTGATCGCCTTGCCGTTGAAGCGCACCTCGTTCTTCACGATCTCCACGTGCTTGAAGCCCACGCGGCAGGCCCGCACGTCCTCGCCGGCCTTCATGACGAGCGTGTAGAGGTAGGGGTCCTCCGCGCTCCACGCACGGGCCTTCTTCACGACGAGCACGCCGTCCTTGACGTCGCCGACCTTCTGGAAGGCGGCGTCGTAGAGGGTGGCGGAGACGGGGACGCTACCGCCCACGACCTTCGTCCTGAGCTTCAGCTTCCAGTCGATGAACGGACGGTCCGGCACCGTCTCGACGAAGAAGTCGTCGAGGCGCACCTTCGGCGTGGCGAAGAGGCACACGTCGCGGTAGATGCCCGAGAAGCGGAACATGTCCTGGTCCTCCAGGAAGCTACCGTCGCACCAGCGGTAGACCTCCACCGCGAGCAGGTTGTCGCCGTCCCGGAGGTACTTCGTCACGTTGAACTCGCTCGGCAGCTTGGAGTCCTCGGCATAGCCGACCTTCTGCCCGTTGACCCACACGTAGTAGGCGCTGTACACGCCGTCGAAGTGGACGAAAAGACGCTTGCCGTCCCACGATTCGGGCACGCTGAACGAGCGGCGGTAGAAGCCGATAGCGTTATGATCCTCCACGCCGTAGTAGGTGTAGCCCACGTTGGCGTTAGGCGGATTGTTCTGGAACGGGTAGCCCACGTTGGTGTATACCGGTTTGCCGTAGCCTGCCATCTCCCAAGAGAGCGGCACGCGGATGTTGTCCCATGCCGAGTCGTCGTAGTCGGCAGCGAAGAACTCGCTTTCGCCAGGACCGTTCTGTGTTCCGGGCACGAACTTGAACTTCCACTCGCCGTTGAGCAGCTGTGTCTCGGCGTTCTGCGGAGTGAGCCACGGCTCGTTGAACGCAGCGTCGCTCTTCATAGCCTCTACCGATGCGTAGGGAATGAACGTAGCGTGAGCATCCTCCTTGTAGTCGCCCACCTTCTGCTGGTTCTGAATCTACGAAGCATCGAACTTGCGACCGCTCGTTCCCGATCCGCCGCCAGTGGTTCCGCCACCGGTTTCGCCGGTAGAGCCGCCTTCCACGTCTTCGAGCGAAATCTCCTTGTACGTAGCCCAAGAGCGTGTGTTGCCCTGCGTGCTTCCGTAGAGGATAGACGACATCGCGAGGATGTTGCTCACCGTAGAAGCGTCGCAACGCAGCACGCCGTTAATGTACAGACCGTCCGACTTCAGCTCGATGGTGGTCTCGCCCGAGATGTTCGAGATGTCCTTGCGGTGAGTCTGACTCGGGTTGAAGCAGTTGATCTGCAGGTTGCTGCTGTTCTTTGTGTAGAAAAGATGTATTACGTTGACGCCGCCCCATCCGTTTGCGCCCTGAAGGTCGTCGCCGATAGAGAGCACGTTCTCGTTCGCTTTCGAGTCGTCGCAGGTGCTGAGGTCGAGCACAGCCTTGAAACTCTGCTTCTGGAAGTTTATCGCCGTCTCGTAGCTGAACGACTTGCCGTTAGGCGTATAGTTGGTGAGTAGCGACTGGCGTGCCTGCACCGAAAGCGTGCCGCCGGCGAGGAGACACACAAGAGAAAGCAAGAGCACGAGGCGCTGTTTGATGTTTGCTATCATAATGTTTTTAGGTTTGTTGTAATATCTACTATATATATAATGTGTGACAGCTTACTTCTTCAGCAGCGTTTTCTTGCCGTTCACGATGTATATGCCCTCCTGCAATCCGTCTGTGTTGCTGTCTGTGCGCACCTGCTGACCGCCGATGTTGTGCACGCCCTTGGCATGAGTCTGCTTCTGCTCGGTCTCTACGCCGTCGGTCTTCACGCCTTCGATGGCAGTCTCGGGCGTATTGGCGTCTACGAGCAGCCACTGTGCAGCCTCAAACTCCTTGCCCGGCATCTGCGGCATAGCGGCAATGCGGTTGTAGACTGAGTTCTGGTAGAGATACATCGAAGCACTTGCCTCTGTGTTGCGGCTCGAAATGGCGTATTCTTCGGTAGAACCCTCCACCGGCTCAATGCGCCACTCGCTGAACGTGCCGCCCTTTGCAGACGGCGTGCCCCAAAGTTCGGCTCCCCACGCTGTGTCGCCCGACATGATGCGGTAGAATCCCGGAGTGGTTGCGCTCTCGATCTGTTCGAGCGTCACCTTCACCTTCTCGCCACCAAGCACAAGACGTCCGTCTTCGGTGCCGAGAAACTGTTTCTTGCCGACATTGTAGAGACAGTAGGTGCCTCCGCTTTTCGGCGTCTCGCCCTTGTAGTCTTCGGCTGCTACGGCTGTACAAGTGCCGAGCAGCGCAAGGGCTGTAAAGAATAATTTGTTCATATTGGTTTGTTATTAGTATGTATTAGTATATTCGTTTTTATATGCTCTCTAACAATTGGTGCATTAAACTGCGTTCTGTAGTACGTAAGAGGTTTTAGGTTATACGGTTAACTGCCGCCGATTGCGGCAAGCTAACCGTGATGTAGTCTGTAGTTGTCGATTATTTGTTGTCGGCAACCATCTTTTTCGGTCCGCGCACGCGTTCGTTCTGCTTCACTCCGCTGCGAATCTCGATGTTGATGCCGTCCGAAATGCCGGTCTGCACCTTGCGTCGCTCGTATGTCTGCTTGTCGCCTTCGCCCTTTATCACGTAGACGTATGTGTCGTTGCCCTCAAACTCTATGGCGCTCTCTGGCACAGCCAGCACGTTCTTCGCTTCAGCCAGCACTATCTCTGCGTTGGCGCTGTAGCCCGAGCGTATGTTCGCAGACGAGGACGGCAGATTCACGGCTGCCTTTATCTCAAACTGGTTGGCGCCGTTCTGCTCCGTAGCTTTCGGCGAGATGTACTCCAGACGGGCGTCGAACTTCAGATCCTGCAGCGCGCCAATCGTAATCTTCATGTTCATTCCGGCGGAGAGACGGCCCACCTCAGTCTCGTCGATATTGCCGCGGAAGATGAGGTCGTTCATGTTTGCGACGGTAGCTATTGTGGTTCCGTCGTTGAAGGTGTTGGCAAGAATGACGGAGTTGCCCACCTTCACCGGTATGTCGAGTATCAGACCCGTGATTGTGGAGCGTATGAGCGTAGACGAAGCCGAAGCGTTCGACTTCGATACGCCGTCGCGCACTACCTCCAGGTTGTCCTGCGCCGCGTCCACCTCCTCGCGAGCCTGTCTGAGAGCCTGCGCTATCTTATCGTATTCGTCGGCAGCGACGAGTCCTTTGTCGAAGAGAGCCTTCTCGCGGTCGTAGTCGGTTTGCGCCTGCTTGCGGTTTATCTCGGCAAGACGCAGACGCGACTGGGCTGCGCTGAGCGAACCCATGTCCGGAATCACCTTGACCTTTGCAATCACCTCGCCCTGCTGAACCGTTTCGCCAGCCTCTTTGAGTATCTCGGTGATGATACCCGAGATTTGCGGCTTCACGTTCACCTCGTTGCGCGGCTCAATCTTGCCGGTGACGACGGTGGTCTTGCGGATGTTCATACGCTGCAGTGTGAACTCGTCGTAGACCTCGGGTTGAGGCTGCGACTTGATGTAGAGAAACACGAATGTTCCGATGAAGATCACGGCAACAAGTGCCATGAGGATGTATTTGATGTACTTTTTCATAAGCTGGGTTGTTTTACTCGTCGCGCATGGCGTCTACGGGTTTAATTCTCATGGCTCTCATGGCAGGCGCAAGTCCGGCGAGCACGCCGAGCAGCGAGAGCATGGCTACGGCGCCCACGGCTGTCCAGAAGCTGATCTGAAAGTGAGCCATTACGATGCCGTCCGTTGTGTTAGCCATTTCGAGCGCCTGCAGGATAAGCACCACGAAAAGTATGCCGCTCATGCCGGCTATGGCTGTGAGGAGTATGCTTTCGGAGATGATTTGCGAGAGAATGCTTCGCGGTGTGGCGCCTATTGCACGGCGTATGCCAATCTCTGTTGTGCGTTCGCGCACGGTCACCATCATAATGTTCGACACGCCGATGGCTCCGGCGAGCAGCGTGCCTATGCCTACGAGCCAGATGAGTATGTTGACGCCGCGGAACATGCTGTCGACCATCGAGAACATCATCTCGGTGTTGAATATCATCACGCCCTTGTCGTCCTTCGGACTCACGTCGTGCGCCTGCGCTATCACGCTGCGTATGCGGTCGGTGATGTTGCTCATCTTCACGCCGGGCTTTCCAGTCATGCAGAGCAGGTCGATGTTGTGTCCGCGGTTGTACACTTGCTGCACGAGTGTGATGGGCAGCACTACGGCTTGTTCGTCGCTGCCGTTGATGTTCATGTTGCCGTCGCTGTAGTTGACACCCACCACATTATAGTATATGGAGTCGATGCGAATGAGCTGACCGCACGGGTCGCCTCCGCTGGTGAAGAGCGACTTGTATACTTGCTTGCCGATGACGCAGACCTTGCGTCCCTGACTGATGTCCATCTCGTTGATGTATCGTCCGTAGAACATCTTCGGCGTAGTGACCTCCTGCATGTCTGGCATCACGCCCTTCACGGTGCATGAGGCGTGCTTGTCGCCGTGCGTAGCGCCGGCTCCCCATCGCGTGATGGTAGGCGTAACGACGTCGAGCTCTGGCACGTGCGCCTTGAGTCGCTTCACGTCGTCGTAGTTCATCACCCACTGTCGTCCTTTGCGGAATCCGTGGTAGGGTATGGTGGTCTGCTGCGCCCATACGACGGCAGAGTTTGTGGCGAATCCGTCGAGGTTCTTGTTGATAAGCTCCTTGAGTCCGTCGCCGCCGCCGATGAGTCCGACGAGCATGAACACGCCCCAAAACACGCCGAATCCGGTGAGGAAGGTGCGCGATTTGTTGCGAGATAGCGTGTCGAGTATTTCACGCAAGCGGTCGGTATCGAATCGTATCATTGTTTTCTTGAGTTTATTCAGCCCTCAGCGCCTCAATCGGTCTGATTCGGGCTGCCTTGCGAGCCGGGATGAGTCCGGCGAGCGTGCCGGCGACTATCATCAGGAGTGTGGCTTTTATGCAGGTGTCGAAGCCCACGGTGGGGTTGGTGAACATCTGTATGGCGAAGAGTCCGTTGTCTATGGTTTCCTTTCCGATAGTGGCGTCCATATACTGGTTGGCGGCGATGCCGAGCAGCATGCCTATGTAGCCGAAGAAAGTAGTGATGGCGACGCTCTCGATGATGATGAGGCGCAGGATAGACCACGGCTTGGCGCCGATAGCCTTGCGTATGCCGAACTCGTGAGTGCGTTCGCGCACGGTGATGAGCATGATGTTCGACACGCCCACGATGCCCGAGATGAGCGTCAGTATGCCTATCACCCAGAGCGCCGTACTCAGCAGTCCGTTGGCGGTGTTCATGCTGAGCGCCTGCGTGAATCGGTTCCATATCCATACGGCGTTTTCGTCGTCGGGCGCAGCGCGGTGCTGTCGGTTTATCCTCGCACGATAGTTGGACTCGAACGCCTCGTTCTCAGCCTCCGAGTTGAGATTGCTGAACGAGAAGACGATGTCGCCCGTCTTGTCGCCCTTGCTGTATATGGCGCGGAACGTCGTGAACGGTATGAAGGCGTCGTTGCCCATGCTGTTCTTCTGACTCTCGTAGATGCCCACGACGCGGAAGGCGAGCGTCGTTGTGCGTATCAGCTGTCCGTTCAAGGCGAGCGGCGACTGCGGCAGCAACTCTTTCGCCATGTCCGAGGATATGACTATCGACTTGCGGCGGTCTTTAAGGTCGAGCTGGTTGATGAAGCGTCCGCAGACCATCGTGCGCTTGTTGATGTAGATGTCGTTCGGGTATATGCCGCTCAGCTTTATGCCCGTGGTGTAGTTGCTGCCGTTGACGAGCGTCTCGCCCTGCTGCGACAGTTCTGCGCCCACGGTCTCCACGTTGTTGTTGAAGCCCTCCTTGGTGATGCTCATGTCCTTGTCGTTCAGCTCCACGGAGCGCCCTTCGCCCAGTCCGTCATACGCCTTCGACGTCTCGCCGCCGTACACCACCATTGATGTGGCGAGGAATCGGTTCGAGTTGCCCATCATGGCATTGATCAGACCATTGCCCGCACCGAGCAGCACTATGAGGATGAAGATGCCCCACGCCACGGAGAAGCCCGTGAGCGCCGTGCGCAGGCGGTTGTGCTTGATGGTGGTGAGTATTTCGATGAATATGTCGCGCATGTGCCTTTACTTCATTATGCCGTTGATGCCGAACGGACGCGCCGTATGGTCGAGGTTCTCCTCGATGCGGCCTATTACGCCGTCCTTTATGTGTACAATCTTGTTGGTCTCGTTAGCCACGCCGCTCTCGTGCGTCACGACGATGGTCGTCACTCCCTCCTCGGCGTTCAGCCTTTTCAGCAGTTCCATTACCTCCACCGACGTCTTCGAGTCGAGTGCGCCCGTAGGTTCGTCGGCGAGAATTATCTGCGGCTTCGTGATGAGCGCCCGCGCTATAGCCACGCGCTGCTTCTGTCCGCCCGACATCTCGTTGGGGTAGTGGTCTGCCCACTGCGCCAGTCCGAGTCGGTCGAGATACTCCATCGCCAGCTTGTGGCGCGTGCGTCGTGCCACGCCCTGATAGTAGAGCGGCAGTTCCACGTTCTCCACAGCCGTCTTGAACGCTATGAGGTTGAACGACTGAAAGATGAAACCTATCATGCGGTTGCGATACTCTGCAGCGCGCGTCTCCGAGAGGTTCTTGATGAGCGTGCCGCCGAGCAGGTATTCGCCCGAGTCGTAGTTGTCGAGAATGCCGAGAATATTGAGCAGAGTAGACTTGCCCGAGCCCGACGCGCCCATGATAGAAACGAACTCGCCCTCGGCAATGTCGAGCGTGATTCCCTTCAGCACATGCAGCGGCTGCGCACCCTGGTAAGTCTTGTTAATGTCTTTCAGATGTATCATATATATATAATATGTAGCAAAGTAACAAAAATATCCGCAAAAAGGCAATATTTCGTGTGCCTTTTTACGGATATTTAATAGTAGGAAGGCGCGTGCGAGTGCCTATATGATTGTGTCTGTAGCGATTAGGAGTAAGGGCTTGCCGCAAGCCTACTGCTTCCAGCGCCATGTCTTCACGATCATGCGACCCAGGCGCGTGAATGCCACCGTGACACGCTGCGGCGAAACCTGCTTGCCGCCGATGATGAGCAGCACGGCGGTGAGGATGAGCGCGATGCCCACGGCAAGGCGCATAGTGAACGACTCGCCGAAGCAGACGCAGCCTATGGCTACAGCTGTTATCGGTTCGAGCGCACCAAGAATTGCGGTGGGAGTAGAGCCAATGTCTTTAACGGCTATCGCCATAAGCACTAACGATAGCACGGTAGGCATCAGTGCGAGTTGAGCAGCGAAGAGCCACTGGTGCGGCGTGGTGAGCAACTGCACCGTCTCGCCCATTGCGAACGTGTAGCCGAGAATGGTGAGCAGACCGAAGATAAGCACGTAGAACGTGAGCTTCACCGACGACATCCTCAGGCGCGACTTGTTCACCACAACGATATACACGGCGTACGTGAGCGACGACACCATGACGAGCAATACGCCGAGCGTGCTGAGCGCCGATCCGTCGGAAGTCTGGTTCAGAAGAGCTATTCCGCCCAATGCGAGCGCGATGGAGATGACCGTGGCTGGTGTCACTTTCTCTTTGAACAGCAGCGCCATAATCACCGCCACCATAACCGGATAGACGAATAGCAGCGTGGAGGCGATGCCCACGTCCATGTAGTTGAAGCTGATGAAGAGCGATGACGACGACGAGCCCATGAACACGCCGAGCATGGCGAGCAACATCAGTTCGCTACGCGTTACGCCGAACTTCTTGCGCTGCACGAGCATCATCACGCCGAGCATCACGATAGCGAGTCCGAAACGATAGAAAAGTGTAGAGTTGGCACTGATACCGTCATGGTACAAGTTCATGGCGCCGAGCGGATTAGTGCCGTAGAACACGGCTGCGCCGACGCCACATAGAGTGCCGCGAAGTTTTACGTTCATACTGTGTGTTTTGATTTTTAAGCAAAGGTACAAATAAAAGTAGAAAAGTAAAAGAGTAAAAAAGTAAAAAGGGCGTTTAAAAGTAGAAAGGTAAAAGAGTAAAAAGAGGTAAGGTGAAGGGGGCTTAAAAGTGAAATCATGGTTTTGCGATTGAAAAAACCTTTAGCCGCGTTCGCAAAAAATAAACGTAAATGCTTTTTTGCTTTCGGTATTCTCAATACCTTTGCAATCGCAAAACAGAAATAACAACATACTACTGCAAACCGCGTGAATATACATTATTATATATAACACAGAAAATAAATAAATAGCATAAGAGAAATGGAAATTTTAAGAAATCTGTTTTATGGTTTCCCCGACCTATGGGGTGGAGGCGTGGCACACTCGGTGATGATTCTCGCCCTTGTTATCACGTTAGGCCTGAGCCTTGGCAAGCTGAAGGTGAAGGGCGTGTCGCTCGGACTCGCCTGGATACTGTTCATCGGTCTCATCTTCGGCCACTATTCGCTCAATCTCGACGCCCATCTGCTCCACTTCCTTAAGGAGTTCGGCTTGATTCTTTTCGTTTACTCTATCGGTCTTGAGGTAGGCCCCGGCTTCTTCTCATCGTTCAAGGACGGCGGCAAGAGTCTCAATTCTCTTACGGCTATTATCGTGGCGCTCAGCATCGTCACAACACTCGTCATATACAGCTTCACCGGCACACCGTTCACCACAATGGCGGGCATCCTCTCGGGCGCAGTAACCAACACTCCTGGACTCGGTGCTGCGCAGCAGGCGTATAGCGACTTGCGCCATATCGACGCACCGAGCATCGCTACCGGCTATGCCATTGCATATCCGATGGGTGCGCTCGGCGTAATCATCTCTTTCGCCATCCTGCGCTACGTTCTGCGCATCAACAAGGAGGCTGAGGAGGCTGACGCCAAGCGCGGTATGGGCCACCTGGAGAAGATGACGCTCAACACATTCTCGGTAAAGGTGACCAACTCGATGATCTTCGGCGACAATATACAGCAGATACGCGAGTTGCTGAAGCGCGACTTCATGGTATCGCGCATCCTTCGCAACGGATCGAACGAACACGACGAGGTGGTGAACGGAAAGACCGTGATAGGCGAGGGCGACATACTGCGCATTGTGGCTCATCCTACCGTGGAAGACCCCGTCATTGCGCTGCTCGGCGAGAAGGTAGACGTGCCCGAAGACAAGTTCGGCAACGAACTCATCACACGCCGAATACTCGTTACTAAGCCCGACATTAACGGCAAGTCGCTCTCTCATCTGCACATTCGCGAGAACTTAGGCACTAACGTAACACGCGTCAACCGCAACGGTGTGGATCTTATCGCTACCGGTTCGCTGAAGTTGCAGCTCGGCGACCGTCTCACCGTCGTAGGTACCGAACTCGCCATTGCTCATACCGAGAAGATGCTCGGCAACCAGATGAAGCGTCTTAACAACCCGAACCTTATACCGGTGTTCCTCGGCATCGTGCTCGGCTGTATCTTCGCCAACATCCCGTTCTTCATCCCCGGCATCAACGAGAGTCTGCGACTCGGACTCACCGGCGGTCCGCTCATCGTGGCTATCCTCGTAGGCTACTTCGGTCCGAAGTACAACCTCGTGACGTATAACACCATATCTGCCAACCTCATGCTGCGCGAAGTGGGCATCTGCATCTTCCTTGCGTGCGTAGGTCTCGGCACCGGCGAGCAGTTTATGCAGACCGTAATGACGGAGAGCGGCATGACCTGGATAGGATACGGCATCGCCATCACAATGATACCGGTTATCCTGGGTGGCATCATCGGCAAGTATCTCTTCCACATCAACTGGTACACGCTGCTCGGTGTGCTCGCCGGCTCAAACACCAACCCGTCGGCGCTGGCATACGTTCGCGACCAGACATCGGTAGACGCGCCTAACGTGGGCTACGCCAACGTCTATCCGTTCGCAATGTTCCTGCGCATCGTTACGATACAGATACTCATCTTCGTGTTCGGTTAAGCCGCGCACGCCGATTCAGATAATAAGATAATGTTTTTATAGTTTTAATAGTAGTTAATATGTTCAGGGTAACTAAGGGGGTAGTTGTCTCAACTGCACCAACCGAGAAGTAGGTCTAATAAATCGGTGCAGTTCTTGCTCTGGCAAGCGGCAAAGCCGAGCGGAGACAACTGCACCCCCTTATGTTACTCTTCACGCAAGCCCCGTAAACAACGAATATGGATAACAATACAATAGAAACAATGCAAGCAACCTGCCAGTGTGGCAATTCAAACAACCAGTCTAAAGTGGCGGCAGCCGAGCTGCAGCACAAGCTCGACCTGCTTCTGCGCACCGGAAGCATACTTATGGAGAGTGCAGCCGACACATCGCGCATCCGCCGTACGATGAAGCGCGCCGCAGCCTTCCTTAGTCTCGACGAACGCTACCTGCACTTCTACATCAACTGGAACGTGCTCATGGTGAACTACAGCGATACCGAGCACTCGTTCACCAAGTTCCAGCGCTGTGAGAAGCACGGCATCAACATGACCTCCATCACTAAGATAAGCAAACTCACATGGAGCGCCATCCGCAACGACTATTCGCTCGAACAGTACGAGTCGGCGCTGGAGGAAATTCGCTCTACGCCGCGCAGCTTCACTCCGTGGCAGGTAGCTGTCGGCGGCGGCTTTGCCTGCGGCGGCTTCTGCATACAGTTCGGTTGCGACTGGCCTGCGTTCTTCTATTGCTCTTTGGCAGCCATTCTCGGTTTCCGCCTGCGCATGTTCCTGCCCACACGCGGCTGCAACAACTATATAGCCATCGGCATCGCGGCTTTCGTAGCCACACTCATCGCATGGGCTACCACATTCCTCTCGCTCTCGCCGGCTCTTGCCGACTTCCTGCCAGCTATCATGCACTCCGACACGCCTTGGCATCCGCTCATGGCTTGCGCCTTGTTCATCGTGCCCGGCGTTCCGCTCATCAACTTCGTGAGCGACATGCTCGACGGATATATAGAAGTGGGCATGGTGCGTGCGCTCAACACGCTGTTGATGGTTCTGGCTATGGCGTTCGGTATCGCTTTCGCCATTAAGGTGTGCGGCATCGACAACTTCGTGAAAGACCTTACGATGATTCCGCACCACGAATACTGGGAGTTTGCTATCGCTGCAGCCGTCTCGGCTATGGGCTTCTCTACAATCTTCAGCATTCCGCGTAGAATCCTGCCTGCAGTGGCCCTCGGCGGCATCATCGCCGTGTGCTTCCGCAACTTCGTCAATCTCGGTCCGAGCAACGGCAATATAGGTCTCGATATGGGCTTGAGCATCGGTTCGCTCGCAGGTTCAGCACTCATCAGCGTCATCGTTATCAAGGCTCGCCACTGGTTCCACGTTCCCCATCAGTGCATCACCATCCCGAGCGTAATCCCGATGGTGCCTGGTGTGCTCATGTATCGCGCTCTCTTCGCCTTCATCGAGATGCACGGCGTGGTAGGCGAGGTGACAGTCGGCATGAACAACGCCATCAAGGCGTCGCTCGCCATCGTCTGCATAGCGCTCGGCGTAGCTATACCTAACATCTTCTTCCGTCGCTTCATAGAAGGCGACCGCAAGCGCAAGCTCTTCAACATGCTCGTTGAGCGCAAGCGCAAGAACGGCGAGTTCGTAGACCTTAGTGCTGTGGAAATAAAATAAAAGTTGTACTTTTGCATCAAGACAATCATTGATATGGAAATAAGACAACTTAGATACTTTCTGAAGGTGGCAGAGACGCTCAACTTCTCCGAGGCTGCGCGCAAGCTCTTCATCACGCAGAGCACGCTCTCGCAGCAGATATCGCATCTGGAGCAGGAGATAGGTCTGCCACTCTTCGAGCGAAACTCGCATGAGGTGTACCTCACCGAGGCTGGAAAGGAGCTTCGACCCTACGCGCAGAACGCCGTGAACTCGGCAGATGCGTGCATCGACCACATGAACGACCTGAAGGAGATGCTCGGCGGCGAACTGAATATCGGCGTCACCTACTCGTTCAGCAACATAATGGCTGAGACATTGGTGGCTTTTCTGCGAGCCTATCCGCACGTGAAGCTGAACATCATCTACCGCTCGATGCAGGAACTGATGGACGGACTGAAGAAGCGCGAGCTCGACCTCGTGCTTGCCTTCAAGCCGCTCAACAAGGACAAGGCTATCGACAGCCGAGCCATATTCAGCAACCGCCTGGCGGCTATCGTCAACGAGAACCATCCGCTTGCGCGCCAATCGTCGCTGCGACTTTCCGACCTTGAGCGCTACGACCTCATACTGCCGTGCAAGGGTTTGCAGGCGCGCAACGCCTTCGACCATCTTGTAGAGGGCAAGGAACTGAACTATCGCATCATGGTCGAGGTGAACAGCGTGAACATAATCTTCGACCTTCTGCGCCGCAGCAATCTTGTTACGATTCTCTCCGAGTCGACAACCATTCTGCAGCCCGACATGAAGGCGCTTTCGCTTGATGCAGCCGACAACGAGATGGACGGTTGCATACATATTCTTAAAGACTCGTATATGAAAAACTCAGCACAGGAGTTTATCCGTATGCTGAGTCAGTCGACATCTATACTCGCGAACTTCGCGTTTAAAGATATTCTTAAGTAAAATGTTAGTAGCGGAGGTCTCCGGCCTCCGCAGCACGTAGAAGTGTGATCAACAAAAGTAGCAGAGGTCTCCGGCCTCCGCAGCAACCAATAATGCCGATATACAGTTTGTGTTCGACTTGGTGCTGCGGAGGCCGGAGACCTCCGCTACTTTTTTTTGCTCCGATTGTTGCGTTTTGTCATCGTGCTCCGAACGCCGTCCGATCAGATTCCGTCCGCCGCCCAATCGGATTCCGTCCGCAGTCCAATCGGATTCCGTCCGCCGCCCGATCAGATTGCGTCCGCC
>ENA-ORPK01002286-ORPK01002286.1-human-gut-metagenome-genome-assembly--contig:-NODE-2286-length-13518-cov-4.783703_pt1 | contig 13518 bp, 10 predicted proteins | sample MGYA00242139_ERZ509068 | MGnify/ENA primary metagenome ERZ509068 (study PRJEB26280, sample SAMEA2338687) | human gut metagenome | biome: human gut; feature: human-associated habitat; material: faeces... | reverse complement strand
GCCATTTCACCACAAAGCCGTTGCGGCATCTGTTGAGCGCACAGCAAACGGCCACCGACATGGCCTGAGAGAGACAGAACTGGCGGGCGGCACCAACACCCTTGGGGTGGAGCAGCAGACTAAACACGAGGTTCTTACCTCTTTCCGACTCCCAACGGCTACCTCTCTGACCTCTGCCGGCCGTCTGGAAATCAGCCGAAGCCACAAAGCATTCATAGCGTTGGCGCTCCTCTTCGTCCAGAGCCGAGAAGCGCCTCAAAACCTCAAGATTGGTGGAGTCGGTCTCCTCCACATGAAAATATTTGACATTATATGCCATACAGTCACTCCATTTACATGCAAAGTTACTAACTTTGTGCATAATGCCACCGTGGCAACAACACACATTTACCCATGTTTGACGACAATCACTTCATGAAATGCGCACTGTGCGAAGCGCAGAAGGCCTTTGACAAAGACGAGGTGCCAATCGGCGCCGTAATAGTGTGCCGCGACACAATCATTGCACGCGCCCACAATCTCGTAGAACATCTCAACGATGTCACCGCCCATGCAGAGATGCAGGCCATCACCGCCGCCGCCAGCACCCTCGGTGGCAAATACCTCAACGACTGCACACTCTACGTCACCGTTGAGCCATGCCCCATGTGCGCCGGAGCCATCGGGTGGTCACAGCTCGGCCGCATAGTCTACGGAGCCTCCGACCCCAAGCGCGGCTACACCCTCCTGGCCCCCGACGTGCTACACCCCAAGACCACCGTCACCAGCGGTGTGCTTGCCGATGAAGCCACCACCCTCATCCAAAGCTTTTTCAAGAAGAAAAGGTAACAAGAAAGAACGCCCCACGCAACCGTGTTGCAACACTTGCCATAGAGCATCACTCCCTGTATTGGCAGAAAACACTCATGCCGCCTGTACGCACACGGTCTATCAACCCCTGTTCTGCAAGTCCATAAAGAATCGAACGGGCATAGCTTTCGGAACACATCACCCTGTCGGCAAAGTCCGTCACCGAAAACAGACACCGTTCTGCCAACAGAGACCGCGCAACACCCACGGCCTCCTCCTGTGCGAGCGTAACATTGTCGCACACTCTGGGTGAGGCAATCTCATAGCATACATCGCCGAAAAGCTCTGAAAGCGCCTCCTTCGGTTTGAACGACACCTCACTGCGAGCATTGTCCACCACCTGTTTACCATTACTGTTCACAACAACCCTGCCGTTCACCTTGGGCGCAAGAAAACCCAGCCCAGGCACTTCAACCGAGTGCCCCAAAGTCAACATATCGCCCACAACCCCAGCCAAGGCATCCAACACCGCCAGCACCTGACTGCGCGATACACCACAGTTGGCCGCCATCATATCAACCAGCGACTCCGCATCAATCCTGCCAGCATCAATCACCTTGGCATAAACAACTCCCCCACCCTGCAGAACACCACCCGCAGCCTTCAACCGACATTTAATGACCTTCATAACTAACCAATATTACCATCTTACAACATTAAACCCAAATCGGTCATCAGGTCGTAAACGACATCTTTTTCTGTTACTTCTTATTGCCTTTTATTTTTTCAGGCATCTGATGCTTGCTTTTAGCTCAAAACAGCCCGCTATCATTCCCTGAAACGACAAGCAACATTTGCTCTCCTAAAAAATCAAAATACAATGAGTTCTAACAACCGAATTAGGTAAAAAAAACAAGTGCAAAGGTCACCCTTTCGGCCGAAACGGATTTCCGCACCGCCCGAAGTGGTCGTCCCTTTCGGCCGAAGCGCACACACGTTTCGCCCGATTGCAAGACTTTATGTCAACACAATGAGGAGCACAAAAGGCTTTCTACCAACAGCTTAATGCCATTCTGCATTGCATCCATCGCCAACGAAGATTTTGAAACAACAAAAACACGACACAGGCCTTGTCCGCAGACAAGCACAAGACCGTAGCACGAACTCTTTTTTTTGGGGGGGGCGGTGCCCAGCATTTTCTGCCCCTTCTTAATCCGGCAACATGGCTTTTCTGTTGCGCCTTGCCTTTTCGAGCATCTTTTTGAATGTCTCCTGCCAAAAACATTGCTTAATTAGCAGATAACACAAAAGTTTTCTGTAATTTTGCCTTTTGTTATCACGCAGCACCACAAACATTAACTTACTGATTGTCAGAGAGCAAAGCCTGAAAATTTATCATAGACATCCAACTTTTTAAACGTGTTTCTCATCACGAAGCAAAACACAGATATCATTACAAAAGCAGAACTTTTTAATTGATGTTATATTATCTTGCCATATCACCAATAAATCAGACGATGATAATTGCTGTAATTGTCATTGCCGGTTTCGTTGTTGGTTACCTCCTTGTACGTTTCATAATCAGGAAGATAGGCAAGAGAACTTTCAGAAAACTTGCAGAGGCTTTGACAGGTCAGACCAACACGGCAATACAAGAATTGGAATCCATGTTCTTGCCTACCCATATGGTAACTGACAATGACATTGAGGATTTCAAGACCAGTCATCAATCACTATTAGAAAGCATTGAAAGAATTGAATGCCACAAGTACTTCAATAACGACATCTATGAGGAAACAGGCCTCGCCCACTTCAAGTCCATATTTGCTAACATTCATGCAAGTAAAGAAGAGAACAATAAGGTCTATAATGCCATCGGAGAGTTACGGGAATGTGCTCCATCGATAATGAATGATTACCGCTCATTAGTCCATCCTGCACATTACTTTACTTATACCGAGCTTGAAGACTTCATTAAATCATACAATAAAATAAAAGAAAAGGTAGACCTCGTTTTTCCGAGATATGCGCAGTTTGTTACAGATAGTGACAGTAAGGAATTACCCAACGTTATTCAACGAATAGCATCTGAGCGCAACACTCACAACAAGGCGTTTGTGAAATCAGAACTGGAGGCCAACAAACTTTACTTTGACCATGTGTTGGGTACATATCCGCTCGACCCCCAACAGAGGGATTCTATTGTCAAGCTCGAAGATAATTGCTTGGTGATAGCAAGCGCAGGAAGTGGCAAGACATCAACTATCGTAGGCAAAGCCAAGTATCTGGTGGAGAAGCAGCATGTCAATCCGGCAAAGATTCTAATTCTGACATACACCAGAAAGGCAGCGAACGAGCTGTCTGAACGTATGCAGGTAGCAGGATTGAGCAGTAGCACGTTCCACAGCCTTGCTTATCACATCATAGCAGAGGCTACAGGGCAAGCACCATCTATATGCAATGCAGATATTCCACTCAACGTTTTCCGCAAACTGATTCTTAAAGATGAGAAATTCCTGAGTGCTATAGATACATATGTCATCAGCCTTCAGTCTCTTATGAAACTGGAGCATGACTATGTAGACTCTTTCACGTATCTCGAAGACAGGAAGAAATACGGCATACAAGCCTTATTTCCAGATGTGGAAGGAAATATTATCTTCACTCGAAGTGAGGAAGAGAGACGTCTTTGTTCAATATTGACAAGTCTGGGCATATTGTTCCGCTACGAATGTGACTACCCCATCAACACACGAACACCCGATTATCGACAATACAAGCCTGACTTCACCATCTATTATAAAGATGCGCAAGGCAAGTGGCAAAGTATATATTTGGAACACTTTGCCATTGACAGCAATGGACAAACTCCTCGTTGGTTTGGAGAAGGAACAAGGGGAGGCTGGCGAGTTGCAAACCAGAAATATATTGAAGGCATAGCTTGGAAGCAGCAGACACACCGACAGAACCATACTGTCCTTATTGAAACCACAAGTGCCGATTTTCATAATGGAACTGTAGAACAGAAACTCATTGAGCAGCTAACCAAATATGGCGTTCCAATAAGAAAGCGAACAAGCAAAGAACTGTATGATATCTTGGTGCAGCGCAATCGCCAACTGGAGAAGACATTGTTCACATTGCTTCTCTCCTTTATCACATTGATGAAAGCCAATGAGAAAACCATCGATGGCTTGCTTGAAACACTGCCCCCGGAAGATGGCCATATGACGACAGCCAATGAAAGGCGTAACAAATACATCCTTACCGAAGTGATTAAACCTTTCTTCGATGCCTATCAAGCAGAACTGGAGAAAAAGTTTGAGATAGACTACACGGATGCCATCATACTGGCAACTGCCCTTTGCCGCGATGGACTGTGGAAACGCTATGACTACATCCTCGTTGACGAGTTCCAAGATATTTCAGTAGATAGATATAAGCTATTAAAGGCTTTACGCTCGGAAAAGCCTAAAACTAAGCTATATTGCGTGGGAGACGACTGGCAAAGCATCTTCCGGTTTGCAGGTAGTGACATGGCTCTGTTCTATGACTTTGAGCAGTACTTTGGCTTTACGGAGCTATGCAAGATTGAAACGACATATCGCTTCCACCAGCCACTCATTGATAAGTCCTCGGCTTTTATAATGAAGAACCCTGCTCAGAAAAAGAAAACTATCAAGGCACCAAAGGACAACTTGAAGAAAACCCTACTAAACTTCGTTAAATGCGGATCCCAGAACAACAGCATTTTAAAGAAGGTTGAAGAAATTGTCACTTCGCTGCCGAAGGACGAAAGCATCCTTCTCATGGGACATTACAACTATGATGCCAAATCAGTAGGCTTTAAAGGGAAGATAGATCATAGCGATAACCGAATAAAAGTGACTGTTGCAGGACGTGATATTTTCTTCATGTCCGTTCACTCTGCAAAGGGTTTGGAGGCAGACCATGTTATTCTTGTCAACTGTAATCACGGCACGTACGGATTTCCCTCATTGATAGAGGATGACCCGATATTGGATTTTGTATTAAGCCGCAGCGAGCAATACCCCTTTGCAGAAGAGCGCCGTTTGTTTTATGTAGCAATGACCCGCGCCAAGAAGACAATGAATGTCCTTTATGACCAACAGCGGCCTTCACCATTCATAGGTGAGTTCCTCTTGAAACTTGACATAGGCTCATATCTTTGCCCCAAATGTCTGGAAGGAAAAATTGTAGTAACGAAGAAAGGGATTGCATCAAACGGCGTTCCGTATTGTTCGTTCAAATGCACCAATAATGAAGCAAGATGTGACTTCTCAGAAACTCGTTTTGGAGACCTCACACCTCCCGGCACTCTCGTTACAGAGGATATGACCGCCCAAGACATTGAACGGATGCGAGAAAACCGCAGACGTTCGAACAATTCTGGCACACCGATATATTCTGCCACTCAACAAAGTCGCGGTCGAGGGTATATCCCCAAACAAACACTATCGTAGGTAATAATAAAGAACTTAAAGATATGGCAACAAAAAGAATTTCAACAGCTCTACTGAGCATCTTCATTTCGGTGGTTGCGTTTGCAGCCGATAAGAATTTAGAGAAGGACATTACTATGGTATCCTATGAACAAGGCTGGTTAGATAGCAGTGGCACGCTGGCTTTGAAGAATAATTCAAGTGAGGAAGTCAAGAATGTTGTGTTCTTAATTACATATTTTGATATGTCGGGCAAGGAATTGGACTATGAAGAGTTTTCCAAACAAGTTAGCATAGCCCCAGGAATGACAAGAAAAATTGATATTCCTGCATATGAACATAGTCGTTATTATCATTATTACAAGACAAAAGATGAATTTGGGCATCCTGCTTTCAAGATAAAGTTCCAACTAAAGGACTATAACGTGGAAGAAGAGGTAATAGAGTCAACAGACGAAAGTTCATTTGACAGAATCAATTACAGCTGTTCAACAGGAAGTAAAAATGGAAGTCTATACATTATTATTGGCATCGTTGGCCTTCTATTCTTCATAGGCATAAACGTAGGACTATATGTATTGGTTGCGTTTATGGCACAAAAGCGAAACCGAAGTGTTGTTGTGTGGATTCTTCTTAGCCTTATTGCCACACCTTTACTGATGATTATTATCCTTCTGGCTATCGGTAAGAATGAGAATTACTTTGAAAACCATTATAACAGAGAATAAAATGAAGAGAACAATTCTATTTGTTGCTATACTGTTCTGTATGACAATGGGATTTGCTCAAACAAAGCAAAACAAACAACAAGCAAAGAAGGATTCAACATTGACACGAATTGACAGCCTGATACAGGCTACCAATGCTTGGTTAGAACAAATTGAGATTACCAATTCATTGAAACAACGATACAAGTTATATCAAACAGATAACATCTATACCCTATTGCAGTTAGATACAAAGACAGGTCAAATAGAACAAGTACAATGGTCTTTGGATTCTGATAATGAAGGTTCTGTAACCATCAATGACCAAGATTTAACCTTCGGCTATGGGTATGGGTCTGGCAGTTTTGAACTTTATGCTACGAAGAACATGTACCAATTTATCTTGCTTGACAAAACAGATGGCAGGAAATGGCATGTACAATGGGGTATGAAAGCTACTCAACGTTGGATTAGAAGATTATATTGATTTTTTGCTGTCCAGTAAAACTTTTTCAGACAAAATAATATTGCTGTCCGGTAAAACTTTTTCAGACAAAATAATTTAGGGCTGACACTTCTCAACGAGGTATCAGCCCTTTTGATTATCTTTATTGTGCATAAAACGCAAGTAGGCAAGTCAATAACACCAGTTACCATATTTCCCAAATATTCCGGACTTTGTCAATGCGCCACCCAAAGCCACCCATAATTTTAGCGTAACTCGTTGATTTTCAATCTGCGCTATGTAATGGCGCAGAAAAGTGATGAAGTCAGGAAATAATAATTGTCTGATAATTATTTTTCCAACATCTTGACAACATTAGACTTGCCGGAGCCCCAAATATCTTCAATTCCTATAATTCGAGGTAAAGCGTTGTCGTCATTCAAGGAATCATTTTGACGAAAGTGGCGAGCAATAGTTTTTGCTAACCGTTCTTGCGAACCTCCATCTAAATTATCAATGCCGCACGGTTTTTTTTGAATAAACCGCGGATATTGCATCTGTTGGGATTGTAGTTTTGTTTCCATATATGTAACTTATTGATTATACAAACTCCAAATAGTTATCCCTATTCACGACATGGAACTCGGCATGGGAATATGTTTCTTGAAACACTTTCGGGGCATTGGGCATCTTGTTTCCCCATTTGAACTCCAAAGCCGTCAAACTGTCTGTACTCTCTTCGACCAAGTCGATTTCTTGCTTATCGTAAGTGCGCCAGAAATAGAACTCCTTATGCAGTCCTTCGTTGAAATTCGCTTTACGACGCTCGCCGATAATATAATTCTCCCACAATGCACCGACATCCTGTCGAATGGCCAATGGTGAAAAAGCACCTATAATCGCATTTCGAATGCCATTATCGTAGAAATACCACTTCCCGGCTTTCGTCACCTCCTTGCGAAGATTGCGTGAGTAAGCCCCAAGACGATATATAACGAAGACTTTCTCCAAGAGGTCAAGATATTTTTCAACCGTTGTTTTGCTCATGCCGAGCTGTTTACCCAACTCATCATAAGAAACTTCACTGCCCAACTGAAAAGCTATCAATCGCAGCAAATCGCGCATCTTACTCGAATTTTTTAAGCCATCAATTGCTAAGATATCTTTTAGCAGGTATGCGCCTACAATATCGCGCAGGTAGTCTGTTTTGCGTTCATAGTTCTCCATCATTACTACTTCGGGATATGAACCGTAAATTAAACGGGCTTCGAGATTCTGACGAGTTTCAAATGGGGTTTCTATTTGTGCTATTTCCCGTTGTGAAAAAGGGGTAAGTAAAAATTGCGTATTGCGACCGACCAATGGTTCACCAGTCTTATTCAGTAAATCGAATGACGAAGAACCACTTGCCAAGACGCTTATTCCCGGTATTTCATCAACTATCAACTTCAGAATACTACCGATTTGTGGTATGTTCTGTGCCTCATCAATAGCCAGCAAATCAATACCATCCAATAAATGCCGATAATTGGCTATTGAGCGATTCTCCAATAGTGCTAATGTGTCGTAGTCTTCGCCGTTGAGCATCATCGTCCTACCTGAATAGTTGTCCACAATTTTACGCATCATTACCGTTTTACCAACACGGCGAGCACCAAAAATTAATACTGCTTTATTGGGCGCGATTCGTGCAGTAATCTTCTCTTGAAGTATTCTATTTACTGTTTCCATACCTTTATGAATTATAGTGCAAAGATAATCATAATTTTTTAATTGGCGAATTTTACACAAAAAACAAACTGCAAAGTGGCGATTTTTATAGATCAATCTTAAAGTAGTTGTTTCATCGTTCGTAGTAATTATAAATGCTAATAGCACTAATTGTTCTATTATTTCCCAGACATAATGTTTTGCAGTTTATCTTTATCGGATTGAAAGGTTTCATATAGAACTAATTAGTATGTAATCAAATATAAACTAAAAAGACAGGAATACATGCATCCTGTCTTTTTATTTATAATGGATATTTTTTATCTTCTCATGCGCTCCATTTCTTCGTCGCGGAGCATTCTCTCGTTCAGTTTCTCCTGCATTCTGTTAAGGAAATAGGTGCGGCTTTCGTTCTTCCGGCGTTTGATGTCTATATAGAAGCGGTAGCAGTCCTTTGATTCAACCCCGAAAATCTTGTAGAGAAGCGGGGCCAGCTGTTTGAGCGGCATGTTGCCGTTGTTGATGCAGCCCATCTCGTTGATGCCGTAGATAAGTTCCACGAGGTCGATGGCGTTGCCCGTCCATTGCAGGGGTGAGGCGGGATTTTCGGTTGTGTTGTCGGAGGATGTACGGATGGGGATTAGTGGTGGCACTTGGGGAGCGGCAAGGAACTTCTGCATCTTCCTCACGAAAGAGAGTGCCTTGCTGATGTAGGCTGCAACCTCCCTCTTTTCTTCGGGAAGATTGCGCACGGGATGGTGCTGCAACTCGATTTCAATGTAAGCCAGCGCAATGATGGTGCGGTTGGTGTCCACATTGCCGCTGCATAGTTCGATCACTTGCGTGGCGAAAGCCGTGTATGCCGTTTCCATATTGCAGTCCCCGGCTTCGTTTATACGGCGGAAGAACTCGGTTTCCGCCAATAAGAAATAATTCATGTCCTGTCAATTTTGAAATTTTACACTCTGTTTTTCGGTATGCGCACATGAATATGATTGGCAAAAAGCGTGTACATAAAAGAAAAAATCCGGCACGCTCTCTGCAAGGTGCTGGATTTCAGTGTGATAATTTCTCAATTTATTTATCCGACAGGAATTGTATTCAGCTTAAAGTGTTCATTTACTGAACATTCGTCCACTTTCCGGACATCAAACGCACGCTTTATAGATATGGCGGACCACTCCGTTGCGGTACACCTTCTGTGAGGTCAGCGTCCATTGTCCCTGTGGCAAGGCGGACTGGAAGAAACGCTTTCCCGTTCCGGCAATGAAAGGAATCGTGTAAAGTATGATTTCATCCACCACACGCATACGCAGCAGCCCGTTGATGTAGTCCGCCTTTTCAGGAGTGACTTCTGCCAGATAGCAGATGTCTGTTGTGGATTTCCGCCATTCGTCAAGCATAGATATGGAATAATCCGGTGTGATATGATAAAGGGCGTTTTCCCTTATCTTATTGATGCCGCAATCTTCAAGGCGCAGTTCCTTATACGCTTTGCAACATAACTCGGAGCTTTGACAACCGTCCATCGTGAGGACGGCAAGAATCTGTACTTTACCCATTATCGTTTCCTTTCGTTGGGCAAGGACAAAAAAGTAGCGTGCAAATCACACTACTTTCGAGCGACGGCTCTGGTAAAGCCTTTTACGGAGAGTACGTGAATGCACGCTATGCGTAGGCATAGCATAAGCATCACGCAATCGTCTCCGTAGTGTCAATTTACCAGATTTTCGCTCGAAACGCCTTGCGGTCTTATGTTATATATAGGCGGCAAAAGGCTCTGCCAGTCGCCGTTACCTTCTAATATGTCATGCAAAGATAGCCATTTTCAGCGAATTGCGGGCTATGGTTGCTCAAATTTATACTTCAATCCATATTCTTCCAGTTTATTATAGAGTGTTGTCCTGCCTATTCCAAGCAATTCGGCAGCGACCTTCCGGTTCCCGTCAGCCTGCTTCAAAGCACGCAGAATCCGCTCTTTATCTTCCTCATCGTTGCGTAGGGAGAAGCCGGTAATAGAGGTTGTTTCGGTTATCCCAAGTTCCAGATGCTCTTTCGTGACAAGTCCCGTCTGTGCCTGCAACACCGCGCCCATGATTTTCTGCCGAAGCTCGCGCACGTTGCCCGGCCATGAATGGGTCAGCAACGCTTTCCGTGCTTCGGAGCTGAATCCGCTAACCTTGCACTCCAATTCATTATTGGCAATCTCGCGGAAAAACTCTGCCAGCGGCATGATGTCTTCCTGACAATCACGCAGCGGCGGAACGGTTATATCGAAGTCGTGCAGACGGTACAGCAAGTCCTGCCGGAAACGCTTTTCATTGACCGCCTTTTCCAGATTCTCGTTGGTGGCAGCGATAATACGGACATTGAAACTTCTATCCGTCCTGTCACCAACGGGGCGGTATCGCCGCTCCTGTATGGCACGCAGAAGCATCTGTTGGGTTTCCGGTGCGAGGTTGCCCACTTCGTCCAAAAACAGCGTGCCGCCTTCGGCTTCATGGAAATATCCTTTCTTGGCACTGTCCGCACCGGTGAATGCGCCTTTGACGTGTCCGAAAAATGCCGATGGAGCAAGCTCTTTGTTTAACGATCCGCAGTCCACAGCCACGAACGGCTTGCCGGAACGTTTGCTTTTATCATGCAGATGGTGGGCGATATGCTCCTTGCCCGTGCCGTTCTCTCCGAATATCAGTACGCTCATGTCGGTTGGTGCTACCAGCCTTATCCGGTGCATGATTTTCCGGAAGGCGGAACCGTCACGGGCAAACACGGGCATACGGCTCCGCCCGATATTCCGCTCTTTCAGTATGGTACGGAGAAGAGGCACGAGTTTGTCCTCCACGAGTTGTTTGGGTATGTAGTCCAGCGAGCCGAGTTTCATACTTTCAACCGCCGTATGCACTTCGGCATAGTCGGTCATGATGATGAACGGCTGCGTCATACCCTCTTTGCGCATCCAACGCAACAGGTCGATACCATTGCCGTCAGGTAGGCGCAGGTCTGAAACCACGATGTCCCCGTCAGCGGCTTGTTGCAGAAGTTTCCTCGCTGTCGAGAGGTGGAAAGCCTGCACGGTACGGAATCCCTCACGTGCCAGCAGGTTACAGACAAACTCGCAATACACGATGTTGTCCTCCACCACGATGATTTTTATCTTATCCATTGTTGTATTTCTTCCTTTCTTCTTTTGCCAGCCGGATTATCTCCGAACCCTTATCCAGCACAGCTCTTACGGCATTGCCTATTGCTTTGTCGTCAGGTGTGCCATTGTGATGAATCAGTTTATAAAGTTCCCTCAACGGTCTGTCGGCACGGAGTATCTCCCAAGAGCTGCGCAGGTGGTGTGTTAGGGCGTCCAGTTCCGGAAGGTCTTTCCGTTGTTCCGCATACCTGAGCGACTGCATTTCCTTTTCTGTTTCCGTTATCAATTTCTCCAGCATGACGGCTTCATTGCCGTAGGATAGCAGGGAGGTGAAACCCGGCTTTTCATTTTGTGCCGCATTCATGGCGCATTTATTTGAAATCTCCATCAGTTCAGATATGGAGAACGGCTTGAACAGGCATTCTGTGAATCCATGTTCTATAAGTTCCTCTTTGCCGCAACTGCCCGAAGCGGTTGTCACGATTACCGGGATATCCCTTGAATTGCCAACGTTGGAAGTGCGCAACAGTTCCAGCAACTCGAAACCGTTTATATCCGGCATATTCAGATCCGTCAGAAGAAGGCTGTATTCCTTTTTTCGTATCAGTTCCATCAGCTCCGCAGCATTGGTGCAGGTATCGCAGTGTATCCCTTCCTGTGCATACATTTCTTTCAGCATCAGGAGCAGCACTTCGTCATTGTCGATGGCAACCACATCGTGGAATGTATGGTTATGATGAACCTGTGTTTGATTTATCCGTTCCGGTAGTTCCTCGGCTGTCTGCATGGGGATTTCCACCGTGAAACGGCTACCTTTGCCTTTATCGCTCTCCAGACGGATTGTGCCGCCGAGCATTGTCACAATACGCTGAACAATGGAAAGACCTAATCCGAAGCCATCCTTTGCGGCAGCGTTTGACAGACGTTCAAACGCCCCGAATACCCGTTGCTGTTCCTCTTCGGTCATACCTGTACCCGTATCTTCGACGATAAGTTTCAGCAGACCGTTATCATAATCTGCCCGCAAAGAAACACTGCCGTTCTCCGTGAACTTGATAGCGTTGGACAGCAGGTTGTTCCCGATTTGCAAGATGCGTTCCTTATCTGTACATACAAAGGCATCCTTGTGGCAATGTATTGTCAGAGTCAGTCCTTTGTTTATGGCGATTGGCATAAACTCCGTTTCGAGCGTATGTGTGATTGCGGAAATCCTACATGCGGAGAAATTAGGCTGTTCCTTGCCGTTGTCCAGCCGGAAAAAATTCAGCAGGGTGTTCAGCATTTCACGCATGCGGTCAGAAGATTCCTGAATGTTTCGGATATACGTCCCGGTTTTATCCGTATTGCAGTCTTTCCGCATCAGTCCGGCATAACCCGTTATTGCCGTCAGTGGTGTACGTAATTCATGGGTAATGGTATGAACGGCTTTCTTGCGAGAGGCTATCAGTGCCTCGTTTCGCTTTGCCATTTGTTGCAGTCGCTCAATTAAATCTGCGGTTTCCTGTTTATATCGCTTGATGCGGTTGGCATTTCGGTGTATGATGATATATGATATGACCAGTAGCAGTATAACGAACCCTGTCAAGCCCCCAATCTGAATGAACGACCGTTCCCGCATGGCTGTTATCTCGGCTTCCCGCTTTTGTAGGTCAGTTTGTACTTTCCCGTCTATTTGAACAACCAGTCCTTGCAGTTGCCTGTTAAGTTCCGCATTTCGTGCGGCAAGGCTATCGGCATGAACCGATAAGCGACGGCTTTGCGCCTGTTGTTCGGTTCTCATATTCCGGTTAAAGGAACGGTGCATCGTGGTAGTCACAGTTGGTTTCGCTTCTTCCTTTTTGCCGAAGATGCCCAAGAATCCTTTTCGTTTAGGTTTCTTGGGTTGTTCTTGCACACTTTTCTGCGCGATTACGGGTACTTGACGGGGTATCTTATCGTTGATGGCTTGTTGCTGTTCAAGTATCTGCACGATTTGGCACATCTGCCGTTCCTTATCTTCGAGAAGATGGCGTACGCTGTCTATACGCTCTGCCGGATAGGTAGCTTTGAAACGGCAGAGCATACTGTCCATTGCCATACGCTGTGCATGGTAATGTTCGATATCTTTATCGTTCCATTCCAGTATTGTTTCACCAAATAGAGAGAATTTTATCATTTGAATATTGATATTGTTTATCTCTTTTCGGAACTCGTCTATTTTTTTATTGTCAAGTTCTAATGCTTCTATCTCCTGCCATTCATAGAAGCTATTATATGCTA
>ENA-ORPK01002282-ORPK01002282.1-human-gut-metagenome-genome-assembly--contig:-NODE-2282-length-13532-cov-6.083624_pt1 | contig 13532 bp, 8 predicted proteins | sample MGYA00242139_ERZ509068 | MGnify/ENA primary metagenome ERZ509068 (study PRJEB26280, sample SAMEA2338687) | human gut metagenome | biome: human gut; feature: human-associated habitat; material: faeces... | reverse complement strand
CGACATTTCCGCAAGAGAAGCAGGTTCTGTAGGCGGTCAGATGGTTAAAAAGATGTTACCCGTACGAAATAAGTCTTACATACGAAATAACCGCAATGTAGAGGGACACCGTCAGGAGGTTACGTATCAGGTAAAAGTAACCTATTAAAAACGGCTTGTTTATCGCATTTTTAAGGCTTAATAGAATAATAAACACCACTCCTCGAAAGGCAGAAATTACCCTCAGCCTTTCGGGGATATTGCTTTAAAATCAGACAGCAAATTAAAAACTTTAGTGTGATTTAATTCTAATCGCTTGATATTATTTTTGATTGCGAATATAATAAAAATATAAACCGTCAGATTATTGGAGAGATTGTAATGACATATGAAGAAATTAAAAATATAATATCACAGGGCGAAGGGATGAATATTGAGTTTAAGAAATCCACAACTGATATTACTAAAGATGTTTATGAAACCGTTTGTGCGTTTTCAAACCGTGAGGGCGGACATATCCTGCTCGGTGTTAAAGATGACGGTACGGTTATCGGAGTGGACAGAAACCGTGCAGAGAGGATTAAGAGCGATTTTGTTACATCAATAAATAACCCGAATAAAATGTATCCTCCGCTTTACCTGACGATTGAAAGTATTGAATATGATGATAAGCTGATTATTTATATTTTTGTCCCCGAGAGTACGCAAGTTTGCCGTTGCGGTGGCAGAATTTTTGACAGAAACAACGATTCGGATATAGACATAACCAATTCAGGAGATTTGGTTTTTAAGCTGTATTCAAAAAAGCAGGGAACATATTTTGTAAATAAAGTTTTCACTTGCTTTACAATGGATGATCTGCGTTCCGATATAATTGACAGAGCAAGAAGATTGTCAAGACTGAGAAATAAAAATCATCCGTGGCTTACTATGACTGATGAAGAAATACTGCGCAGCTCCGGCTTGATTCTCAAAGACAGCGAAAAAGGAGTTGACGGACCGACACTTGCTGCGATACTTCTTTTTGGTAAGGATGAAACTATAATGGCGGCTTTGCCGCAACACAAAACAGATGCGATTTTCAGAACCAAAAACACAGACAGATATGATGACCGTGATGTTATTATTACGAATTTATTTGATACATTTGACAGGCTTATGGAATTTGGCAAAAAGCATTTGAATGATCCGTTTATTCTTGAGGGAGTACAAGCTGTAAGTGCAAGAGATGCAATTTTAAGAGAAATTTTCTCAAACAGCCTTGCACATCGTGATTATTCCACAGGTTATGTAGCAAAATTTGTTATTGAGAAAGACAGGATGTACACGGAAAACGGAAATCTGTCTCACGGTCATGGTGAGTTGAAGCTCGACAGATTTGAACCGTTTTCTAAGAACCCGCCCATTGCAAAGGTGTTTAGAGAGGTGTCGCTTGCCGATGAGCTCGGATCGGGTATGAGAAATACCTATAAATATACAAAGCTGTACTCAGGCGGAGTTCCTGAATTTCTTGAGGGTGATGTATTTAAGACAATAATTCCTCTATCCTCTGCGGCAACGAGTATGGTGGGACCTGATGGCAACCAAGATACCCCACAAGATAACCTACAAGACACCCCACAAGATAGCCTACAAGAAAAGGTAAATCAAGTTGTATATGAGAAAATAATTGAATTCTGTATTGAACCAAAAAGTAAAAGAGAAATTGTTGAACATTTTGGCTTGAAGGATATCCGGGAATTTACAAACAGATATATTAAACCACTGCTTGAAAGCGGAAAACTTAAAATGACTATACCTGATAAACCTACAAGCCGATATCAAAAATATGTGACTAAAAAGTAAAACATAGTTTTTAGTAATTATGATTTGCCAAGCAAGAGAGTAATATTGCTTGGCAAATTTATATTTATCAAAGAATTTTTGAAAAAATTTAAAATTTCCCTGATTTTGTCCGGATCTTGTCACAGTCGGTTTGTTATGATATAGACACAATAAAGAAACAAACGAAAGGAGGAAAAGAGAATGATTGCTTATCTCGGAAAGCTTTTCTTCAATTGGATGAACACATTGTTTTAAGCAAAATCACCACAAATTCAGATAACAGAAAAAGTAAAAAACTTTTCAAAATCACAAAAATTTGTTCGCATCTTGTCACAGTAGGTATGGTAAGATAAAGACACAATATAGAAACAATCGAAAGGGGAAAAGAGAATGACTTATTATTTCGTAAGATTTTTTGTCAATTGGGATGGACTCATTTATTAAGATAAAAACACAACGAAATACGAATGTTACAATAGATGAGGATTTGTAAATCAAAGGTCGGGTAATTCACAACGGATACCCGACCTTATTTTATGCTGAATTATGATAAACTGCGTTGTTTATCTTGAAAACTCTCTAAAAATACCTATAATTAAAGTATAGAATAAATCAGGTGCAGAGTTATGGATAAATTTGATGTTTTAAGAAAATACTTCGGATATTCCTCGTTCAGAAAAGGTCAGGAAGAAATGGTTGATTGCCTGTTGTCGGGCAGGGATGCTCTCGGCATAATGCCGACGGGTGCAGGCAAGTCTATATGCTATCAGGTTCCTGCAATTATGTTTGGCGGTGTTACTATTGTTGTTTCTCCGCTGATTTCATTGATGAAGGATCAAGTAAATGCTCTTGTTCAGCAGGGCGTGAAGGCGGCTTATATCAACAGCTCATTAACCGATACACAATATGACAAGGTGTTGAAAAATGCGGCTTTGGGAATTTATAAAATAATTTATGTCGCACCCGAACGGCTGGATTCAGTCGGTTTCATTAATTTATGCAGAAGAATAAAAATTTCAATGGTAGCCGTTGACGAATCGCATTGTGTTTCGCAATGGGGACAGGATTTCCGCCCGAGCTATCTTAATATTAACAAATTCATTTCTATGCTCCCGAATCGTCCAATAATCGGAGCTTTTACGGCAACCGCTACGGATGAAGTAAAAAAGGATATTGTAAATATTTTACAGCTTGATAACCCTGCCGTTGTAACTACGGGCTTTGACAGACCGAATTTGTTTTTCTCTGTTTTAAGACCTGCCAAAAAGGATAGCAGGCTTATTGAGTTGATAAAAGAACGCAGGGATAAGTCGGGAATAATTTATTGTTCAACACGCAAAAAGGTCGAGAGCGTTTGCGACTTGCTTATCAAAAACGGCTTTCCGGCAACACGCTATCACGCAGGCTTGAGCGACGAGGAGCGCATTAAAAATCAGGACGATTTTGTCTATGACCGCAAACCGGTTATGGTTGCGACAAATGCGTTCGGAATGGGCATAGATAAGTCGAATGTATCATATGTAATTCATTACAATATGCCGAAGAATATCGAAAGCTATTATCAGGAGGCAGGCAGAGCAGGACGTGACGGTCAGGAGGCAGATTGTATTTTGCTTTACGGAGCAGGAGATGTGCAGACCTGTCGATACTTTATCGAAAACACCGAGCCGAATCCGCAGCTTACACCCGAACAGAACGAGATGTTCAAGAAGAGGGAGGAAGAACGTTTAAAGCATATGATTTTCTATTGCAGGACAAGCGACTGCCTGCGTAATTATATGCTCAGATATTTTGGAGATGGAGCAGAGGAAAACTGCGGAAAATGCTCAAACTGTCTGACAAAGTTTGAAACGGTAGATGTTACGATAGAAGCGCAGAAAATCCTTTCCTGCATAATCAGAACAGGACAGAAATTCGGCGCAACAATGATAGTCGATGTTCTGCGAGGAAAGATAAATGACAGAATAACATATTTCGGACTTGATAAGCAATCCACTTTTGGCATAATGAAGGACTCAAAACCGACAGAAATAAAGTACATAATCGAAAAGCTGGAAGAACAGGGATATATCATATCGGTAGGAGCAGGCAAGCCGATACTCAGAGTAACAGAAATGAGCTATCCCGTACTCAAGGGCAAAGCTAAAGTAAAGGTCAAGAAAACTGTCAGAATTAAAACCAAAGAGAAAACTGTCGAGGAAACAGTTAATATTTCTCTGTTTGATACTCTTAAGCAAATCAGGTACGAGATTGCAAGCCAAAAGGGTGTTCCTGCATTTCTGATTTTTTCGGACGCATCACTTATGGATATGTGCAGAAAACTTCCCGTAACACCCGAAGAATTTTTATCAGTCAACGGCGTAGGTGACAACAAGCTGAAGCAATACGGCGACCGTTTTATTTCAGCAATTGCCGAATATAAAGCAACAGGTGTTGAAAATACAGACGAACAAGATAGTCAAAACAACATCGAAAAAACACAAGAAAGCGAAGTTAATTATGCCTATAAACCTTGGTCGGAAAAGGAAGTAGAAAAATTAAGATTTGAATACGAAGTAGGAATCTCGATAGACAAAATCGCCAAAAACCACGGCAGAACAAACGAAGATGTAAGAAGCAGACTCAAAAAAGAAGGATTAATTGAAGAATAGCTGTGGCTAATTTGATATTCTTTTATATGGTTATCCCTTTTAGTAAGCTAGGCAAAGTCCTGCTAAATGGACACTTCTTTTGATAAAATAGAAGTAGAAGTTTACGAAAAGGGGCAAAAACATGAAAAAACAACAATGTTTATCAATAATAGAATTCGCAAAGAAGTTTTCAACCGATAAGAAATGCAGAGAGTATCTTTTTCAGAAGAAGTGGAAAAACGGCTTTGTATGTCCTAAGTGCGGAAGTTTCCATTATTGCGAATTGTCAAACGGGTTATACCAGTGTAATGATTGCCATCATCAAACATCTGTAACGGCTGGAACAATTCTGCACCGAACTCACGTTCCTCTGACAAAGTGGTTTTTGGCTTTCTACTTTGTTACTCAGGATAAGCGTGGCGTTTCTGCGGTTCAGCTATCAAAAACTCTTGATGTAACCTACAAAACAGCATGGTATATGATTAAACGGATTCGCTGTGCTATGAAGCAACGTGATATTAATTGCATGTTGCTCGGCACAATCGAATTTGATGATACATATATCGGCGGTCCTACAGTCGGTAAAAAACGTGGCATAGGTACTGAAAAATCAAAAGTATTTGTTGCAGTATCTATTGATAAAAAAGGTCGTCCAAAGTACTTGAAGATGCAGACAACCGATAATATTCAACAAAGGTCTGTAAGGAAATTTGCTCAAGCGAATATCCAAGCTGAAGCAACAATTATCAGTGACGTTTATCGCAGTTATATTCCTGCTCTTAAGGACTACAAGCACGAACACGGCGTATATAATCCCGATGCCGGAATGTTACATTGGCTTCATACGATGATTGGCAATGCCAAAGTTTTCATTCTTGGAACCTATCACGGCTTACCTAAGAAAAACCTACAGGAATACCTTGACGAATTCTGCTATCGTTTTAATCGTCGCCATTTCCCCAATTTGTGCGACAGATTAACTAACGCTATTGCACTTTCATCGTTTGCGGACTAAAAGGGATAACCAGATTAAGATATATTTAAATGTTACATTAAATATTTTACTCTTAAAATAAAGGTGTACAAAAACTAGTAGATTTATCTACATAAAATGTTGAAATTCGTTGAAAGTGATAAAAAATAATGTTATACTAATAATATATTTGTTATAAAGAGATGGCTTTTATGGATAATTTTACTTGGATAGATTTTTATGTGGAATTGGCGGATAAACTTCGTGCCTATGTCGATGATAGAAAAACTCTGATTAATAAGATAATTTATATTTTTGATTCGATTAATATGAAATTACCAACTTTAGAAAAATAATATTTTAAATCAGATTCTTAAGACCACAATGAATATACTTGTTGCACACAATACTGTTAAGCCTGAACATAAGAGAGAGCTAAAAAAGTTGTTATTGTTTTTTGACAATGTTGATATGATTCCTTTGAAATTTGTTAATTGGAATACTTTATGTTTCAGGAGTAATAATCAAAGTTATGAAATGCTGATGTATATTTGCTATTTTGTTATGAATTCCCAACTGATGACTACAGAATCCGGCGAATATAGAATGATGTCTTTTAAAGAAGACTTAATGTCAAGATTGTATGAGAAATTTGTTCTTGAATATTACAGACAGCATTTTAGAGATACTTTTTATGTATCGTCAAAACAAATTCATTGGAATATTGAAGACGATTTGGGAATTCCGTTTTTGCCTCAAATGCAGTCTGATATTATGCTGATAAACAAAGCAAACGATAAAACTTTAATTATTGACACAAAATATTATTCTCATATTATGCAGACAAATTATGATACAAAATCATATCATTCAAATAATATGTATCAGATTTTTACCTATGTGAAAAATTATGATAAGAATAATACGGGAAATGTTTCCGGAATATTGCTTTATGCAAAAACAGATGAAACTGTCCTGCCTGATGAAAAGCCCTTTAAAATAGGCAGAAATAATTTTAGTGTAAAAACTCTTGATTTAAATACAGAATTTTCTGAGATATCAAATCGACTCAACGAAATTATAAAATTTATCTAGCAGAAATCTGACTGCGACAAAATGTATCCTCAATTAATAACATATAGGATGCTGACATCAAGTTATGGTAATGAAAAATTCACTTAAGGAGGAAATAATAATGCCAAAGGTGAAAACGGAATATGAAGTTGAGAAATTGTTTATTGAACGCCTTTGTGAAATAGGATATGAATACATTGAATTGAAAAACTATGATGAAGTTCTTGAAAACTTTCGTGAACAGATAGCTCTGTTTAATAAAGAGAAACTGATTGAGAAAAAGGGAGAAGCGTATCTGACAGATTCTGAGTTTTCCAGATTACTTACATATATAGATAATCATACTGTATATGAATCGGCAAAGATTCTGCGAGATCAGTATGTTCTTTTACTGGATAATAACGAAACAGTGTACATTGATTTTTTGAGCGATGATTCTACACGAAATATTTTTCAAGTTACACATCAAGTGACAATGGATCCGGCTCATAAGGATGATGTGGTATATAAAAATCGCTATGATGTGACAGTCATCATTAATGGATTGCCGCTAATTCAGATAGAGCTGAAACGACCGGGTGTTGAAATAAATGAAGCCATTAACCAAATAAACCGATATCGTAAGTTTTCATTCAAGGGTATTTTTAGGTATTTACAGCTTTTCGTGGTTTCTAACAGTGTTCAGACAAAATATTTTTCAAATGAAAACGAAATGGCAGGCGGAGAATATAATCCAATCCTGAAAAGCTTGGTTTTCTTCTGGACAGATGAATATAACGAACGAATCAATAAGCTCTTTGAATTTACAGGTGACTTTTTTAGAAAGGTTGCCGTTATTGATATGCTCTTGAAATATATGGTTGTAAAAATAACCGAGCCGGTTCTTATGGTTATGCGGCCATATCAGATATATGCTGTAAAAGCGGCAATGAAAAGAGTGTTGGAAGCAAACCGAGACGGATATGTATTTGCCTGTACAGGTTCGGGTAAGACGCTGACAAGCTTTAAACTTGCCCAGTTACTTCGGAATGAAAACAGGGTAGAAAAAGTAATCTTTCTGATTGATAGAAAGGATTTGGATGACCAGACCATTGACGAATATAACAGCTTTGAAAAAGATTGTGTTGACAGAACAGATAAAACATCGGTCCTTATTAAACAACTCAAAGAAAAAGATAGAAAGCTGATTGTTACCACAATTCAGAAGCTCGCTATTGCTGTGCGTAATTCTAAATATTCAGCACTTATTGATTCTTACCGGACACAAAAGGTCGTTTTCATAATAGACGAATGTCATAGAAGTCAGTTTGGAAAGATGCACGCCGATATCAAAAAACATTTTACCAATGCAAATTATATCGGATTCACCGGCACACCTATTTTTGAGGCAAATAAAGGTGCTGACGGTCGTACAACAGCTGATATTTTCAACGCTGGGAAGATGGATGCATGTTTGCATAAGTATATGATAAAAGATGCCATAGCTGACGGAAACGTTCTTCGCTTTTCTGTTGAATATCAAAGAACCATATGGGCAAATAAGATTTCGCATAAGGGTATTAATCCGGAATATATTGATAATCCTGAGTATTGCCGTCAGCATAATATTGACATAAATGAGCTTTACCATGATGAAGAGAGAATTGAAAAAATAGCTCGGCATATTATGGAGCATCATGAGCAGCATGTTCATCCGCAGGGCAAGGATATTTATACGGCACTATTTGCAGTCGATAAAATACCGACTCTGGGAAAATACTATGATTATTTTAAAAAGATTAACGAAGAACGTCCTGAAAATCAACGACTTCGTATTGCTGCAATATTCAGTTATGGTGCAAATGAAGATATGGATGAAGGGGGAGATGAGCATTCACGTGAACTGCTAGACCGCATTATGTCGGACTATAACAAAATGTTTGATACAGCATTTACAACTGATACATTCGATGCATATCGTAAAGATATTTCCAAACGTATGAAACAGAAAGATTTGCCGCAGATTGATATTCTTCTTGTTGTAAATATGTTCCTTACAGGTTTTGATGCAAAACCTTGTAATACATTGTATCTGGATAAAAATTTGGTATGGCATACTTTGGTTCAGGCTTACAGCCGTACAAACCGTGTTGATAAGGTAACAAAACAGTTCGGTCAGATTGTAACATACAGAAATATCAAGAAAGCACAGGATGATGCTCTCCGTCTGTTCTCGGGTGATGGTGATCCGAATGAATACCTGCTTCAGAATTATGAATACTATGTGAATCAGTGGCTGAATCAGGTGCCAATATTGCGCAAAGTTGCGAGAACACCGGAAGAAGCCGGAAATCTGAAAAGTGAAGACACAATTCGAATGTTTATTTTGGCATTCCGACGTTTGTCGCAGACACTGGCTACATTAAAGACGTTTTCAAAATTTGATTGGAACGATCTTGCGGTTGCGTTGGATGAAGATGAATACGAAGAATTCAAAAGCTGGTATCTGTACTTTTATGACCAGACCAAACACAGAACCTCAAATGGAAAAATACCTGTTCCTGTAGATGTTGATTTTGATATCGAACTTGTCAGAACTGACAGAATTAATGTTGTCTATATATTGAACCTTTTAAAAAATGTGCATAAGGATAGCACTCCCGAGGAAAAACGGCGAGATGTAGATTTGATTTTAAGGGAAATTGAAAGATCCGATAATGAATCTATGCGTTTCAAAAAAGATTTGATGATAGCGTTCATTCAAACGAGATTTTTCGATTTGTCTCCTGATGCCGATATTCAGAAAGAATACGAGCAATACGAGAGAGATTCATTGAATTCAGAGATAGAAGAATTTGCTTATACAAATAATCTGGATGAGGGAATCGTGTTTGATCTTTTTTCTGAATACAGCTTCAATGGTTATATTACGGATGAGGAAATTCGTAATAAGGTGAGTTGTTTGAATCTTGGGCTACTCAAATTGACTTTATTAATTGAAGATTTAAAGGAATTTATTGTTGAAACCTATAGAAAATACAAGGCAGAGGGAGAATAATTATGACGGAGAAAAATACATATCAGAGTCAGGCAAATGAGCTTTCAAATAAATTATGGGCAATTGCTAATGATCTTCGCGGAAATATGGATTCCAGTAAGTTTAAAAATTATATTTTGGGTATTATTTTCTATAGATATTTGTCAGAGCGAACAGAGTCATATATGAATGATTTACTTAAGAACGATGGAATCACATATGAGGAAGCTTATGCGGATGAGAAATTTCGATCAACAGTAGAGAAATGGTCGGTGAATAGTCTTGGTTATATTATGAAACCACAGTACCTTTACAGGAATCTGATAGACAAGATTAACAAGCGTTCTTTTTCGGTTGAAGATTTTGAAAAAGCAATCAGCGAATTGACCGGTTCTACCATGGGTCAAGAATCTGAACCGGATTTTACAGGGCTTTTTAATGATATGAAACTGCAAGACCCGGATTTGGGAGACGCTGTATCCGAGCGTACAGAACTTATTTCAAAGGTTATGTCACGTATTGCTGACATTGATTTTATGTTAAATGAATCACAGTTTGATGTTCTTGGCACAGCGTATATGATTTTGATTGGTTTATTTGCTTCAGATGCCGGAAAAAAAGGCGGAGAATTTTTTACACCCACGGGTCCGAGCAAACTCTGTGCAATTCTTGCGACAATCGGACTGGATGAAGCAAAAACGGTAGGAGATTGTACCTGTGGTTCAGCTTCTATGCTGTTGGAAGTTAAGAAGCACCTGAGCAGCGGCAAAGTAGGACATTTTTACGGACAGGAAAATAATGCCAGTACATACAACCTTGCTCGTATGAATATGCTGATGCACGACATAGAATATCAGCGGTTTGATATCTATAAGGGAGATACTTTGAAAAATGACTGCTATGGCGATGTGAAGATGACGGTTCAGGTTTGCAATCCGCCATATTCGCTTAAATGGTCGGCGGACAAGTCTTTTGAGGAAGATCCTCGTTATTCCGGCGCAGGGAAGCTTGCGCCTAAAAGCCATGCGGATTTTGCATTTTTAGAGCATATGATTTACCATATGGATCCCGATGACGGTCGTATTGCAGTGCTCCTACCGCACGGCGTATTATTCAGAGGCGGAGCTGAAGAGGTAATACGAAAGTATATTGTAAAAGACTTGAATAAACTGGATGCAGTAATTGGTTTACCTGCAAACCTTTTCCACGGCACATCAATTCCGGTTTGTCTTCTGGTATTAAAATCCAAGAGAAACGGAAATTCAGGAAATATTCTTTTTATTGATGCTTCAAAAGAATTTACACCGGGAAAGAACCAAAATACGCTTGAAGATAAGCATATCGAAAAAATAGTAAATGCTTATAAGGAGCGTAAGGATATTGATAAGTTCTGTCATGTTGCATTAATGGAAGAAATTGAAGAAAACGGCTACAATATGAACATTCCCCGTTATGTTGATACATTCGAGCCGGAACCGGAAATTGATTTGAATGAAGTTGCAGCGGAAATTCGCAAACTACAGGCTGAAATCAAAGATATTGACGCACAATTAAAACCATATTTTGACGAACTGGGACTTGATTTTCCGTTTGGCGAGGAGGGCAAATAATTATGGCAAAATTATCCTCAAGTAACGGTCTTGAGAAGCGTCCGAAACTCCGCTTTCCGGGCTTCGATGAGCCGTGGAAAGAAACTACTTTATCTGCGCTTTTCTCTAAAAGCACACAGAAAAATGCTGATGGACATATTACGAATGTAATTTGCAATTCCGCAAAGCTCGGTCTTATTCCGCAACGCGAGTATTTTGATAAGGATATTGCAAACAGCGATAACACAAGCGGCTATTATATCATCCGACAAAATGACTTCGTATATAATCCTCGCAAATCGTCCGATGCTCCATACGGTCCGATTAGCAGCTACAAGTATGCAGAGGATGGCATCGTTTCTCCGCTGTATCTTTGTTTTCATGCGAAAGACGAAATCAATCCGCTGTACTATGAGTGGTATTTTCGGTCATCGGCTTGGCATAGATACATTTATATGTCTGGTGATAGTGGTGCGAGACATGACAGAGTAAGCATCAAAGACGATACTTTCTTTGCTATGCCCATCAACCTTCCATCAGAGCAGGAACAGAGCAAAATTGCGTCCTTTCTCCAAAGTCTGGATGAAAGAATTGCTGCACAAGAGAAACTTGTGGCATCCCTCAAGAAGTATAAAAGAGGTGTCATGAGAGCCATTTTTAGAGATAAATCCTTTGTTTTCCCAAAGACAACTGTTTGGAAATCAATACACTTGGGTGACGAGTGCGTGTTTTTTTCTGGAGGTACACCAAAATCAACTGACAGCAGCTATTACGGAGGATCGATTCCGTTTATCCGCTCTGGTGAAATACACGGAGAAAAAACAGAGCTTTTCTTAACCGAAGCAGGACTTCAAAATTCATCTGCAAAAATGGTGAGCAAGGGAGATTTGCTCATTGCGCTATATGGTGCGACCAGCGGCGAAGTCGATATTTCAAAAATCGACGGTGCAATCAATCAAGCGATTCTTTGCATACGCCCCTATGATATGAGCAAACAATATCTTCGGTATCTTTTAGAAGATAGCAAGGATGACATTATTAACACCTATTTACAAGGTGGGCAAGGAAACCTCTCTGCCGAGATCATCAAGAACTTGCGTGTTGATATACCCGATTCTACAGCTCAATCATCTGTTGTCGAGTTTCTTTCGATGATAGAGCGCAGAATTGAGATGTCTGTTGAAGAATACGAACAAATTCAAGCAATGAAGCGCAGCTTACTGCAACAGCTATTCATATAAAGAGTTTCTGTATTATACCTCTGCGTAAGTCTTGAATCACATTGAGTTCCTGCTGTGTCTGCTCAATCCTTTTGTCCATTCCAGCCAAATAGTTGCTTATTTTATGTTGGACATTGAGGTTGGGGACTTTAATCAGTAGTTTCTCAAATTCCGATTTACTCAGAATTGGAAGAGTCTGCATTGAAACCTTGCTTCTGTATTTTGGAAAGAAGTTCTCGAAAGCATAGTAAATGAACTCATGGTCGAAATCTTCTGAAACAATCAGGGCGTTAATTTGTTGGTTTGTAATCATATCGGTTGTTGCAATACCAAGTTTACCAATAAGACCGATGCAAGTCACAATGACAGAACTTGTAGGTATCGGTCTACCCAAAGCAAACCCTTTCGGTGATACTCTTTTTTCGGTAGATGATATATACTTCTGTTCGCCAATATCTCTCGGCGAACAAAACATGAGATCACCATCGTAATTATTTCTATCATTGGTTGGAGGCGTATTTCCAGTTATCACTTTACCTATTTGAGATATTGTGTACTGCCTCCATTGCCGAGTGGTGTCATCGGAGAAAAAGTGCATTAACAGTCCTCTTTTATACTTCTTGAGGCTATCAATGACTTCCTGTTGCTTACGCATCCGACAGTCGAGCAGATGGAGCAGATCCACTATCTTTTCCTGCTCCGAATAAGAGACAGGAGCAGAAATAAGTGTATTTCCGATATTGCTTTTGCTAACTGATAAAACCTTGACTCCCTGCATTAACGGAATAAGCTGCTTATGATAATAAGGTGAGTTCATATAATAGCCGAGGAACATTGGTGCATAGGCAGTTCTCGGATGGCATGGTATGGTATGCAATCCCGCTTCTATTTTTGCATTTTGTGTGTTAATGATTTCGGTGCATTTACCTACCGTTTCGTCTTCGGCAGTATCAGCAATGATAACATCACCATCGCTTAAATAGCATTGCTTTTTGCTTTCTTTCCCAGTGGTAATATAGGGGATTTCATCTGATTCGACATCCAGAATTGAGCCATATTTGATGAGAACATCGCCATAATGAACATTCAAGATATCACCGCAAGAGGCAAGGTCTGCCCTCGACAGCGTATTGTTTGGAAGAAGCGAAAAAATCTCGTCAAATATATTTGTCTTCCACGGCTCATCGAAGCCCGGAAACCGGAGTTTCGGACGCTTCTCAAGACCGT
>ENA-ORPK01002277-ORPK01002277.1-human-gut-metagenome-genome-assembly--contig:-NODE-2277-length-13564-cov-4.237989_pt1 | contig 13564 bp, 9 predicted proteins | sample MGYA00242139_ERZ509068 | MGnify/ENA primary metagenome ERZ509068 (study PRJEB26280, sample SAMEA2338687) | human gut metagenome | biome: human gut; feature: human-associated habitat; material: faeces... | reverse complement strand
CCTGTAGCTTATATTTGTCGTCCGTTCGTCACCAACTAATATTCAATTAAACAACGATATAGGTACTATAATGAAATCTTCTTAGCCGTCGTTCCATTTTGATTGCATTGGATAGTTCGGCAAATGCACCTACCTGTACCTTGTAGTAACCATCTTCATATATTATAAAGGCTGGGAAGCCATCTATAAGTAGAGAGTTTAATAAGCGGTCTGCATTATCTTTATTGTGGTATGCACCAGTCTGAACCCGGTAGAGAGGCTGATGTATATATGAATTATTGCAGGTGTTGCTGCAGGAGTTATTGTGTAGGCTGTTGCAGGAGTTATCATTGCAGAGATTATATCCGGTGTCAGCAGTATAATTATTAGAGTTGTTAATACCTTCTGTAATACTTTCTGTCTCTGTTTTTGGAGTTATATCATATCTATAAGAGGCATTATCACTATTAATAGAACTGCTTGTGCCGATGAAATTACCAGAATGGCCGGAATTTCCGAAACTACTAGAATCATAGAAAGTACTAGAAGCTCCTAAATTGCTGGCATTGCTGGAACTGTTGATATTGCTGGCGTTGCTGGAATTATTGGTATTGTTGGAGCTGTTGGTATTGTTGGAGCTGTTGGTATTGTTGGAACTGTTGGTATTGTTGGAACTATTGGTATTATTGGAACTGCTGGTATTATTGGAGCTGTTAGCTTTGTTGTAGCTGCTGTTTGAATGGTGAGTATTAGAGTTGCGTGAACCAATAGGGAGGCTTTCTAATATTCCATCAGCTATAGCATTTGCAACCTTATCGAATTCCTGGTCAAATATATAGTTATCTTTTTCATTATTTATAAAGCCTGCTTCAACAAGGACAGCTGGCATTTTAGTTCTCTTAAGTACCACAAGATTTTTCCGGGTATCAACTCCCAGATTCTTAAATCCAACATTCTCAAGCTGGTTGTTTATGTTTCTTGCAACCTCTGACTTAAGTCCTGAATCATTGTATACAAGAGTTTCAACACCAGAATACTGGTTTGGCTTTTCAGAAGAGTTTCGATGTATTGACACGAAAAGATCAGCGCCTGAGTTGTTAGCATCAGTTGCCTTTTTAAAAGGTGTCTCATATTCGTCGTTAGTTCTTGTATAGAAAACATCAATTCCATTTTTTTTAAGAATATCGCCGACGGCCAGAGTAAGGTCGAGTGTATCATCTTTTTCCTGTCTGCCATTATAAACAGCACCAGGATCGCTGCCACCATGGCCTGCATCAAGAGCTACTTTATATTTTGACATATCCGCTCCTAAGGGAATTATCATTTTATTTTATTCATAAAAATATATAAAGATACATATAATAATGAAAAAATATTGATTTTTGTATATAGGTGTATACAGAATGGGGGTATAATGGTGTATGTTCATACTATGGAAACACCACAGGATATGATAGATAAAGGGAAGATGCACATAAATGTATATGATAAACAGCAGGGAGCACCGCTTGCAAATGCAAGAATCACTCTGTCATACACAGGTAATCCGGATTCGATAATAAATGAACTTGTAACGGATTCAGAGGGGGCTGTTAATCTTGATGAACTTTTAGCACCACCGATAGAGTACAGCATGGAGCCAGGGGAAAAACAGCCATTTGCAGAATATACGATTGATGTCAGTGCCAACGGATATGAGGAGACTAACATATCCGGAATAGATGTCTTTTCAGGAGAAACGAGTATACAGGATGTATATCTTAATGAAAATGAGTATGCAGTTGCGGAAGATAATATAGTTATTCCGGTTAATACCCTGTATGGAAACTATCCAGCCAAGATACCAGAGAGTGAGATAAAGCCACTTAACCAGTCTGGTGAGATAGTACTAAGCCGTGTTGTTATTCCTGAAACTATAGTTGTGCATGATGGTGTTCCTACTGATTCAACGGCGCTTGATTATTATGTCAGGTATAAGGATTATATTAAAAATGTTGCAAGCAGCGAGATATATTCAACATGGCCAAGGCAGACGTTAGAGGCTAATATACTTGCAATCATGTCATTTACATTGAACAGGGTGTATACAGAATGGTATAGAAACCAGAGTTATAATTTTACTATAACATCTTCAACAGCATTTGATCATAAATGGGTGAATGGCAGAAATATATTTGAGAGTATATCAAATGTAGTAGATGAAATATTTGATAATTATCTTTCACGTCCGAATGTTAAGCAGCCAATACTTACACAGTACTGTGATGGAAAAAAATCAAGCTGTCCAAACTGGATGACACAGTGGGGAAGTAAGTATCTTGGTGACCAGGGATATTCATCAATCGATATATTAAGATATTATTATGGTGATGATATGTATATAAATACAGCAGAGCAGATACAGGGTATTCCTTCATCATGGCCTGGTGCCAATCTTGATATAGGGTCATCGGGTCAGAAAGTAAGACAGCTTCAGGAGCAGCTGAATCTCATAGGAGATTATTACAAGGCTATACCACCATTGTCAGTTGATGGAATATATGGAGAGCAGACAGCAGAAGCGGTAAGACAGTTTCAGAGGATTAACAATATGCCACAGACAGGAGTCGTTGATTTTCCGACATGGTACCGTATATCAGACAGATATGTGAGACTGTCAGGCATAGCTGAGCTTATGTAAGCGGGCATGATATAGTCTGGATTATGGAAATGTTGTCTTTAAACAGTATTGAAATAGTATTATAGTACTGATATTATGATGATATAAAGTAATGTGTACAAATGAAAGAGGCGAAAGATATATGAGGTATAAGATAAGTGATCTTGCAAAGCTTCTTGGTGTATCTACAAATACGGTGAGAAGATATGAGGATATGGGTTATATATCTGCTGTAAGGGATGAGAACAGCGGATACAGGTATTACGATGATGATGGAGTGTTTGGTGTGCTCAATGCTAAAATGCATATAAAGTATGGTTTTACGCATGAGCAGATAAGTAAAATGCAGAATTATACGCTTGATGAAACTATAGAGGCATGTCAGGAACGCATGCAGCAGTTGGATAAGCACATAGCCTATATGACGTATTTAAGACACAGACTTAAGGATGACTGTTTGCTTATGAATAAGGCGGCATCTAATACAGATATATATGAAAAACAAAGTCTTCCTATGTATTATGTCTTATATAAGAATGGCGGAAAGCTGCTTCAGGAGCCAGGAAGACTGGAGCAGCTAAGCGAGTTTTTATACAATTCACCAGAAATACAGCATATATACATAATTCCTGAGAGTGAGATGAAAGCAGGACGTTTTACTGTAAGCTGTGGTTATTCGATTAAAGAAGAGCATCTTGAAAAGTATCATCTTCATATTAACCAATATGCACAGAAGTATATTCCTAAGCCATCAGTTATGGGTATATCAAAGGTGCCGGCAAAGTTAAGCAATATATATGATCACTCACAGGATGAGATTAAGGAGATTATGATAGGGCGTCACCTTGCGTATATGAAAGAGCATAATCTTGTCCTTGATGGTGATATAACGGGTATAGTTATAACAAAGGTTAAGGATGATGATAGTGATGATCATGTGATGTATATCCTTATGAGTGTTCCTGTACGGCATGAAAAACAGTGAATTATGAGATATTATGTTCGCATATAAAAACAATTCTTTGTTAAGTATGTAAAAGATATTGACCTTGACATTGGTTCATACTTTATAGTTTGTATTATGGATATCAAAAAGGTTTTATAAACAGACCCTGACAGTATCCATGCAGATATATAATGTTATAATGCCTTTAAAGGCAGAAATGGAGGTCAATATGCGCAAAACAACTAAAAGACGTCTTAGCAGTCTTTTGTGTGCAGTACTTATGCTTGTTACAAGCATAGACGTAACTGCATTTGCAGCAGAATCAAAAGCGTCAACAAGAAAGATTGACGTATGGGACATGGGCACAGTACAGGAAGCAGATACAGATAAGTATAATAATCATATTACTGCTGCTGATTGGGAGAATTGTGACAATGTTTCAAAGGATGGTAAATTCGTTGCCGGAGAAACAACATTTGGTGATCTTACAATCAATCATAATGCCAATGACAGATTGTTCTCGGCATCAGGCAAAAACTATGGAAGCAATGCGTTAGCAACAACAGCATATGATGATGGATATACAGCATCCGGTATGTACTACTGTAATGGTACAGGAGGAGAAGGAAGAAGATACATTGCTATTAACAATGTAGAAGCCGGAGATAAGATAGTTGTATACATGGCATCAAGCAATGCTGCTAATGGAACACTTCTTTTTAAGTATCTTGGTGAAGATAATGAACAGGTAGAAAAAGCAAGCTTTACTAACAAGGGAGCTAAGTATGAATTCGTAGCTAAGTATAGTGGTTCATATAAGGTGTATACAGATGCAGCAGCAGGAAAACCTATATATAACAGGGTGGTAAGAATTCCGGGAGTAAAAGTCAGTGGAACAATAGAAGGCGTACAGGTAAGCGGTCTGAAGGTTTTATTTAAGGATGATGTTAACGATATCACATATGATGCAGATGTAAAAGGCAATACATTTACAGCTACACTTGCAGCAGGATGTGATTATACAGCAGTTTTATCCGGAGCAGCAGGATATGGATTTTCCGTTGATACAAAGAATGTTACAACAACTGTAGATGAAGCTCTGACAGGCAAGACAGGAGTTACATTAAAGGTAGAAGAAAAGAAAGTATATACATATACAGGAAAGATTACAGGATTTGCAGCAGATTATGATACATCGGGATTATCAGTTAAGCTCGTAGCTGACCCATCTTCATTAGCAGATGATGTGGTTCTTAAGCTTGATGATAACAAAGCTTTCAAAGCAACACTTGAGCCTGATGTTAAGTATACAGTTGAGCTTAGTGGAGTTAATGATTATGAAGTAGCTGATGGCAAAGAGGTTACAGGCCAGACAGATTACTCTAAAGATATAAGCGTTTCTGCTAAGAAGTTATATAAGGTAACAGGTAGATTTACAGATATTGATGCTAAAGCAGCAGTTACAGATATTAAGTTTATCAATGTTGATGACAAGTATGTGTATACAGGAAAGGTTACATCAGATGGATATGAAGTTTCTTTAAGAAATGGTTCATATGAAGTTGAAGCAGCAGTTGATGGATATAGAACAACAACACATATAGTAGTCAATGATGCGGATGTAACTAAAGACATCTTAATGGTGTCAACCAAAGATAAGGAACAGATTGAAAGAGCATCTGATATATATGTCGGATATAAAGAAAAAGGAAATGCAAACTATAATACAGTAAAAGAAGCAGTATCAGCAGTATCATTAATGACACCTGCTCCTGATGAGAATAATGGAGTTACTATTCATATTGCTCCTGGTACATATAGAGAACAGGTTATTATATCAACTCCATATGTAAGACTTGTTAATGATGAAAAGTCATCAGGCAAAGAAGTGCTTCTTACATGGTATTATGGAATAGGATATAAGTATTATAGCATAGATTCTAAAGGCTATTATAATGCTGAAAATGCATATGATAAGTACGAGAAGGCAGCTGCAGCAAAATGGGGCTGTTCAGTACTGCTTAAAAATACAGCAACAGGATTTAGTGCTGATGGAATCACATTTGAAGCTTCGTTTAACCGTTATTTAACAGATGAAGAAATAGAAGATGGTGTGACACCTGCAGAAAATAAGAATCCAGACAGAAACTATGCAACAGATGTTACATCAAAGGCAGCAACAGAAAGAGCAACAGCCATGGCTATAGAAGCTGATAAGGTTGAATTCACAGACTGTGCATTTCTTGGAAGCCAGGATACATTATATACTGGTAATTCAGCAACTAATATGTACTTTAAGAACTGCCATATAGAGGGTAATACAGATTACATATTTGGTGATGGAAACGCAGTGTTTGATGGATGTGAGCTTAGATTTGCAGGTTACAGTGCTGGCTCTGCAGGTGGTTATATTACAGCACATAAGCCAGCCTCTGCTGCAGCAACTAAGATTGGCTATGTATTTAGAAACTGTACAATAACAGGCAGTGATAAACTTGAGGTAAGTGCAGGATATCTTGGAAGACCTTGGGGTCAGGATGCAAAAGTAACATTCCTTAATACTAAGATAAATGGTAGTTACATTAAGGATGAAGGCTGGTTTGAAATGTCTGGCAATAAGCCGGAGAAGGCTGGTTATACAGAATATAATTCGGTTTATACAGATGGAACAGCAGTAGATGTTTCTAAGAGAGTAACAGGAGTTACAACAGATGAAAGTGTTGCAAAGAAAGATGTTGTGAATGATTATCTTTCAGGCTGGACACCTAATGCTTATGTGGCTGATGAGGGCACAGTAGCATTTGTAAAGAAACCATATCTTGTGGATAATGGAGATATCAATGCACCATATCCAGGACATACTCTTACTGTTATATACTCTCTTGGAGAGAAGAATGATAAAAATGATGCATCAGTAATCCGCTGGTATATTGTTAATGAGGATGGCAGCAGAACACTTGCAAAATCGTCAACTGCCAATGCTGATAATACATATAAGATTTCTAAGGATGCTATTGGAAAGCATATTGAAGTTGAAGTTGTACCTGAGAACTTAAGTGGTGTTAAGTCAGGAGCAGTAAAATATAAGGCAGAGGCATATGTAAGAGATGGATATGAAGATCCTACAGGTTCAACAGATATAGAACTTGGTGATGGAGTAAATGTATTTTTAGCAGGTGATTCTACTGTTAAGGATTATTCAGCATCAGGTATGTATATGAGCGGTAAGGCTCAGGCTGAAGGCTCATGGGGCGAATATTTACAGGCGTTCTTTGATTCTTCAAAGGTTAAGGTGCAGAACTATGCCAATGGAGGACGAAGCAGCCGAAACTTTATCAATGAGGGCTCATTAGATAAGATAAAAGCCAATATCAAAGCAGGCGATTATCTGTTTATACAGTTTGGACACAATGACTGTGCTAATGGAAAAGGATACATTGAAGATAGATATGTACCACTTGGACAGCCAGATGCTGACGGAATATATCCTGTAACAGCAGGAACTAAAGTGGCAACACCATCATCACTTACTTCAAAGTATGGAGATACATTCTATTCATATGATTGTGGTGGTACTTATAAATGGTATCTTAAACAATATATTGATGCGGCAAAGGAAGCAGGGGCAATACCGGTTCTTGTAACACCAGTATCAAGACTTTATTATACTAGTGAGGGTACTATCAAACCACATCATGATTCAACAGATAAAGAAACAGGAACACTTGTAACTGAAAATAATGCATATGTTGAAGCAGTTAAACAGCTTGCAAAGGAACAGGATGTATTACTTATTGATGGTTTTGAGATAACAAAGAATATGTATGAGGAAGCATACAAAGCAGACGAAAAGGCAGCTAATGGCAAGTCTGTTAATGGTACACAGGTTATGTCAGCAGGAGACAGTACACATAGCAATAAGCTTGGTGGCTTCATAACAGCAGAACTCTTTGCACAGCAGATCCAGAATATGAATATATCACTCTCAAAGGCTGTAAAATCACCATCCAGAGTAGCAGGTGTTAATCCGGATGGACAGCAGGTGTTTGTTGTTGATAAGAATGGAGTGCTTACTGCGAAAGCAGCAGATGCAAATGGCAGATTCACAGAAGATGCAGTGTACTGGACAACAAAAGGCCAGAGCCTTTTAAGTGCAATAAGTGCTAAGAGTGAAGAACTTAATAAGAGCGAGAATCCAACGCCAGCGCCGGATCCAACACCAGCGCCAGACCCAACGCCAGCACCGGATCCAACACCAGCACCGGATCCAACACCAGCGCCAGACCCAACACCAGCGCCAAACCCAACACCAGCACCAGCGCCAGAACAGGGTGGCAGCGATAAGAAAGATGATGGAGCTACGTCAGGTAGTGACAGTAATAAAGATGACAATGCTATATCATCTGACGATAAAAATCCAGATGCTTCTAAAGATGATGTAAAAACAGCAGATGTATATCATGTGATGGGATATAGTGTGGCATTTACAATGGCATTAGCTGGAATAGTACTTCTTGTGTATGAAGATAGAAAAAAGAAAAGGCTGATTAATAAATAATATAATAGTTATACATACTAGTTTTAGTAATGATTAGAATTGATTAGTATTGATTGGCATTGAATAAAACCAGATACACAATGACTTAGGTTGTTGTGTGTCTGGTTTTTGAATGTTTGAATATTATTCGTTCGAATATTATTTGCTTGAATATTATTTGCCTGAATATTTTTTAAAATATAATAATGTATGGATTTATGTACAATGCATTATTAAATGTGTAAAAAGATATTGACCTTGACACTGGTTCATACTTTATAATTCCATAAAAAGGGACGGATTGTCCAGAAAAGAAAGGGAAGGTTATTTATGATGAAGAAAAGAAACAGAAAACGTATAAGTTGTCTGCTTAGCGCTTTGCTTTTGCTTGTTATGAGCATAGGCTGGAGCGTTATGGCTATGGCTGATGATGCGGTTAATAAAGACAGCAGCAAGCCTACAGTATGGATAATAGGTGATTCTACAGTAAGTTCTTTTGCTGATAATTATTATTATCCAAGATATGGATGGGGTACACAGATTGATAAGTATCTTGATGGAACATATGAAGTGAAGAATATAGCTTTATCAGGAAGAAGTTCTAAGAGCTATGTTAATGATAAGGAGTATAATGAACTTACATCCGGTATGAAGCAGGGTGATTATCTTCTTATAGGCTTCGGACATAATGATGAAAAGGCAGAAGCAGACAGATATACAGATCCTAATGGTGATTATAAGACAGCTGGCTCATTTGCTAACTCATTATATGAAAACTATATTAAGCCTGCGCAGGCAGCTGGTACAACAGTTATCCTCTGTACACCTATAGTAAGAAGAACTGCTACAGCAGAATGGTCTGACAGCAATCTTCATATCACAAAGGATAGTGGTGATTTCAAGGGTGGAGATTATGCCCAGTCTATAAGGAATCTTGGTAAGGAACTTAACATACCAGTTGTTGATATGACTAAGATGACAAAAGAGTTATATGATACATTAGGACCAGATGAGACAGTCAACCTTCATGCATGGACATCATCTAAGGCTACAAGCGTTGATAATACACATACAAACATTTATGGTGGAACATATAATGCTTATCTTGTAACTAAGACAATTAAGGAACTTGGAGTGGCTGGAATATCAGAACATATAACAGCTAAGGAAGCACCTGTTAAGGCTGATGTACTTAAGTCTAATCCAGATTATAAGGAAGCTGAATATTCAGGAGAACTTAAGCAGAGTGAATTATGGAAAGATGCGGGAGTTTTCAAGGGTTCAATATTTGGAGATATAGGTGGAGACCCAAATCTTATTAAAGATAAGTTCATACTTGAGGGCAATGAAGATGGAAGCATTCACATTGCTGTTAATGGTAAGGGAAAGATATCATCAACAACAGATGGAATTGCAATGTATTATTATAAAGTACCAGCAGGTAGTAACTTTGTAATAACAGCTAATGCAACAGTAAACAGCATTAATAAACACAATCAGGTTGCATTTGGTCTTATGGCAAGAGATGCGATGTATATTGATGTTAATGATAAGTCAGCTCTTGGAGATTATGTTGCAGCAGGAAGTATCCAGCAGGGAACAGCTAACTGCTTTAAGAGAAAAGATGGCGCATTAGGCTATGGTGGTAAATTAGAGAATCCAGTAGAGACTGGTAAGACATATGCACTTAAGATTGAGAGCAACAGTGATGGATACGCATGTACATTTGGCGATAATGCTGCTATATCAGGCGGTTTTGATTTCAAGCTTACATCAATAGATGCGGATTATGTATATGTAGGTTTATTTGTAGCAAGACAGGCAGATGTAACATTCTCAGATATAAAACTTGTTGTAGATGGTAAGGTAATAACTGGTTCTGATGTTAAGCCAGGTGATACACCAGATGATAGCAAGCCAGGAGATAGCACACCAAGTGACACACCAGATGATAATAAGCCAGGAGATAACACACCAAGCGACACACCAAATACACCAAGTGATACACCAAGCACATCAGATTCAGATAAGGTAAATGCGGTAATTAAGGCTGATGATGGCATCAATATAAAGGCCGAAGTACCAGTGAGCGGAATCACATTCACAGAAGAGGAAAAGAAAGAAATAGAAAACGGAAGTACAGTTTCGGTATCTATGGAGGTCAAAGATGTAACAGCTACAGTATCAGAAAGCGATAAGAAGCTTGTGGAGGATAAAGTTAAGGAAGTTCTTAACAATGGTGTAGTTGGAGCATATCTTGATCTTACATTATTAAAGAAAGTTGGAAGTCTCAAAGAAGTATCAGTAACAGAAACAGCTGCTGGAGTTGTTGTTAAGCTTGATATTCCTGAAAGTCTTAAGAATACAGATGCATCTGTAGAAAGAAAATATACAGTTGTAAGAATTCATGATGGTGTAGCAGAGGCACTTGAAACAAGCTGCGAAAACGGAGTTATTACATTTACAACAGATAAATTCTCTACATACGCTATATGCTATGAAGATGTAGCAGCAACAGGAAATGGACAGGCATCAGATAACACAGTAAATACAGGTGATGTGTATAATATAGCACTCTATGTATTATTCGCAGTTGTATCATGTGCAGGTCTTGCATTCGTAGTATTAAGAAGAAAGTCAGTTGTAAGATAAAAAATAAAACAATGTATCATTTTTGTATTGTAGAAATTTGAAATATTTGAAATGTTTGTTTGAAATGTTTAAAAATATAGTTGACAGCTATAACTATTAGTGTTAAACTCTAATAGTTGTTAAACGAAGCAGAGTATCCACTCTCACCTTAGCGCATGAAGGCGACTCGGGTTTATATTTTTAAGAATATGCATGATAAACAGCAATTAAGATGCATTATGATTAAAAAGTGGATAGTCTGACTATCCACTTTTTTTGATTTTGGAGGTGCACTACTATTAGCGAATTAATGATTAACGAGCAGATCCGCGATAAGGAAGTTCGTGTTATTGGACAAGAAGGACAGCAGCTTGGAGTTATGTCTCCTAAGGATGCTATGAAGTTAGCAAGAGAGGCAGAGGTTGATCTTGTAAAGATAGCTCCATCCGCAAAGCCACCTGTATGTAAGCTTGTGGATTATGGCAAGTATAAGTATGAGCTTGTCAGAAAAGAAAAGGAAGCTAAGAAAAAACAGAGAACAATAGAAGTCAAAGAAGTTCGTTTATCACCTAACATAGATGTGAATGACCTTAACACTAAGTGTAACGCAGCAAGGAAGTTCATAGAGAAAGGCGATAAGGTTAAAGTATCACTCAGATTCAGAGGACGTGAGATGGCTCATGTTGATTCAAGCAAGCATATACTTGAAGATTTTGCAGAGAAGTTAAGTGATATAGCAGTAGTAGATAAGGCTCCAAAGTTAGAAGGCAGGAGCATGACTATGTTTTTAACTGAAAAACGTTAAAATATTATTCCATATGAGAATTAAATTAGGAGGATTATTATGCCAAAGGTAAAGACAAAAAGAGCAGCTGCAAAGCGTTTTAAAGTAACTGGAACAGGTAAATTAAAGAGAATGAAAGCTTACAAGAGCCATATTCTTACAAAGAAGACTACTAAGAGAAAGAGAAATCTTAGACATGCAGCTATGACAGATGCAACTAATGTAAAGACAATGAAGAAGATTATGCCATATTTATAAGATATGGGTGTCTGTGATTGATTATTTTAGGAGGAAATTAAGAAATGGCAAGAATTAAAGGCGGTATGAACGCAAAGAAGAAGCATAATAGAGTATTAAAGCTCGCTAAGGGTTATAGAGGAGCTAGATCTAAGCAGTACAGAGTTGCTAAGCAGTCTGTAATGAGAGCTCTTACAGAGAGCTACAAGGGTAGAAAGCAGAAGAAGAGACAGTTCAGACAGTTATGGATCGCAAGAATCAATGCTGCTGCAAGAATGAACGGTCTTTCATACAGCAAGTTCATGTATGGTTTAAAGTTAGCTAACATCGACCTTAACAGAAAGGTATTAGCTGAGATGGCTGTTAATGATGCAGAAGGATTTGCTAAGTTAGCAGAAGTAGCTAAGTCTAAGCTTGCTTAATCATTAGATTAATTAGTGTAAAGATAAATATAATGTTATATATCAGATTTATATCTGTCAGATTCTGGATATCTTCTGATTAGTAGCATTTAAGCCGCTATATAGGATGAGATAACTCTTTATATCCTGTATGGCGGCTTTTGTGATAATATTGTGAAACATTTATGTAATACTGGCTTTAGAGGCTGTATTATGGTATAGTTTATAAGTCGGCAATCCGGCATAATATATATTTATGGAGACAGGTTATGAGAAAAGTATTAAAAGGAAAGTGCGTTAAATATGCAGTAGCAGCAGCTATGGTTGTTTCTATGCTTATGACTACAGCATGTAATAGTAAAATAAAGGTTGATTATGGATATAGTCCTACAGATTATGTTGAACTTGGAAACTACAAGGGAATAGTAGCAGATGTTGATGTCACATCTATAACTAATAAGGTTATAGATGACAAGATATCTGAGCAGATGAATGATGTAACTACATATACAGATGTTAACCGTGGGGCACAGAAGTCAGATAAAGTAACATTTAGTTACTCAGGAACATCAGGCGGACTTGCAATAGATGATTTCACAGGTTCTGATTATAGTATGGTTCTTGGAAAGGAAGCTTTTCCAGTTGCAGGAACGAGTCTTGCAGATGAATTATATGGTATGGTAGCAGGTCAGACAAAGGTTATAACAGTAACTATGCCAGATAACTCTAAGTATACTGATTATGCAGGTAAGAGAGTAGTGTTTGAACTTTCCATGAGCTACGTACAGCAGCCAAATGTTCCTATGCTCACAGATTCGTTTGTAAAAGAGAACTTTGGTCTTGAATCAGTAGATTCATATAAGGAATATGTTAAGAACGATGTTAAATCAACTATAGATGTAAAGGTGAGTGAAGCAAAGAATGAGGCTATTCTTACACAGCTTCTTGATGTATGTAAGGTAACAGGATACCCTGAAGAATTCCTTGCACAGCAGACATCAAAGCTTGAAGAATCAATCAGTTTTTATAGTACTCTTCAGGGAAAGACTAATGATGAATACTGCCAGAATCTTTATGGTAAAACATTTGATGAATTCGTAAAGGCATCAGCAGGCCAGCAGCTTATATATCAGGCAATAGCAGAAAAAGAAGGACTTGATATAACAGAATATGAATATAAAGATGACCTTGAACAGTTTGCAAAGGACAGTGGTTATTCACAGGTAACAACATTCACAGATAAGTTTGACAAGAATACAATAGTAAAGGCAATGCTTGTAAAGAAAGCACAGAATATAGTTATGGATAACGCGGTTGTGAATGAGAAGTAGTATGGTTGTTTAATTGAATATTAGTTGGTGACGAACGGACGACAAATATAAGCTACAGG
>ENA-ORPK01002273-ORPK01002273.1-human-gut-metagenome-genome-assembly--contig:-NODE-2273-length-13581-cov-5.098033_pt1 | contig 13581 bp, 14 predicted proteins | sample MGYA00242139_ERZ509068 | MGnify/ENA primary metagenome ERZ509068 (study PRJEB26280, sample SAMEA2338687) | human gut metagenome | biome: human gut; feature: human-associated habitat; material: faeces... | reverse complement strand
AACCATCCCTTCATTTCATTCAGGAATGTTTACACAATTAAACGGATACTCTCATATTAAAATTGGTCTTGATTATTTAAAAAGCGATATTTAAGAATAAAGTATTTTGATTTTTGACATAAGTGAATTCAAGACTGGTTTGCAATGCTCATTATCCTAATCATCCCTTAAACGGCCTATAAATGGCTATTTTTAGGCATTTATTAATGCTAAAATACCTTCGATTAAGGAGTCAAAATGAAGAAATCCATCTTACTTGTACCTCTACTTGCTTTAGGAGGTACTCTTTCTAGCAATATAAATATGATTGAAGACACTAATCCATCCATTAATGAAGAAATCAAAAAGGTTGATTCTAACGAAGGAATTACAGCTATTACGATGAAAGAATTCACTGAATTCCTATCTACGAAGAAAGAACATTATCCATTATCGGATGAATTTATTGAGAAATACCAACAAACTAGCGGAGGTTATCTAGATACTGCTAGGAATATGGGTTTATTAGTAGATAAAGAACAACATGAACCAAACCAGAAATGGCATTTCTTTACTTCTTGGTTTGATGCTTCTATCGCAGATGGGACAGTTAAATTAACTGATGATCCTAAAAATGTTGTCTATAATAGGTTACTTTGCCCTGAATTATTATTATGGATATTTGAGGCTAGCGAGATTAATCCAGTCAAGGTAAGAAAAGCCAAAGAAGTTGCAGAAGCCGGTAAAGCAAGTGGGGCTAGAGTAGCTACCATTGCTAGCAATATGAGAAAAGAAGTCCCATATGAAGACATCTATAACAATGTAGTTAAATATCTAGAGGCCAAATAAGATGAAAACAAAGAATATAGTTTTAATATTATCCTCTTTATTCTTATTAAGCGGATGCAATAGTAATAAGTCTTCTTCTAAAGAATCTGATTCAACTTTTATCGATACTGAAGAATCTACTAAAGTGACTACAACGGAAGAAGTAACGACCAAAACGAATACAACATCAAGTCAAACTTCTTCAACTGAATCAACTTCATCTACATCAATTTCTAGTTATCTAGATTATTATAAAGTAACTGTAATAGAGAATAAGGATATAGAAATAAGTGGATTAGAAACTTCTTATCAAGAAGGAGCTAAAGTAACTTTTACTATATCTATATTAAATAATAATAAGCAAATAAAAGAAGTCAGGATGAATGAAGAATTATTAACCTCGTCTAATAATACCTATTCTTTTATCATGCCTGATAAAGATGTAACTATAGAAGTCATATTAAGTGATAAAGAAGTAGAAGAAAAATATTCTACTACCTATAACATTAAATATGATTTAGGGACTAGGAAAACTGCTAAAAAGATAGAGACTAGTGAACAGTTATATTCTTGTTTCCAAAAGAGCGACGATAATTTAAATATAATCGAATCCGTCTCTTCTTTTGAACTTATCTATGGAGGTGGTAATGGGGGTAAAAGCGAAACAAATTGGTATAAAGGGGATATGCTTAAATTTGGTACAACTAGCGTTAATGGATATCTATCTTTATCCTTAAAGAAACAAGTTAACAAAGTCAAATTGACTGGCTATGTTTATAATCAAGCCTGCAAATTAAAAGTAGGCGATATAAGTGGAACTAATGCCAAAGAAGAAATATGCTCTTCAATGAATGAAGTATCTAAAGATATTGTTAATTCTAATTCGGTTACTAGCCTTGAAATTGAATTCGAACCAACTTCAAATCTAAAGATAGAAACATTAAATAAGAAACCATTATTTCTAACTTCTATTGAATTTGGTTTATCTGGAATTGATGCGAATAAATATAGCGTTACCTGGAAAAACTATGATGGGACCATATTAAAAGTAGATGATGATGTAATCGAAGGAAGCGTTCCAACTTATGAAGGCAAAACCCCAACTAAGCCAAATGAAGGCGATAAAGCCTATAAATTTATAGGTTGGGAACCTGAAATAACTAAGATATATCAAGATAGCGAATATACTGCTAAATTTGCTGAACTAACATATAAAAACCCGGATATAGATTATGCTCCTATTTTGAGTAATGATTCTAAATATATCGAATATGGATTTTATCCCCAAAGCCATGTTAAAGATGAGACCCTTATTTCTAGATTAGAAGTAACATCAACTTTAGCATCTAATGGATATTATATTCTTGATAATGAATTCTATATAAAAGAAACTGCCAAAGTATTTAATAACGAGAAATATGAATTTAATGATGGAACATCTATTTCTAATGGCTCTTCCTATTGGTTTAAATGCGAAAGAATCAAATGGAGCATCATTAATAAAGCAGGTAATAGATATACCTTATTAGCAAACTCTCTTTTAGATGCCTCTATTTATTATAAGGATTATGAAAATAGAACGCTTGGTGGAAAGGACATCCTTCCAAATGATTATTCTTATAGCAACATTAGATCTTTCCTAAATGATTCTTTCCTAAATGAAGCTTTTGCCTTTGATTCTTCTTCTATTATTAATACTTCAATTGAAGGAAATAATGACAAGATATTCTTATTATCAAAAGAAGATTATAAAAATATTGATTATGGATTTGTTAATGAAGAAACTTCTAGCTTAACTAGAGAATGCAAGACTAGCGATTATTCTAGAATTAGGGGTGCTTGGTATAATACTGGCAATAAAAAATGCTTCATTAAAATATAATGGAACATACTGGACTAGAAGTGCTTCATCTAACTTTAGCTATGCTGCAGTTAATATAAATTCAAGCGGATTTATAAGTGAATATGCAGTCGACGGGACTAGTCACTGCATTAGGCCATCTATTAATATCTCTTTATAAATAATCATGTTTTTTGGTTTTGAATGATAAAAGAAAACAAAAGATAGGCTTAAGGATGTTTTCTAATAAGAGGTTTTTTTATTGTCCTTCTTAAATTTCTTCTACTTTGCTAACCTAAATCTAGTTTATTTAGCATGGGAAAAGAACTAAAATCATTACAAGTCTTAAAAATCATAATGAAATTGAAAACTTAAAATTATCGTTATCATCGTAACTTTTATCGGTCGCAACCAAAAGTTGCGGAAATGAAAAGCAGACTTTCTAGCGCAACTAAATAACTTTGAATAGTATTTGATTAGAGGTAGCAAACATGAACATTGAAATTGCAAACAAATTAGTCGAATTAAGAAAAAAGAATGGCTATTCCCAAGAAGAATTAGCCGCCAAGCTTGGATTATCTAGACAAGCAATATCTAAATGGGAACGCGCGGAAGCTAGCCCAGATACTGATAACCTTATTTGCCTAGCCAAACTATATGGAGTCTCATTAGATGAATTATTAAAGAATGATGATGATGTTGAAACCATTGTCAAAGAACAAATGAATTCTAATGAAGAAAAAGTTAATGTAATATCTAACGAACAAAAAGAAGAAAATCCTAGAATAAGGAAACTAAAGATAATCGAGGCTATAGTTTCTTCTATCTTGACTCTTCTTGTTACTATTATCTATATAACATTAGGATGTCTATTTGATGCATCTTGGCCTGATCCAATGGTCTGGAAATATCTTTGGGTTCTATATTTTATAATCCCATTGTTCTCTAGCATTTATGAAACAATCATATTCAAGAAATTCGAATGCCTTAATGTAGCCATTGTAATGTCTGCATTAATAATCTTCTTTACACTAGGATTCTTCCTAGATGCATGGCATCCAGGATGGGTAGTATTCTTATTGATTCCTACTTTTGCAGGCATTGCAGGTCCAATAGATAAAGCCATATCTGCTTCTAAAGAAAAAGATAAATAACAATCAAATAATAGCTTAAGGCAGGGAAACCTGTCTTTTTTTGTTGTTTTTCTAACGAAAAAGGCATGTTAATCTTAAATACGCTTAAATAACAAAATAGCCTAGTTTTAATACTTGCACTATCTAGTAATGAAAACTAGAATGATATTAGAAATAGTTTGTTCGTCTTTAGGAGGTAAATTATGTCAGTTAGAATCTATACAGATGCAAGCTCAAACTTGTTCCATTCCATCTTAGAAAAGAAGGGTTTGGATATTGTTGTCCTTCCAATGACTTTAACATTAAATAACAAGGAATATTATCTTTATGATGAAGAAGTCGATGTCGAAGAGATGTCTAAGACTTTCTATGAAGATATGAAAAAAGGTGCGAAGCCAAGAACCTCTCTTACTAGCCCAGGTTTATTTAGAGAAAGAGTATTAGAAGAAATTTCAAAAGGCAATGAAGTTATTTATGTTTGCCTTGCTGGAGGAATTTCAGGAACTTATCAAGCCGCATCATTAATGGCTAGTGAAATTAATGCAGAGCAACATAAAGAAGTTGTCAAAGTCATTAATTCTAAAACTGCTGGATTAGGTGAAGGCATGATTGCAATGTATGCCTATTACTTATCTAAACAAGGATTATCATTGCAAGAAATTGCTTCTAAAACAGAAGAATATCTAACTACCGTTAGAAGTGAATTTACTGTTGATTCAATTAAATATCTAGCTAATACAGGGAGGGTATCTAATTTTACTGCCTTAGTTGCAGATGTATTGATGATCAAGCCTTTATTATATGGATCAATAGAAGGAAAAATCGAAGTCACTGCTAAAGTACATGGTAGAAAAGGCGCTTTAAAGAAACTAGCTAGCCAAGTTGAAGAACATATTAAAGATAAGAATAGCTTAGTTTATATTGCTCATTGCAATGCTCCTGGTGATGTTGAATTCTTTAAGAAATTATTATCTGAGGCAGGTATAAACAATACTGAAACTTATTTCTATGATTTAGTAACCGGATCTCATGTAGGACCTGGCACGATTGCAGTTTTCTATGAAGGCGAGAATAGAACAATTGAAAAGAAATCTGTCTTATCTTCCTTGATGGGAAAGAAATAGTTACAAAGAATTAATTTATTTAACTCATATTTTTCTTCAATGATCAGAGAAGTATGAGTTTTTGTTTTTCTATTAGTTTGTCACTGTATCGTGATATACTTTGATTTACAAGGCAAAATTTATGTTTAAGAAAATCAAGAATGTATTCCCGTTAGAAGACTATAAATTGTTAGTTCAGTTTTGTGTTGGGGTTACAAAAATTTATGATGTTAAACCTTTATTTAAGTGGAAAGATGTTTTTAAGACACTCAAGGATAATAATTTGTTTTCCAAAGTCTATGTAGATGTAGGTGGATTCGGTATTGTCTGGAATGACTATGTAGACCTTTCTTGCGATGAACTATGGAAAAATGGCGTTGAAATTAAGACTCCTTTTGACGGATTGTTGTCTATGAATGACGCTACTACAATTTGGGGGCTAAATGAATCGACTCTAAGAAAGGCAATATCGTATGGAAAACTGCAAAACGGAGTAGACGTTTGCAAATATGGAAAACAATGGGTTGTTTCTATTGAAGCCATGAATAGAGAATATGGACAACCTAGATAAATTTTTAAAGTTTTCTAATTGAAACTGGTTTCCTATAATGGGCCAGTTTTTATTTTACCTTTGGTGGGATTAAAAATCCTTCCCACTTAATAAAATAGTGTTAATCGAATAAATTTAATGAAACTAAAACCAAATTGAGGTGGGACTAGAATGTTTCTTCCTAAATCCAATTGGACTAATTTTGTATTCTTTTTTAAATTGATAGCTAAATTGGTTTTTACCCATAAAGCCATTATCAATAGCAATTGCATTAGCCTTTTTATTTGAATTAAGTAATTCTTCCATGCATCTATATAACCTATATTGTTTTATATATTGATGGATGGATATTCCTGTTATAGATTTAAAGCCTCTATAACAAGTTGACAAGGATGATTCCTCAGTTTTAACAATTTCATTTAATCTTAGCTTGGATTTATAGCTAGTTTCTATATAAGAAATGATGCTTCTAACCATCTGATGTTTCTTGTTTTTCGTATTTTGGACTGAATTGGAGATATTTTGATTTATTATTGCCCATATAGAATAAAGGCATTTCAAGACATCATAATCATAGAAATCATTCTTATCATTTTCGAGTTCTATAAGACGGTCAAGAGTAGATAAAAGAGAAATGTAATTCTTATTTCTAGGTCCGAATAAGATGTAATCTATATCTTCATTAATGTCTTCATTTGATATATCAACTGGGTTAAGAGGAAGGTTAACTAAAGAAGAAGCAAAATCAAATTCATAGATCTTCGAATCCTGATTTGTCTCAAGAGAATGAATGATGTTTTTATTAATAAAGAGAACGCAGTTTTCCTTTAGGATAATCTTTTTTCCATTAATAAAAATAGAGGCATTATTTTCTAATGAATAAAAAAGGATATAGGTATTAATGAATGATGGCAATTTAAGCTTCTCGCTTATTAATTTATTGTTAATTTTGATGCATTTGTAATTTATTTTTTTCATACTTTTCTGAAAACATTATATCAAATCATTTTGAAAGAAAATATATACAAATTTAAATCAAGATAACTGTTACTTAAAAGTATTGAACGAAAATATATACAAATAAAATACACTTTTTGATACAGTTTTCCTTCTTTTACAAAACAAAATTCAACAATTTTATCGCACATGTGCATGTACGCGTTTATTTAATCCTGTTTAAATGCTAAAATAATTTCACCCAAGAAAAAATAGGGTTGCTTGATAAAAAAAGACTGCTTCATTTGCATTCAAGATTGGATTAATTCAATGAATATATTTACCACATTACTATCCCCGGTCATCTTTGATTTTGGGAATGTCTATAACATAATTTCATTCATCGTCGGCATAGTCTTATTTGCGACTTTCGATGTCATTGGTTTCATCTGGTTCAAAAGGAAATTCGTCAGGAGTTTTCTTATCATAGACGAAGCCTTGATAATCTTGTTCTGGTTATTTGGGTTAGATCTTCCATTTACCATTTGCTCAGTCTTGTTCCTATTTGGTTTACTGACCTTCTATATTTCTAATTCTAGTGCAGGCAGAAATTTGACCGCGAATAACTTCAAAGGTAAAACTGGAATCAATTTCTTCCAGCATAAATCCAAGACCCGTCCTGAAACCCTTTTTGATAGGGATGCTGTCTATAAGAAGATTGAGACTGCAGTCATTACTTTATCAAAACAAAAAGTAGGGGCTCTTATCACCTTTGAAAAGAAAGATCTCCTAACTGATGTTATGAAGTCAGGGACAATCATTAACGCTCCGGTATCTGCTGAATTGCTCCAAACAATATTCTATCCTGGAACTAGGTTGCATGATGGAGCAGTCATTGTTAGAAACGATATGATATTGGCAGCTTCAGTTTATTTCACCCCAACAACTAGACCTCTAACTGGAAAGTATGGATCTAGGCACAGGGCTGCAATTGGTATTTCGGAAGTATGTGATGCTGTTACAGTAGTTGTATCAGAAGAAACAGGAAGGATCTCTATTGCCTACCAAGGTGAACTCCAAACAGTTGGTCCAGACACATTCCTATCAACTTTTGAAGATTACATGATGATGAGTGATGAGGAAGATAAAAATAGCAAAAAGGATTAGTCGATATGGAAAGCTCGGTAAAGAAAAAAGGAAGCAATATTGTCTCTAGGCATATTGCAGCAGCATTGCTAGATTTAGCAATCTTACTTTTATGCAATGCCGTTTTAGCTATACCTTGCATCATAGTTTTCGTTAATGAATTAGTAAAGCATACGACAGCCGCTAGCATTTCTAATTTCCTTGTATCTTTCTTTACAGGTGCATTTATTTTGGCAATGGATTTAGTTTATCTAGTTGCCATGCCCTTATATAAAGATGGGCAAACAGTTGGACTAAGGTTTTTTGATTTGAAGATTGTTTCCTTAGATTCTTGCCCAGCCTTAACAAAACAATATTTAGTTAGATTCCTAGGCTTATTGCTTATAACTGCTTCGACCTTCGGGTTTGCCCTTATTTCGGAAATTATTACAATTAGCCTTTCAAGTGACCATAATTCGGTGATAGGTACATTAAGTTCGACAAAAGTAATAGAAAAAGTAAAGGAGATTAAAGATGCCGACACCACACATTAATGCCAAAGACAATGATTTTGCAAAAGTAGTCTTGATGCCAGGAGATCCTCTCCGTGCCAAGTGGATTGCCTCAACTTTCCTAGTTGATCCAGTTCTAGTTAGCGATGTTAGGGGTATACTTGGCTATACTGGCCTAACTAAAAACGGAAAAAGAATATCCGTCATGGCTTCTGGTATGGGTATGCCTAGCATTGGGATATATTCTAGGGAATTATTTACTTCTTATGGAGTTGAAACCATCATCAGGATTGGAACATGCGGAACATATTCTAAAGATGTTAATGTTAACGATATAATTCTTGCCCAAGGTAGCTGCACCGATTCTAATTGGTCCAGCCAATATGATTTAAAGGGTGGAACTTATTCTGCAATTGCTTCTTTTGATGTCTTATTAGTAGCACATGAAGAAGCTAAAAAAGCCAATAAGAAATGCTTTGTTGGCAATATTTTATCTGCCGATGTCTTTTATGATGAAGATCCAAATATCTGGAAGACTTGGGCTAAACTAGGTGTATTAGGGGTTGAAATGGAATCATATGCCCTATATACCAATGCTGCTAGATTAAATAAAAAAGCTCTTTGCATTCTTACTGTCTCTGATTCTTTCCTTTCTAGCAAGGCTCTTACCTCAGCAGAAAGGCAAACTGGATTAAAAGACATGGTAGAAGTTGCTATCGCTACTGCTGAAAGGTTTGCTTAATTAAAAAATGCCATATACTGTCCGTCTATCTATTTTTTGTGTTAGCTGCATTCTAGTTGGATTGCTCCTTTTAGTTATGTTTCTATATGGGCCAGTCAAACGTTATCTATACAAAAAATATACGGTCAGGATGTATTACAACAAAGTTAGAAGAGTAGTCCTAGACAATGATTTCTATCTAGTCAATAGCTTTGCAAATAAGACTGCTTCTCAAGAGCCTTTCCATATCGATCATATCGTAATAGGGGATAAATTCATCTATTGCATTAGGGATAGATATTATGACGGGGCGATTGCTGCGAAAGAAAATGATCCTAGCTGGATATTCTATAAAGGCAAGAAATCGACATATATAAAAAATCCAATGCAAGTAAATAGGATTAGGGTTGATAGGATGTCGCTTATGAGTGGGATTGATTCTAAACTATTCATCTCGATTGTCTTAATTAATAACGATTGCATGATCACTAGACTTGAGAATTCCTTTTCCGATAACTATATTGTTTCCTTGAAGAAATTCCCTTCATTAATTGCCCAGCTTGAAAGTAGTGATGTCCCAATACTAAATCCTCATAGCATCGCTATCGCGGCAAAGGATTTCTCGGAGCTTAATCTAAATGGAAAAATCTGATTTCAAAAAACCTTTTAATAAACCTGTATTAGAGAAAATTGGAAAATATAACGCACAGGTAGTGGCCCTTGCTTTAGTCTTTATTTTGGTTTCTTTAGTAGGATTCGGCATAGGATTAATTGATCCTAGCTTACTTTATGCGACTATCCCTTTAATTGTTATACCGGCTTTCTTTTCTTTTCAGACATCTTTAAGTGTCCTTCTTGCTGGAAAAGGAATATCTAACCGAATCAATTATTCTTCCTATATGTCTTATTTCATTCCTCCATTTAAAGGGAGTTATAGAGTTATAGTAAGCTATTTCAAATCATTGCTTGTATTTGCTTTCTTCTCTTTGATTACTGGCTCGATTTATTATGGGATTGCCTCTTCTTCTTCAGCTAGCTTTGTTGAAGCAATAAATAAATTAGCCGAATTAACAAATACAGGAACGCTTGAAGCTATCATTGAATATGTATTTTCTAATAAGGACTTAATTTCTTTCTATTATTCTGTCCAAGGTGTTGGGCTTGGATTATCTTCCATCTATTTCCTTTATTGCATTAGCTTCAATTCGCTTAATGCCCATTTACGTTCTAAGATTGGTGGACCATCTTCTGGAGCCCTTAATGCTTTGTTTAAAAAGCTAGTATTAAGCGACAAGAAATTATTCATTGGAAGCTTTATTACAAGGAATATCCCTTTATTTATTTTATTTGGATTAGGGTTTGGAATTAGTTTTACTTGCTTTGGCATATTTGCTCCTACTTATCCAACTTTTGCGGTAGTTATTTCTTTATTTGCAGGCTTATTATTATCTAGTTTCTATTTGCCATACACATTCGCGTCTAATGAAATGTTCATGTTAGATAATTCAGTAAAGATAAAGAAATTCTTCATTGATTTCTCTATTAAATCTCTAGAAGAAATGAAGGAAAAAGCCTTATTTAGCCAAGAACAATTGGAAAAGGCTGACGAGAATCTAAAAGAAGCAGAGAAGATGCTTGAAGACGAGATAAAACAAAAAGAAAAGGAGAACCAAGACGATTCTCCTAAAGATTATAATTCTTTTAATGATGATTCTTCTAATTAAAGAATTTCGTTTATTACGAAAGACAATATATAGAATCCAGTAATTAGATATAGAATCCAATTGATTTGTTTTCCTTTACCTCTAGCTAAGGAAATTACTATATAGGTCAATAGACCAAATCCAATCCCATTAGTAAGAGAATAGGTCAATATAATTAGGACAATTGTAACAAAGGCGGAGAAACCAATCTCGACCTCTTTCCAATTTAATTCGGCTAGGTTAGAAGAGAATATAAGTCCCCCGACTGAAATAAGGGCCAATCCATAAACGCTAGGGGCGGTGAATAATTCGAATACTGGATAGACAAATGAAGATAATAGGAACAATAATCCTGTTACAATAGCGGCTAGCCCAGTCCTGGCTCCAGAAGCAACTCCTATTGCGCTTTCTGCAAAAGAAGTAACTGTACAAGTGCCAAGAGGAGCACATACTAATGCACCGATTGCATCGGCCATGATAGCTCTATTGTTTGTTAAGTTACCATTTTCATCAGCAACGCCAGTACTTCTTCCTACTGCCATTAATGTAGCGGTGGTATCGAATAAATTAACAAATATCAAGGAGAATATAATCCCATATGTTGCAGGATTAGAGAATATCTTTCCTAACATATCTAGGAATGAATTTGAATTGGATTTATCTAAGAATCCAAAGAAGACTACTTTATCATAATCATGGATTCCCCAGTTCTGGTTTATATGGATATTTGGCAATGTTGGATCATTGACCCCACAGCAAGTGATGATATAGCCAGTAATTGCTACTAAAAACATCGTCATGGGAACTGCCAAAGAATTAATCCATGTATGTTTTGTCTTTAGATTTGATAAAAAGAATACAAGGAATACACCTGCTATACAAATAATTACTCCGGAACTAGACAAACTTCCTAAGGTAACTAAAGTAGAAGGGGAAGATACTATAATTTGAGATTTATTTAATCCGACGAAGGCAATAAAAGCGCCTAATCCAGCTGAGATGATTCGCTTTAAGTCATTTGGGAAAGCGGCGATTATCTTTCTTCTAATTGGAGTTAACGAGAAAGAAAAGAAGATGATGCCTGTAATGAATAAAACTATCATCGCTTCTTGCCAAGAATATCCTAATTGAAGGCAAATCGTATAGGTAAAGAAGGCATTTAATCCCATACCTGCACTTAAAGCAATTGGAGCATTGGCAACAAACCCCATGATTAAACAAGCTAAGGCCGATACTAATCCAGTTGAGGCATATACCCCGAATTGGCTCATTCCGGCATCGCTAAGAATCCCGGCATTTACTGGCAGTATGTAGCACATTGCTAGGAATGTAACTATCCCAGCTATTAAATCAGATTTAAATGATCCACCCCTAGAAGAGAATTTAAAAAATCCATCCAAAAAGGGTTTTTTACTCATTTCGTTGTTGTCCATATTTCTTCTCCAATATTTCTAATAGATAGTCTTTTTGATCTTCCTCAAGGAAAGACGCTTTGATTGAATTCTTAATCAATGTCTTTACTTCATCTTCACTTAATTTGAAGGTATTTATTAGTTTCTTGTATTCTTTTTCTAAAGTTATATTAGAAATAGTCATGTCATCGGTATTGATAGTAACTATTATTCCCTTCTTCATGAATTGTCTAATAGGTAAAGAAGAATAAGAATCAATAGCATGGGTATCTACTTCACTAGTAGGGCATAATTCAAGAGGAATCTTGGCGGTGGCTAGAAATTCCATTAACATAGGATCTTCAATTGACCTGACTCCATGTCCGATTCGCCTTGCACCCATTTTTATTGCATCCCAGACTGAGCTTGGTCCACTAGCTTCTCCTGCATGAATTGTAATAGGCAAATCATATTGATTGGCTTTTTCAAATACTTCCTTAAATAAATTAGTATCAAAAGAAGATTCAGAACCTGCTAAATCAACTCCACATACACCTTTCTTAAAGAAATATTTAGCTACTTCGATTGTTTCTAGATTGGTTGCTAAATCAACGCATCTCATGCAAGAAAGGATTAATTGTCCTGGCATAAGAGTTTCATCCTTTGCCATTTCTAATCCTTTAATGGAAGCTGCTACTACTTGATGTTGGCTCAAGCCATTTCTAGTCATTAATGAAGGTGCTAGCCTAACCTCAGCATAAATAAGCCCTTGCTCGCTTAGTCTTTTGAATAATGAATATGTTGCAAAAGTAATCGAAGCGGCATTTTGAAGCAATGATAAAGGAAGTTCGAATCTAGATAGATAATCATCAAGATTCTTTATTTCTTCATCGGCATGGATTTTCTCTTTTAGGATAGTATTTTCATCGACATGGTTCATTTTGGCTAAAGTAAGCATATCATCTATGCTTAAAGAGCCGTCCAAGTGTAAATGTAAATCAATCATATTTTGCCTCGGTAGTTGACCTTTAAAGCTACTATATTTAGCTATGTAGGTCATTTATTAAACCACTAAAGAGTGGCTTAAGTCTAGTAAAGCTTTAATTTTATCTATATTTATGTGCTTATCTAGATAAATACTAATCCAGTGTTTCTTGTTCATATGATAAGCAGGGAAGATGTTTTTATTATCGATAATAGAACTGATTAGGCTAGTTTCTATTTTTATATTCATTATCTTTCCATCTTCTTTTTCTAAGCCTAGTTTCTCTAGATTTATTTTTTGGACTAAAGCAAACCATTTTCTTGATGGTTTCTTCCTGAATACATATGTCTTTTTATTTTCAAAGGGATAAGACGGCTTGGTTTTATATTTTTCTTTCACGTAAATTAATATTTCTTTTTCTATATCAATATGTTCAAAACAAGATTTCTTGATAATACCCAATAATGAACTAGCTTCTTTTCGTAAAGAAGTAACAAAATCTCCTTTTATTCCATTTCCTTCAAACGGAAGGAATGCATCATTAAAGTTCTTATCAATGCAAGTCAAAAACAAAGAATCCTCTTTATATTCGAAAAGAAATTTCATGTCTTTATTTATCGAATCATGGGAATAAAAATAAACTTCATTATTCTTCCTGAACCCAAAAGAAATAGCTTTATCTTCTAGAAAAACATAATGATGTCTGATTTCTTTTATTTCCATACAACTATTATCTTATAAAAATTTATAAAAAGGTACGACAAAAAGAAGCAAA
>ENA-ORPK01002268-ORPK01002268.1-human-gut-metagenome-genome-assembly--contig:-NODE-2268-length-13601-cov-3.901668_pt1 | contig 13601 bp, 10 predicted proteins | sample MGYA00242139_ERZ509068 | MGnify/ENA primary metagenome ERZ509068 (study PRJEB26280, sample SAMEA2338687) | human gut metagenome | biome: human gut; feature: human-associated habitat; material: faeces... | reverse complement strand
CTGCGGAGCATGGAGCCTGCGGCCTTCGCCAGAGCGGCGGAGCCTTACATCCGCCAGAGCGTCCAGAATCCTGCCTATGACCCGGCGGCCATCGCCGCCCTGCTGCAGGCCCGGTGCGAGCGGCTGACGGAGATTCCCGAGAAGGTGGACTTCTTCGACGCCCTGCCGGAGTACCCGGTGGATTTCTATACCAACAAAAAGTCCAAGACCAACCCCGAGGTGTGCGCCCGGATGCTGGAGGCCGCTATTCCCATGCTGGAGGCTCTGCCGGACTGGACCGACGAGAGCATCCATGACGGCCTGGTGAACCTGGCCGCATCCCTGGAGGTGAAGAACGCCACCCTCATGTGGCCCGTGCGCATTGCGGCGGCGGGCAAGCTGGTGACCCCCGGCGGCGCGGTGGAGATCTGCCGCATTCTGGGCCGGGAGGAGACCCTGCGCAGACTTCGCCAGGGGCTCTCCATGCTGACGGCATGCTGAAATGGCTGGTGCGGCAGCGGCAGCAGCTGCACGGGTTTTACCGGGACGGCTTTGGCCGTGCCTTCGGCATGACGGCCCTGGCCTTTGCCGTGGTCATGGTGGTCAGCTATCTGGTGACCCTGCGCTATCCCGCCCCCATTGAGCGGCTGATTGAGCTGTTTCAGGAGCAGGTCGCGGACCGGGGCATCGTGGACGCGGAGGGGAATTTCAGCGCCCCGGCCCTGTTTCTCAACAATCTCCAGGCCTGCGCCCTGGCCATGGGCTATGGATTCATCCCGTTTCTGTATCTGCCTGCGGTGTCCCTGGGCATCAACGCCATGATGTTCGGCGGCTTCGCCTCGTACTATGTGCAGCTGGGCCTGCCCCTGTGGTACTACGGCGCGGGGACGCTGCCCCACGGGATCTTCGAGCTGCCGGCCCTGTTTCTGGCCATGGCCGGTGGCCTGTACCTGTGCCGGACCCTGGTGCGCTATGTGCGCCGCAGCGAGAAGGGTCTGGTGGGGCCGGTGGTGCTGAACCTGCTTCGGCTGCTGGTGATGCACATTGTCCCCCTGCTGCTGGCGGCGGCCGCCATCGAAGCGTATGTCACCCCCCGCATTATGGAAGCGGCGGCGCGGCTGATCTGATGCTGTTCCTGCGGGCATTGCCCGCTGAAAGATAAAACTACAGACCGCAAATGCGGCGAAAGGAGCCTTACAATGAACGAAAAAGTCACAAGTATCCCTGAACTGTTCGGAAGCATGGTGTTCACACAGGAGCAGATGCGACAGCGTCTGCCGGCCCACATCTACGATGCTTGGCAGCAGTGCCTGGTGCAGGGAACGTCATTGGACCGCTCCATCGCCGACGAGATCGCCTCCGCCATGAAGGACTGGGCCATTGAAAAGGGAGCCACCCACTATACCCACTGGTTCCAGCCCATGACCGGCTTCACCGCCGAGAAGCACGACAGCTTCATCGCCCCCCAGGGGCCCACCGGCGTGCTGATGGAGCTGTCCGGCAAGGAGCTGTCCCGGGGCGAGGCGGACGCCTCCAGCTTCCCCTCCGGCGGCCTGCGGGCCACCTTCGAGGCCCGGGGCTACACCGCCTGGGACCCCACGTCCTACGCTTTTGTGAAGGACAAGACCCTGTATATCCCCACCATTTTCTGTTCCTACGGCGGCGAGACTCTGGATAAAAAGACCCCCCTGCTGCGTTCCATGAAGCTGCTGGACACCCAGAGCATCCGCATCCTGCGGCTGTTCGGCAACACCGAGGCCCAGCACGTCACCGCCCAGGTGGGCCCGGAGCAGGAGTATTTCCTCATCGACAAGGAGATGTACCGCCGCCGGGAGGACCTGGTCCTCTGCGGCCGGACCCTGTTCGGCGCCAGGCCCCCCAAGGGCCAGGAGCTGGACGACCACTACTACGGGGCCATCAAGCCCCGGGTGGCGGAATTCATGCACGAGCTGGATCAGGAGCTGTGGAAGGTGGGCGTTCCCGCCAAGACGGAGCACAACGAGGTGGCTCCCGCCCAGCACGAGGTGGCCCAGGTGTATTCCGATGCCAACAGCACCTGCGACCACAACCAGCTGACCATGGAGTTTCTGAAGAAGGTAGCCGACCGCCACGGTCTGGTGTGCCTGCTGCATGAGAAGCCCTTTGCCGGCGTCAACGGCTCCGGCAAGCACAACAACTGGTCCATGGCCACCGATACCGGCGTGAACCTGCTGTCCCCCGGCGAAACCCCCTACGAAAACGCCCAGTTCCTTCTGTTCCTGTGTGCGGTCATCAAGGCCGTGGACGACTATCAGGATCTGCTCCGCCTGAGCGTGGCTACCGCAGGCAACGACCACCGTCTGGGCGCCAACGAAGCGCCTCCCGCCGTGGTCTCCATCTTCCTTGGCGACGAGCTGATGGGCATTCTGGACGCCATCGAGAACGACACCCCCTACAGCGGCACAAAGAAGACCACCATGAAGCTTGGCGTGGACGTTCTGCCCCGCTTCCCCAGAGACACCACCGACCGGAACCGTACTTCGCCCTTCGCCTTTACCGGCAACAAGTTTGAGTTCCGTATGCTGGGTTCCTCCAATTCCATCGCCTGCGCCAACATCATGCTCAACGCCGCCGTGGCCGAGTCCCTGAAAATTTACGCCGACCGTCTGGAAGGCGCGGAGGACTTTGAGACCGCCCTGCATGACATGATCAAGAAGACCATCAAGGATCACAAGCGCATCATCTTCAACGGCAACGGCTACGATGCCACATGGATCAAGGAAGCCACCGAGGTTCGCGGCCTGTGCAACTATCCCACGACCCCCGACTGCATGCCCCATCTGCTGGACAAGAAGAACGTGGATATGCTCACCGCCCACAAGATCTACTCCGTGTCCGAGATTCAGGCGCGGTGCGACATCATGCTGGAGAACTACTGCAAGGCCGTCATCATCGAGGCCAACACCATGGTGGACATGGCGAGAAAGCAGATCCTCCCCGCAGTGGAAGGCTATGCCGCCGAGCTGGCCGCTTCCGTGGCTGCGAAGAAAGCCGTCGCGCCCAATCTGGCCTGTGCTTATGAGACCGGCCTTGTCACCAAGCTGTCCGGCCTGACCGACCAGATCGCCGAGAAGACCGACGAGCTGGAATCCGCCGTTCTGGAGCTGAAGAATGCGGAGAGTGTCAAGGAAGAGTCCTTCGCCATCCGGGACACCATTCTCGGCAAGATGGCAGCCCTCCGGGCTGTCGCGGACGAGGCGGAGACCCAGACTTCTTCCGATTACTGGCCGTTCCCCACCTACGGCGAACTGCTGTTTGGTGTGAAGTAACAGCCATCAAGGGGACTGACCACCCCCGGTATCAGAGAAAAATAGAACCCAAGGGAGAGCCGCAAGGCTCTCCCGCGGGCTATTTGAGGAGGAATTCCTGTGTGTTCCATCATTGGGTATTGCGGCAGGCCCGCCGATCTGACCGCGTTTCAGGCAGGCTTCGCCAGAACGGTTTCCCGAGGCCCTGACGATTCCCGCGTCATCGACGTGGGGCAGGGGATACTCGGCTTTCACAGACTCTCCATCATGGGGCTTCACCCGGAAGGAATGCAGCCCTTCGGCCTGAACGGCAGCTGGGTGGTCTGCAACGGCGAGATTTACGGCTTTGAAAAGCTTAAAAAGGAATTGTCCAAGGACTACACCTTTACCAGCGAGTCCGACTGCGAGGTGCTGCTGCCCATGTACGAAAAGTATGGCGTCGGCATGTTTGCCAAGCTGGACGCGGAGTTTGCCTGTATCATTTACGACGGCAAGCAGAAGGAGTTCATCGCCGCCCGTGACCCCATCGGCATTCGCCCGCTGTATTACGGCTATGACAGAAACGGTACGATCCTGTTTGCCAGCGAACCGAAAAATCTGGTGGGGCTGACCGACAAAATCCTGCCGTTTCCTCCGGGACATTATTACTGCGACGGGAAATTCGTCTGCTACTGCGACATCGCAGCGGTAGACCATGTGCTTCCCGATGATCTGGAAACGGTCTGCGCCAACATCCACGACAAGCTGGTGGCCAGTGTAAAGAAGCGGCTGGTGGCCGACGCCAAGGTGGGCTTCCTGCTGTCGGGCGGCCTCGACTCCTCGCTGGTCTGCTCCATTGCGGCCAAAAAGCTGGGCAAGCCCATCCGCACCTTTGCCATCGGCATGGACACCGACGCCATCGACCTGAAATATGCCCGCCAGACCGCCGATTATCTGGGCAGCGAGCACCACGAGATCATCATCAACCGGGATATGGTCATCCAGAGTCTGGAAGAAGTCATCCGCCTGCTGGGCACCTGGGACATCACCACCATCCGCGCCAGCATGGGCATGTACCTGCTGTGCAAGGCCATCCACGAGCAGACCGACGTCCGGGTGCTGCTGACCGGTGAGATCTCCGATGAGCTGTTCGGCTACAAATACACCGACTTTGCGCCGAGCGCGGAGGAGTTCCAGAAGGAGTCGCAGAAGAGAATAAGAGAACTGCATATGTACGATGTTCTGCGCGCCGATCGCTGCATCTCTGTAAACTCGCTTGAAGCGCGCGTGCCGTTCGGCGATCTCGACTTTGTAAAATATGTCATGTCCGTCGACCCCGCTAAAAAAATGAACACCTACGGCAAGGGCAAATATCTGCTCCGCCACGCGTTCGAGGGCGACTATCTGCCCCATGATATACTCTTCCGCGAAAAGGCGGCATTCTCCGACGCAGTCGGCCACTCGATGGTCGACTACCTCAAGGAATACGCCGAGGGGCTCTACACCGAAGAGGAATTCAAGGAGAAGTGCGAAAAATACACCCACGCAAAGCCGTTCACGAAAGAATCCCTGCTCTACCGCGAGATATTTGAAAAGTACTATCCCGGCCAGTCCGAGATGATAGTCGATTTCTGGATGCCCAACAAGTCATGGGAGGGCTGCGATGTCAACGACCCGTCCGCCCGCGTGCTCTCAAACTACGGCGAAAGCGGAAAATAAAAAATGTCCCCCGCGCGGAAATTTGCCGTGCGGGGGATTTTGCAAATTGACTGTAAATTGATTTGAATGAAGCGTTTGCATCGCAAACATGAAACGGCAGTTTTGCTGCCATGAAGTACTCGCTGACGCTCGTATGAAGTGAAGCGCATGACAGACTTTCGGCGTAATGCCGTCAAACTTCATATGGCGAAGCCATACTTCATTCTTCATGCACCGCAGGTGCGCTTCATTGAAAAAAGCAGCCTGACGGCTGCTTTTTTCATGGCACCCCCTGGGGGAATCGAACCCTCAACTGCCCCTAGGAGAGGGGCATTGTTATTGTGAGCGAAGCGAGCAACAAGGTTCTCAAGCGTCAGCTTGAGGTTCTTATATCCATTCTTTCATATGAAAAAGCCGTTCACTAAAAGTGGACGGCTTTTGGCACCCCCTGGGGGAATCGAACCCTCAACTGCCCCTTAGGAGGGGGCTGTTATATCCATTTAACTAAGGAGGCGTATATGCTTTTTGACGCTCAATATTTTATCAGATAAGCTCTTCAAAGTCAAGAAGAATCGGTTCGGGCAAAACAATATAAAAACTTTTGGGATAATTGCCTGTTTTACATGGTATCATACATACAAATACACTTGAAATATTTACATTTATGTTATAAAATAATCAGTGGTGCAAGCGTAAAAAGCTGGCAAATTCAACTTTTGAAAGGACGATCAAAATGAGCGCACTTAACAAAAAGTCAGTTAAGGATATCGACGTTTCCGGCAAGAAAGTGCTGGTACGCTGCGATTTCAATGTCCCGCTCCAGGACGGCAAAATCACCTCGGACAAGAGAATTGTTGCCTCCCTCCCCACTATCAAATATCTTATCGATCATCACGCAAAGGTTATTCTTTGCTCCCATCTGGGCAGACCCAAGGGCGAGTTCAAGCCCGAGTTCTCCCTTGCTCCCGTAGCCGCAAGACTCTCCGAGCTTCTCGGTCAGGATGTCAAGATGGCTAAAGACGTTATCGGCGACAGCGCAAAAGAGCTTGCCGCTAATCTCAAGGACGGCGAAGTCATGCTCCTTGAGAACGTGCGTTTCCACGCAGAAGAGACCAAGAACGATCCCGCATTCTCGAAGGCTCTCGCCTCCCTTGCGGATATCTATGTAAACGACGCTTTCGGTTCGGCTCACAGAGCTCACTCCTCCACGACCGGCGTTGCCGACTATCTGCCGGCAGTCTGCGGCTTCCTCATCCAGAAGGAGATCGAGTTCATGGGCGGCGCTCTTGAGAATCCGAAGAGACCCCTCGTCGCTATCCTCGGCGGCGCAAAGGTCTCCGACAAGATCGGCGTCATCAACAACCTCCTCGATAAGGTCGATACCCTTATCGTCGGCGGCGGCATGGCTTATACTTTCTTTGTCGCCAAGGGCTATCATGTCGGCACCTCCCTGTTCGAGGCCGATAAGGTTGAGCTTGCAAAGGAAATGATGCAGAAGGCAGTTGACAAGGGCGTCAAGTTCCTTCTCCCCATCGACAACGTTATCAGCAACGAGTTTGCCGAGAACGCTGAGTACAAGACCATCAACTCCGACGAGTTCCCGGACGGCTGGATGGGCATGGACATCGGTCCCAAGACCCGCGAGCTGTTCGCAAACGCCATAAAGGGCAGCGGAACCGTTATCTGGAACGGACCGATGGGCGTTGCCGAGTGGGATCACTTCGCAGGCGGCACCATTGCCGTTGCAACCGCTGTTGCTGACAGCGGCGCTATCTCCATCATCGGCGGCGGCGACTCCGCAGCTGCTGTTCAGAAGCTCGGCTTCGCCGACAAGATGAGCCACATCTCCACCGGCGGCGGCGCATCTCTCGAGTTCCTCGAGGGCAAGGAGCTGCCCGGCATCGCTGCGCTCAACGACAAATAATTATCTGTAAATTTTAAGCCCGCGGGCGGCAAACCCGCGGGATTTTTCAGGAAGAAAGGAAGTTTCAGAATGAATAAGCAGCTCAGAAAACCCGTTATCGCGGGCAACTGGAAAATGAACAACACTCCCGCAGAGGCTACCGCTCTCATCGAGGCTCTCAAGCCCCTTGTAAAGGATGCCGACTGCGAGGTCGTCTGCTGTGTCCCCTATATCGATCTCTATGCGGCTCTTGAGGCTGCAAAGGGCAGCAACATACAGATAGGCGCCGAGAACTGCCACTGGGCAGAGAAAGGTGCATTCACCGGCGAAGTCAGCGCGAAGATGCTCAAGGCAGCAGGCGTGCCCTATGTTATCATAGGCCACAGCGAGCGCAGACAGTATTTCGGCGAGACCGATGTCACCGTTCGCAACCGCGTCAGAGCCGCTCTCAACGAGGGTCTGAAGGTTATCCTCTGCGTCGGCGAAGTCCTCTCCGAGCGCAAGGACGGCATCACCTCTCAGATAGTCAGCGCGCAGACCGAGATAGCTCTCGGCGGCGTATCCGCTGACGAGCTCAAGAACATCGTCATCGCCTACGAGCCCGTCTGGGCTATCGGCACGGGCGAGACCGCAACTCCCGAGCAGGCAAACGAGGTCTGCGCCGTTATCCGTTCTCTTATCGAGAGACTTTACGGCAAGGACGCCGCGGACGCCATCGTTGTCCAGTACGGCGGATCGATGAACGACAAGAATGCCGCAGAGCTGCTCGCTCAGCCCGATGTTGACGGCGGTCTTATCGGCGGAGCTTCGCTCGTCGCAGAGAAGTTCACCGCTATAGTCAACGCCGCAAGCGCAAAATAAACAAGATTTGCCGCCGGTCGGTCACATGCCGAACCGGCGGTAATTGAAAGGAAAATTAAAATGAGTAAAAAGCCTGTGCTTCTTTGCATCATGGACGGCTTCGGCAAGAATCCCGACACCTACGGCAACGCTATCGCCGCGGCGAAGAAACCGAATCTTGACAGAATATTCGCGGAAAATCCGATGACATATATCGGCGCATCGGGTCTCGATGTCGGTCTGCCCGACGGACAGATGGGCAACAGCGAGGTCGGTCACACCAATATCGGCGCGGGCCGCGTTGTTTATCAGGAGCTCGTGCGCATAACCAAGGCTATCGAGGACGGCTCGTTCTTCAAGAATCCCGCTCTCGTTGACGCCATGGAGAACTGCAGGAAGAACAACTCCGCGCTTCATCTCGCGGGTCTGCTCTCAAACGGCGGCGTCCACAGCCACAACACCCACCTCTATGCGCTGTTGAAGATGGCGAAAGATTTCGGCATCGAAAAAGTTTTTGTCCACTGCCTTATGGACGGACGCGATGTCTCCACAACCTCCGGCAAGGGCTTCATCGAGGAGCTTGAGCAGAAGATGAAGGAGATAGGCGTCGGCAAGATAGCTACCGTCGAGGGACGCTATTACGCCATGGACAGAGAGCGCAAGTATGACCGAGTCGAAAAGGCCTTCCGCGCCATGACGAGCCTTGACGCTCCGAAGTTCGACGACGCAGCCGCGATGATGGAGAAGTCCTATTCGGACGGCGTGACGGATGAGTTTATCGTCCCATGCGTGAGCAAGGATGCCGAGCCCGTCAAGGACGGCGACAGCATTATTTTCTTCAACTTCCGCCCCGACAGAGCGCGTGAAATTACCAGAGCTTTTGTCGATCCCGATTTTGACGGCTTCAAGCGCGAGAAAGAGCCTAAAGTTTTCTATGTCTGCATGACTCAGTATGAGGCGGAGATGCCCAACGTCGAAGTCGCATTCAAGCCCGAGAGAATAGACATGCCCTTGGGCGAGGTATTCAGCAAGGCGGGTCTTCGCCAGCTGAGAATCGCCGAGTTCACAAAATATGCTCATGTCACATTCTTCTTCAACGGCGGCGAAGAGACTGTCTACGAGGGCGAGGACAGAATCCTCATTGACTCCCCCGATGTCGCGACCTATGACCTCAAGCCCGAGATGAGCGCATACGAAGTCACCGACATGCTTGTCAATAAGATCAACGAGGACATCTACGATGCGATAATCCTCAACTTTGCAAACTGCGACATGGTCGGTCACACCGGCGTGTTCGATGCGGCTGTCAAGGCAGTTGAAGCGGTCGATGCCTGCGTCGGCAGACTCGTTGACCTCGTCGCTTCCAAGGGCGGCGTAACGCTCATCACTGCGGATCACGGCAACGCAGACCGCATGATCGGCGACGACGGCAAGCCCTTCACCCCGCACACGACGAACCCCGTTCCGTTCGTTGTTGTCGGCTATCCCTGCAAGCTCCGCGAGGGCGGCAAGCTCGGCGATATCGCGCCGACCATGCTCGAGATAATGCATCTCCCCCAGCCCGAGCAGATGACAGGCAAGAGCTTAATAGTAAAATAACGGACTGCCGCATTCAGCGCAGACCAAAGAGCAAAAAGCAAAGGTCATATTTCACACGATTGACAATGTGGAATATGACCTTTATTTTTATTTTGTTGTCGCTCTTTTAAAGATTTATATCTTTATCTGCCTATAGGCGATATACTCGCGGTCGTATGTGTAGGTTATGTGCAGCACCCCGTCGCGCTCGGTTATCGCAGGATAGGAGAACTCGCCGCCCTCCCTGTCCTCAAGGCGCATGAGCAAATTGAACGTCTCGCCGCCGTCCTCGGAGACGAGCAGATCGAGCGGCGAACGGCCGCCCCAATTCTTTTTGACAGGGTTGCAGACGAGATAAATCTTCCCGTTCCCGGCGAGCACAAGATCGATGCCGCTGTTGTTGTTCGGCATCTTCGTGCGGTAAGCTATGCACCATGTCTCACCCTCGTCGGACGAATCGCTGCGGTATATCCTGCCACGCGAGGTTCTTGTGAGCATATGCACATTGCCGTCCTCGCTCTGCCACAGGGTCGGCTGGATCATCGGAACATAAAAGCCCCTCAGAGACTTTGTCGGCACGGTGCGCATCCGCTTCCATGTGCGGCAGTCGTCGTCCGAGATATCAACAAAACAGACCCAGAGCGTATTTCTTTCGTCCGAAGCGGGCGCTATGACCCTGCCGCTTCTGAGCCTTATCGGCTTGTTCTTGACAGGTCCTCTGCCGCCGCTTATATCGCCCGGCACAAGCTCGGCGGGCTCGCTCCAATCGACGCCGTTATCCGAGATCGAAAAATACGTCTTCCACATCGGTATCTTCTTGCCGACTTTGAAAAAGAGCATTATCTTCCCGTCCGCGCGCCGAAAAAGCACCGGGTTCCAGTGCGGGATATTTCTGTCCGCGCTGACCCTGACCGGCTCGCTCCATCCGCCTTCGCTGCGCACGCTCGTCAGGATATCGACATCGTCGGCGCTCTCTTTTGTGCCCGCGAACCATGCGGCGACAACTCTGCCGTCGTCAAGCGGCAGAACGGTCGAGGCATGACAACTCTCAGTCGGCTTGTTTTCAAATATAAATTCCTTCAAATTTTCCAAAGCTTATCCCTTACCTTAACTTTTGTTGTTATCATTATAGAATCCCGCAGCCCGGAATGTCAACTTCGGGTCGCAAATTTCAACTCATTTTCAAACAATATATTTTGCACATCGAACCATTTCTGCAAATTACATTTAATTTTCTAAATTTTTCTCTCAATCATTGACAGTATTGCCATTAAATGGTACAATGGAGTCGAAATAGGGTATAGGTCAAATATAGGAGGTCTTTAAAAATGGAATCATTGGGTATCGTCAGGAAGATTGACGAGACCGGACGCATCGTACTGCCAAAGGATTTCAGGCGCAGGCTCGCGCTTGAGCCCAACGCGGACGCGGTGGAGCTTTTTGCGGACGGAGATCAGATCATTATCCGCAAATATGCCGCGCGCTGTATATTCTGCGGCTCGTCCGACAACACGATCGAGTTTTCCGGCAAGAGAGTCTGCCGAGACTGCTCTTCGAGACTCAGCGAAGTCATTCGACTGCAGAGCAAATAATAACGCAAAGAGAAAAATCCGCCGAATGTTTTTTCGGCGGATTTTTTATATTCTTTTTACAGCTTCTCTATCGCTTCGACGGCATCTTTTACATACTTGTCGCCGACAAGCTCCGCCGCGCCCTCGTCAACGAGCTTCGCGGTCTTTTCTTCCATCGGGATTCTGCCGAGCACGGGCACGCCGAGCTCCTTGGCGGTCTCGTCGATGTGGCTCTCGCCGAACACCTTTATCTGCCTGCCGCAGTCCGGGCAGAGAACATAGCTCATGTTCTCGACCAGTCCGAGCACGGGGATGTTCATCAGCTTTGCCATGTTGAAAGCCTTTTTGACTATCATCGTGACAAGATCCTGCGGTGTCGTGACGATAATTATTCCGTCGACGGGCAGGCTCTGGAAAACGGTCAGCGGCACATCGCCGGTTCCGGGAGGCATATCAACGAACATGTAGTCGACATCGCCCCAGACAACCTCCGACCAGAACTGCTGGATAACACCGGCAATGACAGGGCCGCGCCAGACGACCGGCGCATCCTCTTTTTCGAGCAGGAGATTGACTGACATTATTTTTATCCCGGTCTTGCTTTCCATGGGCAGGAGTCCGCGCTCGTCGCCGACGGCGTTGCCATGAAGACCGAACGACTTCGGTATGGACGGGCCGGTGACATCGGCGTCCATTATAGCGGTCGCGTGTCCGCGCGCCTGCATAGCAGAAGCGAGCAGGCTCGTCACAAGGGACTTGCCGACGCCGCCCTTTCCGCTGACTACGCCGATAACTTTTTTAACATTGCTGAACTGACCGCACGGAACGTGCAGGTCTTTTTCAGAGCACTTTGATGAGCATGTTGAGCAATCGTGGGTGCATCCTTCACTCATTTTAAAACTTCCTTTCGGTTATATATCTGTTGAATATCTTTTAGTATATGTATCGTCCGCATGGACAACACATCGATTATCAATAAAATCGGATCTGCCTTTTATTGCCGAGATTGAGACTTTTGGGTGTTTCCTTTTGTAGGGGGCGTCGAGGTCGCCGACCCCTACAAAAGCGCTTATATGAGAAACTTGTTATTTTGCTATGATCTTTTCAACGACCCAGAGTATGCCGTAGATAATTGGCTGATGGGCTATATATATCACAAGTGCGTGGCGCCCGAGAAAGCACAGAGCCTTTGAGCGTTGGCGATAAGTGAACGCGGGGAATCTGCCGTTCGCCGCATATACGCCGACAAATGTGCCGGTCAGGAACATAAACAAATGCGGCAGCAGCGGGAAATAATCCGCCGAATGAAACGAGGAGTTGAAAAATCCGAGCGGCATGAAGTAGTTGGTTCTGTAGAGCACGGCGGGCAGATCAAATGTCTTGAGTCCCGCTATGCCGACATAGCCCGCCGACACGCCGTAGGTGAAAATATATATTGCTATACATATTATAATGCCGACTATCGGGTTTATCTTATCGAGTCCCGCGCGCAGCGCCGAGAAGATGAGCATCGACAGCGAGAGCAGATGGAGGATACCGAAATATATCTCCGCGCCCTCGAAGTGCATCATCGGCATGATAACAGCCGTCACGACGGTCAGCGCGAGCGCGACGCATAAAAGGCGCACACCTCGTTTAGTATTATTGTGAGACAGGCGCGAGGATATGCCGGATATGACTATAAACAGTGCCGCAAAAAACGGCTCTGCAGGGGTGAAGAAATCGAGCAGCTTTGTGCCTATTGCAATGTTGAAGAACTCGGACATACTGTAAAACGCATGATAGAACACCATGCAGAACACGGCAAGCCCGCGAAGCTCGTCGAGCAGATATATTCTTTTCTTTCCGGCTGCCACGGCGCACCTCCCTGTATTCGGTAATGTATATTCTATCACAACCGCTCTATTTTGCAAGCCTTTCTTGACAACAGACGGGTTTTCGCCGTATAATTTTATAGTATGTCAATACGACTTCAAATAAAACGGCAAAGGATGGGCTCAGCATGAAAGACACCTATGAATCCCCGCTCAACTCCCGCTACGCGAGCGACCGAATGAAATATATCTTCTCGCCGGACTTCAAATTCAGAACATGGCGCAGGCTCTGGATAGCTCTCGCCGAGAGCGAAAAAGAACTGGGGCTTGATATTTCCGATGAGCAGATAGCGGAGATGAAGGCGCATATAAACGACATCGATTATGAAACCGCGGCAAGGCGCGAAAAGGAAGTCCGTCATGATGTCATGGCGCACATCTTCACATATGGCGAGGCTTGCCCTGCGGCGAAACCGATAATTCATCTCGGCGCGACAAGCTGTTATGTCGGCGATAATACCGATGTTATTATCCAGCGTGATGCACTGCTCCGCATAAAAAAGCTTCTGCTCTCCGCAATATATGAGCTTTCCGTTTTCGCCGAAAAATACAAATCACTCGAAACGCTGGCATATACGCATTTTCAGGCGGCTCAGCCGACCACGGTGGGCAAAAGAGCGACGCTCTGGATGCAGGATCTCATGCTCGATCTTGAGCATCTCGATTTTGTCCTCGGTAACATGAAGCTGCTCGGTTGCAGAGGAACCACCGGCACGGGCGCAAGTTTTCTCGAGCTTTTTGAGGGCGACAAGGCAGGGGTCCTCGCTCTTGTCCTGCGTGATCAGGATCACATTGTCTCTCTGCAGGAGGTCTTCTTCTGCAATGAAAGGCATGACATTCTTCGCATTCCAAGAGAGGGTGCCGGGTCGCATGGCATCGATCTTGAGAGCAG
>ENA-ORPK01002263-ORPK01002263.1-human-gut-metagenome-genome-assembly--contig:-NODE-2263-length-13619-cov-3.011575_pt1 | contig 13619 bp, 5 predicted proteins | sample MGYA00242139_ERZ509068 | MGnify/ENA primary metagenome ERZ509068 (study PRJEB26280, sample SAMEA2338687) | human gut metagenome | biome: human gut; feature: human-associated habitat; material: faeces... | reverse complement strand
TTGTTTTTATAACTTCATTCAAGCCTATAAAGTGCATACCTTTTCTTTTTGTTTTGCAGCAGTTTATAACCACCGAGATATCGCTATCAAAGTTGATAGCCTTGATATCAAATATAGCAGCCTCTGAACTTTGTGATGCTATTGCCACAAAGTCTATCTCGCCGCCATTCCAATTCTCGTTCTTAAGCTTATAGCTGCGCACACCACCGCGATAGCGAGCCTCACACCATGAAGTGCTATCCAAGCGTGTTTTCACACCTTTATATAATATATAGAATGAGATGTTGCGATTGTTTTTCTTGTCGTAGGTAGCAAACAAAGGTCGGTCGCTTGTTTCCAAACGATATAATGTTTCCGAACCATAAAGAGCTCGGGTATAACGGTTGTTACCATTCACACAAACTATATCACCATTATCGGGATAATAGTTCATCTGTCTTGGTGCTTTCTGCTGAGCAGAAGCACATAATGTGATTAATAAAAGGAATAATGTTGTAAGTAGTCTCATAAGTAGTATTGTTTATGGCTACAAAGATAAACAATAAAAATGAGATAATGAGTGTTTTACCTTAGAAATACTGAAATCATTAACATTATTAATAATCTTCCTTCCAAATAAAAATAGGAGACCAAAGAACAACCAGTTACTTATTGCTGTAGGATAAAACTGGTATTGTTCTTTGGTCTCCCTTGATGTAAGATTTGAGTTGATATAAATTCCGTAAGAGATAAGAGCCATATTAATCTCTGACTATAATGTCAAACAATATAGCATAAAGTATTCCCTATCAGCATTACAAAGGTAATGCCTTTATTGCTAAACTCAAATAGAAACAAGAAAAAAAGGTGTAACAAAAGAAAATAAATAGTGTAATAATTTGGGCACTCATTAATAGTCAATTACTTACACCTCATATGTTCAATGCGTAAAAATGGTATTTATTTACCCTTTGACGCATAAAACCACATATTTTATTCAGTTTTTACCCCCCCGAAGCTTAAATTCGAGATATAAACTATTAATAAAAAGATTCAAGCTCATCTCCTTTTGTTAGGTATTTTCTGCATTAAGTAATCTTTTGTATTCCGTTGGTGTCATTCCATACTTCTCTACAAAGAGTCGATGAAAAGTCTGACGATTAGAGAATCCACTATCCAAAGCAATACCTTCTATAGTATATTCTTGGTTGCTACGTATAAGCTCTAACGAATGTTCAAGACGCAAGTTATTGACGAATGATACAAAACCCGTAGAATACTTTTGGAACAGAGCAGAGAACTGCTTCATGCTCATAGGTACTATAGATATTGCATCATCACGACTAAAGCCTGGTTTCAGATATAGCTTACGAGTTATTATCTCGTTGTATATAACCACAAACATCTTTCTGTCTTCGTCATCATCCTCATTTTCATCAACCGCTATGGTATCTGTATGTTGACGAGTACGCTCGTTATAAAGCTTACGCAACTCCTCCATAGCTGCAAGATTAGCCCTATCTTTACGTCTTAGAATATTATTGTATCTTATTGATATTGCCAACAGCAAACCAAGGGCTACTACAAGAATCGTTGCTAAAAGAATAACAATCTTGCTGATCTCAGCCTTTTGTTCATGCTTTATAAGCTGGAGTTGTATATCTCTATCGGCAAACACTTTCTTCACAGCTCTCACATAGTCTTTCTTCTCTCTGGCTCTAAGACTATCTGCCACAACCATATTTTCATGAGCTGAAAAGGAAGCCTCCTTATTCATATTAAGATTATAATAGCACATAAACTCATTGCGGAGTAAAGACTTTATATAATAATAGGTAACAATACTATGATGCTCCTGCATATGCTTCTTCTGAATCTTTATACATCTAAGGGCTTCAGCATATTGCCCAGAGTTTACGAGATATGGTACAGCAAGGGCTATTCCATGATCTGTATTACCATATTTTGTTAGTCTCAACTTCTCATAGCATTTCTCAGCCTTCTTGGTTTCACCAGCACCATAATAAGCCTTCGAGCATGCTGCCATTAGTTCGGCTTCACGAATATCATTAAGACCTATGGTGGCAGAATCAGACTTTTTAAGATAGTCTAACAAAGCCAGGCATCGTGGAATTAACGAAACTGCCTTATTGTAAAAACGATTACTTGCATACACATCAACTTGCTTAGTCAAGGCATATAGCATATTGTCATAAGTAGCCCATCTTGCGCTATCTTCAACAATAGTTTGGTATATCTCAATACTTTTGTTCAGATAGTCTAAAGCATCATTTAAGTTGTCTATCTCTGACTTTGCACTTCCTAAAGCCATATAGAAGAAAGCCACAGACTCTTTATCGTTTATTTTTTGTGCAAGTTCTATAGCTTCATTCGACTTGATTATCACTTCTGTATAATGGCTTTGCATATAATAGACAGTAACCAACACCTTCAGGCTATTGATCTGAGCTAAGGTATCTACATTTTCAATTGCGTTGGAATAGCCTTTATTAGCACACTCCAAAGCTTTTTTAGGGTTATCAAGTCCATAGAAATATGACATAGCCCTGAGGTTTTGTATTTCTTCTATAGGTATCAGCCTGTGTTGCTCTGCAGAATCAAGTATCTGCAGAGCTTTCTTTGGCTTATCAATATATATGGTTGTTATTTTCCGAAGAAGAGTTACGTCCTTTTCTTTTGGAGTAGAAGACACTTGATGATTCTTATTTCTTGAATCACACGACGCCACAAATATTGCTAATAGTAAAAGCAGAATATATTCTGTTCCTTTGCGTAAAAGTCTCGTTTCTATCATTCCGTTTATTATAGTTAGTAGATAACTAAATCAATTTCGTATCATTATTCCACTAAGAACTTGCCATCATTGGTAACTCCTGCTACAGAAGTCTTAACTCTTGTATCTCTACTATTATTGTAGAGCGTAACGTTGAAGTTGCCATCATCATCAGGCATGGCATTTGGGTTCCAATATAATGTGCGGCGATAGTCTTTCTGATTAGCAGGCTTGGCCTTAGAATAATCTGGCGTATAGAACTGCTCAGGCTTCGCAAAGCCATCAAAGATATATCTACGATCGCGATATGTATAGCGTGTACCATCGTCTGGCAACAGCTGATACATCATATTGATATCCTCTAAATTCAAAGATTCGGTATGACGATCTTCTGGGTTGCGAGGTTCGTAGTCGGTATAGAAACGGAACTTATCCAAACGCTTCAGATGCAGATTTTTGAATACTAAAGCATTGCTTCTATTTTTAACATTATCAAGATGACCTCTAAAATTCTGATAGAATACATACCCATCATCGAAAAATGCCCGGATATTATAATCGCGAGATCTGTTCATATTACCATATACAGTAAAACAAGCTATCTTTGGGAAAGTACCCATATTAGGCACACCCCATGACAAGCCACGGTCGGTAGCTTCGTTATACAGGTCGTAGGCATCGATGACATAGGCTGGCTTTGAGAAGTCGACATCTCTGCGACTACGACGCTTGGCATCTACCTTTACTGTTGACAATGTATGATCGCTTTCCATTTTCGATAATTCCTTTAAGGTTGCATCATCGAGTAAAAGGTTACGCCACTCTGGCTGGTGTGTTTGATACCACGAATAGGAATGAGCAAACACAGGGAAGAACAAGTCTTGCTTTACATAGAAATCGGGATAAGACTCTTCGTCGAAGCGATGTTTATCTTTACCTTTCTCCATTGACTTCTTCACGGAGTCTTTCTCATTATATGCCTTTACAAATAATATTGCCTTACCATAGAAAGGTGGCAAGTCAAAGAGGAAGCGACCATTATTAATGGTCTTCTGTACTCCGCCTGCAGTCATTCCGTCTTTAGTTATCTCAGCCTCCACAAGCACTTCCTTCTTCAATGTGCCATGGTTTACTCCGAGATATCCTCCTTCTACTTCAATTTCCGAATCAACATCATCCAGAGATGTTTCTGACTCATCTTGCGATGCTTCAACACTCTCACCAGTCATATTAACAGCACCATCACTAACAGCATCTTCTGCTTTTTTAATTGCATCGGCAGCAACACTAACTTTGTTATCAAGTCCTGCAACATCATCAAGAGTAAGCATATCTACTCCCAACATCTTGTTTACAGTACCTTCGTATGTGAGAGTTACCTCAGGACGGTATCTCAATATAGGCACACGCTTGTATCTACGCCAACCTTGCACCATAAGCAGATTGTCGAGAGCTTTTGTATGTGCTTCATCATTACTTTCGAAATAATATGCAGGCGAAGCTACAAATCCTTTAAGGTCGGAACATAGCAACATCTCTGTCATCATATTGCCATCATCAAATGAAGTATCATCAGTACGGGCATCACGAACAGAGATTGCGAAAGGCATCTTTGGTTCTGCACCTTTAACTTCAAGATTTATTGGTTCGAAAGGTTTATATTCCATCTTGTCGGTCTTCACGCTGACATTCTTCACCTTATCATCATGATTAACGAAGAATAACCTTGATGCCAACACCTTTGCATCTGCATCAAGTAGCATAAGTTCGTTAACACCCGAAGGCAATTTTTCTATTGCTAATGTTGCAGATGTAGACGAAGTACGCTCGAAAAGACATAGCTTGCCTCTACACATCACGGCATAGGCAGCCACGTTTACTCCCCTACTCGTCCACTTAGCTTCGCCTTTGTCTAATACCAAGGCTACACCATCATCCTGAGATTTAGGCAACTTAAAAGTCCAGTCTTTATCTTTCCATCTGAATGTTGCTTTCTGACCATTAGGAGTAACGAGGAAGGTTCCTCGTCCCATATAGGTAGGCTGAAGTTTTGTGCCATCATCAAGAGAGCCTGATATCTGCAAAGCCTGACCATCATTGTCGCAGATATCGAAAGCCACTCTATTCTGCACACCTTCAAGAAGTGTTCCTCCCTCGGGATAGAATCTCACTTTCAACTTAGGTTTCTCTACAAACTCTACCTCCTGTTTGGGTCTGCCATACATATATTTACCTTCATAGTTGCCTTTCTTTTTAGGCTTACTGAAGATTGGAAGCACGCGTGAATACAGACCATCCCATTCTCGGAAGAAGTCATGAGCCATGTTGTTATTATAGAACAGGTGCTTATCGTCGAGGGTGTAATCACGATGGGTAACATTGAAGTTGAGCATCCAACGGGTGTAAGCTCTTAGCTCGTAATATCCACTATATAGACTATCTTGAAGCGCAAACTGTCCACATGTTACTCCCTTATTGCTTACAACAATGCGTTGGCGCTCTACCACAACACCATCTGGAGACAACAATTCCACATATAGCAGTTTACTCATATTGGTAGGCTTGTTATCATCAGCACGAAGCACGAAAGCCTTATACCATAGAGTGTCACCAACAAAATAGCAGTTATTATCAGTCTGTACATATACTTTCTCTTGCACTTGAACATTGGTTTGCAACAGAGTCTGCAAACTATCCAAAGCATCGGCTTTAGCTGTGGTAAGAGATAACATCGACAACATCATGCACAAAAGGCATGACCATTTATTGTTTGGTAATATAGGTTTCATATTGGTAAGATTTTGATAATAATGCTACAAAAGTAATAATAATTATTGAAAAAACGAAGAAATAAGAAATAAAAAAGGAGCATATCGTGATTGATATGCTCCTTTAATAACATATTATCTGTAAGTAGTTGTTCTCTTACTTAAATGGTAAATACCAGTTGTTAGGGTCAGTCAAATCCTTGGTAGGATTCTTATACATCAACTTGCGTGCAAGCCATCTGCCACCGAAGTCAGCACCATAGAGACCAGCCTTGTTCTTATGACGAGCCAAACGCATGAGGTCGTACCAACGTGTACCCTCGAAAGCAAGCTCAAGAGCATACTCGTCGCAGAGGACATCCTCCATTGCATTGATGCTATCGGCCTTTGTTGCACCAACAGAAACATTGTACATATCTGCAATCTTCTTCATCTTCATACCAACGATAGTATCAAGCTGATATGGTGAGCGACCAGGATAGTTACCATCGCCCGTAACACCACAACCACGTCCATGGATACCAAAGTTAGTTGCCAAATCGCCTACTGATGAAGATGCAGCAGGGAACAACGAGCGATTCTCGTCTGAGAGGAATGGATATGTTGTCTGAAGCATTTTACGAGTATCGTCTGTGATATAAGTACGAGTAGAATCAAGCAAAGCTTCTGTAATACCATCCTTCAATATTGCGAATGCTGCATCAGGATGACCTAAGCGGTTGAAAGCCTCTGCAAGGTGGAGATAAATAGTAGATGTACGATATAGCATCACGTTAGCTGCATTATACTTCTTTATCCATTGCTTTGTAGAGTCAGCATTTGTACCAAGAGTGATAGAAGTAGAAGAACGCATATCACCCCACTTGATACCACCAACATACTGCTGCTTCAAACCGCCAGTAACGCTACGATAGTAGTAGTAGTCGCAACTATCTGAGATTGCCCAGTATTCCTTTGAAGGCATAATCTGAATCTCATCCATCTGCAATTCTTTTTTGTCTGTGCCATAATAGTTGTTACCGAAATATTCAGGCAACATACTTGTTGTACCGCGCAAGCTGTTTACTGCCATTGGAATATAAGAAACAAAGTCGAGAGCATTGTTTTTGAAGATGTTGGTAAACCATGGGTAAATAGCTCCAGACACATCCATATCAGAAGGTATGAATAATGCTTGTGGCTTGTTATACTCCTTGTAGCTCTCTTGACAATTTACTACATACTTATAATTATTTGTAGCAACCTTTGTAAGATATGTTGTATAGTGAGAAGCTGCCTTATCAAACTGCTCTGTCTCAAGATACATTTCACCAAGGATAACGTCAACAGGTATAAAGCAGAACTTAGTCTGCATATGCTTGCTCTCTCCCCAGTTTGTCTTACCTATATCAGGATTTCCATAGTCAGGAACATTATAGCCAGTATACTGCTCAAGGTCTGGAGCAAGCTCAGCTACGATACCATTAATATCGAGCTCTGGATAGTTACTGCTATTAATCTGAGAGATTGTAGTAAGAGGTTCTGTAAAGAATGGAACCTTACCATAGGTGCGAGCCAACTGCAAGTAAGCCCAAGCACGGAAAGCCTTGATAGCAGCATACTCACGCATAGCAACGAGTGTACTACCTGTCATAAGGGTTGTATCGCGATGTGCGATGTAGTAGTTACAGTTGTTGATTACACGATAGTAAACGTATGCAGAATCATATTTGTTTGAAGCATCAGCAGAGAAGTCTGCGAGCTTACGAAGGTTGTTGTCTGTATATTCAGTAGTCTTTACAAGGTCGCCACGCATCTCACCGATAAGCACATACTGGTCTGCCAACTGCTGCATAGACTGCATAATGCCGAAAGCAAAGTGTACTGAGTCGGTCTTGCTGTTTAGTTCCTTGTCAAAAAGCTGACGAGAGCTATCAGACTCCAACATGTCGGAGCAGCTTGGGAGCATACATACTCCCAATACTGCCAACAATGATAAAAATATCTTTTTCATTTCTTAATGATGTTTAGAGGTTAGAGGTTAATCTTAACACCGCACTGGAAGCTACGTCCCTGAGCAATATTGCCGCAGTCGATACCCTGATAGAGTACGCCATTGCCGATAGAGAACTCAGGATCGCTACCAAGATACTTAGTGAAGGTGAGCAAGTTGTTAGCCTGTGCCCATACAGTCAAGCCCTGGAGCCATGTCCATGAACCTGGAACAGGAACCTTATAGCTGAGGTTAAGGGTCTTGAGGCGGAGGTAGCTGCCATCTTCAATCCAACGATCAGAGAAACGGTTGTTGCCCATAGGGTCACCATAAGCAAGGCGAGGCAAATCTGTCTGCTGTCCCTCATAACGCCAGTGAGCAACCTCAGCAACCTGCTGGTTGTAGAATGTGCTACCGCTATTGAGGATAGAACGCTGATAGTTGTAAACATCGTTACCAAGGCTATAGTTCCAGCCCATGGTCAATGTTAAGTTCTTATAGTTGATAGTAGCGAAGATGTTACCATAAATATCTGGGTTAGGATCACCGATAACCACCTTGTCAAGTTCGCTAATCTTACCATCGTTATTCTGGTCGATGAAATGAACGTCACCAGCCTTGAAATCGTTGCGAAGACCTGCATTGTCTTCCATATACAAGTAACCATCCTTGCCAGCAGCCTTAGCTTCAGCATCTGTTGCAAATACGCCAGCTGTCTTGTAACCATAGAACAAACCTACAGGGTTGCCTACAGAAGTGAGGATGTTGTTGTCGCCATATACAGATGATGTATAGTCTCCATCAGGAAGCTTGGTAACCTTGTTAGCATAGTGGCCTACGCTTGCACCAACTTCAACATTCCAGTTGCGAGTAACAACAGGCTTTGCAGTAACCGAGAGTTCGAAACCTTCGTTCTTAATCTCACCACCATTAGTCCAATAGTTGTTGATACCACCGATAGGGTTTTTGAAAGTCTGGAGAGTGAGCAAATCCTTTGTCTTGTTTACATAGTAGTTGAAGTCTACGCCCAAACGGTTGTTGAACATGTAAGCCTGCAAACCTACGTTAAACTTATGGTTAGTCTCCCACTTAATCTCATCGTTACCGATGTTGGTGAGCTGCAAACCGATAGCATTGTAGTTGAAGCGTACTGCTGAAAGACTTGTACGAGCAGCATAGTTAGAAATGTCGTCGTTACCGCTCATATCATAGCCTGCATTCACGCGCAAATAATTGATACCTGCATTCTTTGGGAACCAAGACTCGTTTGTCATAACCCAACCCAACTGTACGCTTGGGAACAAAGCCCATGCTACACCACAAAGGTCGAGGTCGCCAGACTTAGCACCGAAACGGCTATTAGCTTCAGCAGAGAGAGAAACTGTTGCGAAGTAACGGTTCATGTAGTTATAGTCTACATTACCATACCACTGAAGGTTCTTCCATACATCGTTGTTACCCTTGATGTGCTGATAACCAGAGCTTGCGCTAAGAGAAGGGTTCTTATCGTTGGTTGTAGAGTTATACTCTGTCTTCAAGTTGTTATCATCAAACGAGAAGTAGGTATACTTAAATCCACCGAAGGCTGCAAGGTTGTGCTTGCCATACTGATGCTTCCAATCGATATGAGTATCGCTGACAACGTTAATCTCCTTAGAGAACAATGAAGCTGCCATACTTGTTACAGTACCGAGGTTAGAAATCTCGAACGAAGGTACACCAACGAATGGACGATGGTAACGCTGAGAGTTACGATCCAAGGTATAGCTGAACATAGAAGTAAGGCTCAAGTTATTATTTATAGTCCATGTAGGTTCTACGCGAACATTGAAATAAGTGTTCTCAGCCTTGTTCTTGTTGTCACCATTTGCATTATTAAGGATGGCAACAGGGTTAGCCAAACCATAACCAGAACCAAGCTGGCTATAGATATCATCATAGTCGCAAAGCAATGATGTGAAACCACCAACAATAGCATTATACTGATAAGGACTTACGATAGGAGCCTTTATCAATGACAAGAATGTTGGCGAGGTGATAGCACCTGCACTAAGGTCTTCCATTGCGCCATCGTCAAACACCTTGCTGTTTGTACGGCTGATAGAGATATCAAACTTAGTAGTAAGGTTATAAAGAATGTTGATATCGGTATTGAAGCGAACGTTCATACGATCGAAATCATTATTCTTAGCTGTACTTTCAGCCTTAACATAACCTACAGAAAGGTTGTACATACCAATATCATCACCACCCTGCACACTGATATTGTAGTTCTGGGTCATGGCAGTGTCGTAAACATAGTCTGTCCAGTCTGTATCGTTGTGATATGTGTGATAATAATAGTTGTTTGGATCATCGTTGAGGAAACGGAACGAGATAGGAGTATCACGATTGATATTCTCTGGAACGGTACCAAGAATCTCTGTAGCATAGTTGCGATACTGCGAAGCGTTCATCATTGTAGGCAACTGTGGCACGAGGCTAACGCCAGCAGAGATGTTGGCATCAATACGTGTAGCCATAGACTTACCACGCTTTGTAGTGATAAGGATAACACCATTACCACCGCGTGCACCATAGAGGGCTGTAGCATTCTTCAACACCTTTACTGAGGCAATATCCTCAGGAGCAATGTTTGCAAGAATATTGTTAATCTGTCCGCTATGCAAAGACAAACGATTTTGCTGCATATCCTGCTCCACTCCATCGACAACAATCAATGGCTGAGCATTAGCGTTGATAGACGACAAACCGCGAACAAACATTGATGCACCTATGCCAGGAGCTGCAGAACGTGTCACTGTACGAACATCGGCACCAAGTATGTTTTCAATGTCTGATTCTATAGTCACGTCTTTAGCATCAGCATCGAAACCTGCCTGGGCGGTATAGGTTGTTCCTTCACCATACATAGGACGGAACTTCTCCTGCATCATCAACACCTGGATTTCTTTTTCAGTATCCTTAGCATTGATAGCAACCTGCTGCGACATAAACGAAGGTGAATGTACAAACAATGTTGTTGCAAATTCAGGAACCTTGATAGTAAACTTACCATCAGCACCTGTCATGGCAGAATATCTGTCATAGCCAAGCACCTTGAGCTGAATACCAGCAAGAGGCTTCTTTGAAACCTGGTCTACAACAACACCATGAAGCATGGTGGTAGCAAAATTATCTTTCACCTCACGCTGACGTGTAGGCTTCTTGATAGTCATCTCAACCTCTTCGCCATCATTTTCTGTTTGGGCAAAGGCTGTTGGGCACAAGCCCAAAGAAATGGCACAGAGCGATAGTCTCAGACCATGCTTCTGTATATCATTAATATATTTACGCTTCATAATTAGTTCTCCTTAGTAGCATTGGCTTCAAACTCTTCCATCTCTGCAGGTTTCATCAATATTGAAATGATGCGGAAGTCACGTGTGTATTTTGCCATCATAGCGCTATTGAACACACCGAAGTCGGTTGTTATCTTCAAGTTAGGGTAAATCTTATTTCCAAGTCCATAGTATGCAACAGGGAATGTGAAAGAACCAACAGCAACAGTATCAACCTTATTAGGATTGTTTACTACCTTCTGATTCAACTTCTTTGTCTGCAACTTACCCTTTGCGTCACAGTAGCTGATAGTAAAGTCAAGTTGGTTAGGCTTACGGAATTCATTACCATCAGCATCTTTGCCATAATCTTTGCTTGGTGCCAATACTACATATATATTATATGTGGTAGAGAGCACGTCTGACAATTTAACATCCAACTGTGGTTTACCATAACCACTCAAAGGTGTTACCCAAAGATATTGAAGGGTGCTTGTATTTGCATATTGTGGTTTGTAACCAATCTGGTCAAACATATCAGAATTAATTTCAACAGTAGAACTTGCACCAGTCCATACCTTGCTTCTACGTGGATTAATCACTATTGGCATTGCCCATGCTTCCCAAGGACGGAAAGCCAAAGAGTCTACAACACGGAACTCACCATTACTCATCTTCGATTTGCTGATGGTGTGCGACATTATCTCCTCTGGGTTAGAGAAATAACCAAAAGTTGTAGACCTCAAAGTATCATAAGGTTGCTTGCCTTCTTCTTTGAGCCAATCGTTGTAGTAGTTATTATTGTTATACAAGAGATTACCAACAACACCTAAAACAGCCAAAGAGTCTGACTGATAAGCTGGATCAATAGTTACTGTAGATGTAGGTGCAGAAGATGTAGAAGTAGCTTCATCAATATCTTGTGCTGAAGTAGTAGCGATATAGTTGTAGTATTTCTTCACCTTATTATATTGTGCTACCCATGCTTCGTTTGTTGGAGCAAGCATAGTATACGAGCTATCCTCTTTGCTCACCTTAGCATGCAGCATATCGAAAGCAGTATTGGTAACAATCATCACAGAGTCGATGTAAGTCTGCTTACCATTTACAGTAGGACCAAGCACACTGTTCTTAGTGTCAAGGGTCTGAATCTCATAATGCTTAAAGTATTTAACTACAGAGTCAATATCAAGTCCAGTTGCAGATGTTGCCTGCTCATAGATGTTAGGATAGAACTGTGCTGCACCATTAAGGATATGCACAATACCATTGATACTTGGCTGATTGAGAGTAGTGATGTTCAAACCATCATAAGTATACGAACCATCACCTACGAAATCGTAAGACTTCTCATTCAACACCTTTATACGCTCATCAATAGCTCCTGATATCACATGGTTGTAGTCAGCGATATGGTTCTTTACAAACTCCTTCAGAACCTTAGTACTATCTTCTGCCATCAAAGCTTGTGCATCGAATGTGCCATTAGCAGGTGCCCAAACGGTATAGAAGTGCGACTGAGAAAGAGCTGCATCGAAGCCTGCCTTCTTTACCAAAGCGGCAAAGTCTGACAAGTTCTCATTATGCGATATATTCTCCCACAAAGTCTTATCTGCCGACATGTTGCCTGTAGAAGGAGTCTCGTTATAGTCGGAGAAATCGGAGCATGATGTTGCCGCAAACATAGCGGCAACAATCATAGTTCCTGTTTTGAATATACTTTTCATATATTAATATCTTAATTTTTTAATACCAATCTTCTGAGTACATATTGTTGTCAACAACGTTGACTGGTACAAACTCTACGAAGTCGAGCTGCCACTTAAGGTCAGAGTCATCATTGATAACGTTCTTGAAACGGAACCAGAAGTCTTCACTCTGCTTAACGTTTACACGACCAAGCACACGGCGCAAAGTTACGACACCATCACCACGACAGTTCTTTGTTGTCTTTTGATCGCCATCGTCGCCTGGGTGACCGCAGAAGCTGAAAGGACCACGCATATATCCACGGTTCTTCATAGCCTCGTCGGTAGCAACACCTTGGTCGTCTTCCTCATAGAAAGCACTCCAACCAATACGTGGGTCGTCTTGCAAAATACGAACATCAAGAGGTATGCTCAATGCTGTCATCTCCTGAACATTCTTTGAAGTACCCCAATAGAACTGCATCATACCACCGTGTCCCATAGGAGAATAGAACAAACGGAATTCATACAAGCCTGATGGTACAGGTGGCAACTTCACAGCCAAGTCATACTGTCCCCAACCTTGGAAGGCGTCTGCCTGATATGCACGATAGTCGCCCTTTATATTATAGCGAAGCTTAGTCTGCTCACCATTGTAGCAGATTACATTATCGAAATAGTTAACAGGGAATGCCAAACGTGCACCACTACCTCCACCATTCATAGCCGAAACCTCATTCATAGACATATAGCGGAAGCCATTGTTGATGAACTCAGGCAAGAATGTGGTAGCCTCGAAACGCATACGCTCATTCAACACTCCCTTAGGAACCTGCTCATTGTAAACCAACATTCCCTTGATTGGGTGGATATAACCATTGTAAGCAGAAATATCCTGACGCTCGATTTCAACACCAGCGAATTTAAGAACATGGTTAGTACCACGTGTACCTACCTCATTGGTGAGGGTATTGAAAGTCTGATAACGGTTGATGTAAAGTGTCTTTCCTGGCTGTGGCTCCCAAATCTTCATAAGAGTGTTAGGAAGCATTGTCTGATAGTAGTCGTAAGGATCGGCACCATTCACATAGTTCCACT
>ENA-ORPK01002261-ORPK01002261.1-human-gut-metagenome-genome-assembly--contig:-NODE-2261-length-13620-cov-5.436860_pt1 | contig 13620 bp, 10 predicted proteins | sample MGYA00242139_ERZ509068 | MGnify/ENA primary metagenome ERZ509068 (study PRJEB26280, sample SAMEA2338687) | human gut metagenome | biome: human gut; feature: human-associated habitat; material: faeces... | reverse complement strand
GGGCACAGAGAAGCTTGCTCCTGTCATCTGTGCCCACGCTGAGGCAGAAGAAGGGCACAGAGAAGCTTGCTCCTGTCATCTGTGCCCACGCTGAGGCAGAAGAAGGGTACAGAAGGAGTTCGCCTAGCCGGCGGCAACCCTACGTTAACAATGCAAGTATAATACTGCATGGAAAATGTTAATGAAATCTCGACCGTACCCCATCCCGTATCCGGCAGATCCCGGTATAGACTCCGGCCCCGCAGTAGGGCATCAGCAACAGGCTGTAAGAGAAGATATACCGCGAATTGGCTTCCCAGAAGGTGTGGAACAGAAAACCTCCCAGTACGGCAATGAGGCCGACGTAGATGTAGAGTCGATCCGCGCCATGCCGATCCGCACCAAGTCGATCCGCGCCATGCCAATCCGCGCCATGCTGATCCGCCATGTGGTCCGCAGTGCACCCTGCGGTATACCCCGCCGTTTGGTCAGCCATGTGCCCGACAACTTTGGATTTCCGACGCTTCTTAAGACTGTCGATACAGAACACCAACACGCCCAGATATAGAACATTCTGCCATGCATTGCACCATTCGATATATCCCCCGCTGAGAGAACCTTCATAGACTTCCTTGAAAAATGCACTCCGCCCTCCATAGGTAGCCAGGGTAGCCTGTCTACTGGCATAGGTGCCGTCCGCCCACTGGGATAAATGTTTGTGAAGATAGAAGTCCGCTGTGTAGCCGGGATGTTCCCGGAAATAGGTCAGGCGCTCGTCGATCGCCAGACGGCTGATCTCGTTGGCGAGTGCAGTATCCATGCCGGCGGTATCGTAAGTATCGATATTGAAGCCGTTATACCAGCCACAGCCGCGGGAAGCTTCCTGCATTCCCATGGCGAGATAGGACATGGCGGTGACTCCGGAGCTTAACGTGTTCCCCGCCTTTTTCTCATAACATTTCTGTACCAGCGGCAGAATCCCCACAGAAGTAACAGCAAGACATACCGCCATGATGAGCAGTCCCAGACGCATCTTACCGTTCCGCCCCGGACGCAATGCCTCGAACAACAGCACTAGCAGTACCGCGATGATCGGGATCAGTGAATTCTTGCGCAGCATCACAGACAGTGTGAGGAACAGGATACTGCCGAAGCCTGTGAAAAGTATCTGACGGAGCATGCGGGGGACGTAATCGTAGGCGGTGACTGAGGGCGCATCATTTCGGGAGACGTTGTCCCGGTAGGAGCTGTCCGGAGAGGAGCCGCCCGGGGAGATGTTGTCCCGATAGGAGCTACCCGGGGAGACGTTGTCCCGATAGGAGCCGCCCGGAGAGACGCTCCCCAGCAACCGCAACAGCAAATAGCATCCCACCGACAATGCAGCGAAGGAAGGAATCTCGCCGTAGACGAAGGAGCTGTACATGATCATGGGCAGGTTACAGCATACCAAGACGAGATAACAGCAGGAGATCTTCTTGTAATTCTCCGGCCACAGATATTGCAGCGACAGATATTGGAACCAGACAGCCCCACACAACAGACAGACATAGACCAGCTTGATAAAGTGCCAGGCCGGTACGGACAGGCCGGTGAGATTCCAGATCCGGAGCAACAGCTCCAAAAAAGCCATCAGCCCGATCTGCTGTGGATAATAAGACAGATAAGAAACGGTGGGGTGGATAATATCAGTATTTCCCAGGATCCACTCCGCAGCCGCATTGTATACAGACAGAGCATCCGCTGCGGGAACCGTGCGTCCGAAGAGGATCAGCAGGATACCAAGCCCAAATACAAAGGTCAAAGTAAAAACGAGCAGTCCGCGACGGAATTTCTCTCCTATTTTTTCATACAGATACAGACATCCGCAAAACAGTAATCCGAAGCCTGCCAGCTCCAACAGATTCCACAGGGGATTGTCCGGACGCAGCAGAACCTGCTGGGTCTCCATATTGTCGGCATAACAGGTCGTGAGAAAGCTGCCGGCGAACAGCAGCATGGAAAGCAACAGTGTCAGAAGCATGACAATGTTAAGCCCCAGGCGGTAAATGATATTGCAACAAGATCTGTTCTGAGATCCACTCATGGGAACCATTCCTCCGTAACCACAACAAATTTCAATTATGCAAGCATATTGGCTCACTTGCGCTCATTGCATTATAAGCTCACGAATTCGTGCTATCGCACTCTACATCCTGCTTCGCAGGATATTCGTTCGCTAATGAGCCCAGAAAAACAAATGTCTGCTTCGCAGCCACTTGTTCTTCCTTGAGGCTCATTATATCATAGCTTTTGCCCGCCCCCAAGAAAAATACGCGGGAAAAAGCAAAAATAGTGGCTGTAATGGAACAAGCGTGGTACAATAAACTTTGTATAAGCACTTTTAACACGCAGAGATAAGAGGAATGGAAAATGGATAAAATTGCAGTATTGATCCCTTGCTACAATGAAGAGAAGACGATCGCCAAGGTGGTATCCGATGTGAAAAAGTTCCTGCCGGAGGCGGTGACTTATGTATATGACAATAATTCCACCGACCGTACCGTGGAACTGGCAACGGAAGCGGGAGCGATCATACGTCATGAATATGCCCAGGGAAAGGGAAACGTGATCCGCAGAATGTTTCGTGAGATCGATGCGGAATGCTATCTTATGATCGACGGAGACGACACGTATCCTTTGGATTGTGCCCGGGAGATGGTGGCAAAGGTTTTGGAGCATCAGGCGGATATGGTGGTGGGAGACCGCCTGTCGTCTACTTATTTTACGGAAAATAAGCGGCCGTTTCATAATTTCGGCAACAGTCTGATGCGTGCGGGGATCAACGGCCTGTTTCATTCCGATATCAAGGACATCATGACCGGTTATCGCGCGTTCAGTTATGAATTCGTGAAGACATTCCCGGTATTTTCCAAAGGATTTGAAATCGAGACGGAGATGACGATCCATGCAGTGAACTATAACATGCAGGTAGAGAATGTGGTGGTGGAATATCGTGACCGTCCCCAGGGCAGCGAGTCCAAGCTGAATACTTACAGTGACGGTTTCCGCGTGATCCGCAAGATGCTGCAGCTGTATAAAAACTATAAACCCATGCATTTCTTCGGCATGCTGGCATTTTTGCTGGCAGCGGTGTCGGTGATATTGTTTGTTCCGGTATTTTTGGAGTATCTGAATACGGGACTGGTGCCGAGATTCCCGACGCTGATCGCCTGCGGATTCATTCTGCTGGCGGGGATCCAGTCGTTTTTCTCCGGTATGATGCTGGAAGTTATGGCGGCCAAGGACCGGAAGGATTTCGAGTATCGTCTGAACCGTGTGCATGGGGAACATCAGGAACGTAAAGGATTATAATATGCAGGAGAAGAGAATACTTCCCAGACGCAGAGGCGGTGTGCTGCTTTGCGTTCTGGGATGTCTGTTTGTATTTTTCGTAAAAACAGAAAAAGATCTGGCGGCTGCGGGCAATATCCTGTGGACGGCCGGATATGTGGGAAGCACTCTGCTGTGGACCGTGCTTTTGGGATGCCTACTGGGTGTGATCGGAACGTTTGTGGTCTATCGTGTGGCAGAGCGGCCGGCACCAGAGGGTGACTGCAGCGGTGGAAGGAACGGTGCCGGTAAAGACAATGCTGTGTTCGGCAGATCTGCCGCGTGGATACAGAGACGCTCCGGGGCACAGGTGTTTTTCGGAAGCCTGTTATTGCTTTGCCTTGCATGGCTTCCGGTATATCTGGCATATTACCCGGGAATCTGTGCCTATGATGCACCGGTACAGACCGGACAGATCGTGGAGCATTATTATTTTGATCATCATCCGATCGTGCACACGTTGCTTTTACAGGGGATGCTGTGGCTGGGAACGCAGCTGTCCGGGAGTATGAATGCCGGAATGGCACTGTACACTGCGCTGCAGATGCTGCTGCTGGCGGGCAGCATGTCCTACGGTGTGCTGGTATTGCACAGACGGCGGGTGGCGGCAGGCTGGCAGATCGTGATGCTGCTGCTTGGAATGTTTTTCCCGTTCCACTGGTATATGAGTGTCAGCATGACAAAAGATACGGTATTCAGTGCTTTTTTACTGCTGCAGCTGATCAGTCTGACGGATCTGTTGCTGGAGAACCGCAGGGAATGGCGTCCCGGAGTCCGGGATCTGCTGTTTTTTATCGGAACAGTGGGAATGATACTGTTTCGCAATAACGGAAAATATGCTATGATTGTACTATTAGCATTTCTTTTTCTGGCAGTATGCTTTGGAAAAAGAGCGAGGAAGCTCTGGGGGAGACTGTTTACGGTAAGTGTGGCAGCTTTCTGTATAGGGCTTTTTGTGCTGTCCGCAGTGTTCTCCGCAACGCACGCGGAACAGGGAGACAGGAGAGAGATGCTGAGTATGCCGATCCAGCAGATGGCCCGCTGCATGATCTACCACGGAGGAGTGGGAGTACTTCCTGAGGATGACGGTACCATGTCGGAGCAGGATCGGGCACTGGTGAATGATTTTATATTGGATGAGGCTTACAGGGATTATGATCCCGGCATCGCGGATCCGGTAAAGCGACATACCAACACGTATGTGGTGCGTTATCGCTCGGGAGATTTCCTGCGGACCTATTTTCATCTGCTGAAATTTTATCCCGGAGATATGATCAATGCCGCACTGGCAGTGGATGCAGGATTTTTATCTCCCTTTGATGTCACCCATGCGGCGGTGAATGAAGTGCAGGGGAGAGAGGGCCTCGGATATATACAGACACGATGGGAAGAAGATACCCTGAACAACAGAGGGATCTACAAAGACAGCAAATGGCCGGGACTGTATGACCGCCTGGAGACATGGGCGGACGGGAACGGTTATCTGGAGCTTCCGGTACTGAAATATCTGTTCGTGCCGGGCAGTTATCTGTGGCTGTATCTGGCGCTGGCGGCGATACTTGTGATCGTGGACAGAAAGCGATACTGTCTGCCACTGGCGGTGATCGCCGGATATTATGGGACGATGCTGTTAGGCCCCACGGTGCAGATGCGATATGTCTATCCGGTGATGCTGGCACTGCCGTATCTGGTGGCGCTGATGTGCGGAACCGGCCGGAAGACGGAAAATGAGAAAACAGAGACAGAGATAAAACAGGGACAGAGATAGGATAGAGAAATGGACAAACTGATCATAGGAGCAGGGCTGTATGGATTGTATGCGGCGCTGTATTGTGCAAAAAGAGGGCAACAGGTAGAGGTGCTGGAGATGGAAGAGGCTCCTTTTACCAGAGCCACATATATCAATCAGGCCCGGGTACACATGGGATATCACTACCCGAGGTCTCTATCTACGGCCATGAAATCCGCCGGATATTTCAAGCGTTTTACAGAGGACTATTCCTTCTGTCTTCATACCGCGTTTCAACAGATTTATGCCACTTCCGCTCATTTTTCCTGGACGGATGCGGCGGAATTTTTGAAGTTCTGCCGGGATGGCGGGATTCCCTGTAAGGCGCTTCCTGTGGAAGAATATTTCCAGCCGGGGCTGTGCGACGGAGCTTTTCTCACCGAGGAGTATACCTACGATGCCCATATCCTGCGGGATCATCTGATGGAGGAGATCGCGAAATATCCGGGAGTGAAGCTGCACTTCGGGCGGCAGATCACAGAGATCGTAAAACAATCGGACTGCTATGAGATCACCGCATTGCATGAGGGCCATAGAGAGGTATACCGGGCACCGTTTGTGCTGAATGCCACTTACGCTTCCGTGAATCAGGTGCTGGAAAAGGTAAAGGGAGTCACGGCAGAACCCTTCGGACTGAAGTATGAATTATGTGAGATCATCCTGTGCAAAACAGGTGACAAGCTCAGGGACATCGGATTTACAGTAATGGATGGACCGTTTTTCTCCATTATGCCTTTCGGCAGGACGGGATATCATTCCCTGACTTCGGTGACTTTTACACCACATAAGACAAGCTACGATGCTACGCCGCAGTTCTCCTGTGTGGGAGCGGACGGCAATATATGCAGAGGCGGCTGGCTGGGGAATTGCAACGATTGTCCCGGCAGACCGGAGAGTGCCTGGGAGTATATGTCTACGCTGGCGAGAAAGTATCTGCGGGAAGAGTATACATTCAGCTATGAGAGATCACTGTTCTCCATGAAGCCGATCCTGAAGGCTTCGGAGATCGATGATTCGAGACCTACTGTGATCCGGGCATTATCCGAAAGTCCCACCTTCATCAGCGTCTTATCCGGCAAGATCAACACGGTATATGACCTGGATCCTTTTTTGGATTAGTATAACCATTCCAAGTGGTCATAAATAATAGATATAGGGGAAACGTTATGGAGAGAACCGCAATCCTGAATAAAGAGAAAAATTTTGTATCCTGTGTGCTGTATCTGCACAACGACGGTGCGCACATCCGTGATTTTCTGAACACGGTCTGTGGCACTATGGAAGAACATTTCGAAAAATATGAGATCGTCTGTGTGAATGACTGCTGCATGGACAATACCATTGAGGAGATCCATCAATTTCTGGAAGAAAGCAGTGGAAATCATGTGGTGAGCATGATCAATTTAAGCTTTTATCAGGGAGTCGAGATGGCCATGAATGCCGGAAGAGACCTGGCAGTGGGAGACTTCCTGTTCGAATTCGACAGATGCCTGCCGGATTTTGAGCCGTCACTGATCATGGATGTTTATTACAGAGCGCTGGAAGGCTATGATGTGGTGGCAGCCGCTCCGGGGAGAGATGTGGCACTGACCTCGCGGCTGTTCTATGCAGTATATAATCTGGGGAGCCGCAATACCCACAAGCTGCGTCAGGAGAGATTCCGTATCATATCCCGCCGCGCAGTGAACCGTGTGAATCAGATGAATGCGTACATTCCTTACCGCAAGGCAATGTACATGAATTGTGGACTAAGGGCGGATACGCTGGTCTATGAGAATCAAAAGAAGGCAGGCGGCTCCAGGAACCGGGAGGAGCGCAGTACCCGCAGCAGTCTTGCACTGGATACGCTGATCATTTTCACCAATGTCCTGGAGAAGTTCTCTATGCTGGTGAGTGTGATCCTGTTTTCTGTGATGATGATCATGTTTGCCTGGATTGTGTATTCAATCTTCAGCACGGTACGTCCCGTGGAAGGATGGATGAGTCTGATGACGCTGATCTCGTTTGGATTTTTCATGATGTCCGTCATGCTGACACTGATCTTCAAATATCTGTCTGTGATCCTGAATATGAGCTTTAAGAGACAGCACTACGTAATCGAAGGAGTGGAAAAACTGACAAAATGATGTTTACGATTATTTTTCCGGTATTAAATGAACGTCTGCGTCTGGAGAACGGTGTGACCCGCACGGTGGAATATCTGCAAAGCATTGCTTTTGAAGACTATGAGATCATTATCGTGGATAACGGTTCCGAGGATGAGACACCGCAGATCGCAGAAAAGCTGTGCAAAAAATATGATAAAGTAAGATATGAGAGGATCAATGTCCGCGGTGTGGGTGCGGCATTCCGCAGAGGTGTGGAAGTAAGCCACGGCGATGTGGTAGGCTATATGGACATCGACCTTTCCACCAATATCAGGCATCTGGGAGAGGCGATTCATCTCTTCGAGACGCAACCCGAGATCCAGTATATCAACGGCAGCCGTTTTGCCAGAGAATCCGATACCAGGGGCAGAAAATGGTACCGCAGGATCACGTCGCAGGGACTGTTGATTCTGTTAAAGCTGTTCTTACGGATGAAATCCACGGATGCTATCTGCGGATTCACGTTTGTCCGCAGAGAGACGGCACTCTCACTGATCGAGGGCTGCAGCCGGGATAACGGATGGTTCTACATGATCGAATTCCTGCTCCGGGCGGAGAAAAGAGGCGTGACCATACTGGATTATCCGGTGGAGTGGCAGGAAGACTATAATACTACCGTTAAGGTATTCAAGACGATCTGTAATTATCTGGTACAGATCGCAAGGTTATTCAACGAGTTTTATATCAAAAAGCACATATAAGCGAAAGAAGGACGACAGAATGGCACATATTAAGAGAATCGATCTGACGAGAGATGTAGAAGCACATGCGGATGCCTACAGAGAGGCTATTGAGAAGGTATGCAGGGAGACCGCCTTTTCCGGAGGCAAATATGCAGATGCATTTGACAAGGAATTTGCTGCTTACGTGGGCAGTAAATATGCCAGCGGTGTGAACAACGGTACTTCCGCATTGCATCTGGCGATGCTGGCGCTGGGCGTAGGCCCCGGAGATGAGGTCATTGTTCCTGCCAATACTTATATCGCGACAGCATGGGGCGTCAGCTATACGGGAGCCACGCCGGTGTTCGCAGATTGTACGCCGGATACCTGGGAGATTGATCCTTCCGTGCTGGAAGCGAAGATCACGGAGAGGACGAAGGGAATCATCGGTGTCCATCTCTATGGCCAGCCCTTTGATTATGCAGGCGTGCGCGAGATCGCAGACCGTCACGGACTGTTCGTGGTGGAAGATTGCGCACAGGCCCACGGGGCACAGTTTGAGGGGAAAAATGTGGGAACCCTGGGAGATCTGGCATGCTTCAGCTTCTATCCGGGCAAAAACCTCTATGCTTTCGGAGAAGGCGGAAGTGTCACCTGTGAGAAGGAAGAGTACTATAAGCATATCGACCGCCTGAAAAATCAGGGCTGCGATGTGCGTTATTATCATGATGAGATTGGATATAATTATCGACTGGAGGGACTGCAGGGTGCGGTATTGAGCGTCAGCCTGAAATATCTGCCGGAGTGGACGAAGAGACGTCAGGAGATCGGACACCGCTATATCCGGGAGATCACGAATCCTCTGATCACCATGCAGCATCATCCGGAGAACACCACACCGGTGTTCCATCTGTTCGTCATCACGGTACCGGATCACGATGATTTTGTGAAGTATATGGCAGACAATGATGTGGAATGCAACATGCACTATCCGGTGCCCTGCCATTTGCAAAAGGCATATGCGGATCTGGGATATCAGCCGGGAGACTGCCCCAATGCGGAATATCTGGCAGCGCACTGTGTGACACTGCCTTTGTTCCCCGAGATGCGGGAGGATGAGATCCGGAGAGTCATCGAACTGTGCAATGCTTACAGACAGTAAGGAGATCACAATGCAGACCGTAACAGCAGAAAATAAAACATCGGAAAATAAAACATCGAAAGCAATTTCTGAGAACTACCGGGATACGCAGGCCGGGATCTATCTGCGCCTCATGACCCATGAGGACACGGACCGGATCGTGGCATGGCGTAACAGCGATGCCGTGCGCAAAAATTTTATCTATCAGGAGCTTTTTACCAGACAGTCCCATGAGCACTGGATCCGGACCCATGTGGAGACCGGAGATGTGGTGCAGATGATCATCTGCGATCTGGAAGGGGATACTCCCCTCGGATCTGTGTATATCCGGGATATTGACAGACATCACAATAAGGCGGAGTATGGAATCTTCATCGGAGAAGAGAGCGCCCGAGGCCGCGGGATCGGCACAGCGGCGGCAAAGCTGATGTTACGGTACTGTTTTGAGCAGGAAAAGTTGCACCGGGTCTACCTGCGGGCATTGTCGGAGAACCTGCAGGCCATCCGAAGCTATGAAAAGGCAGGATTCGCCAGAGAAGGACTGTTAAGAGACGATGTGTGTATTGACGGTGTGTACCGGGATATTGTCTGGATGGCAGCCGTGAATCCGGCAGATTAAGAAGGAGCAAGCAACAAAAAATGGACAGAATTAAAAAAGTAAGTTTTGTGATCCCCTGCTACCGTTCGGAGCATACGCTGCCCCATGTAGTTACGGAGATCCGCGAAAAAATGCAGGAACTGACACAGTATACGTATGATATTTTTCTGGTGAATGATGCATCACCGGACAATACAATGGAAACGATCCGGGATCTGTGTGAAAAATACGATAATATCAAGGGCATTGGATTCGCCAGAAATTTCGGACAGCATGCGGCATTGATGGCAGGACTACGGCATTCCGACGGAGATTATGTGGTCTGCCTGGATGATGACGGACAGACCCCCGCCGATGAAGTGGATAAGCTGCTAAATAAGCTGGAGGAAGGCTTTGATGCTGTATACGCCAGTTATGAACACAAGCAGCACTCTGCATTTCGGAATCTGGGCAGCAAGGTCAATGAGCTGATGACCCGGATGATGTTAAACAAGCCCGCGAATCTGTATATTTCCAGCTATTTTGCGGTGAAGCGGTTCGTGGTGGAGGATATGATCCGCTATGAGAATTCGTATCCTTATGTCATCGGACTGGTGCTCCGTGCCACGAAAAACATTACTAACGTGCCGGTGTGTCACAGAGAGCGGGAAGAGGGCAATTCCGGTTATACGCTCAAGAAGCTGCTGGGATTGTGGTTCAACGGATTTACGGCATTTTCCGTGAAACCGCTGCGGATCGCCACATCTCTCGGTGTGGGCTTCGCAGGACTGGGTTTTCTCTATGGAATCTATACGATCATCAAGAGACTGGTGAATCCCAATGTTCCCATGGGATTCAGCGCATTGATGGCGGCACTGGTATTTTTCGGCGGCATGATCATGATCATGCTGGGACTGATCGGAGAATATGTGGGACGTATCTACATCAGCATGAATAATTCTCCCCAGTATGTGATCCGTGAGCGAATCGGACTCGGAACAGATGAGGACCCGTGAGTCTGAATAGGTAAATATAAAGTGAAAAACGAAATAAAAGATTTTGAACAGAAGGGTAAGACAAGACCATATGAAAAATACACGTTTTGTAAATTGGTGGAAACAGGACAAACGTTATATTACCTTACTTAAGGCGGTACTTATGGCACTGCTTCCGCTGGTATGCTGTCTGATCCGGACGGCGGCAGAGGGGAGAAGCATCGGCCAGGTCTATTTGCCTTCTTCGGAATGGAATGATGAATTATTCTATTTTAAACAAGTGGAAGGCATTGTGAATTACGGATTTCCCATGGGGTATTTCGGGTTTAACGAAAGCCATGCGCTGCAGCTGTCTTTCGCAGCCTGGAGTCCCGTGCTGGTATTCCCCTGGATCCTGTGGGGACTGGTGTTCGGCTGGAATCTGCTGTCACCGGTGATCTGCAACATTGTTCTGATGACGGTTACGATGTTCGTATTTGTCTGGCTGGTAAAGCCGACCTGGAAGCAGCTGGGGATCCTGACGGTTTTGTTTGGACTGTATTCGTTATTCGTAAGATACATGCTCTCCGGTATGCCGGAAGTCATCTGTTTCAGTATGCTGATCCTGTTCTATGGTCTGGCAATGAGCTATCTGCAGAAAGAGAGTAAAGGCAAGCTGATCGCTATGTTTGTGATCTCTGTGCTGCTTGTGCTGATGCGGCCGTATATGTTATTGTTCCTGGCGCTTGCCTGCTTTTTCTGGATCCGGGAGGATCGAAAATGGGGGAGCATCGGATCTGTGATCGTGGTGGCAGTGACGGGAATCCTGTATGTGCTGATCAAACATTACCTGGGTGCGGAATATTTTACACCGTTGTTTTATACCGACTGGATCACGACGTTCTTCACGGATGGGATCGGTGCCGGTTTCCGTAACTTTTTCGGGACGTTACATTGGAAAGGACTGGAATTTGTCAGACATTGTATCGCCGGGGCGCAAAGCGGTCTGGCTTCGGGAGCCTTTTTTGACGGCTATCTGATCCTGCTGGGAATCCTGGCAGTGAACAGTATCTGTGACCGGAACAGACTGCGCAGGGCTGTCCGTGCGGAGAAGATCGTCATGGAACCGGCAGACGAAGCTGTTCGTACGGCGGTTTTCGGAAAATACACATTGACGGAAGAACAGAAAAAGAAGTTAACGAACCAGCTGATCATAGAAGTGCATTTTGCACTGAGCCTGATCGCGATGTTATTCGCACATCTTTTGATGTATAAGATGACAGAGGGCAGCAAGCATTTTCTGACCTTTATCGCAGCGGGAATTTTTATTGTTAGCATGCTGGAGACAAAATATTATAAAAAAGCGGTGCTTTTGGGAGCGGCTTTTCTTTACCTGTACAGCTATAAAGCAGTGGAACCGTATGATTATCAGGTCCCCTATGTGACGCAAGGACGACAGGAACAGATTGCATACTGGAGTGAGGTTTTTGCAGAAAAAGTGTCTGTGGATACAGAACAGGTTCCGGATTATAAAAATGTGGTGATCTGGACGTTGGGAGATGTGACAGAGGAAGGAAATCAGAGCCTGAAATGGCAGCTGTTATACGGTACGCCCAAGGGATTTGGCATCAGCTGCTGTGAATTTCAATATGTTTCGGAACACCTGACGGAGCTTGAGAGCCGTTATGTTGCCACAGTAAGCGGCGGAATTATTGATGGAATGTGTCAGGCACAGGGGTATGAAGAACTCGGGCGCGATGCGGATATGGTACTGTATCAAAGATACTAGTGTGAAAGAAAGTAGAGGAAAGCCATAAACTGGCGCACTTGAATAAGCTGTCTAAGGCAGGCAACTTTTTGAAGTGTTATAGAGTTAAAAAATTGGATTAAGAAGCTAATGGCTCATCAGGAGGAAGGAGTCCCTCCCGCTGCAACAGTTTCTTAGCCTGCTTGATAGCTTTTGCCTTTTGTTTTTCAACAAGAGCTACAGGCATATCGATTTTATAAAGGTCGCTCGGATTCCACTGCTCGCCAGTAGACAGCATCTGGTAGATGGCGGTAAGAATCATACGGGCAATTGCGATAATGGCTCTTTTCTTGCCACGACGTTTAACAAGAGATTCATATTTCTTTTTGTAGTAAGGAGATTTGTCAGATTTTACGGCTGCATGAGCACACTGTACTAATGCAGGTTTGAGGTAGACTCCGGCACGTGTAATCCGAACAGATTTCTTCTTACCAGCAGATTCATTGCTGCCAGGTGTTAAACCAGCCCAGCAACATAAACGTTTGGAACTTGAGAACTGAGACATATCCGTACCGGTTTCGGAGATGATAGTGATTGCACTATCACGTTTGACACCCGGAATGGTACAGAGGAACTGGACAGCATTTTCAAAATCAGGATTAGAAGAAATCATATTTTCTATCATTTTATCAACATCGTTGATTTCGGCTGTGATATAATCCATATGTGCGCGGACAAGACGCATACGGTATTTTTGGGCATCAGTCATCTGATATCCTTCGACGGATTCTATAACAGCATCTTCTTTGGATTTGAGGCTCCGAAGAAGTTTAGATGCGATTTCTTCGTGGTTAATGGATGTACCCGATTGTTCAAGCAGATAGTCGATAATAGACGTGGATGACTTCCCAAAGATATCGGAAACAATAGAATCTAATGCAACATTACAGACAGTAAGAGCATTCTGGTATCTATTCTTTTCACTTGAACGGCAGGAAACAAGCTTGTAGCGATAGCGAGTGTATTCCCTGAGAATACGGACTTTCTTACAAGGAATATAGCTGCCCTTGACAAGGCCAAGACGGAACAAATCCCCAATCCATTTAGAATCTTTGGTATCATCTTTGTTGCCTTTCACTGCCTTTACCCATTTAGGATTGGCAATGACAACATTGATTTTATCTTCCAGAAGATTAAAGACAGGAACCCAGTATTTACCAGTGGATTCCATACAG
>ENA-ORPK01002256-ORPK01002256.1-human-gut-metagenome-genome-assembly--contig:-NODE-2256-length-13642-cov-3.603150_pt1 | contig 13642 bp, 9 predicted proteins | sample MGYA00242139_ERZ509068 | MGnify/ENA primary metagenome ERZ509068 (study PRJEB26280, sample SAMEA2338687) | human gut metagenome | biome: human gut; feature: human-associated habitat; material: faeces... | reverse complement strand
TGCATACGCTTGCTCCACTTGATGTTGCTCTCCTCGTCGAATCGGGCGAGCAACTCTACCACGGCTGTTACCTTCTTGCCGTTGCGGGCTGCTGTGATGAGTGCCTTGACCACCTTGGAGTCCTTGGCCAGACGATAGAGGGTGGTCTTGATGGATTTGACTTCGGGCTTGATGGCTGCCTCGCGCAATACACGGATGTAGCCGTTGAAGTTGTGATAGGGTACATGGATGAAGCGGTCTTTCTGGCGTATCTGGTCGAGGATGCTCTCATTGGATACGAACTCGGGCTTCATGATGGGTGTCCACTTGTCGTATTTCAAGTCATTGCGGCCACAGTCGGGGAACGACATCAGGTCCTTGTGGTTCTGATATCTGCCACCGGCAAGCGAGGTGTCGAGCTCTTTGGTGTTGAGACGGTCGCGCAGTTTTCGCTGCATCTCACGTGGCATTTCGTGGTCGTAGATGACGCGCACGGCTTCGCCCTTCTTGCGACTGTTCACACCCAAGGCAATCTTCTCCATGGTGCCAAAGTCGGCATCGTTGTCCATCTCCATCTCAGCGTCTTTGGTGAACTTGAAGCTGTAGGCTCTGTAGGTGCTCTCTTTGAACCCTAAGAAGACCAGTGGCAGACAGTAACGTATCACATCGTCGAGATACATGATGTTGTCGAAGCCGTCGCTGGAAGGTATTTTCACCCATCGTCCGTATATGCGGTCGGGCACTTTGACGATGGCGTATTTCTTCTTGTTGTCTTTCTTCTCGCATTTCTCGACGATGAGGTAGATGCGGTTGTCTTCCAGCACAGTGAGATCTTCTATTTCCGACAGCCAGATGGGATTGACAGAGCCATTGAGTTTGTCGTAGAAGAACTGCGACAGGAAGTCCTTCTGCTCGTCGTTGAGGTTGGCTTCGGTAACGAGGCGAATCTTGTGGGTTTCCAACTCTTCGAAAACTCTATCCACCGCCTCAGTGTATTCTTTGGAATAAGATTCATTGAGCTTATTGATGGTTTTGAGTGATTTCTTGATCTGCTGTTCGGTGTCTTTGTCGAGTTTGCGTTCCAGCATGCGGTTGAGTGATGCCACTCGAACACGGAAGAACTCGTCGAGGTTGTTGGAGTAGATACCGAGGAAAGAGAGTCGTTCCAACAGGGGGACAAACTCTTTTTCTGCTTCCTGTAGGATGCGATGGTTGAAATACATCCAGCTCACGTCGCGTTCTACATATGCTTTTTTCATGACTTCCTGTTTTGTCATAATCTTGAATTTAAAGGAGGGTTTGCGGAGTTAAGACAACTGCTCTGTTGCTTTGCTTCTGATTATTTTTGCTCCTGTTTCTGTTCTTGCTTGTCTGCAGCTTTCTTGTCTTGCTTCTTGTCTGCTTTGTCTGCAGCTTTCTTGTCTTGTTTCTTGTCTGCTTTATCTTGCTTCTTGTCTTTTGGAGCATCCTGTTTTTTGTTTCCCTTCTTCTGTTCCTGCTGTGGTGCAGAAGGGGCAACGGAAGTATTGTCGGCAGGTTTCTCAAGTACGAGGAAGTCGGTATCGCCGTCGGTGAAGTGAAGGGCTTTGCGGAAAGTCTTGCTGGTTCCGGCAGGAACGATGATGTCGTGCAACAGGTCGCAGTCGTCGAAGGTGTGGCGGCTGAACTCCTGCAAAGGTAATCTTCTTGAGTTTGTCGCACTCGGCAAAGGCATAGCTTTTTATTTCTTTCACGCCTGCGGGTACATAAACGTTATCCAGTTCGTCACAATCGTAGAAAGCATCGTGTTCTATTTCTTTCACACTGTTGGCAATAATGATGTTCTTGAGTTGTTTCTTGCCACGGAACGCCATCTCGTCAATGGTTGTCACTCCCTCTGGAATGTGGAAACTCTCAGCTTGGCTCATGCAGTAAACGAGGCGCTTCTTGTCGGCTGTGTACACGGCATCATCGTAAAATTCGAAGCTGTCGCTGTCGATTTTCTGCAGGGCGAGGTTGAGTACTAAACTTTCAAATTTTCCGTCCTTTTTGGATTTCTTCTTGAGAATCTCCAAGATTGCTTTCTTGTTCTCTTTCATTTATTCTGAGTTTTTAAATGTTTTGTCTTTGTAATCCGGGTGCAAAGTTACAACGATATTTAGAAAGAGTAGGCGCAAAAGCAATTACGTGTTTGTGACGATGATGTTACAATGGTGTTACGAGGGGGAAAGCAGGAGTTGAGGGAGTTAAGTTAAGGGAGTTAAAGAAGTTAAGGAGTTAAGACAACAGTCTTCTTGTGAAAGATGTAAAAATCAGGTTAGAGTGGTCAACTAAAATAGTTAAACCACAATCTGTACCCTGAAACCACCATAAAATCTATGTTCTAAACTATAGAACTTATGTTCTAAAGTTTAGAACTTGTATCCGAAAGTTTCGAACTTATGTTCTAAAGTTTAGAATATAGATTTCAAAGCGAACAGAAAACAATTTTATAGCTTTCAAGACAAGAATGAATAGGCGGGATTTTAAAATGTTACGATTTTGTAACATCTGTGTTGTAGAATAGAAATATAATTTTCGTAATTTTGCACCCGAAAGAATGAATGGAGATTTTCTTAAGGAGTTAAGGGAGTGATAACTTCCCTTAACTCCTATAACTCCCCATAAAGATAACTTCTTGAAAATATCATTATAGAATAATATAATAATGTAAGATATGAACAAAAAAATGACGACCATGCTGTTGCTTTCGATGTTGACAGCGGCAGTTTATGCTCAGAACGATGAAGAGGAGGTAGACAGAACACCAAAGATAGGCGGTACCATTCGCTCGAAGTATGAATACCAAACCGAGGAGGGCGAGGGACGCTTTGAGGTTCGTACAGCCCGTGTCAGTGTGTCGGGAAATGTGACCAAGGAGGTGAGCTACAAGGCAGAGATTGACCTCTGCGATGAGGGAAAGATCAAGATGCTCGATGCCTATACACGTATCAAGCCCTGGAGCACCCTGCAGTTTACCATCGGTCAGGAGCGTGTGCCCTTTACCATTGATGCTCACCGTTCTCCCCATCAGCAGTATTTTGCCAATCGCTCGTTTATCGCCAAGCAGGTGGGTAACGTGCGTGACGTGGGTGCAGAGGTGGGTTATACATGGAATGTCGGTTTCCCCATCGTGGTGAATGCCGGTGTGTTCAACGGCTCTGGTCTTACCAATCAGAAGGACTACTGGACCAAGGGTGTCAACTATTCTGCCAAGGCACAGTTTCTCTTCCCCAATGTCAACCTGGTGCTGAGTACTCAGAAGATCAAGCCTTCTGACGTGACTGTGAATATGTATGATGCTGGTCTTACCTTCCACTATGGTGGTTTCATCGCCGAGGTGGAGTATCTCTACAAGCATTATTCTCATAACGCCTTCCACGATGTGCATGCCTTCGATGGTTTTGCCTGCTATGACATCCCTGTTCGCACACGACTTATCAAGAAGGTTTCGCCCTTGGTGCGTTATGATTTCATGAGCGATCACAGCGACGGCTCCCGTTACAATGCGACAGACGATGATCTGGGCGAGTTGATTATCAACGACTATAAGCGCCATCGTGTCACCGGCGGTGTTACGTTGAGTCTGTCGAAGCCATTTATCTCCGATATCCGCATCAACTATGAGAAGTATTTCTATCGTGAGGGCGGTATTGCCAAACCTTCGGAGAAAGACAAGATTGTAGTTGAGTTTATGACTCGTTTTTAGTAAATATGTGTTTTTCTGGTTAATACGAAAATGTGCGTGTGCTTGTCCGTTGATGGATAAGCACACGTTTTTTTTATTCGGGTAAGTGATGCTTTTTGAAAGGAAAAATTTGGGAGATAGAAAAGAATGTTGTACTTTTGTTGAGGGAAAGGATTGGGAGTTAAAGGAGTTAAGGAGTTAATGGAGTTAAGACAATAGTCTTTGTGGGTGTATTCATTAAGCTGTTGTCTTAACTCCTTAACTCCTTTAACTCCTTTAACTCCTGAAAATTACTCCTGAAAAATTAAAATTCCCCTTATGGAACTGAACGAATTTCTTGCCGAATGGCACAATGACAACCCCCGCATTCTGGTACACACCAGCGGATCTACGGGCAAACCCAAGCCCCTGATGGTGGAGAAGAGGCGCATGCTCAACTCAGCCCGCATCACCTGCGACTTCTTAGGACTGAAGCCGGGCGACACCGCCCTGCTCTGCATGCCCCTCGACTATATCGCGGGCAAGATGATGGTGGTGCGAAGCCTCCAGCGGGACCTTCGGCTCACCACCGTGCGCCCGAGCAGCCATCCCCTGGCCGACGAAACCCTGCCCCACTTCACCTTTGCCGCCATGGTGCCCATGCAGGTGTACAACACCCTGAAAGTGCCATGCGAGCGCGAACGGCTCATGCACATCCGTCACCTCATCATAGGCGGAGGAGCCATCAGCGACGAGTTGGCACAGATGATCAAGCCCCTGCCCAATGCCGTATGGAGCACCTATGGCATGACCGAGACCCTGTCGCACATCGCCCTGCGTCGCCTCAACGGGCCCGATGCCAGCCTTTGGTATACGCCTTTCGACAGTGTGCAGGTGCAACTAACCGATGAAGGATGTCTGGTGATTGATGCACCACAGGTTACGCCCCACCCTATCATAACAAACGATATTGCCGAAATTGTAACGACACCCCACACACGCTTCCGTATAAAAGGACGCAAAGATAATGTGATATGCAGTGGCGGAATAAAGATTCAAATTGAAGAGGTAGAAGACCTCTTACGCCCTCACCTATCACGCCCCTTCTTCTTGACGAAAAAGAAAGATGAAAAGTTTGGAGAGATAGTGGTGATGCTGACCGAAGATGAACAGGTTAATAAGGTAGAAAATATATGCAAACAGGTGCTGCCTCGCTACTTCGCACCTAAAGAATATATATATGTAAATAAACTGCCAATGACAGAAACAGGTAAGCCACGTAGAAAAATTTAACGGAATTTATTGGAAGAAGAAACCTTCATGCTTCCAATAAATTCCGTTTATATATGTGCGTAAACGATTATCGTTTGCAACTATTCAGAAGGTCGACCTTGCCTTCGTCAACAAGCTTTACAATGAGCTCACCAAACAAAGTGTTGGTCCAAGCAAACCATGGACGGGTAAAATTCTTCGAATTATGAACATTGAAGGATTCGTGCATGAAGCCAGTGTCAGCGTCGGTACGCATCAACATCTCAATGCACTGCTTGATTTCGGCATCATCGTTGCTGGTAAACGCCTTCATCATAATTGACATGGGCCATGCCATATCATAGCCTATGTGCGGGCCACCAATACCTTCGCCATCCTTGCCTTTGAAGAAATAAGGGTTATCCTTGCTCCATACAAAGCGACGAGTGTTCTGATAGATGGGGTCGTTGGCATCAACATCGCCCAAATAAGGCATTGCCAACAGCGAGGGAACGTTAGCATCGTCCATCAAGAAATGGTTGCCGAAGCCATCAACCTCATAGGCATAAATCTTGCCATACTTGGGATGTTCTACAACAGCATACTTCTTCAAAGCAGACTCTACCTCATTGGCCAAAGCGGTGCACTGGGCAGCAGTGGCAGCATCGTTGTTCACCTTGGTCAATATCTCAGCGGCCTTGCGCAATGACGATACGGCCATAAAGTTTGAGGGAACGAGGAACAAGAAGGTGGTGGCATCGTCTGAAGGACGGAACACAGAGGCAATGAGGCCAACAGGGTTTACGGGGTTGCCATAACCTGAGTTGCACACAGTGTCGAGCTGACGGTCAGTTCTACGAAGGAAGGTGTACGGGCCCTTGTTCTCCTTGCGCTGCTGCTCGTGGAAGGTCTTTAACACATTCTTTACAGCCTCTTGCCATTCGGGGCCAAACACTGAGGTGTCACCCGTTACTTGCCAGTAATGGAAAGCCAAACGGATGGGATAGCATAATGAGTCGATCTCGTATTTGCGCTCGTGCAACTCGGGCTTCATAGCGGTTCCGTCAGAGGCCCACTCGTTATCCTCAACGGGTCCCATGTTGAAAGCATTGGCATAGGGATCAATATTGATGCACTTGAGCTGGCGAAGGATAACGCCACGAATCATCTTCTTCAACTTGGCATCTTTGTTACAATACTGCACGTAAGGCCATACCTGTGCGCCACTGTCGCGAAGCCACATGGCATGAATGTCGCCAGTATATACAAAGGTGTCATCTTTGCCATCAAAATGAGCGGTGGTGTCGATGGTGTTTGGGTAGCAATTTTCAAACATCCAAGCCAAGTAGGGATTGTTTTTCAACAACTTCTTTACCTCTTTTATCTTCTTCTCAACAGCATCTGACACGAAGAGGCGGTCGGCCTCCGCGGGGCGCTTCGACACATATTTGGTGTTATCGGCCACTACGGCATTGGCGGGTGAGAACGAGATGAGGGGCGAGGCAGCATTTGCCTGTCCTGCAGAAAGGGCCAACATAAGAGTGGCGCCTGTGAGCAGTTTCTTTCCTTGTTTCATTGTTTTACGTATTTTGTTTTAATTATTATGTTTATTCAGTTCTATTGTTTATACTGTTTTTTGAGTTTTCTGTTTGGATAGTTACCTCTATTAGATGTTTATCTGTTTAGATAGTTATCTATTGTAGATGTGTGACAACAGCGCCACGCATCATCATATTAATTGTGATTTGTATTAATTGTGATTTGTATTAATTGTGATTTGTATTAATTGTTGATTTGGTTTTCTTCGACAAAATTAGATAAAAATATAGAAATACACAAGAAATCATAGCTTATTTTAATTGTTTATAACAACTTGGTAAAAACGTTTGTACATTCAAAGAATTATAAATACTTTTGCAATGCGAAAAAACAACATCTAAACAAACAACATCTAAACAAACAACATCTAACATAAATATCAAAACAAACAACATGAGAAAGTTATTTACCATTATCATCATGCTGGCTGCTATACTGACGGCCAATGCACAAGGCAAAAGCAAAGGCATAAAGAAGGAACAAAAAGCACCTAAAAGCGAATGTAAAGCCTTGAAATGCAAAAACGTATCGCAAGAAAACGAATATAAAACACTGAAAGACATCTCATATATCAGCGCCAACGACACTTCAGCCTACCGCCGCGAACGCTGCAAACTAGATATGTACCTGCCCACACAAAAGAAGGGTTTCAAGACCATTGTGTGGTTTCATGGTGGCGGATTGGAAGGCGGCAACAAAGAGTTTAGGCCCGAATTGATGAACAGTGGCTTTGCACAGGTGGCTCCCAACTACCGTTTGTTTCCGCGTTGCCAATGCCCCGACTACACCCGCGACGCTGCGGCTGGCGTAGCCTGGACACTCAAACATATTGCTGAATATGGTGGCGACCCTACACAAGTGTATGTAGGCGGACACTCGGCAGGCGGCTATCTCACACTGATGCTGGCGCTTGACAAGACTTATTTGGCCGAATATGGTGTTGATGCCGACTCGATAAAGGGCTATTTTCCCGTGAGCGGACAGTGTGCTACCCACTACACCATACGCAAAGAGCGCAAGATATCGTTCACCTTACCCATTGTTGACAAGATGGCACCACTGAACAATGCCCGCCAACTGAACACAAATCTCACCCTTATCACTGGCGACCGCCACTTGGAACAGATGTCGCGCTATGAAGAGAACCTCTACCTCAAGTCGGTGCTCGAGGGCATGGGCAACAAGTTTATCCCTATACACGAGCTCAGCGGTTTCGACCATGGCACCGTGCTTGCCCCCGCGGGCATGCTCATTCGCAACATTATGCAAAAGGACAAATAAAGACATTGGCATGATAAAAAGCGGCATCGACAAATACTAAGGAAAGCATATAGAAGCATTTACTGGCAAATGATGAATTGTCATTAAACAGTTCTGTTTTCTAATAAAACGATGTATTAAAGGCGAAAAAAACGAGCAACTATGCCTTTTTGTGCAAGACTTTCAGTAACTTTGCATACATTACAAGAAACAGACACTTATGAATGTAAAGGAACTCATCAACGATAACAACTCCTCGCGCCACTTCTCTTTCGAAGTATTACCGCCACTGAAGGGCAATGGCACGGGGTTTCTGTTCTCCACTATCGACAAGCTGAAAGAGTTTAACCCGCTGTATATCAATATAACCACCCACCATAGCGAGTATGTTTACCGCGAACTAGAAAGCGGACAATATGAGCGTCTGCGTATTCGCCGACGCCCTGGCACCGTAGCCATTGCTGCTGCCATACAGAACAAATATAACATACCCGTCATACCGCACATTATATGTAGCGGAGCCACCACCGAAGATATAGAATATGAACTGCTTGACCTTCAGTTTCTCGGCATAGAGAACCTGCTACTGTTGCGTGGCGACAAGGCCAAAGAAGACAATCGTTTCAAGGCTATACCTGGCGGATACGAGCACACCACACAGCTTATACAGCAGGTAAATAGCTTTAACGAGGGCTTCTTTGTTGACGGAACCCCCATCAAGCATCCAGGCAAACCATTCCATTTTGGTGTGGCCGCCTACCCCGAGAAACACGAAGAGGCGCCAAACCTGGAGATGGATATGCAATATTTGAAGATGAAACAAGATCTCGGTGCCGAATATGCCGTTACACAGCTGTTCTACGATAACCAGAAATACTTCGACTTTGTAGAGAAAGCACGCGCTAATGGCATCACCATCCCCATCATTCCAGGCATTAAGCCGTTTGCCAAGTTGTCGCAACTTACCGTAGTGCCCCGCACCTTCCATTGCGATTTGCCACAAGCCTTGGCCACCGAGGCCATAAAATGTAAGACCGATGACGATGCCAAAGCCCTGGGCGTAGAGTGGACTACCGCTCAATGCCAAGAGCTCTATAACGCTGGTGTAAAGAACATTCACTTCTACACAGTGTCGGCTGTCGACTCGGTATGCGAGGTTGCCAAACGCCTTTTATAAGTGTAACAAAGAAAAAAGAAGAGGGAAACATCGCCAAACAAGCCTCAAAACAACATATAAAAGAATAAGAAAACCCAACAAATAAAGCGCAATTATAATGAGCATTGATGAAGTAGTAGGACAGCAAGAAGCATGGCAACGCCTCATGCAGATGGAACAAGAAGACCGTCTGCCACACGCTATGCTTATCACTGGTCCGCAAGGATGCGGTAAGATGGCCATGGCCATGGCCTTTGCTGCACACCTGTTAAACAACAGTCAGCTGCTAAAGGGCTTCAACCACCCCGACCTGCACTTCACCTTTCCCACCATTAAGCCCGCCAACTCAGGTGCCGACTATAAGCCCGTGAGCGACGATTACATGGCTCAATGGCGCGAGATGCTCAGCCACGGCCCCTACTTCACCTTCGAACAATGGATGACGGCCATGGACGCCGCCAACCAGCAAGCCGTGATTACAGCTGCCGAAGCCGACAAACTAACGCGCGAACTAAGCCTCAAAGCCAGTCAAGGCGGCTATAAGGTAAGCATTATTTGGTTGCCCGAGCGCATGAATGCCACCAGCGCCAACAAGATATTGAAAACTCTGGAAGAGCCGCCTCAGCGCACCATCTTCCTCATGGTAAGCGAAGAGCCAGGTCTGCTACTCGAAACCATTCTCAGCCGCACGCAGCGTTTCGCTATGAAACGCATCGACACCGCCGACATAGAACAAGCCTTACAACAACGTCGAGGTCTTGATGCCGATGCGGCGCACGCCATTGCCCGCGTGGCAGGTGGCAGCTGGATAAAGGCTATCGAAACCCTCGATACCAGCAACGAGAGCCACCAGTTTTTCGATCTCTTCACCCTCTTCATGCGTCTTTGCTACGGCCGCAAGGTAAAGGAGCTGAAGAAATGGGCCGAAACGGTGACCACCTTCGGACGCGAGAAGCAGAAACGCATGCTCACCTACTTCTCTCGCATGGTGCGCGAAAGTTTTATGTACAACTTCCGCCAGCCCGACCTGTGCTACATGACGCCCGAAGAAGAGCAGTTTGCACGCAAGTTTTCACCCTTCATAAACGAGGCCAATGTGATTGAGATAAGCAATATGTTTCAGTTGGCCATACGCGACATCTCACAAAACGTAAACAGCAAAGTGGTGTTCTACGACATTGCCCTAAAGAACATTGTGGCGCTGATACGCAAGCCATAAGCGCTAACATATAACTACCATCGGCGCTGATAAACAAGGCACATAACAAAAGAAAACATAAAACGATATATACACCCGCCACGGCCCAAAAATAAGAATAAGGCCAAGGCAAAGACAAGAAAAACAATATGACAGATTTCAAGAACATGAAATTCAAGATATCACGAGGATGCGACCGCGGTTTCTGCCATCAGGCATGCGGACGTCAAGACAAGCAGCTCAACACCTACGACTGGCTGGCCGACGTTCCTGGAAACGAAGAGAGCACCGACCTCGTTGAGGTTCAGTTTAAGAACACACGCAAAGGTTATTACCACAACGTGAACAATATTGAGCTGAAGAAAGGCGACATCGTAGCTGTAGAGGCCAGCCCTGGCCACGACATTGGCGTGGTAACCCTAACAGGCCGCTTGGTAAAGTTGCAAATAAAGAAAGCCAACCTCAAGTCGGCCGACGAAATAAAGCGCGTATACCGCATTGCCAAGCCAGTAGATATGGAGAAATATCACGAGGCAAAGAGTCGCGAGCACGCCACCATGATACAAAGCCGACAGATAGCCAAAGATTTGGGCCTACAGATGAAGATAGGCGATGTTGAATATCAGGGTGATGGAAACAAGGCCATCTTCTACTACATTGCCGATGAACGTGTCGACTTCAGACAGCTTATCAAGGTGCTGGCCGAAACCTTCCATGTGCGCATTGAGATGAAACAGATTGGTGCGCGTCAAGAGGCAGGCCGTATTGGCGGAACAGGTCCTTGCGGTAGAGAGCTGTGCTGTGCCACCTGGATGAAAAACTTTGTAAGCGTGAGCACCAACGCCGCTCGCTTTCAAGACATTTCGCTCAACCCACAGAAGTTGGCGGGTCTATGCGCAAAGCTGAAATGCTGCCTCAACTATGAGGTTGACGACTATGTAGAGGCTGGCCGCAAGATGCCGAGCCGCGAACTGACCCTCTTCACACAAGACAACGAATATCACTTCTTCAAGAGCGATATTTTGGCTGGCACGGTCACCTACTCTACCGATAAGAAGTTGGCCGCCAACCTCGAGACCATCAGCGCTCAGCGTGCCATCGAGGTGATAGAGCTGAACCGCAAGGGCGAGAAGCCCCTATCGCTGCTTGAAAACGGCAAGATAAAAGAGTCGGCGAAGCCCATCGACCTCTTGGCCGATGCCGATATCAGCCGCTTCGACAAGTCGAAAAAGAAGAAAAAGAACAAAAGCAGAGAGGGCAACCGACAAGGCAAGCCTCAGCCTAAAGGCGAAAGAAACGCACAGCAGCAACCTAAGGGTGCTGCACAAGGACCGAGCCAAGGACAGGCACAAGGACAAGATCAAGGACAAAGGCCAAGACAGCGTCAAGGTAGACCACAAGGGGCACACCCCAGAGCAAAAGGGGCCGACCGCAATGCGTCAAACAATACACTCAATACACCCAACACACCCCACGACACCCCCAATGGTGGCGGGCAAGCCTAACAAGAACGCAAGTTATGAAGAAAAGTCTTTGGCAATGGGCAGGAGTGGCACTGATGCTCACCTTGCTTGCAGCCTGCATTGGCAATAAGGTGTATTACCGCTACGACCACACGCCCCTAAACGGCTGGGAGAAGAACGACACGCTCACCTTCAGCGTGCCAAAGATGCCAACCGAGGGTTTGTATAACAGCCATTTACTGCTGCGTGTGAGCCAAGGTTATCCCTTTATGAGCCTTGCGCTGATCGTAGAGCAAACGATATTGCCGTCGCACCAAACGCACACCGACACGCTGAAATGCCGTCTTATTGACGAAAGAGGGCGTACAAAAGGCCAAGGTTTGAACTATTATCAGTATTCGTTCCCCATCAACAGCATGCATCTGCAGGCGGGCGACTCGTTACAGATAAAGGTTCGTCATGATATGAAACGCGAGATTTTGCCTGGCGTAAGCGATATTGGTATACAGATATTACGCCAGTAACAACGTAATGATAACCACACGGCTAAGCTGCAACGCTAATAACACGTGGCGCACAGCAAAAGCTTAAAGCATGAAAAAAGAGAGGGCGTGTCAAAATAGGAGTTAGAGGAAGTTAAGAAGAAGTTAATCCATCTACGATGGATGGAAGTTAACAGACAAATGCTTTATTTTCAGCAATTTATACATATGTCCGCTAACTTCTGTTAACTTCGGGCGAAGCCCAAACTTCTTTTAACTTCTATTTTGACACACCCTCTTTTTTATATTTATCGCATAAACATAATGCCTACCATATAATAGATAACATTTACCCATATTATACATATAGGTATAATTTTACCTCTATTATACATATAGGTATAATCTTACACTTATTATATATAGGTATAATTAGTGCATTGCCCTTACGTCTGCACCATATTGCGGCCTGCGTCAATGCGCAAGAAGATGAACAGCAAGATAGTGAAGCCCCATAACGATGAGCCACCATAACTAAAAAATGGCAGCGGGATGCCAATAACAGGCGTCAGACCCAGCACCATACCCACATTAATAAACACGTGAAAGAGGAACACACTCATCACACAATAGCCATAGATACGCCCAAAGGCAAAAGGCTGCCGCTCGGCCAAATGAATCAAGCGGAGAATGAGCACCAGGAACAACACCAATACTCCGGCCGCCCCCCAGAACCCTTCTTCTTCCCCGACCGTACAGAAAATGAAATCAGTATCCTGTTCCGGCACATACTTCAGCTTGGTTTGCGTTCCGTTCAGGAAGCCTTTTCCTCGTAACCCTCCGGATCCGATGGCAATCTTGGCCTGATTGACATTGTAACCGGCACCCGAAGGATCGTCCTCCAAGCCTAAAAGCACGTTGATACGCACCCTCTGGTGAGGTTCCATCACACTGTTCAGCACGTAATCGGCCGAATAAAAGAAAGCCATGGAACCCAAGGCAAACAAGGCAATATAAAAGTAACGCGTGACACGCTCGCTTAAAGCCACATAGCATAAATACAAGATCATGGCCACGCATACCGTAATCAAAATCCAGGTGATGTCGAAGGGAATGACAAAGCCGGAAAAACCAAGAGCCAATGCTATCACGCCCACACCATAAAACAGGATATTCCGTTCCACCGACACCTTGTCACAATAGACATGCACCATACCGATCGTAAAAAGAATCACCATCATCAACACCAGAAATTCTCCGGCGCTGGTGGGGATATGCCCTAACATGACGTGCTCGAAACGTACGCCCACCACAAAGTAAGCCACAGCCGACACCCCGGTAAAAAGCACGGCACCGGGCATCCCCTCCCGATAAAGCATCAGGAAAAAGGCCAGATAGACCAAAGCCGAACCGGTCTCCCGCTGCAAAATAATCAGGACGATAGGCACGACAATAATGGCCAACGTCACCAAAAAGTCTTTCCACCGCGAAATATTATATCCGTAAGCAGACATGAATTTGGCCAAAGCCAATGCCGTGGCACATTTGGCAAACTCGGCAGACTGCAAA
>ENA-ORPK01002255-ORPK01002255.1-human-gut-metagenome-genome-assembly--contig:-NODE-2255-length-13645-cov-7.509934_pt1 | contig 13645 bp, 7 predicted proteins | sample MGYA00242139_ERZ509068 | MGnify/ENA primary metagenome ERZ509068 (study PRJEB26280, sample SAMEA2338687) | human gut metagenome | biome: human gut; feature: human-associated habitat; material: faeces... | reverse complement strand
CGCCGACGACGGCGACCTTCTTGCCGGCAAGCGGCATGATGGGCGTGTCGGAGCCGTCCTTATAGGCCTTCATCAGGTTGATGCGGGTCAGGAACTCGTTGGCAGAGTAAACGCCCTTCAGGTTCTCGCCGGGGATGTTCATGAACATGGGCAGGCCCGCGCCGGAACCGATGAACACTGCCTCAAAGCCGTACTCCTCCATCAGCTCGTCGATGGTGATGCCGAACTTCTGGGCGATGCCATATATCGTGTCTTTCTTCTTTACCTTATACAAGTCCTGCCATTTCGGCGTCTGCGCCACCACCGACGATGCCAGCAGCATGGCGCAAAACAAGAAAAGAATTCTAATGCTACGTCTCATTTCTATTATTCTATTAAAATTAACATTGCAAAAGTACACAAAATATATTGTTTGCAAAAATCTTTGTTCATAAATAACGTTATAAATAGGTAGCAGCGTTTTGCTGTGTGCGAGATAATAACTAACTTTGCATTACAAGTAAACGAGTAGACAAGTAAACAAGACGATAAGTAAACGAGTAGATAATGAGATACATCAGAACACTTTTATTGTTGGTTCTCTGCACCACGCTGCAGGCATACGCCGACGAGGTGCCGACAATCGACCCGCAAGCTACGTTCACCACCGACGAAGGCGAGGAGACCGGCACGAGCTATTCCGGTTCGGCACCGCTCACCGTGGTGTTCCACGCCAATGCCGAGAACGTAGGCATGTATACGCCCCACTACGAGTGGCGTTTCACCAAGGAGGGCGAGACACAGCCCTACCTCGTGCGCTACGAGGAAGAGACCGAGTACACGTTCACCGAGGCGGGTTCGCACCGCATCGTGCTCTACGCCACGTTCATCAACGGCAACGACACCGTAGCCTACACCAAGGACTACTGGCAGGACGCGCAGCCGATAACCATACAGATATCGGAGAGCAAGCTCGAGATGCCCAATGCCTTCTCGCCCAACGGCGACGGCATCAACGACATCTATCGCGCCAAGAATAGCTACCAGAGCATCGTGGAGTTCGACGCCTACATCTTCAACCGCTGGGGACAGAAGATATACGAATGGCACGACCCTGCGGGCGGATGGGACGGCAAGTTCAACGGCAAGGATGTGAAGCAGGGCGTCTACTTCGTGCTCGTGAAGGCGAAGGGAGCCGACGGAAGAAAGTATAACATCAAGAAGGACGTGAACCTGCTGCGTGGCTATACCGAAAGCAATGGGGTGAATCCAACGGAATAACGTTATGGGAGAAAAGATAAACGTTTGGGGCGCACGCGTCCACAACCTGAAGAACATTGACGTGGAGATACCACGCGACTCGCTCACGGTGATCACCGGACTGAGCGGATCGGGCAAGTCGTCGCTTGCCTTCGACACTATTTATGCCGAAGGTCAGCGCCGATACATCGACACGTTCTCGGCATACGCACGCAACTTCCTTGGCGGAATGGAGCGACCAGATGTCGACAACATAACCGGTCTGAGTCCGGTTATATCCATCGAACAGAAGACAACAAACAAGAACCCACGCTCTACCGTGGGCACAACAACCGAGATATACGATTATTTGCGTCTGCTCTATGCTCGCGCCGGAACCGCTTACAGCTACGTTACGGGCGAGAAGATGGTGAAGTATACCGAGGAGCGCATCATCGAGATGATCAACTCCGACTATGCCGGCAAACGCATATACATACTCGCTGCACTCGTAAGGCAGCGCAAGGGCCACTACCGCGAACTCTTCGAGACGCTTCGTCGTAAGGGCTATCTCTACGTGCGCATCGACGGCGAGATTACGGAGATAAGAAGCGGCATGAAGACCGACCGCTACAAGAACCATAACATTGAGGTGGTGATAGACAAGATGCAGATGCGCGACGGATTCGACGACCGCCTGCGCAAGACTGTCGCTACGGCAATGCGCGAGGGCGACGGACAGATTATGATTCTCGACAGGGACACGGGCGTGGCAAAGAACTTCTCCAAGCGACTGATGTGCCCTACGTCGGGCATCTCTTACCGCGACCCTGCACCCAATATGTTCTCGTTCAACTCGCCCGAAGGCGCCTGCAGCAAGTGCAAGGGCTTGGGCTATGTCAACGAGATTGACATGAAGAAGGTCATACCCGACGACTCGCTGTCTATATACGAGGGCGCCATTGTGCCGCTGGGCAAGTATAAGAACCAGATGATATTCTGGCAGATTGGTGCCATTCTCGAAGCGGCTGAATGTACGCTGAAGACGCCGGTGAGCGAGATACCTGAGGACACGCTCAACGAGGTGTTGTACGGTTCGCTCGAAACGATACGCATCAGCAAGGACGTGGTGCGCACATCGAGCGACTACTTCTGCACGTTCGACGGCGTCATAAAGTATCTGCGCACCGTCATGGAGAACGACGACTCGCAGGCTGGACAGAAATGGGCTGACCAGTTCCTCGCTATGGCTGAGTGTCCTGAGTGTCACGGCGCACGCCTTAACCGCGAAGCGCTGTCGTATCGCATCTGGGACAAGAACATTGCGGAGTTGTCTGCGATGGACATTCAGCAGCTCAAGCAGTGGATAGACGAGGCAGAAGCCCACCTCGACTCTCGTCAGAAGACTATCGCTACGGAGATATTGAAGGAGATAAAGACACGTATCAACTTCCTTCTCGACGTGGGTCTCGACTATCTGTCGCTCTCACGCCAGTCGGCAACGCTTTCCGGCGGCGAGAGCCAGCGCATTCGCCTTGCCACTCAGATCGGTTCGCAGCTCGTCAACGTGCTCTACATCCTCGACGAGCCGAGCATCGGTCTGCATCAGCGCGACAACGACCGTCTTATCCACTCGCTGAAGGAGTTGCGCGACATGGGCAACACTGTGGTTGTGGTAGAACACGACCGCGATATGATGCTCAATGCCGACTATATCGTTGACATTGGTCCGAAGGCGGGCATTCGTGGTGGCGAGGTTGTGTTCCAGGGAACGCCCGCTCAGATGCTGAAGGAGCACACCATCACCGCCGACTACCTTAACGGAGTGCGTAAGATAGAGATACCTGCCAAGCGACGCGAGGGCAACGGCAAGAGCATCGTGATACGCGGTGCGAAGGGCAATAACCTGAAGAATGTTGACGTAGAGTTCCCATTAGGCAAGCTCATCGTGGTGACGGGCGTGAGCGGATCGGGCAAGTCGACGCTTATCAACGAGACGTTGCAGCCTATTCTCTCGCAGCACTTCTACCGCTCGCTGAAGAAGCCGATGCCATACGACAGTATCGAGGGCATAGATAATATAGACAAGGTGGTGAATGTAGACCAGTCGCCGATTGGTCGCACGCCGCGTTCCAATCCGGCTACATATACCGGCGTGTTCAACGACATACGCGCCATGTTCGTGAACCTTCCCGAGGCGAAGATACGCGGCTACAAGCCGGGACGCTTCTCGTTCAACGTGAAGGGCGGACGCTGCGAGACATGCAAGGGCGGCGGCTATCGCACTATCGAGATGAACTTCCTGCCGGATGTGCTCGTGCCGTGCGAGGAGTGTCACGGCAAGCGCTACAATCGTGAGACGCTTGAGGTGCGCTACAAGGGAAAGAGCATCGCCGACGTACTCGATATGACGTTCAATCAGGCTGTAGAGTTCTTCGAGAATGTGCCTAACATTCTGCAGAAATTAAAAACCGTGAAGGAGGTGGGCTTGGGTTACATCAAGTTGGGTCAGCCTTCGACGACACTCTCGGGCGGCGAGTGTCAGCGTGTGAAGCTGTCTACCGAACTCAGCAAGCGCGACACCGGCAAGACGCTCTATATTCTCGACGAACCGACAACGGGTCTGCACTTCGAGGACATAAAGATTCTGATGGAGGTGATAGAGAAACTGGTAGACCGTGGCAACACGGTGATTATCATCGAGCATAACCTCGACGTGATAAAGCTCGCCGACTATATCATCGACATGGGACCTGAAGGTGGACGCGGTGGCGGACGCTTGCTCGCAAAGGGAACGCCGGAGGAAGTGGCTGAATGCAAAGAAAGCTACACGGCGAAGTTCCTGAAGCAAGAGTTAGAATGTAAATAATTAGAAGTATATGAAAATAGAACTCAGTAATCTTGAGAAACACTTCGGCACGAACACTGCCGTGGACATTGAAAGTTTCACCATCAACAACGGTGATATTCTTGGTCTTGTGGGCAACAACGGTGCCGGCAAGACTACGCTTTTCCGCCTTATGCTCGACCTTCTGAAGGCGGACGAGGGTGTTGTTACTATGCATCCGTCTGCGGATGACGTTGAACTTGTTCCAAGCAGCCTCAAGCTCTCCCCCGACGGGGGAGTTGGAGGGGGCTCTCCTATCAATCCGGCGCTGAGCGAGGATTGGAAAGCGTATACCGGTGCGTACATCGACGATGGTTTCCTCATCGACTTCCTCACGGCGGAGGAATATTTCGACTTCATCGGTCGTGTGTCGGGTATGACGAAGGAGCAGATTGCGGAACGCCTTGTCTACTTCGAGCCGTTGATGGGCGGCGAGATACTCAACCAGAAGAAGTACATACGCGACTTCTCTGCGGGCAATCGCCACAAGGTGGGCATCATCGCGGCGCTGCTCAACCGTCCCGAACTGGTTATTCTCGACGAACCGTTCAACTTCCTCGACCCGCGCAGCCAGAATATGCTGAAGAAGATTCTTGTTGAATACAATAAGGAGACGGGTGCAACGGTTATTGTGTCGAGCCACAACCTGCAGCACACCACGGAGATATCTACACGCATCGCGCTGCTTGAGCACGGCGTGATAATAAAAGACCTCGACAACCACGATGCTGAGGCTGTTGTCGAGTTGCAGGATTATTTTAAGGTTTAGACCTTAGGAGTCTAATATATAAACCAGTACGTGAAAAAATCTGCCATATCTTCCAGGAATGGCGTAATGGGTTGATGGTGAGAGTAATAAAGGCTGGAAGATAACTCTAAAAAGTGGGTTGTCTTCCAGCCATCTTACATTATAATTGGTGTATCTTCCAGCGCCAGTAATAATGCCACAGCCTGAATATCGGCTCGCTCAGCGCCTCCGACGGATAGTATCTTAGCAGTCGCAGGTCGCGGTGGAGGCGTAGTAGGTTGTGGCCTAATGCGCCATGCTTGAAGCCGTTGCCGTCGTAGGTGTCGCGGCCCCAGGCATGGCGTTCGTCGTGATGTCCGAAGTTGCCGCCGCATAGGATGTCGTTGAGCAGCATCTCTCCGCGTTTCTTGTCCATCGGCGCAATCATCTTCTCCTCTGGCAAGCCCAACACCTCGTGCAGCACGTACATCACTGCGCCGGCGAAGTGCCATAAGCCGAGACGAGTCAGAGAGTTTTGAGTTTTGAATTTTGAATTTTGAATTGTCGGCTTTGCCGATTTTGAATTATTCAATTTTGAGTTTTGACTTTCCAATTCACAATTCTTCAACTCCTCATCGCGTAAGCGACAATTCTTGCTCTGGCAAGCGTCTCTACGAGCCGAGCGCAAAACTCCTAATTCAAAATTCAAAATTACGTAGTAATAGTCCACCACTTGTCTCAGTCCCACGCCCTCGTAGAAGTAATGGTGATAGAGATGGTAGAGCTGGTAGACAGCGTTGAAGTCGGCAGTAGGCGCAGCCACCTCGCCCGTCTCGTCGGGCAGTGCTATCATGTTGCGACACTGTGCGTCGATGCTCTCGCGGAACCACTGCTGCAAGCGGCGGTTGTACGTGAAGTTTGCCATGAAGCCCGGCGTATAGTGCAGCTCCACCGATATATTGTTCGTCGTGAGCGCAATGTGGTTGTAGCTCTCCTCGTCAATCCGTCCGTTCTCCTTGGTCAGCGTTTGCGCCAGTTGTCTTATCTCCTCGCGCGACGCGTCCACCCACATGTCCACATCGCCCGGTGTGCGCGCCGCAGGGTTGGCGTACATAGCCGCGTTCGCCTGACCCTTCAGAATGCAGCAGTCGTAGCCCGCCGCCTTCACTTTATTATATATCTCCGCCGTCGCCGCGTTCAACATCATGTTCTGGCGGCTTATATTCTGGCTCATCATGAACCAGTTCATAAGCAGTCCCTGCTTGGGTGCTACCGCCTTCGGCAGTCGCGATATGCCCTCCATGATGATTCCTACCAGCGTTTGTTTCTTGGCGAAGGCGTAGAAGCGTTGCCAGTCGAAACCGTTCAGCGCCGACCCGTCCAGAAACTCCTTTCCATCGTACGTGCCCAGGGCGAATTGTATGAATTTATAATAAATCTTCTCTGTCATTATCTCTTTTAATACACGTTTTGCCGATTGGCAAAGTTAGTCAAAATCTTTCGATTTTCGGTTTGTTTCATCAGAATATTGATTCCTCCGTTTCTGACGTGAACAGTTCCAGAGCCTTCATACCCATGATAGAATTGCCCTTCGAGTTGAGTCTCGGACTCCACACCGCTATCGAGTAGCGCGACGGATAGAGCGCCACGATGCCGCCGCCCACGCCACTCTTGCCAGGCAGCCCCACGAGGAACGCGAAGTCGCCCGCCTCGTCGTAGAAGCCGCAAGTCTGCATGATGGCGTTGATGCGCTTCACCCTCGAGATCGTCAGGTTCACGCCGGCATGCGAGAACGGCTCGTTGCTCTTTGCAAACGCCATGAAAGCGTGCGAGAGGTCCTCGCAGCTCATCTCCAGCGAGCAGATAGTGCTGTAGAACTGCAGCACATCGTTCACGTCGTTATGCAGATTGCCGTGATGCTTCAGCAGATAGGCGATGGAAGCGTTCAGATAGCTGCAGCTCAGCTCCGACTGCGCCACCTCCTCCGAGAAGTTGATGTCATCGTTGCCGGCGATGGTGCGCACGAAGCGCAGGAAGAACTCCTTCGGGTTCTCCAGATGCGAGAGTATCACGTCGGCAGTCACCAAGGCGCCGGCGTTGATGAACGGATTGCGCGGCTTGCCATGCTCGTACTCCAGTTGCACAAGCGAGTTGAACGCCGATCCCGACGGCTCCTTTCCGATGCGCGTCCACAGATCCTTGCCTAAGATGCTCAGAGCGATGGCGAGCGAGAACACCTTTGCGATGCTCTGTATCGAGAACTTCACGTCGGAAGCCCCGATGCTGTATGTCCTGCCGTCAAGCATGTGCAGGCACAGTCCGAACTGGTCAGGGTCTACATTCGCCAGTGCCGGGATATAGTCAGCCTGCTTGCCCTCTTTAGCGTATATCTCAATCTCCTCTCTTATGTGTTCCAGTAAAGGTTGATAGTCGGTCGTTTTCATTCTTTAGTAGCTTAAAAGTTAACGCTGCGAAAATACATGTTTTCTTATAAACGAGGCGCAGAATTAGTGTTATATAAACTTAAAAAGACTCTCCCGATAGGCTCAGGCTTTCGCCTGCTACCTATTGGGAGAGTCTTTATATATAAATATGTTTTAGGAGACTTACTCTGCCACCACATTAACGCTTTCTGCCGACTGAGGCTTGAAGCGCAGTGTGTAGGTGTGGCTGCCCGAAGATGGACACATATATTGTGAAAGGCAACCATCTCCACCGCAAGAGTTGTTGCCCAAGCCGCGCTGCATATAGTCGAAGTGAGCGTAAACCTGCGGGTTGCGTGTCAGGTCGTACCAGTGGAGCTTTGAGTTCCACATCGTGTCGGCTGATGTATTCCACTTCTCTAATATACACCACTTAGTCTCGTCGTAGTGAGAGAGCGAGAACGAAGCACGTCCGCCCACCTTAACGCCGAGCTGCACGCCTTCGGTCTTGTTTGTGAGAATCAGCTCACGCAAGTCCTCGTGGTCGCCGAAAGTCTGCGGGTGAATCATCTCGTCCACCATGTCGTCAACCGTCGTGGTGAAGCGTCCGAGATAAGAACCTGTCTTGCGGTCGCTGTAGTTGGAGCGAGGACCGCGAGCATAGAACTCTACGTTCTCGAAGCCAGAAGCAAACTGCATGCCCAAGCCGATGCGGGCGAGTGAACTGCTTGATGAGAATGTCACCTTCATGTCTACAGTGCCGTCTGGGTAGAATGTATAGACGGTGGTGTAGCTTGAGCCTCCCTTTACAGTCATTGTTGCATTATTGCCGTTCTTTTTGAGGGCGCTGCTGACACTAATGTTGGTAGAATTAGTGAAAGTTGGTACGAAGTTACGGTCGTTGTCCACCTTGCGATAGCTGTTGAAGTCAGGACCTGCGTTGATAAGGCTCTTGCCGTCGTATGTCCATGAGGTCATCTTGCCAGACGAGTTGAATACGATAGAATATGCCTTGCCGTTGTTGTCTGTACCCGAAACGGTGTAGGTCTTCTTTGTCCAAGAGCCATCAGTGCTTACGCTCAATGAGCCACCTGCAGAAGTGTAGTCTGGCAGCACTGGGAATCCCATTGTGCCGTCAGTGCCCTTGGCTGTGCCGTTAGATGTGTTCTGTGTAGAGAGCGAGAACTGAGCGTCAGCGATGCTGTAGCCTTCCTCTGCCCATGATGTCCAGTCGGCAACGTTAGCCTTTGTAGGCTTCTTTACGCGCAACTCTACGTTTACGAGATACTCTGCACTGCCCTCAACAGATGTCTTTATTGGCAGATTTACGGTAGCAGAAGAACCTGCGTCGATAGTTGTGAAGCTTTCGAGCTTGCCGTTCTCCACCAAATATCCGTCCTTCATCACGCGATAGCCGATTTCGAAGTTGTCAGACGAGATAGGCATAAACGCATACTTGTTCTCAATCTTTACAGACTTAGCAGAAGCGTTGAAGTCGCTGAACTTCACATACTGGTACACCTTCTTCACCTCAGAGAGCTTGCCAGTCCATGTGCGGTCTGGTGTGACGATACCGTTGTTGAGGAAGTTGCCCTGGAAACCCGTTGGATCAGAACCATAAGTCACAGAGACTGTGTTGTAGTCGTATCCAGAAACCCAATAGTTGAAGCCGTTTTTGCTCTTCTTCTCACCGTTAACAAGCCTTGCAGGGTCGTAGAACGACTGGTCTACCCAGTCCCAGATACAACCTCCGATGATGCCAGAGCTGCTTTCAATTACATCCCAGTATTCCTTTAAGTTACCTACAGCCTGACCCATAGCGTGAGCATACTCGCAGATAAAGTAAGGCTTGCCGTTAGCACCATTCGACTTGCTTGATGTTGCATCGACAGTCGGGTACATGTTAGAGTGGAGGTCTGAATAGCTGACATTGTGGTCCTCGTTGCAGTAGAAGATAGGACGGCTGTCGTACTTCTTCATTTCTGTTTTTGCAGAAGAGAAATCGCTTGCATCGCCACACTCGTTACCCAACGACCAGAAGAGAACGCTCGGGTGGTTGCGGTCGCGCTTCACCATGCGCACCTCACGGTCGTTAATAGCTGTCTGCCAGCTGCTGTTGCTTGCCAATCCCTGGTTGCCGTGACATTCCACGTTTGCCTCGTTCACACAATACATACCAAATGCGTCCATCATGGCGTACATCTTCGGCTGGCGCGGATAGTGCGATGTGCGTATTGTGTTTACGTTAGCCTGCTTCATCATCTTGATGTCCTTAAGCATTGTCTCCATGTCGATAGCACGACCATATTCAGGGTGAGTGTCCTGAGTGTTCACGCCCTTAACGAAGATACGCTTGCCGTTGACGAGCAGTTGTTTGTTGCTGATTGTTACAGTCTTGAAACCATACTTTGTAGAGAACGCCATTTCCTCTGCTCCGTTTTCGTCCTTTTGGCTTACAACGACAGTGTAGAGATATGGGGCTTCAGCGCTCCACGGATGCAGGTTGCTGAGACCGCTGATTATAATGGCCTTTTCTGTTGTTGATGTTCCGCTGTATGTCTGTGTTCCGGTCGCAATCTCCTTGCCGTCAGCATCGAGCAACGACACCAGCAGAGTCTTGGTTGTAGAGACGTTGTTGCGGTTGTCTACAGCCAGTTTCACCGATATGCTGCCGCTTGTAGCCTCGCTGTTGAGCGAAGATGTGATGTAGTGGTCAGACACGAACACCTTCGGAGTAGCCACGAGATATACGTCGCGGTGGATGCCAGAGAGGTGCCACATATCCTGACCTTCGAGATACGAACCGTCGCACCAGCGATAAACACGTACCGAGAGCTGGTTGTCGCCGGTAGTTACGAAGCCGGTGATGTCGAACTCGGCGTCGGTGTTAGAGTCTTGCGAGTAGCCTACGTACTTGCCGTTCACCCATACCACGGCAGCGCTATATACGCCGTCGAAGTGTACAAACACACGCTTGTCCTTCCAATTCTCAGGAATAGTGATGGTGCGGCGATAGAAGCCCGTTGCGTTGTGGTCTTCTACGCCATATTGAGTCCAACCCACGTTTGCGTTTGGAGCGTTGTTGTGGAACGGATAAGCAGTGTTGGTGTATACCGGTTTGCCGTAGTTTGCCATTTCCCAAGAGAGCGGCACGCGGATGGTGTCCCAACTGCTGTCGTTATAGTCCTTTGCATAGAAATCGCTTGAGCCAGGACCAGATGATGTACCAGGAACATACTTGAACTTCCAAGTTCCGTTGAGGTTGATATATTCAGCCTTGCTTTCGTCGGGCTGCTGCCAAGGCTCTGCGTAGTGCTTAGCGTCCGCCTTCATCTGTTCTACAGAAGCGTAAGGGATGAATGTAGCGTGTGCATCCTCCTTATAGTCGCTCACCTTGTTCTGGTTGCTTATCCAGCTAACGCTGAACGAACCATGATTAGGAGATGTTGTGCTGCCACCAGTGCCGCCACCAGAAGTTGTGCCACCGCCAGAAGTGCCGTTTGTGCTGATGAAGCCGAAGGCTGTAGCGCTTGATGAATCTGTTGTACGACCAAGCTTGCCGCCGTTTGTTCCGTCGTATGTGAGGTAATAAGTATTGTTCTGTGTATAAGCGTAAATCTTATATGTATGATTTGTAGCATCTACCTCCTCGAATTCCCACTCCTGATTGGCATTGGCTTGTCCACCGTTATAATCGTTTTCTGATGTCCACTGAAGTGGCATTACGTTTGTGTTGTTGCCTGCCATGTCAAGAGCCTTAGAAGACATCACATTTACAATATGCCAAGGGTACATTGTAGAATAGTTGCCTTGCTTTGTTATCCACTGCTGACCGTTGTTGCTGTCTGACTTTGTTGTCACAGTAATCTGCTCATCATTTTTAGATGTAGTAACGGTGAAGCATCTTGTCGGGTAGTCGGCTGGACAAATAAAATATGTAGAGCCGTATACGGGAGCTGTGAATGGTGTTGTTGAAGGCTTAGTGCCGCCACCAGTGGTTTCTTCTGTCACAAGGCTTACAGACTTGTATGTAGCCCATGAGCGTGTGTCGCCCTGAGTACTACCTATCTGTATGCTTGTTTGTGCAAAAAGTGAGAACATAACCGTACCATCGTATTTCTCTTGAAGTTCGCCGTTAATATAAAGCCCATTTTTGTTAAGTTTTATATTAAGTGTGGTACTCCTAAGAGTTATTTTATTTTGTACGCTATTATTATTTTGATTCACCCAATTTAGTTCGAGTGATTTGCTTGAAGCAGTATAGTACAGATGCACGTTATAATATCCATACCATTCGTCAATGCCTGTTCCTACAGACAAGACGTTCTCATTTGTGTTTTTACATGTTGAAAGATCAATCTCCGCCTCAATGCTTTGCTTGCTGAAATCAATTGTCTGAGTTTTTGAGAACTCCGCACCATTAGGCGAGTATTTCTCCCACAGAACTGTTTTTGTCTCCGCTGCGAACGCCTGTGTCGCAGCGAGTACGAGCAGCGTTATTATCGCAGCAAAATGATGTTTTATATATGTCTTCATAGGGTCGTATATTTTTATTTAACTATGAGTTTAATGCCGTTCATGATATATACGCCCGGAGCCAGACCTGCAGCAGTAGAGTTGCGGCGCACGAGCTGACCGTTAACGGTGTATATATTGCCAACCTTAGGAGCCTGCGGCGTTACGAAAGTGCCGTCGATGTCCGTTGTGTTGTCGTCGATGCCCCAAGTGAGCACACGGCTTGCACCTGCGACGTCTTCGAAATAGCAACGGAAGCCGTTTGCTTTCATGTCTGAAACGAGATGATACATCTTGTTAGCATCACCAAAAACGTAAGAGCCTTCCTTTACCATTGTCGGCGAGAAGAAGCCTACCATTCTTGTCTTTCCTGCGACATACTGACGTTCGCTGTTGTTCTCCCATGTAGAAACCTCGATGTCTTTTATCTCATAAGTGTGATCAGCGTTAACATTCTTAGGATCTAACAAGCAAGGCTTGCCTGCTTCAATGTTGTCGCAAGTAGAGAAGAAGAGTTTTGTCTCAGAATCGCCGGTGAGTATAGCCACCTTAGAACCTGCGCCCCAAAGTTCAGCAATCTGTGCAGCAGACAAAGGGAAGGGAATACAAAGCGTGTTCCATTCGTTTGTGTTAAGTTTGCGCTTCAAAGTGACGTCTACATAAGATCCGGTGAATGTAGGACGCACATAGTTTTGCGCCTCGTCGAGTGTCACTGCTTGATTCTTAGGGGCCTCTGAAGAAAACTTCCACTGTGCAGACTCAAAAGTCGCATCAGGTTCCTCGTACGAAGTGACGATTGCGCCATCAAGTGTGTAGACAAAGGCAGTAGAGTAGGCGTCGCTATCCTGATAGCCCAATGTGTAAGTGCCGTTGGCAGACGACTTTAATATCCATTTGATGTCTTTGCCGCCAAAATTCCAGCGATTGGCGTCTTTAGATGGAGTCTCGTTTGCAGGGGTAACATCCATCGCAACCGGTTTGTCTGAAATCGCTGGCTTGCCATCTTCGCCCACCGAGAGGTACTGTCCCAGCGAGTTGTAGAAATACACGGAAGTCAGCGCCAATGTGTATAACAAATTCATATTAATAAAGGTTTAATAGAAAAATCAAAAATAGAATGGGAACGCCAATGGGGTTCACCACAAAAATCGATGGGTTTAATTGCAATAACCAAAATCGCTTGTATCGCAATCGTCAACAGCCTCGTCAAGGTCGTCCTCCCATTTAGAGCTATTTGTGCCTGGACGCTTCATAGAATTAATTACTGGCGGATTTCCAGGTTTTCCTTTGTCTGTGGAGGTTGTGTCCATCATGCCTCTGGTTGTCTCAAGCATCAACACCTCGACAAAAGGTCGGTTGTACTTTTTTTTCTTCATAAATTATTGTTTTAGTTTATTTTTATTTGCATAACTTCAAACGTAAACCTGCGGTGCTTATCATTATTTTACTTCGCTTAGGCGCACACGCCGTATGATGCCTTTTATCCGTAAAAGCACCACATCAGTTTAACATTTGCTATAACTCTCTTTTATTTATTTAATTATTTCGCTTGCAAAATTAGTCAATTATTCGCTTATCTTTGTTCTTATCGCCGTGATATTAAGCTTTTTTATACATTGTTTGAAGAAGTCAAAGAATTTAAAGAAGTTATAGAGTTTGAAGAATTTAAAGAATTTAAAGAAGTTATAGAATTCAGAAGTTATAGAAGTTAAAGAAGTTATAGAAGTTAAAGCCAAATGTCCTATTGCTGTTCGGTAAAACTAATAATGAGGTCAAAGACGGGCTGAAAGCCCAACAATCACATAGCCCAGGGCAGCGCCCTACCCTTTATACACATCTTTTGTTCTTTGAAATCATTGGAATTCTGTATATTTG
>ENA-ORPK01002252-ORPK01002252.1-human-gut-metagenome-genome-assembly--contig:-NODE-2252-length-13652-cov-7.960212_pt1 | contig 13652 bp, 12 predicted proteins | sample MGYA00242139_ERZ509068 | MGnify/ENA primary metagenome ERZ509068 (study PRJEB26280, sample SAMEA2338687) | human gut metagenome | biome: human gut; feature: human-associated habitat; material: faeces... | reverse complement strand
TAGGAACGGCAAAATTTTTTGCACTTCTATTGCTTCTTTATCACACATAAGCAAATTTTGCTGGCTTATAATCAGACAAAAAGCGTTTTTCCGCATAGGCCAAAGCATCATTAACATAGCTGTAAAATTCTTTATTCGCAAGCATGCTGCTAAACTTTTCACTTAAACAGATACTGCCTGCATTCGCATTCACCAACGGCATATCACCATATTTTTGGGCATCCGCAGTTTTAAAAAATTGCATACTCAATACATTCACTACGCTGGCAACAGTTGCTGCCGAGGTAGTAAGCTGATACTTATCCTGCATATATTGCATAAATGCAGACACATCAATTTTGGCATGCTGCATTAAACAGCGCAGCAGCACAACCTCTTCCAAACGTCTGCCATTAGCAAGCTCCAAGCAGATAAACTCCAACAGCTTGCACTGAGAGGCATTTAACGTGCTTTCGTAAGGATCTGCATACTGTCTGAAGTTATAATAGGATTTTTTCTTTTGGATAAACAAATATGGATCCTTGTCACCCAAAGCCAGAAAATCAAGCATCATCGGTGCATGACCAAGCTTAGACTTTACTAACTGATATGATTCCTTTAGCTTGCGCAGCTCCAGAAAATTATTTTTATTCAAAGAATCGAAAATGCGCTCCCGAACCACATCGGTAAAATAAACTGTCGATGCACCCGGTAAAAAGTTATTATGCACAGTACGACGTAGCTTTTCCTTGCTGCAGCTGCGGTCGCCATACAAGGCTATCGGCAGCATGTAATTGTTTTCATAGTTACCGATAAAATCAATAACCTCCAGATAGCGCTTTGCCTTGCTCTTACGCAGACCACGGCCAAGCTGCTGCACAAAGACAATGGCAGACTGCGTAGGACGCAGCATGATAATCTGATTTACAGAAGGAATATCTACGCCTTCATTCAAAACATCAACCGAGAAAAGATAATCGAGCTTATCTACGCCCTCCTCGTCGCTTTCAAGACGCTTGATAAGCCTTGCGCGCTCTTCCTCACTGGTAGCACCAGCCAAAAAGGCTGCTTTTTTGCCATGCTTATTAAACGCTTCCGACAAGGCTTTCGCTTCTTCTATCCTGCTGCAAAAGACAATACCCTTGACGCGCCCCTGGTCACAGCCATAAAAATCTGCATAATACAGGATATTTTTGACACGTTCTTCACTCGTCAGGCGCACAAAATCGGCATTATCATCTAAAAGCTCGCCATCTACAACAATTTCACTTACGCCGTGATAATGAAACGGCACCAGCATATTTTCAGCCAAGGCCTGATGCAAACGGATTTCGTAAGCAATATTATGGTCGAAGGTTTTAAAAATATCGCAGTCATCAGAACGCTCCGGCGTTGCCGTCATACCCAGTAAAAACTTAGGCTTAAAATAGCTCAGCACCTTTTGGTAGCTTTTAGCTCCTGCATGGTGCGCTTCGTCGATAATAATATAATCAAACGCATCCGGCGCAAAGGCATGCAGGTTTTCATCCTTCACCAAGGTCTGTACGGTAGCAAACACATAATCCCTGTCGATTTCTCTGTGACCGCTGGTAAACAAACCAGTCGTAATATGCTCATCAATGATCTGCTCAAAGCTCTCCTTAGATTTACGCGCAATCAGGCCTCGATGCACTATAAACAGGCAGCGTTTAGGTTGCGCTGCCCGCACATCAAAGGCCGAAAGATACGTTTTACCAGTACCAGTAGCAGAAATCAGCAAAGCGCGATTTTTGCCCTCTGCCCTAAGCGCTGCAATATTTTGCAAGGCTGCTGCCTGCATTTTATTAGGATTGATTTTATACAGCTTATGTATTTTGGTATAAGCACGCTGTCGTTGGCTGCGCGCTTCGCCATAAATGCGCTCATATGCAGCAATCCATTCCTCAGTAACAGGCGTAGCATCATTCCACGCCTGATTAAGCTCCTCCTGCATCTGCCTGATTAAAGCGCCGTCCTTCATGGAAGAAAGCTGCACATTCCACTCACGGTTAACAGTCAGCGCACTTTGCGTCAAATTACTGCTGCCAACAATCATGGTATAATTTTCATCCTTTGTAGAGGTTGCATGTGTATGGAACAGGTAACCCTTAGCATGAAAATTATAGTCGGAAGTAATTATCTTCAATTCCAGATTAGGAAACTGCAGTAATCTGCGCAATGCTCGCGGTTCCGTAAAGTTTTGGTATTGCGAGGCCAAAATTTTTCCCTTAATATGCTTATTCTCCAATTCCTTAAGCGTATCAATTAAGCAGGCAATACCGCTGTTGGTTACAAACGCCACAGAAAAGAAAAATTCATCACAATGCTCCAGCTCAAAGAGCAGGTTTTCCAATACCTTTACCTGCTCCTGCTGATTATTGGTTAATATCTTCGGCAAAAAGCGCTCGTCAGTTTCAATATTAAAATCAATAAAGCCCGCCTCCAAATACAAGGCAAGTTCACTGCTGTTCACGATTATTCAATCTCCTCATGCTGCAAGCGCTCTACAATCGGCATATCCGCTGCTGCCCAATCTAAGCTGTTTAAATCTGCCGGAGCCAGCCATTTTGCTGCCACATGCTCCTTCATAACGAACTTGGGCTGTGCCAGCTTGCACACATACGCATGCATAGTAATTGCAAAATCAGGATAGGTGTGCTCCACCGTCATCAGATACGCATCCTCGGGAATGCAGATATCCATGTCCATTTCCTCGCGTAGCTCGCGTTCCAGCGCAGTGTGACGCTCTTCGCCTGCCTCTACCTTACCGCCGGGAAACTCAAATTTATAGCTTACATAATCAAATTTGCCTTTATTACGCTGCATGCACAAAATCTTGCCGTCATGCTCAATTACCGCTGCCACTACCTCATAATGCTTCATCATTACAACCTCCGTGCATTCTCTCTTGTTTCTTTCAGCAGCACTACTGCATCATATACCGCTTCTCCATTAGTACCGGGAATAATATCCTCAAAATCAGCATAGCTTCTGTTATACGAATTAATAACTTCATTTTGACTATTATAAAACGTAGCATGCAGTGTTCTACTCATTCTGCAGTCAAGATCATATTCATCATGCGAAATAAGATATTCATCTTTATCTGCGTTATACCATTCCACCCATACAAGCGCACATTGATGATTACTATGCCCATACTCTTTACTACCTATATAAAATCTAGCCGTTGCCGTATCAATCCACGCCCCGTAATGTGCATCAGAACCTATCCAATACCATCTCGGCGGCTGCGGCGGATTAAAGGCTGCACACGTTGCAGTCAGCGACAGTAGTAAAACCAACAAACACAATATTTTCTTCATCACAAACACACCTTTCAAACTCATTTATCTATTATCTTGTTATTTGTAAAGAATTTCTATTCCCTATTCTACCCCACATCTTCTCCTTAGGCAACCTCCTACCGCTCCGTCATCACATCAAAGCTCTTGCCGTCCGTTGTCACCGTCAGCGTACCGTGGTCATGCGTTGTCAGCACCTTCGCGCCAAGATGCGTTAAGCTGCCCACCACGTTCTTGTTCGGATGCTTGTAAATCGAAAAATCACCGCAGCTGATAAGCGCATACTTAGGCTTAACCTTGCTGACAAACGGCCAATAGGACGATGTCTTGCTGCCGTGATGGCCCACCTTAAGCACGTCCGCCTGCAGCGCAGTACCGTATTTTTGCTGCAGCGCATCCTCCACCGGCGCCTCCGCATCACCCGTCAGCAGCATTTTAAAGCTGCCATAATGCAGCATCAGCACCAGGCTGGTGTTATTCATATTCTTCAGGTCCTTTTTGCTGAGGAAATTCCCCGGCGCCAGCACCTCGATATAATAATTTTTATCAATCTTAATCGTATCCCCGGCCTTCAGCGCCTGTCCGTTATACCTGCCGGCGCGCAAATCACTGTTCAACGCCACGGACGCTTTATAGCCGTTGTTCACATAACCGCTGTCATAAATATTGCTGACGCCGTATTTACCGCGCACATACATGATATTACCCATATGATCACGGTGATGGTGTGTCACAAAAACCGTCTTGATTTTGCTGACGCCGGCCTTGTCCAGTGCCTTTATCAGCGCCTGCCTGCCGCCGCTGTCGCCCACCTTATCCTTAACGTCATTGCCCACGTCAATCATGATATTACGCTTGCCGTCCTGCAGCAAAATCGCATCCGCCTGCCCCACATCCAGCACGCTGATGCGCAGTCTGCCCTGCGCTGTGCCTGTGTCCTGCTTTTGCTGCATGCTCTGCGGCAGGTTATTTTTTACCGCCGCACGCACGCTTTCGGCGTTTGGCTGATATAGACCGCTGTACGCAGCCAGCGCCACGATAAAGGCTATAATAATCTGAAAAACAAACTTTAATTTACGCATGCGTATCTTACTTCCCTTTTCTTCACTTAATTAATAAGCTTTTTGCTAATGTATTTATTATATCACGCACATAAAAAAGCGTACATACTCACACGTCGTATGTACGCTTCTTTCTTAATCTGTCAGTTTAAAGTTTATAAATTTTTTCTTTAACCTCCGGCACGAACGCTCAACCGCAACAAGCAATGCTCCTGCAGTTGCCACGCAGTCCGGGTTCTGCGGCAGGCTTTTATTTGCGCAGCCATTTACTTTGCTGTGCCTTTTTGTTTAATGCATCCAAGGCCTTGGTATATACATTAAGCATTTCCTTTTTGCCCTTTGTTTGCTGCACTGCTGTTTCACCGCCCATATCAAGGCACACTTTGCCGTCTTTATCAATTATATAATGTGCCGCTACGGTATATTCCGTACCATTGTTATTAAAAAGGTATAAATACATGGCACTTACAGCATTCTGCAGCGATTCTTCCTCGCGCAGTGACTTTAAAAATTCAGCGTCTGTGAATTGCTCCTCCGCAAACACAGCCAGATACAGTTGTCCGCTTTTGCTCAGGCTCTGCACCGAATCAACATCCACATAAAGTGTACCGACATCGGTTTCGCCTGCCTTCTGCAGGTTCTGGCAGTTGCCTACGGCAGCAATACTCAATAATATCAGCATTATCAAAAGCTTAATGTAACGCATTTTTTGCACCTCGCATAATCAACAAAATTTATTTATATCCATTATATAACAAAAAGAGGGCAAAGTCACCCTTGCCCTCTTGATGATTAGTGGATTTTAAATTAATTCTTTAAAATTAATTATTTACCGGTGCGAGCAGCCAGCATTTCTGCATGTCTCTTTTGTTGAGCAGCTACGCGAGCGTCTTTTGCAGCTTTTTTAGCAGCTTCTGCTTTAGCCAGTTTTGCTTTTGCAGCTTTTTCAGCTTCAGCTTGACGCAGTTCTTCCGGAGATTTACGGCCGAATCTCCAGGTTGCACCAACGCCGCCCATGAATTCGTCACCAGCGGTGGATACGTTGAAGCTCAGCATAAAGTCGCGGTTAGGATAGTGGAATGCACCCAGAGCCAGACCGGTCTTGTCGCGGTATTGGCCAACGCCTACAGCGATTTCGGTCGGAGCTTCCGGATCATAACCCATGGTGTGCAGGTTTGCGATAGCAGCAGCCATAGCGCCAACCTTTTGTACGTTATCATTCAGTTTATCGATTCTGCCATCCAGACGGGATACTTCGCCGTCAAATTTAGCTTCGATGCGTTTGTCTTCATTAGCACGGTTGGTTGCTTCGTTTTCGATTTGACCTTTGTTGATAGTGATTTGATCTTGCAGTTTTTGGTCTGCATGGTCACGATCTTTTTTCTCTTGAGCGATTGCAGCTTTGTTAGACTCAATTGCTGCAGTGTTTTCTGCTACAGTGCTCTTGTCAGCTTTTTGATTGATTGCGGTTTGCAAACGATTATCTGCATCTACTCTGTCAATAGTTTCTTGATTAAGGTCTGTTCTCAGTGCATTGTCAGCATCTTTGCGAGCTTGGGTTTCGTTCTCGATTGCTTCTTTGTTTGCTTTGATAGCAGCAGTATGTGCTTTAATAGAAACATCTTGCGCTTTATTCTTGTTATCTTGAGTATCTAATTGCTCTTGTACTTTAGAAAAGTTTTTAGTTGTTTCCCAAGCATCAGCTTTAGTTTTGATTGCTTCACCGTTAGCTTTTATTGCATCGCCATTTGCTTTGATTGCATCACCGTTAGCTTTGATTGCATCGCCATTTGCTTTGATTGCATCACCGTTAGCTTGAATTGCAGTGCTGTTAGCTTGAATTGCATCTTTGTTAGCATTGATTGCTTTATCTTGCTTTTCATTCTTTTTATCTAACTCAGCATTCTTGCTTTCTTGATTATCAAACATCTCTTGCACTTTTGCAAATTTTTTAGCTGTGTCCCAAGCATCAGCTTTAGTTTTGATTGCTTCACCGTTAGCTTTTATTGCATCGCCATTTGCTTTGATTGCATCACCGTTAGCTTTGATTGCATCGCCATTTGCTTTGATTGCATCACCGTTAGCTTGAATTGCAGTGCTGTTAGCTTGAATTGCATCTTTGTTAGCATTGATTGCTTTATCTTGCTTTTCATTCTTTTTATCTAACTCAGCATTCTTGCTTTCTTGATTATCAAACATCTCTTGCACTTTTGCAAATTTTTTAGCTGTGTCCCAAGCATCAGCTTTAGTTTTGATTGCATCACCATTTGCTTTGATTGCATCGCCATTAGCTTTGATTGCATCACCATTAGCTTTGATTGCATCACCATTTGCTTTGATTGCATCGCCATTAGCTTTGATTGCATCTGCATTTGTTTGGATGTTTGTTTTATTGGTAGCAACTTCTTCATTAACTTTAACTTAATCCTTATGTTCAGCTAAAACAGTTTTATCCGGTAATTTCTTATCTGTTTTTACATCATATCCTTTACTAGAGCTAATGTCTGCGGAGTGAACTCCAACACCAAGACCGATATCAGCAGCATGTGCATCATTTGCAACAAAACCTACGCCACCCAATACTAAGCTGAGTGCTACAGCTTTTGCCAACATCTTTTTCATAGAAACCCCTTCTTTTCTCATAAATTTTAATAAATACCGCAAAATTAGTCAAGGCATCTAATTTTGACGTTTATCTGAACTCATTATACCACTTTCATTATCAACATCGCAAGTAAATATACAGAAAATTTTATGTACGAACTATTAACTTAAACTGACAATTTAAATTCGCCCTTTCATCTTTTGGTAAGTTTATTTTATACTCTTACCTTTCTTTATTTCTTAATTCGATTAAAGACGAGTTCATCCGATTAAAATTTCATAATTCTTATATAAAACCAATTTTACTTTTTAGGCACCCTTATCACTCTTCTTTTGAGCAAAATCAATAAAGATTACTACTTTCTATTACTTTTCACGCCAATAAAAAAAGCGTACATACTCACACTCCGTATGTACGCCTCTTTATTAAACCGGCAGTTTAAAACATGCAAATTTCTTATTTTTTCGGAGTAATCGCCAGTACGCGTACCGGCAGGCCGGTCGCTCCTTCAATGCGCGGCCAGGCAGCAACAAGCAATGCTCCCGCAGGTGCCACACGGTCCAGGTTCTGCAGCACTTCAATCTGCAGCTTGCCCTTGCCAAGCACATAGCGCTCGCACGCCAAATCTCCTGCCTTGGCAGCCTCTGCCGAAGCATCGGTATCCAGTGTTTCGTGGCCGTTGGCTGCAGCATTACGTTCTTCATAAATATATTGCAGCGCCGGCAAGGACCAACCGGGGAAGTTTTCGCTGCCATCTGCAGCAATACCGCTCAGCTTATCCATATCCGGCCAATTTTTATACCAGTCTGTGCGCAGTGCCACAAAGGCGCCGTCGGGAATCGGTCCGTATTCCGCTTCATAAGCCTTGATGTCCTCCACCGTTACGGCGTAATGCACATCCTCTGCAACCTTGGCAGTGATATCAATCACGCACAAGGGAAACAGCATCTGCTGCGCGCCGAACGCTTCGGATAAAGGCATATCCTTAACAAAATGACCGGGAAAGTCAATATGCGTGCCGTATTGGCCGGGAAATTTGAAGGTCTGAATCAAACATTCCAGCATTGGGTTGCCCCAATCGAACACTGTCTTGCTAACTTCTACGGAGCCTGTGGGAATACCGCTCCACACCGGGCTGTCATTGTTCATAGAGTGAGAAAGCTCCACCCATTCATAAGCATCTGATTTCATTTCTGCTAACATATTCCATAATTTGTACATAAGAAAACCCCCTCAATAAAAATATTAGTCCTCACTATTATCATAGTACATCGATAGGAATTTGTAAAGCAGATATTTTAACAACGGAATTTTTGTACCAATACAAAAGACCCGCCACCGCTAAAAAGCGGCAGCGAGTCCTTTTATATGTAATAATAATATCTTAATTAATCTCTCAGCTTAGCCTTATATGCTTCGGCAACCTCAGCAATTACCTTCTTCATGGAAGCATCAACCTCAGCGTCGGTCAGAGTGCGGTCTGCAGCCTGATAGGTCAGGTTGAAGGCCATGGATTTGCAGCCTGCGGCAACCTGCTTGCCGGTGTAGATATCGAATACACGCACACCCTGCAGCAGCTCGCCTGCATGCGCACGGATAACCTGCTCCAGCTCGGCATTGGTTACCTCTGCCGGAACAACAACGGCAATATCACGGCTCATGCTCGGGAATTTGGGCAGATGCTTGTATTGCGGTACAGCGGTTGCGCTTGCTACCAACGGCTCTACGGCCATTTCCAGCACATATGTAACCTGATCCAGCTCAAAGTTTTCCTGAACTACAGGGTGTACTTCACCGAAGGAGCCGATAACCTCGCCATTGACAACGATGTCACAGCTCTTGCCCGGATGCAGGTACGGCTGTTGGCTGCGAGTCATGGTGTAATCGCTCACCTGCATTGCTTCCAGCAGTCCTTCAACGATGCCCTTCATATCATAGAAGTCAACATTGCCTTTATCGTCGCACCAGTTTAGTGCTTTGCGGCTGCCGCTCAGTACTGCGGTCAACAGCTGACGCTCTGCGGGATCCTCGGTCAGCGGCAGTGCCTTCGGCAGGAAGATACGGCCGATTTCAAACAGGGCAACACTGCTGTTGTGGTTGCGCAGATTGAAGGAGGCAGTCTGCAGTGCGCTCGGAATCATAGTAGTGCGCATTACGGAGAAGGCGTCGGTAATCGGGTTCAGCAGCTCGATGCAGCTGCGACGTGCATCATCTGCCGGCAGCAGCATTTTATCGTAAGCGTTAGCCTTGATGAAGCTGTAGGTCATCATCTCGCTCAGGCCTGCGCCTACCATGTAATCCTGTACATCGTCCTTAACATCGTCCAGTACAGACTGGCTGCCTTGGGTGATGGTCAGCTCCGGCTGATGGCTTTCGATGAAATCATAGCCATGCATACGCGCAATTTCTTCGCTGATATCGGCATCGCAGTCGATGTCACGGCGCCAGGTAGGAGCGGTAATCAGCAGCTTGCCGTCCTTTGCTTCTACACCGAAGCCCAATTTGCTAAGAATAGCAACTATTTCTTCCTCAGCGATGTTTACGCCGATGCGGCCGTTAATCTTTGCTGCGGTAGTGGTGATTACTGCCGGCTTCAGCTCCTCAGGATAAGCTTCTACGATACCGCTGAAGGTTTCGCAGGCACCCATTTCTTCCAACAGGTGAGCAGCACGGTTCAATGCGTCATGGTCGCGGATGGTATCTACGCCGCGCTCAAAACGGCCGCTGGCTTCACTGCGCAGGCCCAGCGCACGGGAGGTGCGGCGGATAGACGGACCGTGGAAGGAAGCAGCCTCCAGAATAACGTTCTTGGTTTCGTCGGTAACCTCGGTCAAAAGGCCGCCCATAACACCGCCCAGACCGGCAGCCTTTTCGGCATCACCGATGGTAATCATAGCAGAGGTCAGCTCACGCTCCTTGCCGTCAAGGGTAACGAGTTTTTCGCCCTCTTCTGCACGGCGCACAATCAGAGTATGGCCTGCAACCTTGTCTGCATCATAAGCATGCATCGGCTGGCCCAGCTCCAGCATAACATAGTTGGTTACGTCAACTACGTTGCTGATGGGGCGCACGCCGCAGGCACGCAGACGGCGCTGCATCCATTCGGGAGAAGGCATGATTTTGATGTCCTTCAGCACGCGGGTAGCAAAGCGGGAGCACAGCTCCGGTGCGTCAATTTTTACGTTTACATAATCGCTGGCCTTACCTGCGGCAGCTTCCTTAACGTCCATAGCGGGCATTTTCAGCGGGCAACCGGTGATAGCGCTGATTTCGCGCGCCAGACCGATAATGCTGAAGCAGTCCGCACGGTTGCTGGTCAGGTCGATATCGATAACGGTATCATCCAAGCCTAAAACGGTTTTGATGTCTACGCCAATCGGAGTGTTTTCCGGCAGAATGAAGATGCCGTTTCTTTGCTCCGGCAGCAGCAGCTTAGATTCAATACCCAGCTCATCGGCACTGCACAGCATGCCGAAGGAATCAAGACCGCGCATTTTAGCTTTTTTCAGCTTCAGGCCTTGCGGGTTGCGCTCGCTCGGAGGCAGTACGCTGCCAACTACGGCAACAGGCACAATGTCATATTGATGTACGTTTTGCGCGCCGGTAAGAATCTGCACCGGTTCGCCGCCTTGGCCGTAATCCAGCATGCAAACCCACAGGTGGTCGCTGTCGGGATGACGGTGAATTTCCATAACCTTACCGGTGATTACACCCTCCAGGCCCTTGCCCAGTTGGGTAACAGTGTCAACCTCCAGGCCGACACGGGTAATTTTATCGCACAGCTCCGCAACGGAGATGTTAATATCTACATATTGTTTTAACCATTCTAAAGATGCAAGCATGATTGATCCTCCTTATTTGAATTGACTGATGAAGCGTTGGTCATTTTCGAAGAACAGGCGCAAATCGTCAATGCCGTATTTCAGCATAGCGATACGTTCAACGCCCAGACCAAAGGCAAAACCGGTCATTTTCTCAGGATCATAACCGCTCATGCGCAATACGTTGGGATGTACAACACCGGCGCCGAGGATTTCCAGCCAGCCGCTGTCCTTGCAGACATGGCAGCCGCCGCCCTTAGCATGGCAAATCGGGCAGGATACGTCCACTTCTACAGAAGGCTCGGTGAAGGGGAAGTAGGAAGGACGCAGGCGCACCTTAACATCGTCGCCAAACATTTGCTTACAGAACAGCTCCAGAGTGCCCTTCAAATCTGCCAGGCTGATGTTTTTATCTACAACCAGACCTTCTACCTGATGGAACATCGGGGAATGGGTTGCGTCGTAATCGCAGCGGTAAACGGTACCGGGGCAAATCATGCGAATCGGAGTGTTAGGCTCCTTGCTTTCCAGGGTACGCGCCTGCACGCCGGAGGTTTGGGTGCGCAGCAGATAGTTTTCGGTGATATAGAAGGAGTCCTGCATATCCAGTGCCGGATGATCAGGCGGCAGATTCAGTGCGGTGAAGTTGTGGTATACGTTCTCGATTTCCGGACCGTCGCAAACGTCAAAGCCCATACGCATAAAGATTTTCTTAATCTCACGCATGGTCAAGGTTACGGGATGCAGATGACCTGCTTTCGGCTTGCGGCCCGGCAGAGTAATATCAACCTGCTCATTAGCGAGCTTGTCAGCCAACGCCTTTTTCTCCAGAACGGCAGTTGCTTCGTTGATTTTGCCTTCCAGCTCAGCCTTGATTTCATTAACAATCTGGCCGATTTTCGGACGCTCTTCGGCAGGCAGCTTGCCCATGCCGCGCAGGATTTCGGTCATCGGGCCTTTTTTGCCCAGATATTTGACGCGCAGGTCCTTAAGCGCATCAAGAGAAGTTACGGCAGCAAGCTCTTCTAAAGCCTGAGCTTTTAATGCTTCTAATTTTTCTTTCATTGATTTCATCCTTTCTTCATTGGACAGCTTAGAAAGTACCGGATACACAAATTAATAACATAGCCGTTGCATTATCAACTGTCCCTAAAATAAGAAAACGCCCCTGCAAAACTGATAAAAGTTTACAGGGGCGAAAAAATTTCGCGGTACCACCCAAATTTGTTCCTTCATTTGCAAGCTTTAACGCAGCCTTACGCCCACCCTACGCAGCCATGCGGTCTTCAGGCAGGACACTCCCAAGGGAACTTCGGCATAATTTTGTGTGCGAAGCTTACAGCCGGTGACTTCGCTCTCTTAAACACAGCCTTAAGCCTACTTGCTTGTTCATCGTGTTATCAGGGGTCGATTCAATTTGATGTTTATTATAGCACTTTTTGAGCAAAAGATAAAGAGGGGAAAAATGATTTATTATTTTCTTCTTTCATCCAACCTGTTTGCTTTTCGTCCAAAATTGGTATATAATTGGACGAAAGTAACAAATATTGGAAGAAAGAAGGTGTGGATAAATGAGAAATTTTGACTATGCAAAATTGTCAACAATGCTTTGGGACACTGAAATTTTATCATACATAGCAAAAATTCATGAGTATAAAGGACGTCAGGCTTTATATCTGCGCCAAAAGCCTATGGAATTAGAACGGTTAGTTGAGGTAGCCAAAATTCAAAGCACGGAAGCATCCAACAGAATTGAAGGTATTATTACCACGAAAAGCCGTTTAAAACAGTTGTGTGAAGATAAGACCACACCTAAAAATCGTGATGAGAAGGAAATTTTAGGTTATAGGAATGCTTTAAATCTAATACACGAAAATTATCCTTATATACCTGTTAAGCCAAATTATATTTTACAATTACATAAAGAGTTATTAAAATTCACTAATCTTTCCTATGGTGGTATTTTTAAAAATACAGCTAATGAGATAGATATGCGTTTGCCTGATGGCACGATGCAAATAATTTTTAAGCCTCTTTTACCATATGAAACACCGCAAGCCATAGAAAATATTTGTGCGAGCTACGAAAATACCCTCAACAAAGAATTAGTTGATCCACTGCTGCTGATACCTTGCTTTATTTTGGATTTTCTTTGCATTCATCCGTTTAATGACGGTAACGGCCGAATGAGCAGATTATTAACTTTACTGTTATTATACCGCAGCGGTTATGTAGTCGGACAATATATAAGTATTGAAAAAGCTATTGCAGATACCAAAGAAGTATATTACGAAAGCTTAGCTGCTTCTGACGAAAATTGGCACACAGAAAAAAATAATCCCCGGCCGTTCATAAAATACATGCTTGGCATCATTTTAGCATGTTATCGTGAATTCGAAGAACGTATTACCATTTCAGAACAGGCAGGAGCTAAAAGCACTGCCTATGATATTGTCAGATACTACGTTACACAAAAACTGGGACGTTTTACCAAGAATGATGTTTTAAATTCTTGTCCAAACATCAGCTCTTCTTCGGCAGCTGCAGCTCTCAAGAAATTAACAGAAGAAGGCGTGATAAGCAGATACGGCTCCGGTAAAAATACATTTTACGCAAGCAATACCTTACATTCGACTGAGCAGCAAACCCATCTAAGATAATCAGGCTAAATCATTTCTTTCATCCAACTCCTTCACCTTTCGTCCAAAATCAGTATATAATTGGACGAAAGTAACAAATATTAGACAAAACCGCCCCCTGAAATCAGCTTTTCAGAGGACGGTTAATTTTTTCAATATAAATTATTTTACGCAGGAGCAGGCCACAAAATGCTGCGGCTCAACCTCGCGCAGTACCGGATTGC